>Ga0307505_10000096_pt1 | contig 110759 bp, 105 predicted proteins | sample 23_S_MG_FD_202183 | JGI IMG/M metagenome (GOLD analysis project Ga0307505, IMG submission 202183) | Soil microbial communities from Populus trichocarpa stands in riparian zone in the Pacific Northwest, United States - 23_S | ecosystem: Environmental > Terrestrial > Soil > Riparian zone >...
AGGCCCCGGCCTGCAGGACCATCTGCCGGGCCACTGCCGGATCGTGCGTGAAGACAGAGGCCACGAGAGAGCCGCCGCCGCGATTTGCCAGGCTCGCCGCGTGAGCGAGGTCGCGATAGCCCATCACTGTCGATACCGGGCCGAACGCCTCGACTGCGTGGATGTCGCGCGCGCCGTCCGGGTCGTCGCAGGCAAAGAGCAGCGGCGAGACGAAGGCGCCCCTGTCGGCTTCCGCGCCCTGGACGTCGACCTTCTCCGGGTCGCCGAAGACCAGCCGCGCCTCCCTGGCGATGATGGCGGCCTTGTCCAGCACGTCCTCGCGCTGGGCGAGGCTCGCCAGCGCCCCCATGCGGGTGGCCTCGTCGCGTGGGTCGCCGACCACTGTCTTCGACAGCCTGTCCGACAGTGCTTCGATCACAGCGTCGCGATGCGCGTCCGGCACGATGACGCGGCGGATGGCGGTGCATTTCTGGCCGGCCTTTGCCGTCATCTCGCGATGCACTTCCTTGACGAAAGCGTCGAATTCCGGTGTGCCGGGCGCGGCGTCAGGCCCGAGGATCGAGGCATTGAGCGAATCCTGTTCGGCGATGAAACGCACCGAGTTCCCCAGCAGGTTCGGGTTGGAGCGCAGCATGCCGGCAGTCGCGGCCGAGCCGGTGAAGGACACGACGTCCTGGCAGGAAAGCCGGTCCAGAAGATCGCCGGTCGGGCCGGCCACGAACTGCACCGCGCCTTGGGGCAGCAATCCCGATTCCACGATCATCCGGAACGCCGCTTCCGCCAGCCACGCCGTTGCCGATGCGGGCTTCACGATTGCCGGCACGCCGGCGAGCAATGTGGGCGCGAGCTTCTCCAGCATGCCCCAGACGGGAAAGTTGAAGGCATTGATGTGCACCGCGACGCCCTGCAGTGACGTTGCGACATGCTGGCCGACGAAGTTGCCGCCGCGCGAAAGCTGCTCCAGCGCTCCCTCGACATAGATGGTGTCGTCGGGAAGCTCGCGCCGGCCTTTCGAGGCGTATACGAACAGCGTGCCGATGCCGCCGTCGATGTCGATCATCGAGTCGGACTTGGTCGCGCCGGTCTCGTAGGACAGCTCGTAGAGCGGTTCGCGGCGCTCGTTCAGATACTGCGCCAGCGCCTTCAGCATCGCCGCGCGTTGGTGGAACGTCATGGCGCGCAGCGCCGGACCGCCTGTTCCTCGCGCGTGTTCGGCCATGGCTGCAAAATCGAGCGCGCCCGCACCGATTTCCGCCACCGGATCGCCGGTGACGGCGCTCCTGAGCGTCGAAATCTTGCCCGACGGCGCGACCCAGGTTCCGGCGGCATAGCTGTGGAGGGGGATGATGGTCATGGACAAAACCCTTTCAGTTCACGCGTACCGGCAGGCTGGCGAAGCCGCGAAACCGGACGCGCCCGGTGCGTCTGGCCTCGCCGGCGAGGCGATAATCCGGAAAGCGCTGGAGAAAGCGCGATATCGCTATTCGCCCCTCCATGCGCGCCAGCGAGAAGCCCGCGCACAGATGCGGTCCTTGCGCGAAGGCGAGGTGGCGGTTCGGCTTTCTGGCGATGTCGAGCCGGTCGGGCTCGGCAAACTGGCGCGGGTCGCGGTTGGCCGCGCCGATGCACAGATGGATTCGCGTTCCGGCATCGATCGTCTCGCCATGCAACTCGATCTGCTCGGTCGTCATGCGGTTGCCGAGCTGGTTCGGCGACTGGAACCGCAGGAATTCGTCCACAGCCGTATCGATCAGACCCGGATCGCCGAGCAGACGCTGCTTCTCCTCGGGCCATTCGAGAAGTTCGAACAGCGCGTTGCCGATCAGGTTGGTGGTCGTTTCGTGGCCTGCATTCAGGATGAAGATGCAGTTCTGCAGCAGCTCCACCTCCGACAGCGCCTCGCCCTCGTTGCCGGCGATGAGGCGGGTGAGCACGTCGGTCGCCGGGTCGCCCGGCGATTTCCGCCGCCGCGCGGCAAGGTCGGCGAGATACGCCTTGAAGTCGACGACGGCGCGGTTGCCGCGCTGATGTTGCTCGGGCGTCAAAGAGGGCTCCAGCGCGCCGAGGATCGCCAGCGACCAGTCGCGCAGCGGCCCCCGTTCTTCATGCGGCATGACGAACAGGTTGCCGATCACCTCGACAGGGATGGCCGAGGCGAAATCCTCGATCAAATCGGCCTCGCCCATTTCCGCCATCCGGTCGAGCAGGCCGTCCACCAGCGCGATCAGTCCCGGCTCCATCGCGGCGATGGCGCGCGGGGTCAGCGCGCCCATCATGATCTTGCGCACCCTCGTGTGCAGCGGCGGGTCGTTGAAGACGAGGCTGGTCGTGTGGTGCTCGTAAAGCGGCGTGGTTCCGAACTTCGGCAGGAACTCGACCTTCTTGTCGGAGGAAAACGCCTTCGTGTCGCGATAGACGCGGTCGAGGTCAGCATGGCGCGACAGCATCACCGAGCCGTCGGCGAAGCGCTTCACCGGGGCGTGCGACAGCAGCGCGCGGTATGTCGGGAAGGGGTCATCGGCAAAGCCGGCCGGCAGCGCCGTGATGTCGAACGCATCGGCCAAGGCGGCGTCGGCCTCGATAATCTCTGGCATTCGGTGCATCCTCCCCGATGCTCGATCCGTGGCTTTCCATCTCCCGCTGGAAGCGACCATGCGCCGACGAGCCAACAGGCGTATTATTGACCGACCGGTCGGTCTATGCAAGTCTGGAAGCCTGTTTGCGAAGGGAGGATCGCATGGCGCTGTCGCCGGAGGAAATCGCGCGCAGGAGCGCGGACGCCATGTGGGCGCGCGACGATGCCTCGAAATGGCTCGGCATGAGCCTTGACCAGGTCGGGCCGGGCGCGGCGACCATGTCCTTCACCGTGGAAAAGCACCACACCAACGGGCACGACATCTGCCATGGCGGCTACATCTTCACGCTCGCCGATTCCGCCTTCGCGTTCGCATGCAACTCGCACAACCGCATCGCGGTCGCGCAGCACAACACCATCACCTTTGTCGCGCCGGGCAAGCTCGGTGACCGGCTGACGGCGACCGCGCGCGAGATCGCGCTCTATGGCCGCTCGGGCATCTGCGACGTCCGTGTGACGGACCAGAGCGGCGGGCTGATCGCCGAGTTCCGCGGCGCATCGCGGACGATCGAAGGCAGGCATTTCGAGGAATAGCAGCGGAAAGGCAGTGCTTCGGGAGGATTTCATGAAGGATCTGACGCCCAGGAAGGAAGACCTCGATCCGATCGAGATCGCCTCGCGCGACGAGATCGCGGCGCTGCAATTGCTGCGGCTGAAATGGTCGCTCAAGCACGCCTACGACAACGTTCCGCACTATCGCAGGAGCTTCGATGAGGCAGGCGTCCACCCCTACGACCTCAACGAGCTGTCGGACCTTGCCAGGTTCCCGTTCACGGTGAAATCCGACCTGCGCGACAATTATCCGTTCGGCATGTTCGCCGTGCCGCGCGAGAAGGTCGTGCGGGTGCATGCGTCGTCCGGTACGACGGGCAAGCCGACCGTCGTGGGCTATACCAAGAATGATATCGACGTTTGGGCCGAATGCGTCGCGCGATCGATGCGCGCCTCGGGCACCCGGCCCGGCGATATCGTGCATATCTCCTACGGCTACGGGCTGTTCACCGGCGGGCTCGGCGCCCATTACGGCGCGGAGAAGCTCGGCTGCACCGTGGTGCCGGTGTCGGGCGGCATGACCGCCAGGCAGGTCACGCTGATCGAGGATTTCGCCGCCACCACCATCATGGTAACGCCGTCCTACATGCTCTCCATCCTCGACGAATACCGCGCGCAGGGGCTGGACCCGAGGAAGAGCCCGCTCCAGGTCGGCATCTTCGGCGCCGAGCCATGGACCAACGCCATGCGCGCCGAGATCGAGGATGCGTTCGACATGCATGCCGTCGACATTTACGGGCTGTCGGAGATCATCGGGCCGGGGGTCGCCAATGAATGCGTCGAGACCAAGGACGGCCTGCATATCTGGGAGGACCACTTCTTTCCCGAGGTGATCGACCCGGTGACGGGCAAGGTGCTTCCCGACGGCGAGAAGGGCGAACTCGTCTTCACGTCGCTGACCAAGGAGGCGTTTCCGATCATCCGCTACCGCACGCGCGACCTGACCCGGCTGCTGCCCGGCACCGCGCGCAGCATGCGCCGCATGGAGAAGATCACCGGTCGCTCCGACGACATGATGATCCTGCGCGGGGTCAACGTTTTTCCAACGCAGATCGAGGAGCAGATCCTGAAGGTGAGGGGGCTGGCGCCCCACTTTCAGATCGAGCTCCACCGCGAGGGCCGGATGGACGAGATGACCGTCCATGTCGAGGCCGCGATCGGCCATGCCGGGGAAGGCATGCGCAGCGCCGCCGCGTCGGATCTCGTCCAGCGCATCAAGGAGGTCGTGGGCATCTCGGTCAAGGTCGACGTGACCGAGCCGGAGAAGGTCGCCCGCAGCCAGGGCAAGGCCGTGCGCATCGTCGACAACCGGCCGAAGACCTGATGGCCCGCAGCCGCGCCCGGGACCATGACGAGAAGCGCGTGGCGATCCTGCACCGCGCGGCGATCGTCTTTGCGCGCGACGGCTATGACCGGGCATCCATGGCTGCGCTTGCTGCCGAATGCGGCGTGTCCAAGGCGCTGCTCTATCACTACCACGCCTCGAAGGAGGCGCTGCTTTACGACATTCTCTGCAGTCACCTGCAGGACCTGGTCGATGCGGTCGAGGAAAGAGACGACGCCGCGCTCGCGCCGGAGGCACGTTTGCTGGCACTGGTCGAGGCGCTTCTCGATGCCTATCGCGACGCCGATGCCGAGCACAAGGTCCAACTGGCCGCGCTGAGGCTGTTGCCGGAAGCCGAGCAGGAGGCACTGAAAGCCCTGGAGCGGCGATTGGTGGCGATCTTCGCCGATGCCGTGCGCGCGCTTGATCCAGCGGCCTTCGACGGTGCGGCGCTGCTCAAGCCCGTTACAATGAGCCTCTTCGGCATGCTCAACTGGGTCTATATGTGGTTTCGCGAGGGCGGCGCTATGAGCCGGCAGGAATATGCCCGGCTCGCCACCCGGATGCTGGTCGCAGGCGTTCGGGAGCTTTCCGCCGGCCGCTGAGGCGCCGAGCTGCTTGCCATCGCCGGTTGCGGCGTGTCATCTCACAGCCCATGAAATCAGCCGATCCGGCCGTTGCGGCCCTCGAAGCATTGATCGACCGCCATCACGGGCGCGGACGCCTGCGCGTCTGGTCGCTTGTCATCACCATGTTCGGCGACGCGATCGTGCCGCGCGGCGGCGAGGTCGCGCTTTCGGCGCTGCAGGAGATCATGGAGCGGCTGCGCATCGAGTCCGGGGCATTGCGGACAGCGCTCTCGCGGCTGGCCAAGGACGGATGGGTGATCCGGCAGCGACAGGGACGCCATTCTTTCTTCAGGCTGGACGAGCGCGGCCGCCACGCCTTCGATCTGGCGACGCGCCGGATCTACGCGGTGGGCGCGCCGGCTTGGAACGGCCGCTGGACCGTCGCCATCGCGCCGCCCGGCGGGCCGGAACCGGATGCGGCCGAGTTGGCCGCTCTGGGTTTCGTACGCATCGCAGGCGCCGTGCACCTTCGACCCGAAACGCCGGGCGGGCCGGACCCTGCCGCCGCGACGTCCGGCATGCTCGTGGTCCATGGCGAGGGCGCGGAACACCCCGAGGCATTTCGAGCCCTCTGGCCGTCGCAGGAAATCGCCGGCGCATACCACGCATTCTCCGCCGCCTATGGCGATCTGGCACGGACGCTTGCGGCTGGCAGCCGGCTGCACCCACGCGAGGCGATGGTGGCGCGAACGCTTCTGATTCATGATTGGCGGCGCATCGTCCTGCGCGATCCCGGCCTGCCGGCGGCGCTGCTGCCGTCGGACTGGCCCGGAGAGAGCGCGCGCCGGCTGGCCCGCGACATCTATGCGGCGCTGACGGAGCCAAGCGAGGTTTGGCTCGACGGCGCCGGGCTTCCGCCGCAGACCGCGCCGCAAAAGTTCTCCGCGCGGTTCGAGGAACGTTAGAGGTGACAAGTCGGCGACCCGCGTGGTCGCCGTTCAATCCTCCAGGTAGGCGAAGGCCGCCGTCGCGGTGACCGCTACCTTGTCCTCGCCGCTGGCCTTCATTTCCACCCGGGCATAGGCCATTCGCTTTCCGTTGGAGAGAACGTCGACGCGGATGTCCACGTCGCCAGGCTTGAGCGGCCGGATGAAATGCGTCGTCAGGTCGACCGTGGTACAGATGCGAAAGCGCCCGTTGAGCGCGGAGAGCGCCACGACGCAGGCCGTGTCGGCCGCCGACGCCGTCGCCTGGCCGCAGACGACGCCGCCGACATGCACCAGCCTGTCGTTGCGCGGCAGGACGAAGTCGCCGCCGCGCGCATCGAAGCCGACCGGCCTGAGGCCGAGATCCGCCACCCACGGCGCGAATACCTTTTCAAGCGTTTCCTCGGCCTCCGCGATCCCGAACGTGGTCATCCCGCCTCCTCAAACATGTTACGAAAAGTTGTCAGATGTTCTAATTTTTGTTACATATCAAAAATCGCCCCGTATGCTAACATCGGAGCACGGAGGACCAGCCATGTATAGCCAGGGCCTGATCGGCGCCAAGACCGAAACCGCGGAGGACGAGGCCTTCCTCGCCGCCTTCCAGCGGCGGATCGACGCCGAGGAGAAGATCGAGCCCAACGACCCGATGCCGGAGGGCTATCGCCGCACGCTGATCCGCCAGATCGGCCAGCACGCGCATTCCGAAATCGTCGGCATGCTGCCGGAGGGCAACTGGATCACGCGCGCGCCGTCGCTGCGCCGCAAGGCGGCCCTTCTTGCCAAGGTGCAGGACGAGGGAGGCCACGGCCTTTACCTCTATTCGGCCGCCGAGACGCTGGGCGTCAGCCGCGAGGAGATGACCGAGGAGCTGCTGGCCGGCAAGGCCAAGTATTCCTCGATCTTCAACTACCCGACGCTGACATGGGCCGATATCGGTGCCATCGGCTGGCTGGTCGACGGCGCTGCGATCATGAACCAGATCCCGTTGTGCCGCTGCTCCTACGGGCCCTATGCGCGCGCGATGATCCGCGTTTGCAAGGAGGAGAGCTTCCACCAGCGTCAGGGCTACGAGATCATGCTGACGCTTGCCCGCGGCACGGAAGAGCAGAAGGCGATGGCTCAGGACGCGTTGAACCGCTGGTGGTGGCCGTCGCTGATGATGTTTGGCCCGCACGATTCCGACAGCCAGCACGGCGACCAGTCGATGCGGTGGAAGATCAAGCGCTTCACCAATGACGAGCTGCGCCAGCAATTCGTCGACGCCACCATCCCGCAGGCCGATTTCCTCGGGCTCACGGTGCCCGATCCGGATCTCGGATGGAACGAGGAGCGGGGCCACTACGATTTCGGGCCTATCGACTGGGACGAGTTCTGGCGCGTGGTCAAGGGCGGCGGCCCGATGAACGGGGAACGCCTCGAAGCCCGCCGCAAGGCCTGGGACGATGGGGCCTGGGTGCGCGAGGCCGCACTTGCGCACGCCGAAAAGCGCAAGGCGCGCCGCGAGGCGGCCCGGCTGGCGGCGGAATAGGGAACAGCAGGATGACAAGGAACCAGATTCCGCTTTGGGAGGTCTTCATCCGCCCGCGCAACGGCCTGGCGCACAAGCATTGCGGCTCGGTTCACGCCGCCGACGAGGTGATGGCCCTGCAGGCCGCGCGCGACGTCTACACCAGGCGCGGCGAGGGCGTATCGATCTGGGTGGTGCCGTCGGCGGCGATCGTCGCGTCCGATCCCGAGCACAAGGACGAGAATTTCGAGCCGGCGCTGTCGAAGGTTTACCGCCACCCGACATTCTACGACATCCCCGACGATGTGGGGCATATGTGATGGATGCCGCGCTTGCCGTCGACCGCCAGACGCAGGTCGCCTTCCTGCTCAGGCTGGCCGACGACCACCTGATCCTCGGTCACCGCCTGTCTGAATGGTGCGGCCATGCGCCGATGCTGGAGGAAGACCTCGCCATGCCAAACATCGCGCTGGACCTGATCGGTCAGGCGCGGGCACTGTATCATTATGCCGGCGAGGTGGAGGGCAGAGGGCGGAGCGAGGACGACCTCGCTTTCCTCAGGCAGGAACGGGAATACCTCAACTGCCTGATGGTCGAGCGGCCAAACGGCGATTTCGCCCACACCATGCTGCGCCAGTTCTGGTTTGCCGCCTTCATGCACGCCTTCTGGGAGAGCGCATCGACATCGACCGACGAGACCCTTGCCGGGATCGCCGCCAAGGCGGTCAAGGAGACCGCCTATCACATCCGCCATTGCGGCGAATGGGTGATCCGGCTGGGCGACGGCACAGAGGAAAGTGCGCGACGGCTGAAGGCGGCGGCACAGGTGCTGTCGCCCTATCTCGACGAGCTGTTCGACGGCGATGAGGTGACGGCGGCGATTTCCGCCGCCGGCATCGCGCCTGATCCGGCCGCGCTGCGGCCAGCCTTCGAGCGCACGGTTTCGCGCGTCTTTTCCGAAGCGTTTCTCGACATGCCGGTTCCGGCCTGGCCGCAGATCGGCGGTCGCAGCGGGCGTCACACGGAAGCGATGGGTTTCCTGCTCACTGAACTCCAGTACATGCAGCGGACCTATCCGGGAGCGGTGTGGTGAGCGCAACTCGCGGTCGGCCTGGTGGCGACAGCACCCCCCTCTGGCCTGCCGGCCATCTCCCCCACAAGGGCGGAGATCAGCCGGTCGCATGGCTTTCGCCAATCACCAACATTGAAGAGCGGGCGGTGAGAGAGAGGCTATTGATCTCCCCCCTTGTGGGGGAGATGGCCGGCAGGCCAGAGGGGGGCGACGTAGGGCAAGACGTCACCACGCAAGATGACCGCCGCCGCCGCCGCGCCTTCGCAGCAGCCTCCTCCGTTCCCGACCCCGAAATCCCCTGCGTCACCGTCGCCGATCTCGGCATACTGCGCTCGGTCGAAATCGTGGACGGCGTGGCCGTGGCGCGCGTGACGCCCACCTATTCCGGCTGTCCCGCCGTGCTCGCCATAGAGTTGGCGGTCGAGGCGAGCCTCCTCGATGCGGGCTTCGACGCGCGCATAGAGCGCGTCATGTCGCCCGCCTGGACGACCGACTGGATCACGGCCGAGGGTCGCGAAAAGCTGCGGGAATACGGCATCGCACCACCGTCGAAGGCGTCCAGCTCGATCCGCTCCCTGTTCGGCCAGGCGCAGGTGGACTGCCCGAGATGCGGATCGGCCGAGACCGAGCGTCTGTCCGAGTTCGGCTCTACCGCCTGCAAGGCGCTCTACCGCTGCACGGCATGCCGCGAGCCGTTCGACTATTTCAAATGCATCTGAGCATGCCGCCGAAAGGCGGATCCCGGCTTTCGGACAAGACCATGCTTCAAAAAAGAAATGGCTATCCACATGGCATCGCGCTTCCATGAGCTGAAAGTAGCGGCGATCGCGCGTGAAACGCACGAAGCGGTCGCCGTCGCCTTCGACATCCCCGACCATCTCCGGGAAGTCTTTGCGTTTCGTCCGGGGCAATACCTGACGCTCAGCGCCGACATAGACGGCCAGGAGGCGCGGCGCTCCTATTCGATCTGTTCGGCGCCTGGCGAGGCGACGCTGCGCGTCGGCGTCAAGAAGGTCGCGGACGGGCGATTCTCGTCGTTCGTCAACGAGCGCCTTTCCGTCGGCGACACGATCCGCGTCATGCCGCCCGAGGGGCGCTTCACCTCGCTGGCCGGCGAACGGCACGACTACATCCTGATCGCCGCCGGCTCGGGCATCACGCCGATGCTGTCGATCGCCAAGACGGTGCTCGGCCATGAGCCGGGCAGCACCGTGACGCTGGTCTACGGCAACCGCTCCAGCGACTCGATCATGTTCCTTGAGGAGCTTGAGGATTTGAAGGATCGCCACATGCAGCGGTTCGCGATCGTCCACGTGCTGTCGCGCGAGGCGCAGGACGTCGATCTCCTCAACGGCCGCATCGACGGCGCGCGCATCCGCCAGCTCGCGGCAGGCGGTCTCATCGACCCGGCTTCGGCCGATGGCGTCTTCCTGTGCGGTCCGGGCAAGATGATCGACGAGGTTACGTCGGCGCTCAACGCGCTCGGTGTCGAGGAGGATCGCATCCGCTTCGAGCGTTTCACGCCGTCTGGCGATGCGCCGAAGGCGCGACCACGCTCGGCGGAGGCGCAGCAGGCGGCAGAGGCCGGCATCGAGATCGAGGTGGTGCTGGACGGCATCCGCCGCCGTTTTCCGATGAGCCAGGCCGACGCCACGGTGCTCGATGCCGCGCATCGCGCCGGCCTCGAAATCCCCTATTCCTGCGCGGGTGGCATGTGCTGCACCTGCCGATGCCGGGTGGCGGAAGGGGCGGCCGAAATGGCCGTCAACTACTCGCTGCAGCCTTGGGAGATCGAAGCCGGTTTCACGCTCGCCTGCCAGACCCGGCCGACATCGAAGAAGCTGGTTCTCGACTTCGACGCGGCTTAGGCCTCGGGCCGGGCGGGACAGGCGCTCGTCTGCCGTTTCGTTGGCCAGAGGAAGAAACCGGGAAAATCCCTCTGTTCGCCTTGCCGCCGCGCCCGGTTGACGCGGCCCGAAGCCTGCCTGTCAACGCGCCGTCCGGCCCATGGTTGCGGCGGGGCGCGGTCAGCGCCCCTCGCGTATCTGCGTCAGGGTTTTCGTCGGCGTGATCGCTTCGGGATCGAGCTTGACCTCGATGATCGCCGGAACGCCGCTCGCCCGCGCGCGCTCGAAGGCGGGCGCGAACTCCTCTGTCGTGGCCACGGTCTCGCCATGGCCGCCGAAGGCGCGGGCATAGGCGGCGAAGTCGGGGTTCTTCAGCGAGGTCCCCGAGACGCGGCCGGGGTAGTCGCGCTCCTGGTGCATGCGGATGGTGCCGTAGATGCCGTTGTTGAGGATCACGACGATGATCGGCCTGCCGTACTGCACCGCCGTCGCGAATTCCTGACCGTGCATGAGGAAATCGCCGTCGCCGGCCCACACGATCACTTCCCGCTCCGGGAAGATGCCCTTCGCGGCCACGCCGGCCGGCAATCCGTAACCCATCGAGCCCGAGGTCGGCGCCGCCTGGCCGTTGAAGCGCCGATAGCGATGGAAGCGGTGCATCCATGTCGCGAAATTGCCGGCGCCATTGGTGATGACGACGTCCTCCGGCAGGTTTTCCTCGAGCCAGGACATCACCGGCCCCATCTTCACGTCGCCCTGCCCGTCCTTCGGCGGCGTCGACCATGCGAGATAGGACTGGTGCAGTTCCTCGGTGCGGTTCGCCCAGCGAGGGGTCGCTTTGGGTGAGGTGCGGGAGAAGGCTTCCGCAAACGCGGTGTTTGAGGCGTTGATCGCCAGATCCGGTCGGTAGACGCGGCCGAGTTCCTCAGGATCGGGGAAAACGTGGACCAGCTTCTGGTCCGGATAGGGGCTCTTGATGAGCGTATAATCGGCAGACGGCATCTCGCCGAAGCGGCAGCCGACGAGTAGCACGAGATCGCTGTCCTTGATGTATTGCGAGAGCTTCGGATTGGCGCCGATGCCGATGTCGCCGGCGTAGCAATCATGAAGCTGGTCGCAAAGCGTCTGGCGGCGGAAAGAGCATCCCACCGGCAGTTTCCAGTTGCTGATGCCGGCGCAGACCTGCCGCACGGCCTCCTCGGTCCAGCGCGTGCCGCCAAGGACGAGGAAGGGCCGTTCGGCCTGTTCCAGAAGCTCCGTCAGTCGATCCATCTCCGGCTGGCCGGGCCGGGTCTCTACCGGCTTGTAGGGCAGCGGCTTCGGCGCCTCAACCTCGTCGGTCAGCATGTCCTCGGGCAGCGCCACGATCACCGGGCCGGGACGGCCCGAGGTGGCCACCGCAAACGCGCGGGTGACGAGTTCGGGGATGCGGGCGGCGTCGTCGATCTCGACCACCCACTTCGCCATCGATCCAAGGAACTGCTTGTAGTTGACTTCCTGGAATGCCTCGCGCTCGCGGATGCGGCGGGCCACCTGTCCGATGAAGACGATCATCGGATTGGAATCCTGCTGCGCGATGTGAATGCCTGCCGAGGCGTTGGTGGCGCCCGGTCCGCGCGTGACGAAGCAGATGCCCGGCCGTCCGGTCAGCCGCCCTTCGCAATCGGCCATCATCGCTGCGCCGCCTTCCTGGCGGCACACGACGTTCTCGATGCCGGAATCGTGCAGGGCGTCCAGAACCGCCAGATAGCTCTCTCCCGGCACGGAATAGACGCGCTTGACCCCGTTGGCCTCGAGCGCGTCGACGATCAGTTGTCCGCCTGTTCTCATTTCTTGCTCTTCTCCAGTTCGGCCAGGATTTCGTCGGTGTGCTGGCCCAGCCTCGGCGAGGGACGATTGTATTCGAGCGGAGTTCCGCTCATCAGCATCGGCGCGCGCACCGAGGGCAGGGTGTTGCCCATGCCGTCGTCCAGATCCATGCGCATGCCTCGCGCGACGACCTGCGGGTCTTGGAATGTCTGGGCGATGTCGTTGATCGGGCTGGCCGGCACGGCCGCCGCGTCGAGCAGCGGCAGCAGCCGGTCACGCTCCCACCCGGCTAGCGCGGCGACGATCTGCTCGCGCAGCGGTGCGCGATTGGTCACCCGCGCCGGGTTGGTGGCGAAGTCGGGATCGGAAACGAGCGCATCGAGACCCACGACCTTGCAGAAGCGCTGGAACTGGCCGTCATTGCCGACGGCAAGGATGATGAAGCCGTCCTTCACCGGCAGCACCTCGTAGGGCGCTATGTTCATGTGGGCGTTGCCCATCTGCGCCGGCGGCCTGCCGGAGACGAGATAGTTGAGGTTCTGGTTGCCGAGCACCGAGACCTGCGTGTCCAGCAGCGCCATGTCGATGTGCTGGCCCTCGCCGGTGGCTTCCGCGTGGCGCAGCGCCGCCTGGATGGCGATGACCGAATAGAGGCCGGTAAAGATGTCGGAGACGGCAACGCCGACCTTCTGCGGCTCGCGGCCCGGTTCGCCGGTGATCGACATCAGGCCGCCGATGCCCTGGATGATGAAGTCGTAGCCCGCGCGTGGCGCGTAGGGCCCGTCCTGCCCGAAGCCGGTGATCGAGCAGTATACGAGGCGCGGATTGATCGCCTTCAGGCTCTCATAGTCGAGGCCGTATTTCTTCAGCCCGCCGAGCTTGAAGTTCTCGATCAGCACGTCGGCGGTGGCAACGAGCCGCTTGACGGTCTCGGCGCCCTCCGGCGTCGAGAAGTCGAGCGCGATGGAGCGCTTGCCCCGGTTGGTTGAGTGGTAATAGGCGGCGGAAAGGTTTTCGCCTTCATGGCCTGTGACGAAAGGCGGTCCCCATTTGCGGGTATCGTCGCCGCCGTCAGGGTTCTCGACCTTGATCACATCGGCACCGAGATCGGACAGCAACTGCCCGGCCCATGGCCCGGCAAGAATGCGGGCCAATTCGACAACGCGGATTCCCTTGAGGGGCGGATTGCTCATGATCGGCACTCGGCCTCGCTTGTTTCAGGCTGCCTAGCAGATCGCCGGAAGGGCGGTAATCGAAATCTGGGCATCACTTCATGAGCGGTGCTCATGGTTGCGGTTTCCGGCGACCGTTCGTTCGGCCCAATCGGCGAAACTCGCCATGATGACGTTACGATTCACCTCGTTGAGGGATTCGTGGCGGGTCTCGGCGTAGATCGTTGAAACGAGATTCGAAAAGCCCATCGCGCCCAGCCGCTTTTCGAGGTCGCCGACCGCCCTGCCCATGTTCGAGGCCGGGTCCTTTGCCCCGCCGACGAGATTGATCGGAAGGTCGCGGCGGACAGCCGCAAAGTTGCGGTCGTCCGCACCCGCGAAGACCAGGTCGAACACGTCGCGCCACATCCCGACCGACGCGTTCCAGCCGCACAGTGGATCGGCGACGTATCTGTCCACTTCCGAATGGTCGCGCGACAGCCAGTCAAACTCCGTGCGGCCGTCGCTCACCTGCTTGGACCATGTGCCGAAGGTCAGCTTCGGCAGTACTCGCGACGGCACATCCGAGCCCAGCCGAAACCGCTCCCAGGCCAGGATCGCCTTCGCCAGCCGGCCGAGAAGGCCGGCCGAGAAATTGCCGTTCCAGACTGCGGCACCGGCGATGCGGTCCGAGTGCCTCTGCAAGAAGCTCATCGTCACCAGCGCGCCCATCGAGTGGCCGAAGGCGATTACCGGCACTCCGGGACAATCGGCGGCGATCCGGTCGTGCACGGCCGCGACGTCCGCCACCACCTTGTCGGCCGACGGGCCGTGGCCGAACGAGGCGGGCGGGGCGTCTGTCGCCTTGGTGAAGCCGTGGCCGCGATGGTCGTGCGCATAGGTCGCAAAGCCGCGCTCCGCCAGGAAATCCGCGAAGCGCGCATAGCGCGCCGCATGTTCAGCCAGGCCGTGATTGATCTGGACAACGCCTCTCGGTTGGCCTGCGGGCCACCGTACGTATAGATTGACCGTTGCGCCGGTCGGCGAGACGATGGTCTGCTGGCTGTCGAAAGGCATGCCTCTTCCCCCGCTGCAACCCAGTGGTGGCGCGGTCGACGGCGCCGCGTCAAGCCGGAACTGCCCGTTGCGCGTGCTGGTGGCGCTCGTTCGGGAGCATCTTGCCCTACGTTTGTGCATATCCCACCTTTGCCGTTGGCTTGGGCAGAAACGCGCTTGCAATGGCTGTCGCGACCCGCTTTGATGGCCATTCCCAACAACCTCAGGGTGCCTGTTCCATGATTTCTCGCAGGGTTTTCTCAGTCGTGGCGGCCGGCCTTTTGGCTGGCAGCATGTTTGCCGGCTCCATGATGCCAGCCGCGGCGCAGACCGACATCAAGTTCACGCTCGACTGGAAATTCGAAGGTCCGGCGGCGGGCTTCTTCCTCGCCATCGACAACGGCCACTTCGCCGCCGAAGGCCTCAACGTCACGATCGATTCGGGCAACGGTTCGGTCGAGGCGATCCCGCGTGTCGCCACCGGCGCCTACCAGATGGGTTTCGGTGACATCAACTCGCTGATCAAGTTCCTCGACGAGGACCCTTCCCAGAAGATCAAGGCGGTGATGGTCGTCTACGAGCGTCCGCCGTTCTCGATCATCGGCCGCAAGTCGCTCGGCGTCACCGAGGACCCCAAGTCGGTTGAGGGCAGAAAGCTCGGCGCTCCGCCGCCGGATGGTGCCTTTGCCCAGTGGAAGGCCTTCGTACAGGCCGCCGGCATCGACGAATCCAAGGTCACGATCGAAAGCGTCGGCTTCCCCGTGCGCGAGCCTATGCTGGCGCAGGGCCAGGTCGACGGCATCTTCGGCTTCGCCTTCTCCTCGGTCCTGAACCTCAAGGCGCAGGGCGTGCCGGCCGACGACATCTCGATGATCCTGATGGCGGAGAACGGTCTCGACCTCTACGGCAACTCGATCCTGGTCAACACCGACTTCGCCGCCCAGAACCCGGATGCGGTCAAGGGCTTCCTCAAGGCGCTGGCCAAAGGCTTTGCCGACGCGGTCGCCGATCCGGATGCGGGCGTTGCCGCCGTCATGGCGCGCAACGAGGTGCTGACGGCCGAGATCGAGCGCGAACGCCTCGACATGGCCAACGAGCTCAACATAAACACGCCTTACGTCAAGGAGAACGGCTTCGGCGGCGTCGACGAGGGCAAGCTCACGCAGTCGATCGAGTATCTCAAGGTCTCGATGGGCCTGAAGGGCGCGGTTGGCGCGGCGGACGTCTTCGACGCCTCCTTCCTGCCGGCCAAGGAAGAGCGGATGCTGCCGTAGGGCCTTTCGCCTGCTGACATATCGCCCCCTCTGGCCAGCCAGAGGGGGTACCTTGCATCCCCGAGCCGGCTCATGACCACACCACTCGTCTCCATTTCCGACGTCGACATGCGCTATGGCGGGCCCGAGGGCCTGCTGGCGGTGGAAGGCCTGACGCTCGACGTTAAGCAGGGCGAGTTTGCCGCTGTTGTCGGTCCGTCCGGTTGCGGCAAGTCCACGCTGATGAAGCTGGTCACCGGCCTCTACATCCCGCAGAAGGGCTCGGTGATCGTCGCCGACGAGCCGGTGACCAAGCCGGTGTCGATCGTCGGCATGGCGTTCCAGAACCCGACCATGCTGCCGTGGCGCACCACGCTCGACAACATCCTCCTGCCGCTGGAGGTGGTCGACCGGCACAGGAAGCGCCTGCGCCGCAACAAGGCCGAATATGTCGCCAAGGCGGAAGCGCTGCTTGAAACCGTCGGCCTCAAGGGCTTCGGCTCCAAATATCCCTGGCAGCTTTCGGGCGGCATGCAGCAGCGGGCGAACCTCTGCCGCGCGCTTATCCACGAGCCGGACCTGCTGATGCTCGACGAGCCATTCGGCGCGCTCGATTCCTTCACGCGCGAGGAGTTGTGGTGCGTCATCCGCGACCTCCACGCCGCGCAAGGGGTCACCATCGTGCTCGTCACCCACGATCTGCGCGAGGCCGTCTTCCTCGCCGACCGCATCTTCGTGATGAGCGCGCGGCCGGGCCGCATCATCAAGAACCGCGAGGTTCCGTTCGCGCGCCCGCGCGACCTGGAGATCCTCTACCAATCGGACTTCAACGACCTCGTGCACGAGTTGCGTGGGAACATCGCTGACGCGAGGAAAGCGGCATGAGTGCGCGGGCGAAGGGCATTGACTGGATCAAGGCGGCCCCGTGGCTGTACACGGCCGCGCTGTTCATCATCTGGGAACTGGCGGTGCGTGTTTTCGCGCTGCCGCAATACATCCTGCCGGCCCCGACCCGCATCGTCGAGGCCATCATCCAGTTCTGGCCGGCGATCTGGAAGAACTCGCTGCAGACGCTCTACACCACCACGCTGGGTTTCATCCTGGCGGTCGTCGGCGGGCTGGCGCTGGGCATCCTCGTCGGTTGGTCGCGCTTCATCTATGCCGGGCTCTATCCGCTCATGGTCGGCTTCAATGCCATCCCCAAGGTTGCGCTGGTCCCGATCCTGGTCATCTGGTTCGGCATCGGCACCATTCCGGCCGTGCTGACGGCCTTCCTGATCGCCTTCTTCCCCATCGTCGTGAACGTCGCCACCGGGCTCGCCACCATCGAGCCCGAGATGGAGGACGTCCTGCGCGCGCTGGGCGCCAAGAAGATGGACATCATGCTCAAGGTCGGCATTCCGCGCTCGATGCCCTATTTCTTCGGCTCGCTGAAGATCGCGATCACGCTCGCCTTCGTCGGGTCGGTAATCGCGGAGACGGTGGCGGCCAATTCCGGCCTCGGCCACATGATGCTGGCCGCGCAGAGCCAGTTCAACGTGCCTCTGGTCTGGGCCGGCCTGATCATGCTCGCCATCGAGGGCATCATCATGTACGCGCTGATGGCGTGGCTGGAGATGCGGATGACCGGCTGGGCGCACCGCAGCCAGATGGCGCAGGTGTGACAGGTTACTTTTCGGCCAGCTCCTTCTGCAGCGCCGTCAGATGCGCCTCGGCGGCCGCCAGCGCGGCTCGCTCGATGGCGCGGTAGCGCGTCACCAGCGCCAGGCCGATCGCCGTCAGTTCGGCGCCGCCGCCACCCGGTCCGCCCTTCTGCGCGGCGATCACCGGCCGGCCGAACAGCGCGTTCATTTCCTCGACCAGGCTCCAGGCGTGCTTGTAGGACATGTTCATCTGCCGCGCGCCCGCCGAGATCGAGCCGAAGGAGGCGATGTGCTCCAGCAATTCGATCTTGCCGGGACCGATGCGCCCTTCGGGGTCGAGGTCGATGCGCAGGCTCAGGGTGGGCATTACGTGTCGTTTCCCTTTCGGCGCGCGGCCGCTCAGCCGTGCTCGACGCTGACGGCCTTGACCACCGCGAACACCTCCATGCCGGGCCGAAGCGACAGCCTGTCCGCCGAATGTCGCGTCACCCGCGCGGCAAGCCGTTGGCCCTCGGCATCCAGCGTCGCCAGCATCTCACCTTGGTCCAAAGCCTCGATTCCCGCAATCCGACACGGCACGATGTTGAGCGCCGACAGCCCCTCGGGCCGCTTCGTGGCGATCATCACGTCGCGGGCCCGGACGATAAGGCGCACCCCGTCGCCCGCCGCGCCGGAGAAATGCGGCACGATCCATTCGCCGCCGTCCTCGGTGCGCAACCGCGTCAGTCCGGCCGGCTGGTCGTGGCCCGCGATCGCAAGCCTGAGCACGGAGACGATGTCGGCGCGCTGGCCTTCCAGCGACGGGACGTCGAGATGATGCAATACGCGTTCGGCCGGCCCTGCCGCGCGCACCTTGCCCTCGGCCATGACAATGATGTCTGTCGCCAGCCGCGCCACCTCCGCCACCGAATGGCTGACATAGACGATGGGCACGCGCGTCTCGTCGCGCAGGCGTTCCAGATAGGGTAGGATCTCGGCCCGCCGCGCCTGGTCCAGCGATGCCAGCGGTTCGTCCATCAGGATCAGGCGCGGGCTTGCCACCAGCGCCCGCCCGATCGCGACGCGCTGCTTCTCGCCGCCGGAAAGCTGGCCGGGCTTGCGCTCCATGAGGTGGCCGATGCCGAGCAGTTCGACGATCGTCGCCATGTCGGCATAGCGTTCGGCCTTCGGCGTGAAGAAGCGGCCGTAGCGCAGGTTCTGGCTGACGGTGAGATGCGGAAGCAGCCGCGCGTCCTGGAAGACGTAGCCGATCCTCCGCCGATGTGCGGGCAGGAACAGGCGCTCGTCCGTGTCGACCAGCACCCGCCCGTCGGCCACGATCCGCGCCCCGCGCGGTCGTATCAGCCCGCCGATCGCGTTGACAACCGAGGTCTTGCCCGAGCCCGACGGGCCGAACAGCGCCGTCAGCCGCCCCTGCGATTCGAACGCGGTGTCGAGCTCGAAATCGCCCAGCCGATGGCGGATCGAAACCGAAAGGCTCATGAGGCCATCCGCCGCGCGACCCGCCGCGCGAAGAACTCCGAGGCCAGCAGCGCGGCCATCGCCACCGCGATGGCAACGAGCGTCAGCCGCATCGCTCCCGGCCCGCCGTCAGGTACCTGTGTGAAAGTGTAGATCGCCGATGGCAGGGTCTGGGTCTGGCCGGGAATGTTGGAGACGAAGGTGATCGTGGCGCCGAATTCGCCGATCGCCTTCGCAAACGACAGGATCATGCCGGCGATGATGCCGGGCAGGATCAGAGGCAGGGTCACCGTCAGGAACACCCACACCGGGCTCGCGCCCAGCGTGCCGGCTGCCTGTTCCAGCCGCGCGTCCACTCCTTCGATCGACAGGCGGATCGCCCGCACCATCAGCGGAAAGGCCATGATGCCGCCGGCCAGCGCCGCACCCGTCCAGCGAAACGAGAAGACGATGCCCAGATACTGCTCGAAGAACTGGCCTAGGGGCGCGCGCCGGCCGAAGGTCAGCAGCAGCAGGTAGCCCGTCACCACCGGCGGCAGGATCAGAGGCAGGTGGACAAGGCCGTTGAGCAGCGACTTGCCGGGAAAATTGCCCCGCGCCAGCGCCAGCGCGATCAGTATGCCGAAGGGCAGGCTGATCACCGTCGCCCAGGTCGCGACCCAGATCGACAGCCGGACGGCCACCCATTCGTCGGGGCTGAGAGCCAGCCAGTCCATTCTCAGCCCCCGAATGTCGTCAGTTGGAGATCGCAGGCAGCAATACCTCGAAGCCCTGCTTCTCGAAAAGCTCCTTGGCGCGCGCCGTTTGCAGGAAAGTCAGGAAGGCCTCGGCGTCTGCGTTCTGGCTCTCTGCTGTGATCGCGGCGGGATAGACGATCGGGGCGTGCGTATCCTCGGGAAACACGCCGACGACCTTCACGCCGGCCTCGGCGGCAGCGTCGGTCTGGTAGACGATGCCCAGCGGGGCCTCGCCGAGCGAGACCAGCATCAGCGCGGCGCGCACGTTCTCGGCCTGCGCCACCTTGTCCGCGACGCTTTCCCACACGCCCAGCGCCTCGAGTGCGGCCTTGCCGTAGCGGCCGGCGGGCACGGCATCGACATTGGCCATGGCGAGCCGCCCGTCGCCCAGCGCGCCGGCGAGGTCGAAGCCCTGGGCAATGTCGAGATCGATTGCCGCGTCGGCAGGGGCCACAAGCACGATCCGGTTGCCGAGCAACCGCAGTTCGCTGCCCGCCCGGATCAGGCTCCGCTCGGAGAGGTAGGACATCCAGTCGAGATCGGCAGAGATGAACAGGTCGGCCGGCGCGCCTTCCTCGATTTGCTTTGCCAGCGCCGAACTCGCGGCATAGGAGATCGTCGCAGACTTGCCCTCGGCCTCGGTCCAGGCGGCGTTGATCTCGTCGAGCGCGTTCTTCAGGCTGGCGGCGGCGAAGACGGTGACCTGCTCCTGTGCCTGCGACGGAGATAACCCGGCAAACATAAGGAAGCCGCCGAAAGCGGCGGCAATCGCATTCCGAAGCATCGATTTCATGTTCTGTCTCCCAAGTGGCATCGACTCGTTGTGTTCAAACAAACATATCTGTCGCTCTGCTGCAAGGTCAGGGAGAACCACTCGCGCCCAGGTTCGCTGACGGCGTGGCCAGCAGGCTTGCGCGCTGCCGCGGCCTCTGCTCAATTGACGTTGGGGAACGGTCGCTTGCGCGCCGTTGCGGGGAGGGGTCGCCAAGCGCTTCGTCTATCCGCCTGAGCCCATCTTCACCGGGCGGCCTTTGCCGCCGATCGCAACGGTCACGGAGCGCGTCAGTGCGTAACATCGTCCGAAGTCTATTGTTCCTAACGGCCATGCTGTTCGCCCTCCCGGCGGCGTTGGCCGACCACATGACTGGCAACTACAGCGGCACCGGTCAGGCTCAGGGAATTGCCCTTCAACTGAAGCAGAGCGGCCGCAACCTCACCGGCAGCCTGATCGGCGCCGCCACGGGAACCATCAACGGCCAGACCGACGGCGGCGACAACTCGTCCGGGTCGGTCCAGATCCCCGGAGCCGGCCGTTTCGGCTTCGAGGGCCTTTGGAGCCAGCAGGGCTTCAAAATGATCCTGATCGGCTCAGACGGTCGCGCCGAATTCTTCTTCGCGTCGACAGGGTCGGCTCCGCCGCCGCCTCCGCCACCCCCGCCCGCCAATATCGAGTACTACGTGCTCGAAAACGGCGTGACCGTCGGCCCGTTCACGGCCGACCAGATCAGGCAGCGGCTGGCCCAGGGCGCATCGAAGCCCGGCGATCTCGTGTGGAAGGCGGGACTGGCTGAATGGGTGCGGATCGATTCGCTGCCGGAATTCGCCAGCGCGCCACCGCCACCACCGCCTGCACCGCCCGCCCCACCGGCACCGCCTGCGCCTCCCGCTCCTCCGCCCGGCGGCGGTGGTGGAGGAGGCGAGCCTGTGCCTCCAGGCGGCGGTGGCGGCCAGCCGACCCCGCCCGGACCGACGCCTCCGCCCGGAGGTGGTGGTGGCGGTGAACCCGTTCCGCCCGGTGGTGGTGGTCAGCCGCCGGCTCCTACGCCTCCGCCCGGCGGCGGTGGCGGCTCGGCGCCGCCGAGCTTCCAGCCGGGCTTCCCGGGTCGCTCCGGCTGAACGGCTGGCAGTCAGGCTCAATCCGACATGACGAAGCGGGGACGGATGTCGATCCGTCCCCGCTTCAAATTGTCGGTCGGTTCGATGGCCGCAGCCGCTACCACCCGAACTGGAATGTGGCGCCCGAATTGCCGTTGCCGTTCTGCGCGACGTGGCCATTGGTCTTCTTGCCGAACTGGAACAGGCCGTAGGAATTGCCGTTGCCGTTCTGCTGCACGGTGCCGTTATGGCCCTTGCCCTCCTGGTGAACGATGCCGAGATTGCCGTGGCCGTTCTGAAGCAGGCCGGCCATGTTGCCGACGCCCTTTTGCTTGATCGAGCCGCCCTTGATGCCCTGGCTGATGGCATAGATGGCCAGCCCGGCCTGCATTGCCCGCTGTTGCTTGGCGTTCTTGGGAGCGAGCGTGATCGACAGCGAGCCGCCGGCCTGGGCCGGGGCGGCCAGCGCGACCGAGCCAAGCGTGCCGGCGAGGAGGCTGGCCATGAGGGTGTTCAGGGTCTTGCGGATCATCGTCGTTCTCCTGGGTCGGGGCGGCTTGTCTCCAGCCGATGGAGCGACCCTATCGGCTGCCCGCTGAACGGTGCCGGAACCAGCCATTCAGGCTGCGTTTAGAAACGGTCTTCCGGCCGCGCATCTCCACGAAAGAAACGCTGCCGCCAAAGAGGAGAAAGCCCCGGCGTGCCGGGGCATTCTCCTGGAATGAAAATGAATGTGGCGCTCAGATCCGCTGCGCGCAGGTGACGGTGCGGCCGTTGGCCTTGACCTCGAGCGTCGCGTTGTAGCTGGCGCCCTGTCCGCCCACCATCACCATGCCCAGTGTCACTTTCTCGCCGGAGGCCGCGTCGAACTCTCCGCCCTGGCTGATGTCGGTGCCGGGGCCGCGCACCTTGAAAGAGTACGTGCCCGATGCCGGGGTCTGGCTGGTCGCCACGCTTTCCAGGCGGACCATGCCGCCGGAGCGCGACTGCTCGATGCCGCAGGAGAGCGGCCCGTCGCTTGCCGACTGGCTGGCGCCGATCGCCGCGCCGCCGGCGGCCAGGCCGATCGCGACCGAAGCCGCCCAGCCAAGAAGCATTCCGTTGCGATTGGTCATCGTCGTCATCCTTGTCTGGTTGAAGCGCGCCCGGGAGGTTGCGCCTGCACCCTCCCGGCTTTGGCGTTCATATTTTCTGCCTGTCAGGGGCAGGTCTGGACGAAGGCGGCCACGTTGCCCTTGCCGGCCTGGTGGACGTTGGCGTTGCAGCCATTGCCGACCTGCACGCCTGCGGCGACGTTTCCGTTGCCGTCCTGGGTCAGGATGGCGGTGTGGTTGGAGCCGAACTGGCCGATGCCGCCGGCGTTGTTCTTGCCCTTCTGGTGCACCGCGCCGTAATTGTTCCAGCCTTCCTGGCCGATGGCGATGGTGTTGCGCTTGCCCCGCTGCTTGCCGAGAGCCTCGTTGAAGGAGCCGTTCTGGTGCACGCCGATGGCGTTCTTCCTGCCGTCCTGGCTGCCGCCGGCGGCGTTTGCCCAGCCGAACTGCTTGATGCTGACCGAGTTGGCGAAGGCGGGCGCGGCCGAGATGCCGACGAACGCTGCGAGGGCGGCGGTGAGGATGATCTTGCGGGTCATAGTCTCGTCTCCGGGTCTCTTTGCGGGATGGGCCGCGTTGATTGACGAGACGAGTTCTAGGCGGTCGCGTCGGAACCGGGTCTGAACCGCGCGTTCACATGGCGTTCAGGCGGGCGATGCCCCCGGGCCAACCGTCGCTTCAGATGTCACCCCGGTCCTCCAGATGGTCTCTGAGCAGCCGCACATTGCGCTTGGACGCCTTGAAGAAGACGTCGAACACCGTGCCGGCAACCGGTACTGCGCCGACCACGACGTCCAGCCCGACATTCATCATCATCTGCAGGATCAGCCGGCGCGGCGCCCCGTGTCGCGCTGCCTGGTGCACCACATATGTCGCCATCGCCCCGGCCACGAGGTCGCCCGCGATCGGCACCAGGCTGATCAGCGGGTCCATGCCGAACTTTATGCTCGTGCCGGGTATTCGCCATTGGGCGTCGAGCGCGCGCGCCATCGTGTCAAGTCGCGCCAGCGCCGCTACGCGCTGCCGTCGCATCTCGTCGCGCTCCTCCGACCATGTTCCCGGTCCCTCGATCTCCAGCCGCGTTTCTTCCATGGTCGCACCGCCGATTGCCCTTTGCGCGCCATTCGCCTACATACGCGCCGACCTCATCCTTCCCGCACCGGAACAACGGAGTCTTCGCGCGCCATGGCACGCCAGTTCATCTATCATATGTCGGGCCTGACCAAGGCCTACGGACCGAAGAAGGTGCTGGAGAACATCCACCTGTCCTTCTACCCCGACGCCAAGATCGGCATTCTCGGCCCCAACGGCGCGGGCAAGTCGACGATCCTCAAGATCATGGCGGGCCTCGACAAGGAATTCACCGGCGAGGCCTGGCTGGCCGATGGCGCGACCTGCGGGTACCTGCCTCAGGAGCCGGAGCTCGATTCGTCGAAGGATGTCATCGGCAATGTGATGGACGGCGTGGCCAGGAAGAAGGCCATTCTCGACCGCTACAACGAGCTGATGATGGACTATTCCGACGAGACGGCCGATGAGGCGGCCCGGCTTCAGGACGAGATCGACAGCCAGAATCTTTGGGATCTCGACAGCCAGGTCGAGATGGCGATGGAAGCGCTGCGCTGCCCGCCCGGCGATGCCGACGTGACCAAGCTCTCGGGCGGCGAGAAGCGCCGCGTGGCGCTGTGCAAGCTGCTGCTCGCTCAGCCCGACCTGCTGCTCCTCGACGAGCCGACCAACCATCTCGACGCCGAGACGACGGCGTGGCTGGAAAAGCACCTGCGCGAGTATCCGGGCTCGGTGCTTCTCATCACCCACGACCGCTATTTCCTCGACAACGTCACTGGCTGGATTCTTGAGCTCGACCGTGGCCGCGGCATCCCCTACGAGGGCAATTATTCGGCTTATCTCGGCTCGAAGTCCAAGCGCATGGCGCAGGAAGGCCGCGAGGAAGACGCCCGCCAGAAAGCGCTGGCGCGCGAGCAGGAATGGATCGCATCCAGCCCCAAGGCGCGGCAGGCCAAGTCGAAGGCGCGCATCAAGGCCTATGACGAGCTGGTCAAGGCCGCCAACGACCGCCGCCCCGGCGAGGCGCAGATCATCATTCCCGTCGGCGAGCGCCTGGGCAACGTGGTCATCGAGGCCGACAAGCTGTCGAAAGGCTACGGGGACCGCCTGCTCATCGACGATCTGGAATTCAGGCTGCCGCCCGGCGGAATCGTCGGCGTGATCGGGCCGAACGGCGCCGGCAAGTCGACGCTGTTCAGGATGATCACCGGGCAGGAGAAGCCCGATGCCGGCGAGATCCGCATCGGCGACACCGTCGATCTCGGCTATGTCGACCAGAGCCGCGATCATCTCGATGCCAACAAGACGGTGTGGGAGGAGATTTCCGGCGGTAACGACATCATCAAGCTGGGCAAGCACGAGATGAACTCCCGCGCCTATTGCGGGGCGTTCAATTTCAAGGGCGGCGACCAGCAGCAGAAGGTCGGCAATTTGTCGGGTGGCCAGCGCAACCGCGTCCACCTAGCCAAGATGCTCAAGTCGGGCGGTAACGTCATCCTGCTCGACGAGCCGACCAACGATCTCGACACCGAAACACTGTCCGCCCTTGAGGACGCGCTGGAGAATTTTGCCGGTTGCGCGGTGATCATCAGCCACGACCGCATGTTCCTGGACCGTCTGGCCACCCACATCCTCGCCTTCGAGGGCGACAGCCATGTCGAGTGGTTCGAGGGCAATTTCGAGGAATACGAGGCCGACAAGGTCAGAAGGCTGGGGCCGGACTCTGTGAATCCCAGGCGCGTGACCTACAAGCGACTGACGCGCTAGCGCGCGGTCCATCAGCACACCGTCATCGAAGCCCGCATGGCGTTGAGGCCGTGCGGGCTTATTCTTTGAGGTGCTGCGGGGTCGCGGGGAACCAGATGCCGTCATTCGCGTTTCGCGATGTTGGCCGCCGGGGGAGCGCGCTCGGCCCTTGGAGTGCGGGTCGATGGGGTGTCATGCAAGATATTGATTTCAGGGAATTATTCGAGCGACTTCCCAGCCCCCACATGGTCCTGGACCGGCAATACAATTTCGTCGCCGTCAATTCCGCCTACGAACGCGCCGTGCTTCGCGGGCGTGACGAATTGATCGGCCGCAACCTTTTCGATCTGTTTCCCAACGATGGCGAGGGCGGCCGGCGTCTGCGTGACTCGTTCGATCATGTCCTGAATACAGGCGAGAGCGACACGCTCGCTTACATTCCATACGACATTCCCCGCCCGGCCGGGCAAGGCGGCGGTTTCGAGCAGCGATACTGGACGGCCGTGCACACGCCGCTGGCGAACCGTTCGGGGCGGATCGCATATCTTGTCCAGAATACGGTGGACGTCACCGAGATCGTCCATCTGCGACAGGCTGCATCGCTACCGTTTCGCGCCTATTCCGGCGAGTTGCAGCTCATCGAACGGGCGCGCGAAGCGGAGGACGCCAACCGGGCGTTGCTGGCCGAAAGCGCGGAGTTCCGCCGCATGTTCCAGCAGGCGCCGGGCTTCATTGCAGTGCTCACCGGGCCGGACCATGTCTTCACCTTCGCCAACGACGCCTATCGGCGTCTCATCGGAGGACGTGAGGTCGTCGGCAGGACGGCGATCGAGGCGCTTCCCGAGATCGAGGAGCAGGGCTTCGGCGCGCTGCTCGACGAAGTGTATCGCACCGGCAGGCAGCATCTGGGAGAGGGCACCCGTATCCTCTTGCAGCAGGCGCCGGACGAGGCACCCCGGGAAAGCTTCCTCGACTTCTCCTATGACGCGATCAAGAACATGGACGGCGAGATCACCGGCGTCTTCGTGCAGGGCATGGACCGGACAGAAGCCGTTCGCACGCTCAGGCGTCAGCGCCTGCTGCTGGACGAGGTCAACCATCGGGTCAAGAACACTCTCGCCACCGTGCAGTCGATCGCCGCCCAGACCTTGCGCACCGCGCCCGACTTGGCCACCGCCAAGAAGGCGTTCGAGGCGCGCATCCGGGCCTTGTCGAACGCGCACAATTTGTTGAGCGCGCGCAAGTGGGCGAATACTGACCTGGGCGCGCTCGTCGGTCAGGAAATGGCCGCCTATGGAGAGCGACGCATCGAACGCGATGGTCCGCACGTATCGCTCAATCCAAAGGCGTCGATCGCACTTGCAATGCTGCTGCACGAGCTCGCCACCAATGCGGCCAAGTTCGGCGCCTTGTCGCTACCCGAAGGCAAGGTCGAGATCGCCTGGTCGGTTGACGGGCTTGGCACTCTGGCCTTTTCGTGGGCCGAGCGCGGCGGGCCGCCAGTGTCGAGACCGGCGCATTCCGGCTTCGGTTCCCGCATGATAGAGCGCGTCGTCACCGGCGAACTTGCCGGTGCCTACAGCGCCTCCTGGGAGCCATCGGGCTTCGCCTGCACATTATCCATTCCGGTTCAGAGCTACGGACACAACGACGATGCTTTCGCGCAACGATGACGCCACCCCCTCGATGACCGTATTTGTCGTGGAGGATGAATCGCTCGTGGCACTCAATCTGGAGGACATGCTGTTCGAGCTGGGTCACCGCGTGATCGGGCCGGCGATGCGGATTGCCGGCGCGCGCGCGATGATCGAAGGCGAATTCGCCGCCGATGCTGCCATCCTGGACGTCAACGTGGCCGGTGAGCCGGTGTTTCCGATCGCCGAGTTACTCGCCAGCCGCGGCGTCCCCATCATCTTCGCTACCGGATATGACAGGGAAGGCCTGCCGACCGGCTGGCACGACCGTGCCATCCTGCAGAAGCCGTACACGATCGAAGACGTTGCCCGCTCGCTCCAGAGCACGGTCGTGCGCGGCTGATCCGGCTTGACGGCGTTCGCGGCGCGGCGCATGTCTGCGGGCATCGACGCTTCGCATGGTGTCCGCCTTGATTCGTCTGCCAATCCCGACCCTGCTCGCCGCCGCAACGATTGCCACCATCACGGTCGCCGACGACGTCTTCGCCAAGCCGGCCAGTTGCTTCACCACCGATGACGGTCACTACGACTGCGATTTCCAGTCGCTGGATCGCGACGGCAGCTTCAGCATCTCGGCGCCTGGCTATCCCACCTATTCGCTATGGATCGACAGCCCCGGCTTCGCCGCCGGTTTCGTCGAACTCGGCGGACGCAACGTCTCGCTGCCGGGCCTCTACGAGCGCCAGGATGATGACGCCGCCTGCTGGGGCAACCCCGAAACGGACACAAGGCTGTGCGCGTGGTAGGAGGCTGGACGTAGTTAAGGCTGCGTAAAGGCCGGGTCCGGTAAATTGCGTCGATCGATTGGAGTCCCTGAAGGACGGCCGGATCGCGGCGACCGCGCAACACCGGCGGAAATGCACACATGAACCGCGTCATCATCGGCGGCATCGGCGTAAACGTCCCCGAGGCCGTCATCTCCAACGAAGACCTTGTCGACTGCTTCAACCTCTGGGTCGAGCGCGAGAACATTGCGCGCGCCGGGCGCGGCGAGGAGCCGCTGCAACGTTCCAGCGCGGATTTCATCCACCATGCGTCGGGGATCAGGCGGCGGCACGTGCTCACGGCCGACGGCATTCTCGACGTCGACCGCATGGCGCCGCACATTCCCGCGCGCGACGACGACGCATTGTCGGTAATGGCGGAGTTCGGTGCCGTTGCCGCTCGCGCTGCCCTTGCCGAGGCGGGCGTCGATGCCGGCGAAGTCGACCTCGTCATCTGTGCCGCCTCGCACCTGCAGCGGCTCTATCCGGCCATCGCGATCGAAATCCAGCGCGAGATCGGCGCGCAAGGTGCCGCGTTCGACCTCAGCCTCGGCTGCTCGTCGGCCGCCGGCGGGCTGCATGTCGCCTTCAATCTGCTCCGCGCCGGCGCTCACCGCCGCGTGCTGGTAGTTACGCCTGAGCTGATCACGCCGCATTTGAACTTCCGCGACCGGCAGACGCATTTCATCTTCGGCGACGCCGCTACCGCGATACTGCTGGAGGCCGCAGGCCCGGACGAGGGACGGCCCGGCCGCTTCGAGATGGTCGACACGCGCAACTGGACGCAGTTCTCCAACAATATCCGCTCGAATTTCTCCTATCTGAACCGCGCCGCACAGGACGACGCCGGCTTCTTCGCTGCCGAGGGCAACCTGATCAAGCAGCAGGGCAACAAGGTCTTCAAGGACGTGACGGTGGCCAGCCACCGCTTCATCGTCGATTTCCTCGCCGAGCACGGGCGCACGCCGCAGACGGTGCGCCGCTTCTGGCTGCACCAGGCCAATGCCCGCATGAACCAGATGATCCTCAAGCTCGCCTTCGGCGGCCAGATCGGCCACGACATCGCGCCGATGGTGCTGGAGGAATTCGGCAACACTGCCGCGGCCGGCGCGATTCTGGCGCTGCACGACAACCACCGGGATATGGTGGCGGGAGATTACGGCCTCGTCTGCACTTATGGCGCGGGCTACTCGATCGGCGGCGCGCTTTTGCGCATGATGTAGCACTCGGCCTGACATCACTGCGGGCGATCGGTTCATCAGCGCTTTTTGCTGGACGCGGGCTCCACGCGACGGCAAACGTGGCCGCCTTGGCAAAAGGAAGCGCCCGATGCTCGACATGTTCGCCCGCCGCGACGACGAACCGGAGATCGTTCCGGCCCGCAAGCTGCTCGCCCGGGTGGCGGGCGTGTTCGTCGCCCCGTTCGATCACTTCGAGACACGGGCCGTGGACGGGCTCGACCTCAGTTTCGAAGGCATTGCCGGCGACTTTCATGCCGGCCATACGCGCCGTTCCGGCGGGCGCGAGCCCTGGTATCCGCGCGGAACCGAGATGCGCAACGAGCGTCAGCTATCGATCGTCGCGGCCGACGAGCTTGCCATCGTGGCCGGCCGCATGGGCATTGCCGGGATCAGGCCGGAATGGATCGGCGCCAACATGACAATTGACGGCGTGCCGCAGCTTTCGATGCTGCCTGCCGGCACGATGCTGTTCTTCAAGGGCGGCGTCACGCTCAAGGTCGATGCCCAGAACGGACCTTGCCGCATCGCCGGCCGTTCGATTGCCGAGAATGCGAAGATGCCCGACCATGAGGCGGGCTCGCTCCTGTTCCCGAAGGCTGCGAAGCGTCTGCGTGGTATCGTCGCCTGGGTGGAAAAGCCGGGCCGGATCGAGGCGGGCGAGGATGTGTCGGTGCGCATCCCCGAACAGTGGATCTATCGATGAGGGGGAGGAGGGAATTGGGTTGCCTTCGTCGGTCCATCGAGCACCCTTTTCACTATTCGCTATCCTCCGCATCCAGCAGCCTCGTCGCCCGCCAGCGCGTCAGCACGGCGTTGATCTCGTCAACCACGAAATAGCGTGCCGCATCCCGGTCGTAGCCTTCATCCAATAGCGCGTCGTAGGCCGAGTGCTCGTGGCGCACATGGGTGATCGTCGCCAGCCACACGGCTATGGAGGCCGGCAACTCGCGCATGTCGCGGGCGCTTGCCATGTCCCTGATCTTCTCGATGTCGGCATAGGGCGCCATGGGCAGCAGCGCAGTCAGCGCCTTGGCGATGGCGCGTTGCCGATTGGTCCTGGCCGTCATCGGCCGGCCGAGGCGGTTACGGCGTCGGGCACCGAATCCGTCGAGGCGTAATAGGGCTTGAGGTCGACGACGGGCGTGCCGTCCAGCACGTCGATCGCTTCCAATTCCAGGATGCCGGCATTCGCGTCGAGCGAAATGAGCCTGACGATGTGCAGGCCGATCGGGTTCGGCCTGGCCGGCGAACGCAGGGCGAAGGTGCCGCGCGGCTCCTGTGCGTGGCGCGGTTTCTGCACGATCAGGTTGCGCGGCGCCCGGTCGAGCCAGGTCAGGATGGCGACATGGCTGACCTTTTCCAGACCTCCCAGCCCCGCCCGGTAGTCGGGATCGACCACGATGGTGGCCGGCCGGCCCGTCTCCCGCGCCGCCGCCATGTTCTTGGGACACTCGGCGCGGTCCGTCCACGGCGAACGCACCCGGCCGATGAACACCAGCGAAGCGTCGGCGGCCGTCAGCGCCGGGTCGAATGGCAGGGCAATCTCGCCCTCGCGTATGCCACTCATGACGCGCCTCGAGTCCGACATTCGGTGGCCCTGCCGCGACATGCGGCTTGCCATATCGAGTGATGTGATATAAACATATCTTTATGTCGTTTCGGAGCTTCGAATGTTGACCCGTCCGCTGACCAGCCTGTCGCTGATGGTAGATACCTTGAAGGCGGCCGCCGAATCCAGCCGCCTGCGCATCCTGCTGCTGCTGGCGCGGGGCGACCTCACCGTCACCGACCTCACCGAAATCCTCGGCCAGTCGCAGCCGCGCGTCTCGCGCCATCTCAAGCTCTTGATGGAGGCCGAGCTGATCGAGCGCTATCAGGAGGGTTCCTGGGCCTATTTCCGGCTGTCGGATGCCGAGGCCGCGCGCGAGTTCCTCGGCGGTGTGGTCGGCCGCGTCAATCCAGCCGACGCGACGGTCGAGCGTGATCTGGAGCGGCTGGCGGCGGTCAAGCGGCGCCGGCAGGAGCGGGCGGCCGACTATTTCAGCGCCAATGCGGCAAGTTGGGACCAGATCCGCTCGCTCCACGTGCCGGACGACGCTGTCGAGACGGCGATGCTGGAGTTGGTCGGAGACCGGCCGTTCCAGACTATGCTCGACCTCGGCACCGGCACCGGCCGGCTTCTGGAACTGTTCTCGCCGCTCTACCGGCGCGGCGTCGGCATCGACCTGTCGCGCGAGATGCTGGCGGTTGCCCGCGCCAATCTCGATCATGCCGGCATCGCCCATGCCCAGGTGCGCCAGGGCGACCTGTTCGCGCCGCCGGTCGAGCGTGACGCCTTCGATCTCGTCACCATGCACCAGGTGCTTCACTATCTTGAGGAACCGGGCCACGCGATCCGCGAGGCCGCGCGACTGCTGCGTCCCGCCGGCCGGCTGGTCATCGTCGATTTCGCGTCCCACGGCCACGAATTCCTGCGCGACGAGCACGCCCATGTCCGTCTCGGTTTCACCGATCGCCAGATGGCCGACTGGCTCGACGAGGCCGGCCTCGATCTCGAGGCCGAGCGCAGCTTCGACCCCGCCAGCCGCGCCTCGGGGCTTACCGTAAGGCTGTGGCTGGCGCGCGACCGCCGCCTGCTCATGGCCGATCCCGCCACCGACTCCTCCACCGCCTCCCGGGAGATTGCCTGATGTCCGACCTCCGCCTGTCCCGCCGCGCCGATATCGGCGACCGGATCAAGGTCTCGTTCGAATTCTTTCCGCCCAGGTCGGACGAGATGGAGGGCCGGCTTTGGGAGACGATCACCAGGCTGGAGCCGCTCGCGCCCAGCTACGTGTCGGTGACCTACGGCGCCGGCGGCTCGACGCGCGGGCGCACGTCGCGCACGTTGGACCGCATCCTGCGTGAAAGCGCGCTGAAGCCCGCCGCTCACATGACCTGCGTCGACTCGACCAGGGACGAGGTCGACGCTGTCGTCCGCGAATTCGCCGCCATGGGCGTCACGCGTTTCGTGGCGCTGCGCGGCGATCCCGCCGACGGCGTGGGCGCTGCCTACCGGCCGCATCCGCAAGGCTACTCCAACGGCGCCGAACTGGTCGCCGCCATCCGCCGCACCGGCGATTTCGAGGTATCCGTCTCCGCCTATCCGGAAAAGCATCCCGAGAGCGCCGACTTCGCCACCGACATCGACATGCTCAAGCGCAAGGTCGACAGCGGCGCGACCCGGGCCATCACCCAGTTCTTCTTCGACAACGACACTTACGAGCGTTATGTCGAGCGCGTCCGGCGGGCCGGCATTTACGTGCCGATCGTGCCGGGCATCCTGCCGATCCACAATTTCGCGCAGGTGGCGAATTTCTCCGCCCGTTGTGGCGCCCATGTGCCGGCCTGGCTGGCGGAACGCTTCAGCGGGCTCGAACGCGACCCGCAGACCCACGCGCTGGTGGCCGCGGCCATAGCCGCCGAGCAGGTGCTGGACCTGGTCGAGCGCGGCATCGGCGAGTTTCACTTCTACACCATGAACCGCGCCGACCTCGCATTCGCGATCTGCCACCTGATCGGTATCCGGCCGGCGCTGCAGGCGGCGAAAGCGGCCTGATTGATCCACCCCGCATGAAAAAGGCCGGAGAATTCTCCGGCCTTTTTCGTCTTGTCTCGTTGTCTCTTCAGGGAAGTGACGGCCCCCACCGTCAGGCGACGAAGCCCATGATGATGGCTCCGATGAATGCGAACGCGGCACAGATCATCAATGCGTTGATCGGTCGTGCAAGTCCCATGGGCATGCTCTCCTCTGCGGACTATGATGAGAGTCTATGCGCGAATTGCCCGCTGGCAAGGGCTTTTTGTGCTGCAATGCGACACGATTGTTGGAAAATCGACATTCCGCGCGCCGCAGTTGCCTGAAATCGCTGCTAAAACGAGCGCCGCGCCGCTGTGCATAAACCGCGCTCAGGCGGGCTGTCGCCGCCGCAAAAGCCGCCCGTCGACGACGACAAGACCCAGGCCGATCAGCGCCATGCCGAGAAGCTCGAACGTCTCGAGTCGTTCGCCGAGCAGCAGGGCGCCGAGCAGGATTGCGCTCACTGGAATGATCAGCGTCACCAGAGATGCATTGGTTGCGCCGGCCGAGCGGATGAGACTGAAGAAGAGGATGTAGGCGAAGGCGGTGGCCAGCACCGCCAGCCCGAGCACGGCTCCCCACGCGGGCGCGCTGGCGGTGAACAGGCCCTCCGTGCCCGCCAGCAGGATCACCGGGATCATGATCATCGTCGATGCCGTGAGCTGGCCGGTGGCGACGATCGGTGGCGGCAACGCTCGGAAGCGCCTCGCATAAATGGCGGCCAAAGCGTAGGAAAGCGCCGTCCCCACCAGCGCCAGCTTTGCCCAGACAGGTCCGCCCAGGCCGGCCACGAGGCCCGGCCCGACCATGACGATCGTTCCGGCCATGCCGAGCCCGATCCCCGCGACCTTGTTCCACGAAAGCTTCTCGTCGTCGGTCAGCATGTTCGCCAGGATCATGGTCCAGAACGGCGTGGTGGCGTTGAGGATCGACGCCGCGCCCGCTCCCAGCTCCGTCTGGCCGAGAAACATCAGCGTGAACGGGATGATGTTGTTGAGCACCGCGAGCGCGAAGAAGCTGCCCGTCATCGCGAGGGCGTGCCTGAAGCTCGGTCCTGCCGCCGCCAGATAGAGCTGCAAAGCCAGCGCCGCTATCGCCACCCGGAAGAACACCAGGTGCAGCGGCGCGATCTCCTGCACCGCCACGCGGGCGAAGTAGAACGAGCCGCCCCAAATCGCGCCGAGCAGGATCAGCATCGACCAGTCTCTGGTCGACATGCCGGCGGCTGTGGCGGGCGATGCGGAATTCACGGCCATGATTGCTCCATCTGGGCTGGCCACGCACGCTTAGGCCCGCTCTGCGCCCGCCACCACCCGAAAACGGCACTGGTCCAGCAATGGGCGGCGCGTGGCGAGCGGGCCGGATGCGGGTGCTCCTCCATCTCCCGCTGCTTCATCTCCCCGGGTTGTCAGGCCGATGCCGGCTGCTACCTTCCACCCCTCGATGTCGGAGGAGATTCCCTTGCAGCGATTCGAGAATGCGCGCGAAGCTGCGCTCGCGCTTCGTCCCGATGACCCGGTCTACTGCTTTCGCCCGGACGTGCTGAAAGCCGATTGCCGCCAGTTCATGTCGATGTTTCCCGGCAAGACCGCCTATGCGGTCAAGACGAACGGCGAACCGATGGTGCTGAAGACGCTGGCAGAGACCGGCGTCACCTGCTTCGACGTCGCCTCGCCGCAGGAGATTGCGGACGTCCGCGCCGTCGCGCCCGATGCCGAGATGCTCTACATGCACCCGGTCAAGGCGCAGTCCCACATCCGTCTGGCGCTCGAGGAGTACGGCATCCGCACCGTTGCCATCGACCACGAGGACGAGATCGCCAAGCTGACGCGGGTGGTGCGCGCGCTCGACATCGATCCCGGCTCGATGACGGTCTTCGTTCGTATCCAGACCAAGGGCAGCGCCGCCTACGAACTGTCGAAGAAGTTCGGCGCGGGGCCGGCGGCGGCGGTAGAGTTGATCGACCGGCTGGCGCGCCAGGGCTTCAAGGTCGGCATCTGCTTCCATGTCGGCAGCCAGATCGAGGATCCCGACACCTACGAGCGCGCGCTGGCCTCGGCCGACTGGGTCAGGAACCGCGTGTCCGCGCCCATCGCCGGGCTCGACGTAGGCGGCGGCTTCCCCGCCGAATACGGCCACGACCCCAACCGCAAGAAGCCGCAGATGCCCTCGCTGGGCCAGATCATGTCGCGCCTGCGCAACGACATCGGCGAATGGGGCTTCGGCGAGACGCCGCTGGTGGCAGAGCCGGGCCGCGTCATCGTGGCGCGCGCGTTCTCGCTGATCGTGCGGGTGCTGCTGCGCAAGGGCAGGCGGCTCTACATCAATGACGGCATCTGGGCGTCGCTGTCGGATTCGTGGACCGGCAAGATCACGCTGCCGGCCCGCTTCATCGCCGATCCGGCGATCCGCCACCGCAATGGCGACGCATCATCCATCGTGCCGTTCAAGGTGTGCGGGGCGACGTGCGATTCCGTCGACATCCTGTCGCGGCCGTTCTGGCTGCCGGAAACGGTCGACACCGGCGACTGGATCGAGATCGGCCATATCGGCGCCTATTCGCTGTCGCTCAGAACCCGCTTCAACGGCTTCTATCCCGACACCTTCGTCGAGGTGACGACGCCCTTCGACGAGGGCGGCATGCCGGAAGGTTTTGCGAGCCTTGAGACGATGGCGGATTGAGCGAGCGCTCTATGTCATCGGTCAGTATCTGAGACGGAATACTTCATTCTGTTTCAAATACGTTCGTTTACCGCAGATAACAAGATAGCAGGGGGTAGGCGTTTCTTAACCGATTGGCTCGGATACTGGCAAGTAATCGCCCAGTGGAGTAAGGAACATGCCTGCGGTACCCATGAAAAACTGCAATCGGTGCGGGAAGGAATACCCAGAAACTCGTGAGTTTTTCGGTCAGTTCAAGAACCAGCGAGGGGGAGAGGTTCGTATCGGATTTCGTGGAATCTGTCGCATATGCATGGCCAATCATACCAAGGCTTATGACGCCCAGAATTCTGCAAATGTTGCAGCACGGATTTCTAGGAGGCGGGAACGCTCGGAAATTGCGGGCGGATTTTTACGGCGAGACCTTCCTGAGGTTAGAAGGTTCCTCAAAGATAAGTGTCGGTTTTGTTCAAAGGATTTAGGAGGGGGTGGTCATATTGATCACCTTACGCCCGTTGCGCGCGGCGGGAGCCATGAACCTTCCAACCTGACGATCTGCTGCAAGGAATGCAATCTTGCTAAAACGTCAAAATCTCTTGAGGAATTTCTTGAATGGCGGCGTGAACGCAAATTACCAACGCGGGACATAAAAGTGCCGGGTGAACTACCTGATCCCATCGCTCGGCGTGAGTTGCGCCAACGATTTTAGCTTTCAAGATCCGCGATGAAACAGAATTATCAGTTCTGTTTCGGATCCAACCCTACAAATTCGCCAGCAACGCTGGTGTCGGCCAGCCGTCGGCGGGCAGGCCGATCCTCATCTGCTCCTGCCGCACCGCCTCGCGCGTCATCTGGCCGAGAATGCCGTCGATGCCGCCGACGTCGTAGCCGCGATCGGCCAGCTTCTGCTGCAGAAGCTTCATCGAATCGCCGGTCAGTCCCTGTTCGGGGCTGCGCGGGTCGAAGCGCGGCGCGCCGTCAAAGCGGGTCGCCATGTGGGCCGCGGTCAGCGTGTAGACGATCGACTGGTTCCATTCGAGATAGATGTCGAAGTTCGGATAGAGCAGGAAGGCCGGGCCCTTGTGGCCCATCGGCAATTGCAGGCCGGCCTGCAGGCCGTTGTCGGCCAGAGGCGTACCGTCGCGCTGGGTCACGCCCCACGCGGCCCATTGCGAGATCGGCAGGCGGTTGGTGCGGCCCGTCTCCTCCCACGGCATGTCTGCCGGCACGCGCACCTCCTGCATCCACGGTTCGCCGGGTCGCCATCCGCGCGAGCGGATTTTGTTGGCCGTGGTCAGGATCACGTCGGGCACCGAGCGGCGGATGTCGACCTTGCCGTCGCCGTCGCCGTCGACGCCCTTGGTCAGGATGTCGGACGGCAGCATCTGCGTCTGCCCGATCTCGCCGGCCCAGGCGCCCTGCACGTCCGCCGGCAGCGCGCCGGTGTCGATGAGGGTCAGCAGCGGCACCACCTGCGGGCGGAAGAGCTGCGGCCGGCGGCAGTCATGCGCCAGCGTCACCAGCGCGTTGAGCGAGTTGAAGTCGCCCTGCACGGCGCCGAAATCCGTCTCCAGCGCCCAGAAGGCCGCGATCACCGCCGGCGGTATGCCGTAGTCGCGCTCTGCCCGCGCGAACACCTCGGCCTGGCGGCGCAGGTGGTTGGCGCCGTGATCCAGCCGATTCTGGCTGATCATTCGTCCGGAAAACTCGATGAAGGTCTGGTTGAACACGCCCTGGGCGCGGTCGCGCTGGAGCACCCGCGGGTCGACGCGCGCGTTCTGCAACGCAGCCATGCCGGCCTGCCCCACATCGGCGACCTGCGCCTCCTGGGCGATGACGGCGCGCCAGGCGTTGAAGTCGCCGCCGCATTCCTGCGCCACGGCGGGCAGGGCGGTGGCGAGCGTCACGGTCAGGGCGGCTGTCAGTCGTCTCATCGGCGGGGTTCCTCGGTGGATCGCGTTTTCGTGATTGTGTCCCAATGCGCCGACAAACCCGACATAAATTCGACGTTACCTCGGATCGGGCCGACGAATGTCACCGCGCGTGCTGGCGCAGCCACGCCTGCCACTGCGCTTCGGTGCCGTTGAAGACGTTGATGTCGGCGTCGCCGTCGATACCTGGTAGCTGGCCGGTGCCCGTATATTGCCAGAACAGGAAGCGCCGGCGGTTGTAGCGTTCGTCGGGATGCGCCGACACAGAACGCAGCCACCATTCATAGCCCTCGAACTGCTCCAGCCGGTTGTCCGCGTAGAAATCGACGGACGTGTAGATGATCGGCCGCTTGCCGTAATGCTTCTCGACCATGTCGAGCCAGACGCGCATCTCCTTCTGCACCGTCGCTGCCGACGGGCGCAGCTTGCACGACGGCGACAGGTGGTTCCATTCCATGTCCAGCACATGCGGCATGCTGCCCGCCTCGCGCGGCACGTTGCGGATGAACCATTCGGCCTGTTCGCGCGCCGGGCGGCAGAAATAGTAGAAATGATAGGCCGAGCGCGGGATGCCGGCCGCCTTCGCGCCGCGCCAGTGCTCGGTGAAGCGCTCGTCGAACATGTCGCCGCCCTCCGTCGCCTTGATGAAGGCGAAGGAGACGCCGGCGGCGCGGGCCGCCCGCCAGTCGACGGTTCGCTGGTATTTCGACACGTCGGTGCCGTGGACGGGATAGGTCCATGGCGCGCGGCCGTCCCACGGGTGAGGCTTGCGGTCTCCGAAGCGGGGATTGCTCACCGCAACCCGATGCGCGGCGGCGGGGGCTGCCGTTGAGGCCGCCGGTGATGAGGGCGAAGTGGGCGCGGATTGAGGCCTCACGTCGGAAAAGTCGTAGCTGGTACATGCGGCGGTGAGCGCGCAGAGCGCGGCGGCCATCCATCGTCGCATCGTTCCTCCTTCACGATCGCGTGGCTGCGGGGTTGCCCCAAGAGCCGTCGAATCAGCCGCGGTCGTAAGGAAGGATACCTTTCCGCATTGATTTTTCTGCGCCCGCCGCCCAAAAGTCGCCGGCGGATTGGCAACGGCAATGGCGGCGATTTGAAGGCGCGGCCGGATCGGGGGAAGCGTGCGGATCGTCGGCAAGATCGTCAAATGGCTGCTGGTTCTGGTCTTGGTCGCGCTGCTGGGCGTTCTCGGCTGGCTGCATTTCGCGCCGCCGGCGCTGCTGCAGGGCGCCATGAACGTCGCGGCGAAGTTCGTCTGTTCCTATCATTTCATCGCCGGCCGCGATGCGCAGGAGGTGCTGGCCAACGACGTGCATGCGCCGGCCGCCCATCCGCTGCTGACCTACCTCACCGCCGATGTCGACGAACCGGCCGGAACGGTCACGGCAAGGTTCTTCGGCTTCCTCGGCAAGGGCGTGGCGGCCCATCGCGACGGATACGGTTGTGTCACCGTGACGGCGGGTGGCGGGGTCGCGGCGCTGCCGGCTTTGCCTGCGCCGACACCCAACGACGAGAATGCGCTTTGGCCGCGCGGCGAGCGCGTGGCGCCGTCGCAGGACCCCGCGCTCGCGGCTATCTTAGACGATCCGGCGCTGACCGGCCCCGGCATGCGCGCTGTGGTCGTCGTCCATAATGGCCGCATCATCGGCGAGCGCTACGGCGACGGCTACGACTGGGACACGCCGCTGCTCGGCTGGTCGATGGCCAAGACGGTGACGGCCGCGCTTGTCGGCACGCTGGTCGGCGAGGGCGACCTCTCGCTCGATCAGGACGGGCTGTTCGAGACCTGGAACGGCGACGAGCGCGGCGCCATCACCGTCGCCGACCTCTTGGCGATGTCGAGCGGGCTGGAATTCAACGAGGATTACGGCACGCTGACCGATGTGACGCGGATGCTGTTTCTGGAGCCCGACATGGCGGCGTTCGCCGCCGACAAGCCGCTTGCCGGGCCACGCGGGCAGACGTTCAGCTATTCCAGCGGCACGACCGTGTTGCTGTCGCGCATCTGGCAGGACGCGTTCGACGACCCCGACGCCGCGTTGAATTGGCCGCGCGAGGCGCTGTTCGGGCCGATCGGGATGGCGAGCGCGGTTCTGGAACCCGACATGCGCGGCACCTATGTCGGCTCGTCGTTCCTCTATGCCTCCGCCCGTGACTGGGCGCGGTTCGGCGAACTCTTGCGCAATGACGGCTTCTGGGACGGCCGCCGCATCCTGCCCGAGGGCTTCGCGCAGTGGATGCGCGAGCTGGCGCCTGCATCCGGCGGCAAGTATGGGCGCGGCCAGCTCTGGCTGCCCGGCGCGCTGGCCGAAGGCGCGCTCGACGGCCGCATCCTGCCCGAGGACACCTTCTGGCTGCAGGGACACGAGGGGCAGCGCACCGTGGTGATGCCATCGCGCGACCTGGTGGTCGTCCGCCTCGGCCTCACGCCCTCCAGCCTCGGCTACCAGCCGATGCGGCTGGCGGCGGCGGTGGCCGAGCTGTTCCCGGCCGTGCCGCGCTGAGCGCTCATCCGGCGCGGTAGCCGCCGGGCGTGGGCGTCGTCACCACAACCGCCTCGCCTGCCTCCAGTATCGTCTGGTCGCAGGCCTTCAGCGTCTCGACCGAGCCGTCGCGCCGGCGCACCTGCGTCGAGCCGACCTCGCCGTCGCTGCCGCCATCCAGTCCGCGCGGCGGATGCGAGCGGTGCGACGACAGGATCGCGCATTCCATCTTCTCCAGGAAGCGTATGGTGCGACTGGTGCCGTCGCCGGCGCTCCACCTGCCGCCGCCGCCCGAACCGGCGCGGATGTGGAAATCCTCCAGCAGCACGGGAAAACGCAGTTCGAGGATTTCGGGGTCGGTCAGCCGCGAATTGGTCATGTGGGTGTGCACGCCCGACGTGCCGGCAAAGCCGCGCCCGTCGTTCATGCGTCCTGCGGGCGAGCCCGAGCAGATCGTCTCGTAATACTGGTAGGTTTCGTTGCCGAAGGTCAGGTTGTTCATCGTGCCCTGCGCATTGGCCAGCGCGCCCATGGCGCCGAATATGGCGTTGGTGACATGCTGCGACGTCTCGACATTGCCGGCGACGACGGCGGCGGGATAGCTCGGCCGCAGCATGCAGCCGTGGGGGATGACGATGTTTATCGGCCGGAGGCAGCCGGCGTTCATCGGAATGTTGTTCTCCACCATCACGCGGAAGGCATAGAGCACGGCCGCGCGCGCCACCGGCTCCGGCGCGTTGAAGTTGTTCTTCTGCACGGGCGAGGTGCCGGTGAAGTCGACGGTCGCCTCGCGCTTCTGGCGATCGACGGTGATCCTCACCTTGATCACCTGGCCGGTGTCGGTCGGATATTCATAGGAGGAATCGTCCGGCAGGCGCTCCAGAACGCGCCGCACGCTCTCGGCGGCGTTGTCCTGAACGTGGCCCATATAGGCTTCGACGGTGGCGAGGCCGAAATGGGCGACCATCTTCCTCAGTTCGGCCACGCCCTTTTCGTTGGCGGCGATCTGCGCCTTGAGGTCGGCGACGTTCTGATGCGGGTTGCGGGCCGGGTAGGGGTGGACGGTCAGAAGCGCGCGCAGTTCGCTCTCACGGAACCTGCCGCGCTCGACGAGGCGGAAATTGTCGAACAGCACGCCCTCTTCGTCCACCGTGGTGGCCAGCGGCGTCATCGAGCCCGGCGCCGTTCCGCCCACGTCTGCATGGTGCCCGCGCGAGGCGGCGTAGAAGAGTATCTCCTTGCCGGCGTCGTCGAAGACGGGCGTGACGACCGTGATGTCGGGCAGGTGCGTGCCGCCATTGTAGGGCGCGTTCAGCGCGAACACGTCGCCGGGATTGATGTCGCCCTCGTTGAGCCGGATGATCGTCTCGACCGAGCGGTCCATCGATCCGAGGTGCACCGGCATGTGCGGGGCGTTCGCGACCAGCGCGCCGGTACGGTCGAACACCGCGCAGGAGAAGTCGAGCCGCTCCTTGATGTTCACCGAGTAGGCGGTGTTCTGAAGCGTCACGCCCATCTGCTCGGCGATCGACATGAACAGATTGTTGAACACTTCCAGCATCACCGGGTCTGCGCCCGCTTTTCCTGAAAGACCCGTTCCCAGCGCGGCCTGGCGCTGCTTCTTCTCGAAGCGGCGCAGCAGGACATGGTTCTTCGCGGTGATCTCGGCCTGCCAGCCGGGTTCGATCACGATGGTCTGATGGCTCTCGATCAAGAGCGCCGGGCCGGCGACGCGGTTGCCGGGCATCAGCGCCTCGCGGCGGTGCACCGCCGCCTCCCGCCATTCTCCGCCGACGAAGACCGGCCGCGTCTCGCCCGCGGGTATATCTGCGGCCGCGACCGGCTGGTCTGTCTCGTTGCGGCCGGAGACCCGGCCGTCACGCGCCTCCACCTCGACGGTTTCGATCACCATCGGCTTGGCGTCGTAGACGAATCCGAATTGCGCCTTGTGTGCGGTCTCGAACGCTGCGCGGGCCTTGTCGACGGTCGCGTGGGTGGCGAAGTTGACGGGCAGGGCGGTGTCGGTGCCGTCATAGCGGATATGGAGCACCGGCCGCCATGAAATCATGTCCTCCGGCACGCCCTGTCGCGCGACCTCGTCGAAGGCGGCATCGCACAGGCTGCGTATCGTCGTATCGAGGTCGCCGAGGCTCTGAGCAGCCAGCGGCCGAACGAAACCCTGCTGTCGCGACGCGAATACCCCCGACAGTCCGATGCCGTAGGCGGAAAGCAGGCCCGAGAAGGGGTGGATCAGCACCGCTTCCATGCCGAGCGCGTCGGCGACGAGGCAGGCGTGCTGGCCGCCTGCGCCGCCGAAGCAGTTGAGCAGGTATTCGGTCACGTCGTAGCCGCGCTGCACCGAGATCTTCTTGATGGCGTTGGCCATGTTCTCGACCGCGATGGTGACGAAGCCTTCCGCCACGGCTTCCGCGCCGCGGCCGTCGCCGATGGCGGCGGCCATCGCCGCGAACTTCTCCCGCACGATGGCCGTATCCAGCTTCTTGTCCTGGTTCGGCCCGAAGATGGCGGGGAAGAAGTCCGGTTGCAGCTTGCCCAGCATCACATTGGCGTCAGTGACGGCCAGCGGTCCGCCGCGCCGGTAACAGGCGGGGCCTGGGTTGGCGCCGGCCGAATCCGGCCCCGCCTGGAAGCGGCCGGCCTCGTAGTGCAGGATCGAGCCGCCGCCCGCCGCCACCGTGTGGATGCGCATCATCGGCGCACGCACGCGCACCCCGGCCACTTCCGTGTCGAAGGCGCGCTCATATTCGCCGTCATAGTGGGCGACATCCGTCGACGTGCCGCCCATGTCGAAGCCGATCACCTTGTCGAAGCCGGCAAGTTGGGCCGTCTCGACCATGCCGACTACTCCGCCGGCCGGGCCGGACAGAAGCGCATCCTTGCCCTGGAACAGATCGGCGGCGGTCAGCCCGCCGGACGACATCATGAACATCAGTCTTGGGTTCTCGCTTCCGGCCGAGCGCTCGCTTCGCTCGCTGGCCTGCGCGAGCGCGGCCGATGACGCCCGACGCGCGGTCGCGCTTGCGGGCTTCGCCCGTTCGTCTCCGCCGATCCCCAACTCCCCCGCCACCTGTCGCACGTAGCGCGTCAGGATCGGCGAGAGATAGGCGTCGACCACGGTCGTGTCGCCACGCCCGACCAGCTTGATCAATGGCGAGACGCGGTTCGAGACCGAGATCTGCGAGAAGCCGATCGCCTCGCACAGCGCCGCCGCGGTCTCCTCGTTCCGTGGATGCTTCCAGGCATGCATGAAGACGATCGCCACCGCGTCGATCCCGTCCGCCTTCGCCTGTTCCAGCGCATCGCGGATCGCCTCGGGCTCGAACGTCGCCTCGACAGTGCCGTCGACGCGCACGCGCTCGTCAACCTCGACGACGCGCTCGTAGAGCTGTTCGGGCAGGATGATTTCCTTGGCGAAGATGTCCGGCCGCGCTTGGTAGGCCAGCCGCAGCGCGTCGCGGAAGCCCCTCGTTATCAGCAGCAATACCCGGTCGCCCTTGCGCTCCAGCAGCGCATTGGTGGCGACCGTGGTCCCCATCTTGATCTCGCCGATCAGGCCCGACGGGACGGGGGCGCCGGCTGTGACGCCGAGCAGTTGCCTGATGCCGGCGATGGCCGCGTCGCGATAGGCCTCGGGATTTTCCGACAGCAGCTTCAGAGGGTGCAGGCCGCCATCCGGGTCGCGGCCGATGACGTCGGTGAAGGTGCCGCCGCGGTCTATCCAGAAATCCCACCTGCCGGACATGGCGACGCTCCCTTGCCGTTTCGACTGCCTGTTACGGCCGAACGCGGGCATGGGCAACACCCCTGGCGGTGTCGCTACCCGAGGCCGGCCGTAACATCGTGTCACACTATGTTATGAAACCACCGTGCGCTGCAGGCATTTCCTTCCCGAACGCGGCACCCGCCGGGTCCGCGGTCGAAGAAGAAGGAGACATGGAATGAAAAAGCTGATCCTCGCTTCCGTTTCCGGCATCGCGCTGATGGGCCTTGCTGCTTGCAGCGATACCGACGGAACCACCACCCAGGCTCTGCCGGATGATCCTGCGGCGCCCGCGCAGACCGACACGCTCGACGCGCAGCCGGCTCCGGCGCAGCCGCTTGAGCAGCCTGCTCCGGCCCCGGCCCCGGCCGACTAAGCTTTCAGTAGCTGCGGGGGCACGCACGGCAAAGTCAAAAGCAATCCGTGCGGGTCTCAAGACCAGGCCCCATTGCGGGAGAAAGGCCGGCCCCCATCCGGCCTTTTTCCTTGCGTCGAAATTATTCCGAGACGTCGGCAGTCGGGCAAGCCAACGTCTCGTCAGGCTGCGCATTTCGCATTATGAGGGACCATGTCGATCTGGTCCCGCATCGCAGAATTCATCACCCAGGCACCCGCAATCGCGCTTTCGAGCGTGGTGGAAATGCTGCGCACGGTGCTTGAGGGCGATCCGGAAACGAGGCGCAAAGTGGCCTTCTCCATCGCGATGATCGCGCTCTCGGCCAAGATGGCCAAGGCTGACGGCATCGTCACGCAGGACGAAGTGCGCGCGTTCCAGCAGATATTCGAGGTTCCCGGCGAGGAGCGAGGCCATGTCAGCCGCCTGTTCGATCTCGCAAAGCAGGATGTGGCCGGCTACGAGCATTACGCGGTGCAGATGGCCGGGCTGTGCGGCTATGGCGGTCCGAACTGCGCCGTGCTTGAGGACATTCTCGACGGGCTGTTCCACATCGCCAAGGCCGACGGGCTGGTCCACGAGCGCGAAATGTCCTTCCTGCAGCGCGTGTCCGAGCTGTTTCAGATCGACGAGGCCCATTTCGAGCAGATCGCCAGCCGTCACGCGCTTTTGTCGGGCGGCAATCCCTATCGGGTTCTGGGGCTTGAGGCCGGTGTGGCTTTTGATGCGGTGCGCACGCGCTACCGCAGGCTTGTCGCCGAGAACCACCCCGACAGGCTGATCGCGCGCGGCGTTCCGGAAGAATTCGTCTCGATTGCCAATGCAAGGCTCGCCGCCATCAACGGCGCCTATGAGGCGATCGAGCGGAGCATGCGCGCCGCATGACCGGTTTTCCACCCGACCATGCCGCAGCAGAAGTGAGGGTCTCGCCGAACTTCGGCCCGCGCCGCGAAGACATGCGGCCGGATGCCCTGATCCTCCACTACACCGGCATGTCGACCGGCCAGGCGGCCGAGGAATGGCTCTGCAATCATGAGAGCGAGGTGTCCTCGCACTACCTCGTCCACGAGGACGGGCGCATCGTTCAGATGGTTCGCGAGGACGATCGCGCCTGGCATGCCGGCAAGGGATCGTGGCGCGGTCGCCCGGACGTAAACTCGTTTTCGATCGGCATCGAGATCGTCAATTCTGGCCCGCTTGCCGGATTTCCGCCATTTCCGGACATCCAGATCTATTCCGTCATCGCGCTTTGCCGCGACATTTGCGCACGCCGGGCCATCGGACCGGAGCGCGTTCTTGCCCATTCCGATACCGCTCCGGGCCGCAAGATCGACCCCGGCGAGCGCTTCCCGTGGCCGGTTCTGGCCGCCGCCGGCATCGGCCATTTCGTCGAGCCGACGCCGGTTCGCGGTGGCCGTTTCCTGGCCATGGGCGAAAGCGGCCAGCCGGTCGAGGCGCTGCAGTCGATGCTGTCGCTCTACGGATACGGTTTGGAAATCAACGGCTTGTTTGACGAGCAGACGCGCGCCACGGTCGAGGCGTTCCAGCGCCACTTCCGGCCGGCTCGCGTCGACGGGGTTGCCGACCAGTCGACGATCGAGACTCTTCACCGCCTGCTGACCGCGCTCGACGGGCGTCTCGCCTGACGTTACGCAACTTCACGCATTGCGCATCGCTCTGACAGATAAAGTGACCGGCAGGGCCATTTTTGGCGCACAGTGGCCCTGCATCTGGCCCTCCTGCGCAGCCGGCTTCGGCCTTGCCCACCGGCTGTAGAGGCCAATCCGCAGCTGAACACGTTCAGCCGCGCCAAAAAGAACAGGACGCATGAAGAAACTGACTTTCGCAGCGGCGGCTCTAGCCGGCGCGATGACCGTCTTTGCCCCGATCGCCCACAGCGAGCCCTCTGCTGAGGAGCACTCCACGACTCTGGTCGACCTTCTCCGCGCCAACGCCGAGAAGAAGGGTGACGCCACCGGCATCGACGAGACGCAGACAAGCTCCATCGCAGCGGGCAAATCGAAACCGTCCAGCGGAGGGTCCTCCTATGACACTCTGATCGCCAAATACGCCGCCCAGCACGGCGTTCCCGTCAGACTTGCCCACGCCGTCGTCCGCGTCGAGAGCAACTATCGCGCCAACGCCCGCGGCAGCGCCGGCGAGATCGGCCTGATGCAGATCAAGCCCGCCACCGCGCGGGGGATGGGCTACTCGGGCAGCGCCAAGGGGCTTTACGATCCCGAGACCAACATACGCTGGGGCATGAAGTATCTGGGCAAGGCCCACCAGCTCGGCGGCGGCGACACCTGCGGCACCATCCTGCGCTACAATGCCGGTCACGGCGCCAAGCGCATGAACCGCATCTCGGCCGCTTATTGCGCCAAGGTGAAGCGGCACCTGGCCGGCGCCTGAGCGCCCCGATCCGCATTAGTTCCGGTCCGTACCTTCCAGGCCTCGAGTTCGGCCGGGAGGAACGGATCGGGCCCGTTCCGGTTTCAGGCACGTCGGAGCGGGCACCTTTGATCTGGCGGCGCGCATTTGCGCTTGCGTTTGCGCGCGCCAGTCCCTTTATACGCAGTGCCAGCTGGCCGGGCGGCCGCACCGGCAGGGACCGAAAGGTCGCAGGTGAGGAAAGTCCGGGCTCCAGGGAAACACGGTGCCGGCTAACGGCCGGCGGGGGCGACCCCAGGGAAAGTGCCACAGAGAGCAGACCGCCCCGCCTGCACAACGGCCGCATCGCAGCCGCTGTGCCGGCGGGGCAAGGGTGAAAGGGTGGGGTAAGAGCCCACCGCGCGACCGGCAACGGAAGCGGCACGGCAAACCCCACCGGGAGCAAAACCGAATAGGGACGACGCGAAGGGCAACCTTCAGGGCTGTTTCCGGCCCGGTCGTCCGGGTAGGTTGCATGAGGCGGGCGGCAACGCCCGTTCAAGACGAATGGCCGCCACGTTCCTGTCCCGTGAGGGCCAGGGGCCATACAGAACCCGGCTTACAGGCCAGCTGGCACCAATCTTTTCAACCTGTTGTCCGCATGGGGCAACAGATTGATTCAATCCCTTCGCGCGCTGATTCAAGCTGAGCCCCGTCCGTTTGCGGTCGAAGCCGATTGCGCTACATTCGATGCATCGAACGGAGCGACCCATGGGCCACATCGATCGCAAGCACGTCACCCTGACGCCCGAGCACGCCACGCTGCTCGACGACGTCGTCGCTGCCGGCGAATATGCCTCGCCCGACGAGGTGGTCGAAGAGGCGCTGCGCGAATGGCAGGAGCGCAGGGACAATTCCGGCTATTCGCTGGCCGAGCTTCGCCACCTGATACAACAGGGCATCGACAGCGGGCCTCCAGTCGACGGGCCGGCGGCGATGGAGCGTCTGCGTCTCAAGTACAAAGCCCGCACCTAATGCATTATCGGCTCCTGCCCATGGCGGAAGCCGATGTCGAATCGATCGCCGATCATGTCGCTACGCACAGTCCGGCGGCCGCGCATCGGCTGGTCGAGCGCTTCATCGCGCGCTGGGAACTGCTCGACACGACCGCGCTCCGGCGCGCCGCGCGATGACCTTGCCACGGGCGCGAGGTATGTCGTGATCGGCAGCTATCTGGCCTTCTATCGCTTGGAGGGCGACAGTGTCGAAATCATTCGCGTCCTTCACGGTCATCGCGACATCGACGCCAAAGACATCGAACTCTGACCGTCAGCCCACCGCGTCCAGCGCCTTTTCGATCGCGGCCCACAGCTCCTGCGCCGGCTCGCAGCCGACCGACAGCCGCACGAAACCCGGATCGACCGCGTCGCCCCAGCGGGCGCGCCGTTCGGCCGAGGTGTGGACGCCACCGAACGAGGTTGCCGGCTGGATCAGCGTGCATCCGTCAATGAAGCGTTCTGCGGCCTCCGCCGAGCCGAGCGTGACGCCGATCAGGAAGCCGAAGCGGTGCATCTGCCGCGTGGCCAGCGCGTGCGAAGGGTCGCCCGGCAGGCCCGGATAGCGCACCGAGCGTACCGCCCCGTGGCCTGCGAGCTTCGGTGCCAGCGCCTCGGCGGTGTCGCACATCCTCTCGAAGCGCACGTGCAGCGTCTCCAGGCCGCGATGCAGCAGCCAGGCCTCGAACGGGCCGGGGATGCCGCCGGCCAGCTTGCGCCATTCGGCCACCGCCGCCATCACGTCCGCGTCGCGGCTGGCGACATGGCCGAACAGCACGTCCGAATGGCCGTTGGGGGCCTTGGTGTCGGCGGCCACGACGATGTCGGCCCCGAGGTCGAGCGGGCTCTGGCCGTAGGGCGTCATCGTCGTGTTGTCGGCCACCACCAGCGCGCCGGCCTCGTGGGCGGCCTCGGCGACCCCCGCGATGTCGCAGACGTCGAGGCCCGGATTGGCCGGCGTCTCGACGAAGACGATCCGGTATCCGGCAAAGCCTCCTTCGAGGAAACTGCTCGTCGGCCGCGTGTCGAAGGTGATGCCCAACCCGCTCAGGAAGCGGTCGGCGAGGATGCGCGTCGTATAGTAGCCGTCCGATGGCAGCAGCACCCGGTCGCCCGCCTTCAACAGCGCGAAGAACACCGCCGCCGTCGCGGCCATCCCCGACGGAAAGCCAAGCGCCGGTGCGCCCTCCAGTTCAGAAAGCATCGCCTCGACGGCGTCCCAGGTCGGGTTCGAGAAGCGGCCGTATTGGGCGAAGCCGGACGGGTCGCCCGGCAGGTGGAACATGGTCGACAGGCTGAGCGGCAGGGCGACCGGGTCGCCTTTGGCGAGCTCCGCCCTGCGCAGATGGGCAATGCGCGCGGCGCGGGCGGAAGGGGTTTCGGTCATGGCAAGTATCCTGCGGAAAGCGCCGGACGCTAGAGCATTTTGCAGCCGGGCGTAATCGTCTGGAGCGGCAAAAGTTGAGGCCAGTCTCGCTTCGAGCAGGCCGCGGCGGCGCGCGCCTTTCGGCATCCACCGCTCGGCTGCTGTCGGGCGATGGCCGGCGCAGGCAGCGCCCCGGTTCTCCGGCCTAACCCTTCCTTAAGCCTAACGAAGCATAAACGTGGATTGATGCTCACCAGGCCTCTCAGATGCCTCGACAGGGTGGTCTGTGCAGGCTGTTCCCATTGACGCCCATATAGCCCCATGCTATCCCTTGAATGCAATCAAGACTTCGGTTCGTACCCCGGTCATGCGTCTCCGGAACTGGCAGCCTTCGCGGCTCGTCGGCGGGAATCTCATGCGCCGGGTTTCTGTGGTGGGCAGGGGTCGAGGAAGGCGTTTCGGTGCATGTACGACGGCATGCCGGAAGGCGCGGCAGGGGCGGCAGTATCGAGTAATGGACCGTTTTCTCTCCAGCGCAGTGAACAGGATCGACGCCAAGGGGCGTGTCTCGGTCCCGGCGTTGTTCCGTGCGGTGGTGCAGAAGCGTGGCTATCAGGACCTCTACGCGCTGAAGGCGCTGGACAAGCCCGCTCTGGATGTCGGTGGCCTCGATCTGCTCGACCGTTACGAGGCGCGCATTGCGATGGAGGACCCGTTCTTGGAGGCTGCCGACGACATGTCGTTCTTCGTGCACGGCGACAGCGACTTCCTGAAGCTGGATCAGGACGGACGCATCACGGTCACCGACTTCATCCGCAACCATACGGGCATTCAGAACGAGGTGGCTTTCGTGGGTCGCGGCAACTTCTTCCAGATGTGGGAGCCGTCGCGGCTGGAGGTCTACACCGCGCAGGCGCGCGGGCGGCTTCTGGCGCTGCGGCGCCAGGCGTCGGGTCCAGGTTCAAGTGGGGACCCGGAATGATGGCGGGCCACGGCGAGGGGATCGCCGCTGGCGGACCGGCCCGCCACATTCCGGTCTTGCTTTCGGAGGTTCTGGCGGCACTGGCGCCGCAGCACGGCGAGACGGTGGTCGACGGCACCTTCGGGGCCGGCGGCTACACGCGCGCAATTCTGGCCACGGGCGCCGGCGTCATCGCCATCGACCGCGACCCCGATGCGATCAGCGCCGGTCAGGCTCTGGTCGCCGAGGCCGGCGGCCGGCTGCGGCTGGTGCATGACCGCTTCTCGCGGCTCGACGCCGTGTCCGACGATCCGGTCGACGGCATCGTGCTCGACATCGGCGTTTCCTCGATGCAGCTCGACGAAGCCGAGCGCGGTTTTTCGTTCCGGGGCGACGGTCCGCTCGACATGCGCATGGCGCAGCAGGGCATGAGCGCGGCCGACGTGGTCAACGGTTTCAAGGTCGGCGACCTCACGCGCATCATCGGCCTCTACGGCGAAGAGCGGCACGCCGGCCGCGTGGCGCGCATGATCGAGAAGCGGCGCGCAAAGCGCCCTTTCGAGCGCACGCTGGATCTTGCCGATGCGATCGAGCTGACGCTTGGCCGCAAGCCGGGCGACCGCATCCATCCCGCCACCCGCACCTTCCAGGCGCTGCGCATCTTCGTCAATGACGAGCTTGGCGAGCTCTGCCGCGCGCTCTTCGCCGCTGAAAGGGCGCTCAGGCCCGGCGGCAGGCTCGTGGTCGTGACCTTCCACTCGCTTGAGGATCGCATCGTCAAGCGCTTCCTCACCGACCGTGCGCGCCAGCCGTCCGGCTCGCGGCACTTGCCGGCCGTGGCGGCATTGGAGCCTACCTTCGACGCGTCGGGCAAGGCGGTCGCCGCCAGCGACGCCGAGGCCGAGACCAATCCCCGCGCGCGCTCGGCCAAGCTGCGCGCGGCGGTTCGCACTTCAGCCGCGCCGCGCGCGGAGGGTCATTCGATTTTCGGCCTGCCGGTCATGCCCGGTTCGGCCCATTCGGTGGAAGGTTGATCGGGATGTTCAGGACGACCGACATGGTTCTGGTCGCGGTCATGGTTTCCGCCGCCGCCTTCACCTACGTCACCAAGCACGGAGCCGAGGCGGAACTTTCCAAGATGCGCAAGCTGGAGGCGGCGATCCGCTTCGAGGAGGAAACGATCGATGTGCTGAGGGCCGACTGGAGCCTGCTGACCCAGCCGGCGCGGCTGCAGAGGCTCGCCGACGTCTACCACTCCGAATTGCAGCTCGTTCCGGTCGAGGCGCACCAGATCGCCGACATCGACGACCTGCCGATGCGGCCGGTGGAGATCGAGGACTTTTCCAACGGGCGCCTCGGCGGCATGGCCGACGGCGGCGTCGACGAACTGACGACGGGCGGGGTGATCCAATGATTGCGCATCTGCTGCGCCGCAAGCCCGCCGCATCCGGCGCGTCCGCCGCCTCCGAGCGGATCGTCGTCGAGGGCCTTGCCAAGTCGCGCGGCGGCCGGGCGCGGCCGCGCATCGTCATGACCATGGCGGTGTTCTTCGCCATCTACGCCGTGATCGGCGGTCGCATCGCGTGGCTCGGCATGCAGGAACTGGAGCAGGGAGGTCCCGCCCCATCGCGGGTGACCGCCTCGCGGCCGGACATCGTCGACCGCAATGGCGAGGTGCTGGCGACAGACATCAACACCGCCTCTCTTTTCGCCGAGCCGCGCCGAATCGTCGATGCCGACGAAGCGCTGGAGAGGCTGCTGACGGTGCTGCCCGATCTCAACATCGAGCAGACCTACAACCGCCTGCGCAGCGACGCCGGCTTCATCTGGCTGCGCCGGCAGCTCTCGCCGCGCCAGCAGCAGGCGATCATGCAGCTCGGCATTCCCGGCATCGGCTTCCGCACCGAGAAGCGCCGCTTCTATCCCGGCGGCGCAACCGCCGCTCACATTGTCGGTCTCGTCAATATCGACAACAAGGGCATCGCCGGGATGGAGAAATACATCGACGACCAGGGCCTCGCCGACCTGCAGGCGACCGGCCTCGCCGTCGCCCGGGATCTCGAGCCCGTTCGCCTGTCGGTCGACCTGCGCGTCCAGCACATCGTGCGCGACGAGCTGGAGCGGGCCATGGAGCGCTATCACGCGATCGCGGCCGGCGCTGTGGTCCTGAACGCGCGCACCGGCGAGGTCGTCGCGATGGCGTCCGTGCCGGACTACGATCCGAACAACCCCTTCAACGCGCACGAGAAGGACCGGCTCAACCGCATGTCGGCGGGCCTGTTCGAGATGGGGTCGACCTTCAAGGGCTTCACATTGGCCATGGCGCTCGACGCCGGGACCGCCAACCTCAACAGCCGTTTCGACGCGACGCGTCCGATCCAGATCGCGCGACACACCATCCGCGACTTCCGCGGCAAGGGACGGGTGCTCACCGTGCCCGAGGTGTTCATCTACTCCTCCAACATAGGCACCGCCCGCATGGCCGAGACGGTGAGCGTCGAGCATCACCGCGCCTTCTTCCGCAAGATTGGCCTTCTCGACCGCATGTCGACCGAATTGCCGGAAGTGGCTCGACCGACCGAGCCCGCTGAATGGAAGCGGATCAACCAGATCACCATTTCCTTCGGTCACGGCGTTGCGACCACCCCGCTCCAGACCGCCATGTCCGGCGCCGCCATGCTGAACGGCGGCAGGCTCATCCAGCCGACTTTCCTGCCGCGCAGCCAGGAGCAGGCGATGGCTTCGGCCGAGCAGGTCATCAAGCCCCAGACGAGCGAGATGATGCGCCAGCTCTTCCGGCTCAACGTCGAGAAGGGTTCCGGCCGGCGCGCCGAGGTGCCGGGCTATTACGTCGGCGGCAAGACCGGCACGGCGGAAAAGGTCGTCAACGGCCGCTACGTCAGCGGCAAGCGCTTCAACGCCTTCCTCGCCGGCTTCCCCGTAAACGATCCGGAATATGTCGTTCTGGCCGTTCTGGACGAGCCGCAGCCCGAAAAGCCGGGCATGGGCGCCACGGCGGGCATCAATACCACGCAGATGGTCGCCGACATCATTCGCCGCTCGGCCGCTCTGCTTGGCGTCAGGCCCGATTTCGGCCATGAAGGTAATGCCCTTCTCGTATCCACCCAATGATTCTTGCCGGCGCGGGGGGCGTCCAAGCATCGGACCAACGGAATTTGATGAAGCTCAGCCAGTTGTCAGCCGTTCTTCCCGGCGTCAGCGACCTTGGGGATATCGAGATCGGGGGCATCGCGTCGGATTCACGCAAGATCCGGCCAGGCTTCCTGTTTGCCGCGCTTCAGGGCAGCAAGGCTGACGGCGCCGCCTTCGCGTACGACGCGGTCGGCCGGGGCGCGGCGGCGATCGTCGCTGCCGACAGCGCCGAACTCGGGGATGCCGGCGTTCCTGTCATCCGTGTCGCCGATCCGCGCCGGGCGCTCGCGCTCGCGGCCGCCGCCTTCTATGGCCGGCAGCCCGCGACCATGGTCGCCGTCACCGGCACCAGCGGCAAGACCTCGGTTGCCTCCTTCACCCGCCAGGTCTGGGCGCAAGCGGGCTATGCCGCCGCCTCGATCGGTACCACCGGCGTTATCGCGCCGGGTCGCGAGGAATATGGATCGCTGACCACGCCCGACCCGGTGGCCCTGCATCAGCTCCTAGCCGAGCTGGCCGATGCCGGCGTCACCCACGCCTCGATGGAGGCGTCGAGCCATGGCCTCGACCAGCGCCGCCTCGATGGCGTCAGGCTTGCCGCCGGTGGCTTCACCAATCTCGGCCGCGACCACATGGACTACCACCCCACGGTGGAGGAATATCATTCCGCCAAGATGCGGCTGTTCGCCGAACTGTTGCCCAGGAGCGCCCCGGCCGTGGTCTTCGCGGACGACCCGTGGTCGCAACCCACCATCGACGCGGCGCGCAAGGCCGGGCTGTCGGTGCTGACCGTCGGCCGCAAGGGCACCTTCCTGCAACTCAAGCGCGTCGAGCACGAGCGTTTCCGCCAGCGCGCCGAGATCGAGATCGACGGCTTCCTGCACGAGATCGACCTGCCGCTCGCCGGTGACTTCCAGATCGCCAACGCTCTGGTCGCCGCCGGGCTTGCCATCGCCAGCGGCCTCGCCGCGCAGCCGGCGCTCAGCGCGCTGGAGCGGCTGACGGGCGCCTCGGGGCGGCTGGAGCTGGTCGGCACCACGGGCGAGGGCGCCCCGGTCTATGTCGACTACGCCCACAAGCCCGACGCGCTCGAAAACGTACTGAAGGCGGTGCGTCCGTTCACCACCGGCCGCGTCATCGTCGTCTTCGGCTGCGGCGGCGACCGCGATCGCGGCAAGCGGCCGATCATGGGCGCGATCGCCACCCGGCTCGCCGACGTAGCCATCGTCACCGACGACAACCCGCGATCCGAGATGCCGGCCGAGATCCGCGCCGCGATCCTCGCCGCCGCGCCCGGCGCGATCGAGATCGGCGACCGCCGCCAGGCGATCCGCGACGCGGTCGCGATGCTGGCCGCGGGCGACACGCTGATCGTGGCTGGCAAAGGCCATGAGGAGGGGCAGACGGTCGGCGAGGTGACGCTGCCCTTCTCAGACCATGCGGAAGTGCGGGCGGCGCTGGCGGAGATCGCGGCATGAGCCTGCTGTGGCGATCCGAGGCGTTGTCCGGCGCGATGAGTGGCAGGCCGGTCGGCCGCATGCCCGACGGCGTCACCGGCATTTCCATCGATACGCGCACGCTCAAGCGCGGCGACGCCTTCTTCGCCATCAAGGGCGAGTTGCATGACGGCCACGACTTCGCCACCGCCGCCGTCAAGGCGGGGGCTGGCCTGCTGGTCGTCGCCGAGGGCAAGCTGCCGGCGCTCGGGCGCATCAACGCGCCGATGATCGTGGTGCCCGACGTTCTCGTCGCGCTCGAGGCCGCCGGCATCGCCGCGCGGGCGCGCTCCAAGGCGCGCGTGATCGCCGTCACGGGCTCAGTGGGCAAGACCACCACCAAGGAAGCGCTGCGCGCAGCACTTTCGGCGGTCGGCACCGTCCATGCTTCCGACAAGTCGTTCAACAACCACTGGGGCGTGCCGCTGACCCTTGCGCGCCTGCCGGAGGATGCCGGCTACGCCGTTTTCGAGATCGGCATGAACCATCCGGGCGAGATTTCCGCGCTGGTCAGGCAGGTGCGCCCGCACATCGCTGTCATCACGCTGGTCGCTGCCGCTCATCTCGGCCAATTTTCGTCGATCGAGCAGATCGCCCGCGCCAAGGCCGAGATTTTCGAAGGCGTCGAGCCCGGCGGTCACGCGCTCATCAACCGCGACGACAAGCAGTGGAAGCTGCTGGAGGCCGCCGCCCGCGAGGCCGGCGTCGAGCATGTCTGGGGCTTCGGCGAGCATGCGCGCGCCACTTTCCGCCTTGCCGCCTGCACGCTGGGGCCGGAGCGCTCGTCGATCACCGTCAAGATGGCCGGCCGCGAGATTGCGGCCGAGATCGGCGCGCCCGGCCGCCACATCGTCCAGAATGCGCTCGCCGTGCTGGGTTCCGCCTATCTCGCGGGGGCCGATGTCGAGAAGGCCGCGCGCGCGCTGGCGTCGTTCGGCGCCGAGACCGGCCGCGGCCGTCGCCATCGCCTCGCCCATCCGGCCGGCGGCGATTTCGTGCTGATCGACGAGAGCTACAACGCCAACCCGGCTTCGATGGTCGCGGCGCTCGATCTTCTGGCCGCCACGCCCGTCGCCGAAGGCGGCCGGCGCATCGCGGTGCTCGGCGATATGCTCGAACTTGGCGCGCACGCGGGCAAACTGCATGCCGCGCTGGCCGCGCCGGTCGTGAAAGCGGGCACCGATGTCGCCCTGCTCGGCGGGCCCGAGATGGAAGCCCTCGCGCAAGCGCTGCCCGATACGGTCAGGGTCGAGCATCGGCCTGACGCGGAGGCGCTGAAGCCGCTGCTGATGGACGCGTTACGGCCGGGCGACGTGGTGATGGTGAAATCGTCGAAGGGGATCGGCTTTGCCAGGCTGGTCGACGCGCTGCTCAAGACCTTCCCGGCCGCCCCCGGCGGCATGGGTCGGTCGATGAAGAACTGAACGGGACGTTGAGGGGACGCCGCCAATGCTGTTGATGCTCGTGGGGCTCGCCGACCAGATATCGGCCTTCAACGTCTTTCGTTACATCACCTTCCGCACCGGCGGGGCGCTGATCACGTCGGCGCTTATCGTGTTCATGTTCGGGCCGATGATCATCGACTCGCTGCGCATCCGCCAGGGTAAGGGCCAGCCGATCCGCGCCGACGGCCCGCAGACGCACTTCAAGAAGGCCGGCACGCCCACCATGGGCGGGCTGATGATGCTCACGGGCATCATCGGCTCGGTGCTGCTGTGGGGCAATCTGTCCTCGTCGCTGGTCTGGGTGGTCATGATGGTGACGCTCGGCTTCGGCGCCATCGGCTTCTACGACGACTACCTCAAGGTGACGAAGCAGTCGCATCTGGGCTTTTCGGGCAAGGCGCGGCTGGCGGCCGAGTTCCTCATCGCCGGCGTCGCCGCCTATGTCATCATGCGCGCCGGCAACGCGCCGTTCTCGTCCTCGCTGACCTTCCCGTTCGTCAAGGATCTGGTCGTCAATCTCGGTATCTTCTTCGTGCCCTTCGCTGCCTTCGTCATGGTCGGCGCGGGCAATGCGGTCAACATCACCGACGGCCTCGACGGACTGGCCATCGTGCCGGTGATGGTCGCCGCCGCGTCCTTCGGCGTCATCGCCTATCTGGCCGGCAATGCCGTGTTCGCGGATTACCTTCAGATCCACTTCACCCCCGGCACCGGCGAGCTTTCCATCGTGCTCGGCGCGGTCATCGGCGCCGGGCTCGGCTTTCTCTGGTTCAACGCGCCTCCGGCCGCCATATTCATGGGCGACACCGGCTCGCTGGCGCTGGGCGGCCTGATCGGCGCTGTGGCCGTCGCCGCCAAGCACGAGATCGTGCTCGCCATCATCGGCGGGCTGTTCGTGGTCGAGATCATGTCGGTCATCATCCAGGTCGGCTGGTTCAAGCTCACCGGCAGGCGCGTGTTTCTGATGGCTCCCATCCATCACCATTTTGAAAAGCTCGGCTGGACCGAGAGTCAGGTCGTCATCCGCTTCTGGATCATCGCGGTGATGCTGGCGCTGATCGGCCTGTCGACACTGAAGCTCAGGTAGCACCATGATCCCGGTCACCACCTTCAAGGGCCGCAAGATCGCGCTGTTCGGACTGGGAGGCTCCGGGCTGGCGACGGTGCGCGCGCTCGCGGCCGGCGGTGCCGACGTGGTCGCGTGGGACGACAATCCCGACAGCGTCGCCAGGGCGCGGGCCGAAGGCTTCACTGTCGAGGACCTGCGCGCGCTGGACTGGTCGGCGCTCGCCGCCTTCGTGCTGTCGCCCGGCGTCCCGTTGACCCATCCGAAGCCGCATTGGAGCGTCGATCTGGCGCGCGGCGCCGGGGTCGAGGTCATCGGCGATATTGAGCTGTTCTCGCGCGCGCGGGCGGCGCTCTGCCCCGACGCGCCGCTGATCGCCATCACCGGCACCAACGGCAAATCGACGACGACGGCGCTGATCGCCCACATTCTGGCGGCTTCCGGTCGCGACACGCAGATGGGCGGCAATATCGGCCGCGCGGTGCTGACGCTCGACCCGCCGTCGCCCGACCGGTTCCACGTTCTCGAATGCTCATCCTACCAGATCGAGCTTGCGCCCTCGCTGCGGCCATCGGCCGGCATCCTGCTGAACCTTACGCCCGACCATCTCGACCGCCACGGTACGATGCAGCGTTACGCCGAGATAAAGGAGAGGCTGGTCGCCGCCAGCGAAACCGCCATCGTCGGCGTCGACGACGCCTATTGCATGCAGATCGCCGAGCGGCTGGAGCGCGGCGGCAAGGAAGTCGTGCGCCTGTCCAAGCGCCTGCCGCTCACCGACGGCTACTTCGCCGACGGCACCGACCTGATGGAGGCCGTGCACGGCCAATACAGCCGCATCGGCTTCCTGGAGGGCATAGGCTCGCTGCGCGGGTCGCACAATGCGCAGAACGCGCTCGCCGCCGTCGCCGCCTGCCTCAAGGTCGGGCTGGAGCTGGGCGAGATCCAGTCCGGCCTCGAAAGCTTCCCCGGCCTTGCGCACCGAATGGAGCAGGTCGGCCGCCGTGGCCATGTCCTGTTCGTCAACGATTCCAAGGCCACCAACGCCGATGCGGCCGCGCCCGCACTGTCCAGTTTCGCGCGCATCCACTGGATCGTCGGCGGCCTGCCCAAGGAAGGCGGCATCGAATCGCTGCGCTCCTTCTTTCCGCGCGTTGCCAAGGCGTATCTGATCGGCGAGGCCGCACCCGCCTTCGCCGCCACGCTCGGCGGTGCGGCACCTTTCGAGATATCGGGAACGCTGGAGGCCGCCGTCGAGCACGCCGCGGCGGAAGCCGCGCTGGACGGCGGGGGCGAGGTCGTCGTTCTCCTGTCCCCTGCCTGCGCCAGCTTCGACCAGTTCCGCAACTTCGAGGTCCGCGGCGACGCGTTCCGCGAGATCGTGCTTTCGCTCGACGGGGTCGAGCCCATAGGAGGGCAACGCCAATGGTGAGCCGTGTCGACCGTGGCCCGGTGGCCAACTGGTGGTGGACGATCGACCGCTGGTTCCTCGCGGCCTTCCTCATCCTGATGGGCCTAGGGGTCGTCCTGTCCTTCGCCGCCAGCCCGGCCGTGGCCGAGCGCATCGGGCTCGACAGCTACCATTTCGTCACAAGGCAGATGGTGTTCATGCTGCCGGCGGTGGTCGTCATGCTGGCGGTGTCGTTCCTCGACGCGCGCATGGTGCGGCGGCTGGCGCTGTTGATGCTGGCGGGCGCGCTGGTGCTGATGGTCGCCGCGCTCTATTTCGGCGTCGAGATCAAGGGTTCGCGGCGGTGGATACACATGCTCGGCGTCTCCATCCAGCCGTCCGAGTATCTCAAGCCGGCCTTCGTCGTCATCTGCGCGTGGCTGTTCGCCGAGCAGACGCGGCGCTCCGACATTCCCGGAAACTTGTTCGCCATGGTTCTTCTGGCGCTGGTGCTGGCGCTGCTCGTCGCCCAGCCCGACCTCGGGCAGACCGTGCTGGTACTGGCCACCTGGGGCGTCATGTTCTTCATGGCGGGCATGCCGTGGTTCTGGATCGTCGTGCTCGGCGGCGCGGCGATCGGCGTCGGCGCCATCGCCTACACGTCCTTCCCGCACGTCGCCGGCCGCATCGACCGTTTCGTCACCGGCGAGGGCGACACCTTCCAGGTGGACATGGGCCGCGAGGCGCTGGTGCGCGGCGGCTGGCTCGGGCAGGGTCCGGGCGAGGGAACAGTCAAGCGCATCCTGCCCGACAGCCACACCGACTTCGTCTTCGCTGTCGCCGGCGAGGAATTCGGCTTGGTCGTCTGCCTGCTGATCGTCGGCATCTTCGCATTCGTGGTGCTGCGGGGTCTGTCGAAGTCGATGGAGGAGAGCGACGATTTCGCCCGCTTCGCGGTCGCGGGCCTCGTCGTCCTGTTCGGGCTGCAGTCGATCATCAACATGGGCGTCAACCTCCAGCTCCTCCCGGCCAAGGGCATGACGTTGCCGTTCATCTCCTATGGCGGCTCGTCGCTTGTCGCCATGGCGATCTCGATGGGCATGGTTCTGGCGCTGACGCGCACCGACCCGCAGAAGCGCATGCGCATCAGCCAGCAGGCCGGCATGCGGGCCATGCAGCCGGCGGAATAGCATGGCGGGCAGGGGCGTTATCCTTCTCTCCGCCGGAGGGACCGGCGGACACCTGTTTCCCGCCGAGGCGCTGGCGCACGAGCTGGCCGCGCGAGGCTGGGACGTGCATCTGGCCACCGACGACCGCGCCTCGCGCTATGCCGACCGCTTTCCGGGCGGGGTGCACGCCATCCGTTCGGCCACCATCGGCTCGAAGAATCCGATCGCGCTGGCGCGCGCTTTCTGGGCCCTGTGGAGCGGGTTTCGCCAGGCATCGGCGCTGATCGAACGGCTGAAGCCGGCGGCCGTCATCGGCTTCGGCGGCTATCCGACGCTGCCTCCGGTGTTCGCCGCCACGCGGCGTGGCGTGCCGACGCTACTGCACGAGCAGAACGCGGTGATGGGCCGCGCCAACAGGGCGCTTGCCGCGCGGGTCACCGCGATCGCTGGCGGATTTCTCGGCGAAACCGGCCCGCATGCCGGCAAGATCGTCGTCACCGGCAACCCGGTCAGGCCCGCTGTGATCGAGGCGGCCAAGATGGACTACGAGCAGTCCGGCGACGGCGAGCCGTTCAACCTGCTCGTCTTCGGCGGCAGCCAGGGCGCGCAGTTCTTCTCCGACGCGATCCCGCAGGCCGTGGCCCTGTTGCCGGTGGACCTGCGGTCGCGTCTTCGGGTGACGCAGCAGGCGCGCGCCGAGGACGAGCCGAAGGTCAGGGCCGCCTATGGCGCGCTCGGCCTTGCCGCCGAGATATCCCCGTTCTTCACCGACATGGCGCGCCGCATCGGCGAGGCGCATCTGGTCATTTCGCGCGCTGGCGCGTCGACCGTGTCGGAGATCGCCGCCATCGGCCGTCCGGCGATCCTCGTGCCCTATCCGCATGCGCTGGACCATGATCAGGCGGCCAACGCCGCCGCGCTTGCCGGCGCCGGCGGTGCGGAAGTCTCGTACCAGGCGACGCTGTCGCCGGAGGTGATCGCCAGCAAGCTCACCGACTACATGACCGAGACGCAGCTTTGCACGGACATGGCCGAAGCGGCCAGGCAGGCCGGTCGGCCGGAGGCCACGCGGTTGCTTGCCGACTTCGCAGAGGCTATTGCGTCGGGCGAATCCGTTTCAGAGTTCAAGAGGAGAGTGCAGGCATGAAGATGCCGCAGACCATTGGCGTCGTGCATTTCATCGGCATCGGCGGCATCGGCATGAGCGGCATCGCCGAGGTGCTGCACAATCTCGGCTATCGCGTCCAGGGTTCCGACCAGGCCGACGGCGCCAACGTCCAGCGCCTGCGCGACAAGGGCATCGCCTGCTTCGTCGGCCACAAGGCCGAGAACCTCGGCGCGGCCGAGGTGGTCGTCGTCTCGACGGCGGTCAGGAAGAACAATCCCGAGCTGGTCGCCGCGCGCGAAAAGCTGCTGCCCATCGTGCGCCGCGCCGAGATGCTGGCCGAACTGATGCGCTTCCGCAACGCCATCGCCATCGGCGGCACCCACGGCAAGACGACCACGACCTCGATGGTCGCCACCCTGCTCGACGCCGGCGGGCTCGACCCCACGGTGGTCAATGGCGGCATTATCAACGCCTATGGCACCAATGCGCGCATGGGCGGCGGCGAATGGATGGTGGCCGAGGCCGACGAGAGCGACGGCACGTTCCTCAAGCTGCCCGCCGACATCGCCGTCGTCACCAACATCGATCCCGAGCACCTCGACCACTACGGCTCCTTCGACAAGGTGCGCGAGGCGTTCCGCCAGTTCGTCGAGAACGTGCCGTTCTACGGCCTCGGCGTCATGTGCATCGACCATCCGGAGGTGCAGGCGCTTGTCGGCCGCATCGAGGACCGCCGCGTCGTCACCTATGGCGAGAACAAGCAGGCCGACGTGCGCTTCTCAAACCTGTCGATGGACGGCGCGACGTCGGTGTTCGACGTCACCATCCGCGACCGCAAGACCGGCGCCGTCATCGACATCGCCGGCCTGCGCCTGCCGATGCCCGGCCGCCACAACGTCTCCAACGCCACGGCGGCCATCGCAGTCGCCCATGAGCTCGGCCTTTCGGCAGACGCCATCCGGCGCGGCCTGTCCTCGTTCGGCGGGGTCAAGCGCCGCTTCACCCACACCGGCTCGTGGAACGGCGTCGAGGTGTTCGACGATTACGGCCACCACCCGGTCGAGATCGCGGCGGTGCTGCGCGCGGCGCGCGAGGCTTGCAAGGGCAGGGTGATCGCCATCGCCCAGCCGCACCGCTACACGCGCCTGCGCGACCTGTTCGAGGATTTCGCCGCCTGCTTCAACGACGCCGACACCGTGATGATCGCGCCGGTCTACGCGGCCGGCGAAGACCCGATCCCCGGCATCGATTCCGAGGCGCTGGTTTCCCGCATCCGCGCTGCCGGCCATCGCGACGCGCGCCACGTCGATGGCGCGGCCGCACTCGCGCCCTCGGTTCGCGACCTGGCCAGGCCCGGCGACTTCGTCGTGCTGCTCGGCGCCGGCAACATCACCCAGTGGGCCTATGCGCTGCCGGGCGAGCTGGAGGCGGGCGGATGACGGCCGGCGCCGCGCTCCTCGAACGGCTGACGCCGCTGACCCACGACCTGCGCGGGCGCCTGACGCCGGACGCAGCCATGGAGGCCGTCACCTGGTTCCGGGCCGGCGGCAGCGCCGATATCCTGTTCCAGCCTGCGGACGAGGAGGATTTGTCCCATTTCCTCAGCGTCCTGCCGGCGGATGTTCCAGTGATGGTGGTCGGCGTCGGTTCCAACCTGCTGGTCAGGGAAGGCGGCATTCGCGGCGTGGTCATCCGGCTCAGCGCCAAAGGCTTCGGCGGCATCGAGGTGCTCGGCGACAACCGCATCAGCGCCGGCGCCGCGGTGCCGGACAAGCGGCTGGCCGCCGCCGCGCTCGATGCGGGCATCGGCGGCTTTCATTTCTATCACGGCATCCCCGGCGCCGTCGGCGGGGCGCTGCGCATGAATGCCGGCGCCAACGGCGTCGAGACGCGCGAGCGCGTCGTCCAGGTGCGTGCCCTCGATCGGCAGGGCCGGCTGCATGTCCTGTCCAAAGCCAATATGGGCTATGCCTACCGCCATTCCTCCGCGTCGAAGGACCTCGTCTTCGTCGGAGCGGAGTTCGAGGGCTATGCCGAGGACCGCGGCGCGATCAGGGCGGCGATGGACGCCGTGCAACATCACCGCGAAACGGTGCAGCCCATACGTGAGAAGACCGGCGGCTCGACCTTCAAGAACCCGGAAGGCACGTCCGCCTGGAAGGAGATCGACCAGGCCGGGGGGCGTGGATTGATGGTGGGTGCCGCGCAGATGTCGCCGATGCACTGCAACTTCATGATCAACACCGGGGCCGCCACCGGCTACGAGCTGGAGCTTCTGGGCGAAACTGTCCGCGCCCGCGTGCTGGAGCATTCCGGCATTCGCCTCGAATGGGAGATCAAGCGCATCGGCGCCTTCAGGCCCGGCCGCGAGGTGCAGGAATTTCTCGGGCAGCTTCTGTAGCCGGCCGGAAGCGATTCGACGGCCGGCCCGACCTTCCCGCCGTCGATTTTTGCAAAAAGTGAATCCCGCCGAATCGCAAGCCCTTGCCACGGAATCCAACCTCTGATTCCTTGGGGCAGATTCGTTTTCCGGTTTGAGTCGAGCACGCGTTCGTCTCGCGTTTTGGTCCGGTGGCTGTTGCCGCCGGAGGTGTCCGATTCAATCTGGCGAATGTCTTTTGGCCCGCGGAACAGGGGATTGCCGGGCATGGCGAACAAGCACGTTGCCGTTCTCATGGGCGGGTTTTCGTCCGAACGGCCGGTCTCGCTGTCGTCGGGCAATGCCTGCGCCGATGCGCTGGAGGCGGTGGGATATCGCGTCACCCGCGTCGATGTGGATCGCGACGTCGCCAGCGTTCTGGCCGTGCTCCGACCCGACGTCGCCTTCAATGCGCTGCACGGACCGTTCGGCGAGGATGGCACCATCCAGGGCATCCTCGAATATCTGCAGCTTCCCTACACCCATTCCGGCGTGCTCGCGTCGGCGCTGGCCATGAACAAGGAGCAGGCCAAGCGGGTGGCCAAGGCCGTCGGCATTCCGGTGGCCGAATCGCGCGTGATGAATCGTTTCGATATCGGAAACAGCCACCCGATGAAGCCGCCCTACGTGGTCAAGCCGGTCAATGAGGGGTCGAGTTTCGGCGTCGTCATCGTCAAGGAGGATCAGTCGCATCCCCCGCAGGTGATCGGCTCGCGGGACTGGAAGTACGGCGACACGGTCATGGTCGAGCGGTTCATCCATGGGCGCGAGCTGACCTGCGCCGTGATGGGCGACGTTGCGCTGGGCGTCACGGAGATCATTCCGGTCGGGCACGCCTTCTACGACTACGATTCCAAATACGTTGCCGGCGGCTCCAAACACGAATGCCCCGCAAAAGTTTCATCGAATATTTACCAAAGTGTACAGAAAATGGCGCTCAAGGCGCATCAAGCGATTGGCTGTCGAGGGGTATCCCGGTCGGACTTCCGCTACGACGACCGCTATTCGGAGAATGGCGAGCTCGTCTGGCTGGAGATCAACACGCAACCCGGCATGACACCCACGTCTCTGGTGCCTGAGATTGCCGCCGAGGCTGGGCATGATTTTGGTGAGCTTCTGAGTTGGATGGTGGAGGACGCTTCGTGTTTGCGTTGAGAGCCGCGCGCGGACAAGGTGCCGGAATGTCGGGCGGTTGGCGCTCGATGTCGGCCGGCCTGGTGCTGCCGCGCTGGCTGCGCAAGCCCGCGCGCGTGCTCGGTCACGCCGTCGCGGGCGATTTCGAGCCGCCTTCCCACGCGATGACAGCGCTGTCGGCCGCGCTTATCGGCTGCTTCGCCGTCTATGGTGCCGTCATCGGTGGCCACATGCCGTCGGTCGTCCAGGCCGTGACTGCCCGAACGGGCTTCGCGGTCGACGAGATTCGCGTCAGCGGTAATCGCGAGACGTCCGAGATCGACATCTTCGACCGCGTCGGCCTCGACGGCTGGACCTCGCTGGTCGGCTTCGACGCGGGCGATGCGCGCCGGCGGATCGAGAGCCTGCCCTGGGTCGAGAGCGCCACCGTGCGCAAGATCTACCCCTCGACGCTGGAAGTGCGCGTCGTAGAGCGCGAGCCGTTCGCCATCTGGCAGCATGGCAGCCGCCTGAGCCTTATCGAGCGCGACGGCAGCGAAATCGCGCCGCTGTCGGGCTCGCTCCACGTTGGTCTGCCGCTGGTTGTTGGGATGGGCGCGCAGAAGGATGCCGCCGACTTCGTCGAGCGTCTTTCGGCCATTCCCGACCTTTCGGGTCGCATCCGCGGCTTTGTCAGGGTTTCCGAGCGTCGCTGGGATCTGCGTCTGGAAAACGGCATCACGGTCAAGCTGCCGGAGCGCGACGTCGCCAGGGCACTGGAGGAGCTGCTGGTTCTCGATCGCCGCCACGGCATCCTCTCGCGTGACATCGAATCGGTCGACCTGCGCTTCGCCGACAAGTTGATCGTCAAGCTGTCACCGGTCGCGGCCGTCGCTCGCGAGGCCGCGCTCAAGGAGCGCCTCGGCAAGAACTACCGGCCTGCGGAGCGCAAGATATGACGTGGTTCGGCGCCCCCAAGGACGCTGCCGCCGGCCGGTCCGGCGTGGTGACGGTGCTCGACATCGGCTCGACCAAAATCTGCTGCGTCATCGGCAAGCTCAAGCCGTGCGCCGAAAGCGAGCATCTGCCCGGACGCACCCATACGGTGAAGGTGATCGGCATCGGCCACCAGAAGTCGCAAGGAGTGAAGTCGGGAACCATCGTCGACCTTGATCGCGCCGAGCAGGCGGTTCGGCTGGCGGTCGATGCCGCCGAGCGCATGGCCGGCCTGACGGTCGAATCGCTGCTGGTCAACGTCTCTGCCGGGCGTCTCAAGAGTTCCGTCCTGTCCTCTTCGGTCAATCTCGGCGGCCACGAGGCCGGTGAGGGCGATATCAAGCGCGTGCTGGCGGCGGGCGCCAAGCAGGCGATGAAGGCTGAGCGCGAGGTCATCCACGCGCTGCCGATCGGTTTCTCGCTCGACGCCGAGCGCGGCGTGCGCGACCCGCGCGGCATGATCGGCGAGACGCTTGGCGTGGACATGCACGTTCTGACGGCCGAGGCGGCGCCGCTCCGCAATCTGGAGCTGTGCGTCAACCGCTCGCATTTGTCGGTCGAGCGGCTGGTCGCCACGTCCTACGCCAGCGGCCTGTCCGCGCTCGTCGACGACGAGGCCGAAATGGGCGCGGCGTGCATCGACATGGGTGGCGGCACCACGACGATTTCGATCTTCGCGGACGGCAAGTTCGTCCATGCCGACGTGCTGCCGATCGGCGGCGGCCATGTCACCATGGACCTGGCTCGCGGACTGTCGACCCGCAAGGATCATGCGGAACGGCTCAAGGTGATGCACGGCTCGGCGCTGCCGGCCGGCGACGACGATCGCGACATGGTCAACGTCCAGCCGATGGGGCCGGACGAGACCGACGTGCCGCAGCAGGTGCCGCGCGCCATCATGAACAGGATCATTCGCGCCCGCGTCGAGGAGACGCTGGAGCTCGTGCGCGACCGGCTGAACAAGTCCGGCTTCGGCGGGGTGGTGGGCAAGCGCGTCGTGCTGACGGGTGGAGCCAGCCAGCTCGCGGGCCTGCCGGAGGTCGCGCGCCGCATCCTTGCGAGGAATGTGAGGCTTGGCCGCCCCCTCGGCGTCACCGGCCTGCCGGAGGCAGCCAAGGGACCGGCCTTCGCTACCACGGTCGGGCTGCTGATCTATCCGCAGGTCGCGGCATTCGAGGGTCGGTACGGAAAGGGCAGCGCCCTGCGCTTCAGGGCGACCGGTACGGGCGGTCGGTTTCAGCGCGTAAGTCAATGGTTGCGGGACAGTTTCTGATTAGGGGGGATACCCCCACGGCAGCCGCGGCGGCGAAGCGGCAGGAAAGGCGAAAAGGACGAGGACAATGACCATCAATCTCAAGAAGCCGGACATCACCGAGCTTAAGCCGCGCATCACCGTCTTCGGTGTTGGCGGTGGCGGCGGAAACGCCGTCAACAACATGATCACTGCCGGTCTGCGCGGGGTCGAGTTCGTCGTCGCCAACACCGACGCCCAGGCGTTGACCATGTCCAAGGCCGAGCGTCTGATCCAACTCGGCGCGCACGTGACCGAAGGCCTGGGTGCGGGTTCGCAGCCCGAGGTCGGCCGCGCCGCCGCCGAGGAATGCATCGACGAGATCGTCGACCACCTGTCCAACACGCATATGTGCTTCGTCACCGCCGGCATGGGCGGCGGCACCGGCACCGGTGCTGCTCCGGTCGTTGCCCGCGCGGCGCGCGAGAAGGGCATTCTCACCGTCGGCGTCGTCACCAAGCCGTTCCACTTCGAAGGCCAGCGCCGCATGAAGACGGCCGACTTCGGCATCGAGGAACTGCAGAAGTGCGTGGACACGCTGATCGTGATCCCGAACCAGAACCTGTTCCGCATCGCCAACGACAAGACCACCTTCGCCGACGCCTTCTCTATGGCCGACCAGGTGCTCTATTCCGGCGTCGCCTGCATCACCGACCTGATGGTCAAGGAAGGCCTGATCAACCTCGACTTCGCCGACGTCCGTTCGGTCATGCGCGAGATGGGCAAGGCGATGATGGGCACCGGCGAGGCGTCGGGCGAGGGCAGAGCGATGGCCGCCGCCGAGGCTGCGATCGCCAACCCGCTGCTTGACGAGACCTCGATGAAGGGCGCCAAGGGCCTGCTCATCTCGATCACCGGCGGCCGCGATCTCACCCTGTTCGAGGTGGACGAGGCGGCGACCCGCATCCGTGAGGAAGTCGATCAGGACGCCAACATCATCCTCGGCGCCACGTTCGACGAGGAACTCGAAGGCGTCATCCGCGTCTCCGTCGTCGCCACCGGCATCGACAAGGCCGCGATGGAGTTGAACGCGCAGCCGATCACGATCCGCCAGCCGCAGCCGAAGCCAGCCCCGATCCAGCAGCGTCCGGTCGAGACCCGTCCGATCGCCGCCGCGCCGGTGCAGCAGGAAATGATGGCCCGTCCGGTCGACCCGGTGGCCGAGGCCATCCGCGTCGCCGAGGCGCAGGCCGAGATGTCTGCGGCCCGTTCGGCCATGGAGGCCGAGTTCCGCCCGCAGAGCCGCATCTTCGCCCAGCCGGCCGACGCCGCGCCCGCGCCGCGCATGGCCGCGCCGGAGCCGGCTCCGATGATGGCTCCGCAGCAGCCGATGGCTCCGCAGGTCGAGGCGGCGCAGCCGCGCATGCCGCGCGTCGAGGACTTCCCGCCGGTGGCTCGCGCCGGCATGGAAGCCGACCACGTCCAGCACGACCAGGAGGATCGCGGTCCGATGGGCCTGCTCAAGCGCCTCACCGCCGGCCTGTCGCGCCGCGAGGAAGAGCCGGCCAAGCTCCAGCCGGCCCAGCCGCGCGAGCCGCGCCTGCGCCAGCCCGCGCCGGAGCCGCGCCGCGCGCCGCAGTCCGACGGCCAGCTCTACGCGCCGCGCCGCGGCCAGCTCGACGATCAGGGCCGCCCCGCGGTTCAGCCCAGGTCGACTCACGAGGATGATCAGCTGGAGATTCCGGCCTTCCTTCGCCGTCAGGCGAACTGAAGTAACGCAATGTTACACACCGAAGCGGGCGCCCTCCGGAGCGCCCGCATTCGGCGTTGAAGAAGGTAATGATTTCAAGGGCATGGGCCGGTCAACGCGCCGCCTGTGCGCGTAACACGGGGAAAGAATCCGTGATTTGGAGTCTTACGGTCGGATCAGTATCTTCTCGCCCAAGAATAGGGGCGCGGGATTCGTGGGGATGAGAGACCGCGTGCCAGTAAAACAGTACCGCAGTGGCCGATGCGGCGATGCGGGCGTAATCGGGACGGGCTGATGGGGATCGAGTTTCACGACTACCAGACGACGGTGAAGTCGCGCGTATCGTTGTCGGGTTTCGGCGTTCATGGCGGCAAGCCCGTCACCATTCATTTCAACCCGGCCGATCCCGACACGGGCATCGTCTTCAGTAAGCAGCGTGACGACGGCGAGACCGTCGAGATCAGGGCGCTTGCCGCCGAGATCGGCGCGACCGACCTGTGCACGATGCTGGGCGATTCTTCGCGCGGCTTCGTCGGCACGGTCGAGCATCTGCTGGCCGCGCTCTCCTCGCTGGGCGTCGACAATCTGAACATCGAGATCGACGGCGACGAGGTTCCGATACTCGACGGCAGCTCGGCCCGTTTCGTCGAGGCGCTCGACCAGGCCGGCATCCAGCAGCAGTCGGTCAAGCGGCGCTATATCCGCATCCTCAAGCCGGTCCGCATCGACAGTGGTGCCTCGTGGGCGGAATTCCGGCCGCATGACGGCACGCGCTTCGAGGTCGAGATCGACTTCGAGAGCCCGGCGATCGGCCGCCAGTTCTACGCCGCCAACATCACGCCCGAACTCTTCCGCCGCGACATCTCGCGGGCGCGTACCTTCGGCTTCATGCGGGACGTGGAGCGCCTTTGGGCGGCCGGCTACGCGCTGGGCTCGTCGCTGGAAAATTCCGTGGTCATCGGCGAGGATCACAAGGTCATCAACATCGAGGGCCTGCGCTATTCGAACGAGTTCGTGCGCCACAAGATGCTCGACGCGCTGGGCGACCTGGCGCTTGCGGGCGCTCGCTTCATCGGCTGCTTCCGCTCCTATCGCGGCGGTCACAAGCTGAACGCGGAGGCCCTGCGTCGCCTTCTGTCCGACCGCACAGCCTTCGAGATCGTCGAGACCGGACGCCGCGAGCGCGGACGTTCGGCCGAGATGATCGCTGTGAATGCTCCCGTCTACGCCCCCTGGATGATCTGATTCCACGGGGGACAGAGGCGTTTTCGACGCGGTCTGGGCCCGTCGCCGCCACAAAAAAGCACGATTGCGCGGCGACAAAGTTGCCGAGGGGCGGCGCTTCAACTATGACTGCCGCGACATTGCCAGTCGAAACGGCCAAGGGGCGAAAACCCGAATGATCGATCATCGTCAAGCCGAGCGCGCGCCGCGCCGTCGTGTCCGTGGCCTTCTGGTCGCGGCACTGGCCGCGCCGCTGCTGATGTCGGCCTGCGCCTCCAGCGGCGACATCGACCTTGCCGCCTATGTCGACAGCGTCGAGCCGGCCGATGCGCTCTACAATCAGGGCCTCGCCAATCTCGAGGCCGGCCGCATGACGGAAGCTGCCCGCAAGTTCGACGCCGTCGACCGGCAGCACCCCTATTCAGAGCCCGCCCGCAAGTCGATGATCATGGCGACGTTCACCAATTACCGGCTGGGCAAGTACGAGGAAGCGGTCACCTCCGGCCAGCGCTACGTCCAGCTCTATCCGAGCACCGAGGATGCGGCCTATGCGCAGTATCTGGTCGGCCTCAGCTATTTCCGCCAGATCCGCGACGTGACGCAGGACCAGAAGGAAGCGCGCCGCACGCTCGAAGCGATGCAGGAGCTGACCGACCGCTGGCCCGAGTCGGAGTATGTCGACGACGCCCAGGCCAAGATCCGCTTTGCCCGCGACCAGCTCGCCGGCAAGGAGATGCAGGTCGGCCGCTACTATCTGGAGCGGCGCGAATACATCGCCGCGGCCAAGCGCTTCCGCAACGTGGTCGAGGTCTATTCCAACACCCGGCATGTCGAAGAGGCGCTGGCGCGTCTGACCGAGACCTACTACGCCATGGGGCTGGCGTCCGAGGCGCAGACGGCTGCGGCCGTGCTCGGCCACAACTACCCCGAAAGCCAGTGGTACAAGGATTCCTACGCGCTGCTTCAGTCTGGTGGGCTCCAGCCGCGCGAGGACGGCGGGTCCTGGCTGTCGCGGGCCGGTGCTCTGCTGGGCGCGACCTGATATCCAAAATCCATGCTGTCGCAGCTGTCGATCCGCGATGTCGTCCTGATCGAGCGGCTCGACATCGACTTCTCGTCCGGCCTGTCGGTGCTCACCGGCGAGACCGGCGCGGGCAAGTCCATCCTGCTTGATGCACTGTCGCTGGCGCTTGGCGCGCGCGGCGACGCCTCGCTGGTAAGGCACGGGACGGGGCAGGGCACCGTCACGGCCGTCTTCAGTGTTCCTGCAAACCATGCCGCCCGCGAACTCATCCGCCAGAACGGTTTCGACGACGACGGCGACCTGATCCTGCGCCGGGTGCAGACCGCCGACGGGCGCAGCCGTGTCTTCGTCAACGATCAGCCTGCCAGCGTCACCCTGCTGCGCGAGATCGGGCGTTCCCTCGTCGAGATCCACGGCCAGCACGATGAGCGCGCGCTGGTCGACCCGGCTGCCCATCGCGACCTGCTCGACGCCTTCGGCGGCCATGCCGGTCTGGCCGGCGGCGTTGCCCGCGCCTGGCGGACCTGGCGCGAGGCCGAGCAGGCGCTCGCCGCCCACCGCGCTCGCGTCGAAGCTGCTGCCCGCGAGGCCGACTATCTGCGTGCGTCGGTCGATGAGTTGTCGAAGCTCGACCCTCAGCCCGGCGAAGAGACCGAGCTGGCCGATCGACGTGCGGCGATGATGCGGGCCGAAAAGATCGCCACCGACATTTCCGACGCGCAGGACGTTCTGTCCGGCTCCAATTCCGCTGTTCCGTCTCTGGCGAGCTTGCTGCGCCGTCTCCAGCGCAAGGCCGCCGACGCGCCGGGCCTGCTCGACGACATCATCCGCTCGCTGGACGAGGCGCTGATCGGGCTGGACGCGGCCCAGGTCGCCGTTGATGCGGCGCTCAGGGCTGCGGAGTTCGATCCGCAGGCGTTGGAGCGGGCCGAGGAGCGCCTGTTCGCGCTGCGCGCGGCGGCGCGCAAGCATTCGGTGCAGGTCGACGATCTCGCGGCGCTGCGCGACACTTTTGCCGCCGATCTGGCGGATCTGGACGCTGGCGAGGCCAGGCTGGGCTCGCTCGAAGCCGCGGCCAAAGCGGCAGGCGCCGCCTTTGACGATGAGGCCGCGCGCCTTTCGGAGCTGCGCAAGGCGGCGGCCGAAGGTCTCGCCCGCGCGGTGATGAAGGAGCTGCCGTCGCTGAAGCTCGAGCGCGCCGAGTTCATCGTCGAGATCTCGTCCGAGCCGGCGGATCGCGCCGAGAGCGGCATCGATCAGGTCGAGTTCTGGGTTCGCACCAATCCGGGCACCCGTCCGGGGCCGATCATGAAGGTTGCTTCCGGCGGCGAGTTGTCGCGCTTCCTGCTTGCGCTCAAGGTGGCCCTGGCCGATCGCGGCTCTGCGCCGACATTGGTCTTCGACGAGATCGACACCGGGGTTGGCGGCGCGGTGGCCGATGCCATCGGCCAGCGTCTGTCGCGTCTGGCGGCCCGCATCCAGGTGTTGTCGGTCACCCACGCACCGCAGGTCGCGGCGCGTGCCGACACTCACTACCTGATCTCCAAGACCGGTGGAGCCGACCGCGTGGCCACCGGGGTGGCGGCGCTCGCTCGCTCCGATCGTCAGGAAGAGATCGCCCGCATGCTGGCCGGCGCCACCATCACCGACGAGGCGAGGGCCGCGGCCGAGCGCCTGTTGCGCGAGAACGCCGCCGCGGTCTGATCGGCCTCCGGCCTGTCAGCCTCTGTCAGCAGTCTGGCTTCCCTTTTATCCACGCCGTCTCCGTCTCCCTGATACTCCACCCATCGCCCTTGCGGGAATCCGGATGCGCACCGGGTGTTCGGAGAGGGCGGCGGTGTCCGGACCGGCTGCGCTGCGGTGGCGCAGTTTACCGACGAGATCGGCCAAGATCCGGGCCCTGCGACCGACGGCGCCGGGGCGCTGTCCGGAGACCCGCCCGTCCCGTGCCCATCGCGGGAACCAACGGCCATCGGGACCGGACGGCAAGCCGGGGCGCGGTTGCGCGGCAAGAACGCCGGCGGGGCGCGTGGATCGCGCCACATAACTTGATTTCGGCAGGCACGGCCCTCGCGCCCCGCTTCCCGCTCGCATGACAATGGCCAGACGCGAAGGCGGGCGTGGCGATGGCGGAGGTCGGCCGCAGGCGGCAGGCGAGTGCTCGGCGCGCGAGCGATAGGAAACCGGCGTGGCGAGGATGAATGTCGGCCGTAGGCCGCAAGCCCGGCCGGGCGTCGCGCCGTGTGGCGCGCTCCCGCGAAGCGCCAGCGAGCCGCAGGCGAGCGCTCGGCGCGCGAGCGATAGGAAACCGGCGTGGCGATTCCTGACAGTTGTCGTCGGCATTCTGATCGGCCGCTCTTGAGCGCCGCGCATCCGGCGCTAGTTTGGCGCATCAGTCGCAGACGGAATCGTTCCATGTCCAGTTCCCGCAAACCCGTCGAAGACCTTAGCGCGGAGGAGGCCGCAGCCGAGCTTGCAGCGCTCGCCGCCGAGATCGGCGAGCACGACCGGCGCTACCATGCCGAGGACGCGCCGACGATTTCCGACGCAGACTACGACGCGCTTCGGTTGCGCAATGCCGCGATCGAGGCGGCCTTTCCCGAACTCATGCGCGACGACACCCCGTCGGCCGCGGTCGGCGCCACCCCGTCGGGCGCTTTCGCGCAGGTGCGCCATGCCCGCCCGATGCTGTCGCTCGACAACGTCTTTTCCGATCAGGACGTTGGTGATTTCGTCGGCTCGGTCCGCCGCTTCCTCGCGATGGGCGATGGCCAGCAGATCGCCTTCACCGCCGAGCCCAAGATCGACGGCCTGTCGATGTCGCTGCGCTACGAGAGGCGGCGGCTGGTTACGGCCGCCACGCGCGGCGACGGCGCCACCGGCGAAAACGTCACCGCCAACATCCGCACGATTGGCGACGTGCCGGAGACGTTGCCCGACGATGCGCCGGAGCTGGTCGAGGTGCGCGGCGAGGTCTACATGCGCCGCGACGACTTCCTCAAGCTCAACGAGGAGATGGCCGAGACCGGCCGCGTTTTCGCCAATCCGCGCAATTTCGCCGCCGGCAGCCTGCGCCAGAAGGACGCTGAAAAGACGCGCGCCCGGCCGTTGAAGTTCTTCGCCTATGCGTGGGGCGAGACCAGCGAACCGCTGGCCGACACGCAGTTCGAGGCGGTGCGGCGTCTGGGTCGCTGGGGTTTTCCCATCAACGACAACATGGCTGTCTGCAACTCGCTTGAGGAGATGCTGGCGCATTACCGGTCGATCGAGGCGCAGCGCGCCGAGCTGCCCTATGACATCGACGGCGTCGTCTACAAGGTCGACCGCCTCGATCTGCAGGAACGCCTCGGCTTCCGCTCCCGCTCGCCTCGCTGGGCGACGGCGCACAAGTTCCCGGCCGAGAAGGCGACCACCGTTCTGCGCGCCATCGACATTCAGGTCGGCCGCACCGGGGCGCTGACCCCGGTGGCCCGGCTGGAGCCGGTCACGGTCGGTGGCGTCGTTGTCACCAACGCGACGCTCCACAATGAGGACTACATCAGGGGCATCGGCAATGACGGCAACCGGATCAGGCCAGAAGGCCATGATTTCCGCGAAGGCGATACCGTTCTGGTCCAGCGCGCCGGTGACGTCATCCCGCAGGTCCTTTCGATCGTGGAAGACAAGCCGCGTGGGGCGAATTCCTATGTTTTCCCCGAAACCTGCCCCGCCTGCGGCAGCCATGCGGTGCGCGAGGAAGGCGAGGCGGTACGCCGCTGCACCGGCGGGCTGATCTGCCCGGCGCAGGCGGTCGAACGCATCCGACATTTCGTCTCCCGCAACGCCTTCGACATCGAGGGGCTGGGCGAGAAGCAGATCGAGTTCTTCTTCAACGACGACAGGGCGTCGCTTCAGATCAGGGCGCCCGCCGACATCTTCACGTTGAAGAAGCGGCAAGAGGCGCTGCCCGATTCGCTTGAAGGCTCGATGGAGCGGCTGGAGAAGGTCGAGGGATTCGGCGAAACCTCGGTCCGGAAGCTGTTCGCCGCCATCGACGATCGCCGGCAGGTCGCGCTGTCGCGCTTCCTGTTCGCGCTCGGCATCCGCCATATCGGCGAGACGAACGCCAAGAGGCTGGCGCGGCATTTCCTGTCCTTCGCGCGGTTGCGCGAGGCTGCGGAAGCCGCCCGCCTTCCCGAGGGCAAGGGCGATCCCGGCAACGCCGAATGGCAGGAAATCGTCGGCGTCAACGGCATTGGCGGTGTCGTGGCGGAGGCACTGGTCGAGTTCTTCGCCGAGGAACACAACCGCAAGGCGGTCGACGATCTGGTCGCCGAGGTTTCCCCGATCGACGAAGAGCCGGTCGGCGACGTGTCGTCTCCCGTCGCCGGCAAGACCGTCGTGTTCACCGGCGGGCTGGAGCGCATGTCGCGCGACGAGGCCAAGGCGATGGCCGAGCGGCTGGGCGCCAAGGTGGCGGGCTCTGTGTCGAAGAAGACCGACCTCGTCGTCGCCGGCCCCGGCGCAGGCTCCAAGCTCAAGCAGGCGACCGATCTCGGCATCGAGGTGATCGACGAGAACCAGTGGTTCGAGCGCGTCGGCGCGTCCTGAAACCGGTTCGGTGCTCAGCTCGCGACGAAGGCGAGCGCCGTGCCGAAGGCGGATTGCGGCGGCAGGACAAACCGGTCGCCGACGCGGGTCAATCCGTCTCGCGGCAATGCGTCAAGCGTCCGGCAGGCAATGGTGAGGCCGGCGAGATGCGGCCCGTCGCGAGGATGCGGCGGGTCGACATCGAAAGCCGCGCGGAAGGCGGCCGGTTCGGCCAGTACCAGATCGCCCGTGCGCGTGCGCAGCACGACCTGGCCCGCATCGACCTCCTCGGCTGGCAAGCCCGTCACGCCGGAGAAATGCGCGGCAAGGCCGGTCGCGCCATGACCGCTGATCCAGACATCGTGAACGGCTTGCGCGGTGTTGGCGTGTTCGAGGAAGTGCGGCTGTTCGTAATATTCGGGCATGAAATGCTGACAGGCGAAATGGCCGAGCCATGGTGCCTGCGGGGCACTGGTGAAGGCGAGCTCGAAACCGACGGTCACCTCGCGCCCGTCTGGCAGGTTGGCCGCGCGCTTGAAGCCGAAGGGTGCGTAGGTGGGCAGGCCGGCGGCCTTCCAGTCGGCGATATCGGCAGTTGCATCGGCCGTGTCGAATACCGCCATGGCGAAACCTTCGTGGCGGGCGAGATAGTCGCGGTTGAAGGCCGAGAAGGAGAAGCTGTCCTCGCCGTGCTCGATGACGTCAGGGGGAATCGTGACGGCCAGGAGTTCGAGATAGCAGCCCTTGAGCTGGATCACCGTGTTGCCGGTACCGAAGGGATGCTGAGCGCGCGGCGTCAGCGTGAAGCCGAGGCGAGCATAGACCGCGCGCATGGCGTCCAGATCGCGACCAGTGAGGACGAGATGGTTCAAGCCTCGCATTTGGAACCCCTCCCTCGGCGCCGGTCCGTAGACGCATCATATTCCCCCGCGCCGTCGTCTCCAAGTCGGCTGACAGGGAGCCTTCAGGCGAAGTGATCGTTTGGCTCAAGCGAAATCATGTGACAGGGCAGTATTGCTGACCTAGATACGACTTCGCAAACGAGGCCCCATGGCGACCGCCGAACCGACATCATCGAAATCCGACCGGATGAGCGAATTCCTCGACGGTGCGCGTCACGGCATGCCCGTGGCGGTCGCGTCGCTGCCGTTCGGCCTGCTGTTCGGCGCGCTCGCTGTTCAGAACGGCATGTCTGTCTGGGAAGCGACGCTGATGAGCGCGACGGTGTTTGCCGGCGCCAGCCAGATGGTCGGACTGGAGCTGTTCGGCCAGACGATTGCGCCGTGGGTGATCGTGCTGTCGATCTTCGCAGTCAATTTTCGCCACGTGCTCTATTCCGCAGCGCTGGGCCGCCGCGTCCCGCACTGGACACCGTTCCAGCGCGCGTTCGGCTTCTTCTTCCTGACCGATCCGCAATATGCCGAAGGCGAGAAGCGGGCGGCCGGCGCGCACGGGCTGAAATTCATATGGTTCATGGGCATGGCCGCGCCCATCTACCTTTTTTGGATCGTGGATGCCTACATCGGCGCGACCTTCGGCAACCTCATACCGAACCCGCATGCGCTGGGTCTCGATTTTCTGCTGCCGATCTATTTTTTGGGGCTGGTGATCGATTTCCGCAAGCGTCCGCTGTGGCTGCCGGTCGTCGGGGCCAGCGCGGCGGCCTCGATCGCTGCCTATTACCTCGTCGGTTCACCCTGGCACGTCTCGATCGGGGCGGCGGCAGGGGTCCTGCTAGCAGCGGTGGTCACGCCCGCCAATGCAACGGCGCATCGTATCGAGGACGCGGCCGAATGAGCGCCATGGTATGGATCATCCTCGCGGGCGCGTTGGCGACCTATTTGGCGCGCATTGGCGGCCATCTGGTGCTGTCTCGCTTCGAGCGCATCCATCCGCGAGTAGAAGCGGGGTTGAATGCAGTGCCCGCAGCGGTTCTGACGACACTGGTGGCGCCGGTCGCCACGACAGGCGGACCGGTCGAATGGGCGGCGCTCGTCGTCGCCGGGCTGGTCGCGCTGCGCGGCAGCCTGTCGGCGATGTTCCTCGCCGGCGCCGTGGTGCTGATCGTCCTACGAAACCTCGTCTGACAGCGGCGCCGTCGCCCGCTCCAGCCACCCAAGCGTCGCGCCGTCCAGCATCGGTCCGATCTCGGCTAGCACCCGGGCGTGATAGGCGTCCAGCCATGCGCGCTCGTCTTGCGACAGCAGGTCGAGCCTGACCATGCGGCTGTCGAGGGGCGCCAGCGTCAGCGTCTCGAAACCGTGCATGGCGATCTCGCCGCCGGGTACTGCCTCGGGCTCCGACACGACGATCAGGTTTTCGAGCCTGATTCCGTAGCCGCCTTCCTTGTAGTAGCCCGGTTCGTTGGACAGGATCATGCCTGGCAGAAGCGCTTGCGTGCCCGTCCTGGCGATGCGCTGCGGTCCCTCGTGCACCGACAGGAACGAGCCGACGCCATGGCCTGTGCCGTGAGCATAGTCGAGCCCGGCCCGCCACAGCGCCGCGCGGGCGAATGCGTCGATATCCGCGCCGCGCGTTCCGGGCGGAAAGCGAAGCATCGAGATCGCGATCATGCCCTTGAGAACCAGCGTCCAGCGTTCGCGCATCTCTTCGTTCGGCCTGCCAATTGCCACCGTGCGAGTGATGTCGGTGGTGCCGTCCTGATACTGGCCACCGGAATCGACCAGGAACAACTCGCCGTCGCCGAGCCTGCGATTGGTGGCGGTGGTGACGCGGTAGTGGATGATGGCGCCGTTCGGGCCTGCGCCGGAAATGGTGTCGAATGAGATGTCGCGCAGCGGCATCTGGGTTTCGTCGCCCACGCTTCGCCTGAAGCCTTCGAGGGCCTTGACCGCCTCGATCTCATCGATCGTTCCGGGCTCCTGCTCGTCCAGCCAGGCAAGGAAGCGGGCCATGGCCGCCCCGTCGCGGCGGTGCGCCGCGCGGCTGCCGGCGAGTTCGGCGGCGTTCTTGGTGGCGCGGGGCAGGCGAGCAGGGTCGGCAAGTTTGACGACAGTGCCACCGTTTTCCAAAACGATCATGCGCAGCTTTTCCGCTGCCAGACCCGGATCGAGCGCCACCTTGCCGCCGTCGCGAGCGACCGTCGCCAGCTTTTCTTCGAACTCGCCGGGGTCGAAAACGTCGGCAAGCTGGGTGAGATAGGCGTCGGTTTCAATCGTCAGCTTGGCTCGGTCGAGGAAGAGTATCGGCAGGCCTTCCGCCGCCAGGATGGCGAAGCCAAGCGCCAGCGGCGTGTGCGGCACGTCGGTGCCACGGATGTTCAACGCCCAGGCGAGCGAGGACGGGTCGGTCAGCACGGCATGAGTGGCGCCGGCATCAGCAATCGTCGCGGCCAGGCGCGCGAGCTTGTCTTTCGCGAGTTCCCCGGCGAGTGCGGCAGGGTGGATCTCGACCTTGCCTGTGGGCGGTGCCGGCTGGTCGTCCCAGATTGCGTCTACCGGATTGGCTTCCAGCGGAACCAGCTTGGCACCTGCCTTCTCAAGCGCGGTCCGCAGGGCGTCCGCCTCGGCGATGGTGTGCAGCCAGGGGTCGAAGCCGATCGCGGAAGCCTTGCGCCCATTGTCGCCGAGCCAGCGGGCAGGCGGGTTTTCAACCAGGCTCTCGATGGCGAATGTGTCGGTGTCGGTCTGCGTGCGGGCCTGCAGGGTGTAGCGGCCGTCGACGAACAGCAGCGCGCGATCCGCCAGAATCAGCGCCGCACCGGCCGATCCGGTAAAGCCGGTCAGCCACTTCAGCCGCTCCGAGCGCTGGGCGACGTATTCACCCTGGTGCTCGTCGGCGCGGGGCACGAGGAAGCCGTCGACACCGAGGTCGGCCAGCCGCCGGCGCAATGCCGCCACCCTTCCGACGCCCTGGGAAGGATCGCTCGTGGAGTCGAAAGTCTGGAACATGCTCGATCTCGCTGCCGCATCAGTCGGCAAGTGATCTAACCCCGGGCGGCGAGGCTGACAATGAGCCAGGCGGGAACGATCGTTCATCATTGATGCTGCGTCGCAGCAATATTGTTCGCATATGCAAAAATGACATGGTGCCCATGCGGAAACCGCACTGGTAAAATAGGTCAGTCACACTTACCTTTTTGGTCGTGGAGGTTGGACTTCCAAACAGACAGGAGCAGAGAAGATGGCAAAGATTTCAGGCAAGCGCGGTTTCTTCCGCAGCGCGGTCGACGCACTGGTTTCGGCTCGCGAGAAGCAGGCCAATCGCTACGTTGCCAGCGCCCTGCTCATGCTCGACGACGAGACGCTGAAGGCACATGGTTACACGCGCGCCGACCTTGAGCGCCGCGGCGGTGCATCTAATCTGTTCTAGGCCACGTGGGGCGACGCAGCCTTGAACATGGAAAGAGGCGGTCCTTCGGGGCCGCCTTTTTCGTATCGAGCTGGAGCTATTCCTAGCGCTTGAGGTGTATCGTCACCCAGCCTTCGCGCCTCGTCGTGCTGACATGGCGGAAGCGTTGGCCGACATAGGCGGCGACGACGGCGTCGCGCTGACGCTCCAGTATTCCCGAGAGGATCAGCGAGCCGCCGGGCGAAAGATGGGCCGCCATCGCCGGAGCGAGTCGCATCAGCGGCCGCGCCAGTATGTTTGCGACGATGAGATCGAAGGGCGCGCCGCGCGCGATGACCGGGCTGGAAAAGCCGGTGGCGGTGGCACAGTGCACATAGGCCTGGACGCTGTTCTTGCGCACGTTCTGCGCCGCGACGGCGGTGGCCACCGGGTCGATGTCGGTGGCCAGAACGGGTATGCGCGCCAGCTTGGCCAGCCCGATCGCGAGGACGGCGCTGCCCGTGCCGAGATCGAGCGCGTTGCGAGGACGCTCCCGCGTCACCACCGAGGCGATCATGTCCAGGCAGCCGGCCGTGGTGCCGTGATGACCGGTGCCGAAGGCGAGTCCGGCCTCGATCTCGATGGCGATGTCGCCGAGGCGACGCCTGTCGCGGTCGTGTGAGCCGTGAACGAGGAAACGTCCGGCGCGGACCGGTTTCAGGCCTTCGAGCGACTTCGTGACCCAGTCGATTTCGGGCAGGTCTTCGCGGGCGATGCCGGCCGGGCCGAGGCCATCGCCGACGATCGCCTCCATCTGCCCCGACACGTCATCGGCGAGCGCGGCGTCGATATAGACCGAGATCTCTTCCTCGCCCGTCGCCTCGTCGAGTTCGACGAGGGCGAGCGGATGGCCGTCATCCTCGAAGGCGGCTTCGAGCGCGGCATAGGCCTGCGTCGAGGCCGGTTTGCATGCCGTGAAGTGGAGTCGGGTCTGGGGCATCTTGTGAACCGGTCAGCCGTCCGCCAGCCGCTTGAGCTTGGCGAGCGCGTTGTCGGGATTCTCCCCATAGGCGATGGTGCCGGCGAAATCGCCGCCGCGGTCGAGCATGAGGATCGAGGCGGTGTGATCCATGGTGTAGTCACCGCCCTCAAGCTCCACCTTCTTCCAGTAGATGCCGAACGACCTGGCCATCGCCAGCACCTTGTCGGGCTCGCCGGTGATGCCGATGATGCGATCCGATACGTTGCTGACGTAGGAATTCATCACCTCGGCTGTGTCGCGCTCGGGATCGACGGTCACGAAATAGGCCTGGATGTTCTCGCCCTCGGGGCCGAGCTGCTTGAGCCAGCCGTCGAGCTCGAACAGCGTGGTCGGGCAGACCTCCGGGCAATAGGTGAAGCCGAAGAAGACCGCGCTCGGCCGCCCACGGAACGCCGCTTCGGTGATCTCGTCGCCGCGCTGGTCGACCAGCGTGAACGGCTCGCCGAAGGAGCGGGCCATATGCTGGCCGCGATACCAGTCGAAGGTGAGCCAGCCGACGCCTGCGGCCATGACAACCAGTATGCCGACGAGGATGGCTCGCATCATTGCTTCGGTTCCGTTCGGGTTCGATTGCTGTTTAGGGCGCCGGCGTCAGAAGCACCAAGCCATGCCCTGCTCGACCAGCGCCATGAAGATGCCCGGCGCATGATCCATCCAGCCTGCAAAGGCAAGCCCTGCCGCACCGGCGGCGACCGTCAGGGCGGTTGCGCCGGCCAGCCATGTCGCGAAGGTTTGCGGGACGGTTCTCATGCAAGCCAAGATAGCGCTCCGCCGGCCAGCATTGAAGAGGGCAAGTTGCCGCTTGTTGCCGGGCCAGCGCGATGCTTTCATGCATGACCGGACCCGTGGAGGCCTGCCATGACAGCGACCGCGCCGCAAGGCTACTCGGCAACGCAGATCGCGCTGCACTGGGCGGTCGTCGCGCTGGTCGTGTTCCAGTACCTGGCCCATGACGGCATCGAGCATGCGTGGAAGGCGCATATCGACGGCGAGGCGGCTGACCCGGACGAGGTGCGCTTCGCCTGGCTGCATGTCGTCTCCGGCCTGGCGATCCTGGTTCTGGCGCTCTGGCGGGTGTGGCTTCGCCTGACGCGTGGCGCGCCGCCCGCGCCGGCCGGCTATCCGGCGCTGATGCGTCTCGTGGCCGGCGCGACGCATCTGGCCATCTATGCGCTCATTATTGGCATGCCGATCGCGGGTTCCGTGGCGTGGTTTCTCGGCATAGAGGAAGCCGGCGACGCGCACGGGATGGCGGCGACTGTGCTCTTCTTCCTCGTCGTGCTCCATGTGCTCGGTGGGCTCTTCCACCATTTCGCCTTCCGGTCGAGGGTGTTGACGCGGATGATCGTGCCGCGGAGCTGACGCCTTGCGGGCATGGCGGACGCGGCGTATGCGTCTGCGATGTCGCCGCTGCCAGATCCAGACTCCGACCCGCGCATCCATCCTACGGCCGAGCTGAAATCCTGCAAGCTCGGGCGCCATGTCGCTATCGGGGAGCGGGTGATCCTGCGCGAGGTGACGGTCGGCGACTACAGCTATTTCGAGCGCAACGGCGAGGCGATCTACACCACCATCGGCAAGTTCTGCTCCATTGCCGCCAATGTCCGCATCCATGCGCTGGAGCATCCGATGGAGCGGGTGACGACGCACAAGATCACCTACCGGCCGAACGAGTATTTCAAGCATGTCGGCGTCGACCAGGCGTTTCGCGAGCGCCGGCGCGCACGCAAGGTCAAGATCGGCAACGATGTGTGGATCGGGCACGGAGCCGTGGTCATGCCCGGCGTGACCATCGGCGACGGCGCGGTCGTCGGCGCCAACGCGGTCGTGACGAAGGATGTCGGCCCCTACGAGATTGTCGCCGGGACGCCGGCGCGGCGTCTGCGGCGACGGTTTCCCGATGATGTCTGTGAAGCCCTGCTCCGTCTCGCCTGGTGGGATTGGCCGGCGGAAAGGATCGGAGAGGCGCTGGCCGACATGCAGTCGCTGACAATCGAGGAATTCATCGATAAATGGCAACAATAGTCTGTTCAACTGCAACAATAAGTTTTGAGTATAATTTTACGAATTAAGCAAAATGATTTTCGTTAACGCGGCGTTTGCTGATTGCATTACCAAATTGTTGCAATTTTTGCTTGCATCATCGATCTGTTGCGGGCTTTCTCGATCCCGGAGATAGACCATCGGAGGCGGAGGGGCTTCAACCAGAGGGAGAAGTCTCATGAGGAAGTTCGTTACCTTCGCCGCAATCGCTACCGCGCTTTCGCTGCCGGTCGCCTCGGCCCAGGCAAACGGATGGGGTGGCTACAGCAGCCACAACAACCATTCGAGCGGGCTGATCAACGTCTCGCCGTCGGTCAAGACCGGCAATATCAGCGTGCTCAGCGGCATCCTGAACAATTCGCCGATCCTGTCGGGCAATTCGATCCTGTCGGGCAACAATGTCGGTGTCGGCGTGCTGGGCACGGGTACCGGCCTGCTCAACAACGTCATCGGCGGACAGCAGGGCAAGAAGCGTCGCTAACGCGATCGGGGCAGGGGGCCGATGGTCCCCTGCCGTTCCGCGACGGCTCAGAGCCTGGCCGTGAATGCCATCTGCACGCCGACCCCCTTGGTCGGCAGTCCGACCGGCAGCAGCGTCCGGCGCACCGCGTCGATCCGAAACACCACCACCACATGCTCGTCGGGGCTCCAGGCGGCCTCGGCGAAAAAGCCTCGACCTTGCTCGCGCGTGCCATAGGCGAGGAAGCGGCGCCGCTCGTCGAAGACGCCGACGCCGAAGCGAAGGGTCGGATGCGCCTGGTAGCCGGCCTCGACCTCGGCCCGACGGGCCCATACGGCGAACGGATCGTCAGTGGAGGCGAGGTCGTAGCCGGCCCTTAGCGAACCGCGCAGCGACATGTCGGCTGCAAGCGGCAGGGCGACCGCCGCGGCATAGACCGGACGGGTTTCGCGGAATGCGCCGCCGGCCAATTGGACCATTTCCACCCCCACCTCGCCCGACAGGCTGGCGCCGCCGGCGAATGCGTAGGTGCCGATCAACCGCGCCGAGGCATCGTGACGGTCGAAAGGCGTCAGCACGGCGGCAGTGCCCGAGCGCATGATGCCTGCGGCGGCCGATGCGGCGATGCTGGCCGGGCCGGTGGTGTGGGTCAATGCGGCGCCGGCGCGCATTCGGGTGCGGTTGGGCTCCAGCCTTTCCGGCGGGACGATGCCGTCTTCGAACCGCGTCCTGCCCGAGAGTTCGCGCGCGGCCGACGTCTCGATCGCAAGCACGGTTCCCGGCGCGAGCTGATAGCCGGCCTGGAGGCCGGCGGACACGAGCGCGCGCCGTGTGCGGATGCCGAGGATTACGTCGCCGATGGCGATGTCGTCTCCCTCGTCGATCAGTCGCAGCGACAGCGCGCCTCGCAGTTCCAGCCTTTCCGAAACACGCACGGTCGTCTCGGTCGCGAGCGCCACGGAAGCGTCGTTCTCGATTGTTATCGTGTCGTAGCGCTTGGCGTCGAACTCGGCGGTGAATCGCGTCGCGCCGGCCTCGTGCGGCAGTTCGTGTGCCAGCGATCCGCGGAGTTGGCTGTACCAGTCCGCGATAGCGAAGGGGCCGTCAAGCGCGTTGGTGGTGTAGTGGCGCGCGAGCGTGACCGTCCCCGTTCGGGAGTCCCCGGCCTCGCCCGCGCGCGCGTCCGTCGCCAGGAGCCCTAGGGCGACGGTCGCTGCGGTGAAGGGTTTCTTGCCGCTCATCTGCCTCGACGCCTCGGGCGGTGCCCCTTCCGCCCGCGGGGGTGGTGTTGACGGAAGGGGCCCGGAGGTAAACCGCCCGGAAGCGGAAGGTACAGGCACGATTGCCTGCGACGTCGAGACTATTCGAATACGCGCAAAAGTTTAGCGAAGTTGTCATGCAACCTGTAAGGGCAGCAAGTTGTGCCTCGGGCTATTCCTCGCCCATCGCCTTGCGGATCAGGTTGATCTTCTGCTCGGCCAGCATGATCGCGGCGAAATGGCCCGCCGCGCCGAAGCCCTGCTGCGCGCTCTTGAAGCGTTCGATCGCGCGCTCAAACTCTTTGTGCTGCCCGCCTTTGAACACGGCGAGGTTCCAGTGCACGTCGCCGATGTTGTTTTCGGCGAAGGCCCACTGCAACGGCTGCGCCTCACGGGTGAAGACTTTCTTCGATTCCTCAAAGGCGGCCATGGCTTCGGCGAGATAGGTGTCGTTCTGCTCGCGGGTCGACAGGTTGAGCAGGCAGGTGCCGAGGCCGTTCTGCGCGGTGGCCCATTCCATTGGGGCGTTGTCGATGGTCAGCACTTCGAGTGCGGCGCGGCGCGCCTCGATCGACTCATGCAGGCTTGCAAGTGTCTCGTCGGTGTAGGACAGACCCTGCAACGCGGACCCCATGCTCGCCATCGAGTTTGCCCACTGCATCGGCGTCCGCTCGCGCTTGTATTCCTGCAAGGCCTGGCGGAAGGCGGCGACAGCGTTGCGATAGTGCGCCGGCTCGCTCGATATGGTGGCCATGAGCTGCAACGTGTTGCCGACATTGTGCTGGGTCATGGCCCAGTCGAGCGGGAAGTCCTTGCGGCGGTAGACCTGCCTCGCATGGTTGAACGCATCGTTCGCCTGTTGCAGGACCGCGATGTCGACCGTGCGCTGGCCGATTGTCTGCAAGGCGTTGCCCAGATTGTTCTGCGCCGAGGCCCAGTCCAGCGGCGTCGTCCGACGATTGAAGACGGTGAGGGCGGCTTCGTAGGCTTCCCGCGCCTTTTCCAGATTGCCGGTCTCGAGGTCGTGGCGCGCGCGATGCGAATGGCTGTTGCCGAGATTGAGCTGCGAGCCCGCCCACAATAGCGGCCATGCTTCGCGGGTGCGCACGGTGAGGGCGGCTTCGAAGGCGGCCACGGCCTCGTCGTGATAGGCGATGTCGTTGCGGCGCAGCCCGATGGCGTTGAGCACGTTGCCGAGATTGTTCTGGAGCATGCCCCAGTCCATCGGCCTTGCCTCACGCGTGAACACTTCGAGGGCGGCGCGATAGGCAGCCTCGGCATCGGCCAGCAGCGTTGCTTCGCCGCGCCGCTCGGCAAGGGTGAAGGTGGCAAGTCCGATGTTGTTTTGTGACGCCGCCCACTCGTAGGGAACAACGTCGCGGTCACGGCGGGCAAGCGCGGCGTGAAAGGCTTCGATCGCCTGCTCGATGCGGGCGGGATCGGACTCACGCATGCCCAGCGCGAGCTGGATATTGCCGATGTTGTTCTGTGCGGCCGACCAGTTCACGTCGTCCCCGAGCCGGGCAAAGACGGCCATGGATTCCTCGAACATGGCCTGCGCCTCGGTCAGTTCCGTCGCGCCATCGCTGCGTTCGCCGATGTCGTTGAGCACGACCGCCATGTTGTTGCGGGTAATCGCCCACTCGGAGCCGCGTTCGCCCGAGGGCAGCATGCGCAGTATGGAATCGTAGGCAGCCAGCGCCTCGTCGAAAGCGTCCCGCTCGCCGGTCGCCTCGCCGTGGCTGCGCAGCGACTCGGCCTGCATGTTCTTGTAGTTCCACGCCAGGTCCCCGTCCCATTTCTCGACCAGGTCGAAGGCGCGGGCATAGTCGGCGGCGGCATCACGGAAGGCGAAGATGAGCGTCGACGCGTCCGCCCGCTTGGCATAGATCGCCGCGTCGGCGACGCGCTTGCGGCGCAGGAGTTCTTCGAGGTCGTCGACCTCATCGCGCGTTTCCTCGACGCGCGCGACGGCGCGGTCCATGAAGACACGCGCGGTCTGGATCGCGCCTTCGGCGATGGCCTTGTCGGCGGCTTCCGAGAGGCGCGCAATTTCAGGGTCGTCGGTACGCAGCGCCTCGCGCTCCGACAGCATCTTGCGCAGCCGTTCGGCCTGGGCCTCCAGCATGCGCTCCATTTCCGACGGGTCCTTGGGCTCGGCGGTCTCGTCCAGCGCACGCAGGATGCCGTAGAGCGCATCGAGCGGCACGCCGTCCCGGGCGGCCACCTGCTCGACCTGGAGGCGGTTGATGTCGGGCAGTTCGGCGATGGTCAGCAGGAGTTGCCGGCGTTCGCCGGTGATGAGGGCCTCGTCGCCCTGAAGCGCGGCCGGCTGGGCACCGAAATAGAGCTCGCGCCGCAGGCTCTCGTTGACCCATGGGCGTTGCTGCGTGCGGGTGGAGAGGTAGACCTCCTCGGTGACCATGCGCATCACCTGGCCGAATTCGGCGCCGCTCATCGCCGCAAGATGCCGCAGCAGAGCGGTTGCGTAGGGGCTGGTGCCGCCCGGCGTGCCATCCAGCGCCGGCAGGCCCGGCTCAGCCGCGAAGCCGATGACGACGCCGAGATTGTCGTTGGCGGCACGCGATTCCGTCAGCCTTGTCGCGCCGCGCACCACGGTCAGGCCGCTCTCGCCCATCGGCGCCGGCTCGGCATCGGGCGAGGCGCGAACCAGCGCTCCGGCAGGGAAGGGGCTGGTGCGGCAGGCGTCGAGCAGTACGATGGTGACGGGCACGCTGGCCTTCAACTGCTCGATCAACGGGGAAAGCGGCACCATGGTTTCGGCGGCGCTGTCGAGCGAGGATTCGTCTACGTCGACCGGCAACAGCCAGTTTTCGCCGCCAGCCTCGATGCCGTGGCCGGAATAGTAGACGAAGGCGACGTCTGCATCCTCGGCATCCTCCGCGAAGCGTTCAAGGTCGCGGCGCAGGCGCTCGGCGTTGCGATCGGTGACGGCGCGGGCGTCGAAGCCGAGATCGGTCAGGAGCTTGACCATCTCGCGTGCGTCGTTGGCCGGGTTGGGCAGCGGCGTGATGTGCTCGTATTCGGACTGGCCGATGACCAGCGCGATGCCGTAGAGGCTCTTTTGCGCCGTGGCCGGCAGCGCGGCGACCAGCAGTGCGAAAAAGCCGGCGACGGCGATGCCAGATGCCCGATTGAAATTCATGACTGCTGCCCTGTTGCGCCCATTGTGCCGGCTGCAACCTTGCCGGGTGATGGAACACATTGTGCCATGACGGCGAATTTGCGGCGTGGGGCGTGCGAGCGCAATAGCCGCCGTTGCGCCTGCAAATTGCTCTCCCGCTCGATCTGCCGCATTGCCTTTGCTAACGGCTATGCGATTGTCGATTGCAGTGCGAAGCAGCCTGCAACCCGACACGCGATTCGCCTCATATCGACAACCTCTGACCGGACCCTCATATGATCAATCCAGACCTTGCCCGGCACGATTTCTACAAGCTCGACAAGAGCCAGCAGGCAGGCTTCAAGAAGTTCCGGGTCGTGACCGTTCCCAAGGGAACGCTGCTTTTCAAGATGACAAGCGGTAAGGCGGAAGCTTGGGAAGGCCGGGTGACGCCGTGGTGGTCGGCCGTGAAGCCGTTTCTCGACGACAGGGAAGGCGCGCTCGGCCGCTTCCTGCAGGCAAAGGCCAACGGCGTGAACATGACGGCGATGGTACGCCTCATGTCGTGCGTCTGCCTCGACTGGAACGACCTCGACAATTACGTGCAGGTGGAATTGACCGATGACGCCAGGGCGTTCTGGGGAACGTTCAACCCGATGCCCAAGTTCAGCCAGCCGGTCTGGAAGCCGGACTGGAAGAACAAGAACGATGAAGGTTCGCCGAAAAAGGCGCTTGAGCAGGTCAAGAGGATGCAGCTCAAGGAGGCGACGGCGGGCTTCAACGTGCCCGACATGCTCGGCGCCGGCGAGGCCTGGCAGCTGTTCATCCCGAACCTGACCGAGAACGACATCAAGAGGGCTTCGGTGATTCCCGGTCACGACATGACCGCGCTGGCCATGTCTCTCAACGGCTGAGGGATCGGCACGGGGCGCCAAGTTCGTCGGCGTCCCGGTCATGCGGTCTGGCGATGCCGGACCTGACCGCCGCGCAGGACCGTCCTGCGCTCAGATCCCTACGACGAAGCCGTCCAGCACCCGTTTCTGACCCGCCTTGTCGAAGTCGATGGTGAGCTTGTTGCCGTCAATGGCGGCGATGTTGCCGTTGCCGAACTTCTGGTGGAACACCCGGTCGCCGACCTTGAACGCGGACGGCGTGTCGGAAACCGACTTCGCCACCAGCTCGCCCTCGATGGTGCGGCCCTTGACCGATCCGCGCCCGGCGCCGTAGCCCGAGTCGGTCTCGCCATAGCCGATGCGCTCAATATTGTGGCCCGAGCGCGAGCCCCAGTTGCGGTCGGTCGCTTCGGTGCGGTTCTGTTGCGCGCGCGCCCATCCGGGCGTCGCGTAGGAGTTGGAGAACGAGCCGGAGCCGCCCTGGCCGACGCTGTCAAAGCGGGAGGCGCCGTAAGGGTTCTGCCGCCCCGCGCCGCGCTCGCCAAAGCCGCGCCCGCCATGGGACGAGCCGTAGCCGCCATAATTCGAGCCGGTCTCGGCCACCTCGACATGCGCCTCGGGCAGTTCCTCGATGAAACGGGACGGGATCGTCGACTGCCATAGGCCGTGGATGCGGCGGTTCGAGACGAACCAAAGGTGCAGGTTCTTCTTGGCGCGGGTGAGGCCGACATAGGCGAGCCGGCGCTCCTCCTCCAGGCCGGAGCGGCCGCCCTCGTCAAGCGCCCGCTGGTGGGGAAACAGGCCTTCCTCCCAGCCGGGCAGGAACACGGTGTCGAACTCCAGCCCCTTGGCCGAGTGCAGCGTCATGATCGAGACGGCGTCGAGGGCCGCGTTCTGCTCGGCGTCCATGACGAGCGCCACATGCTCGAGGAAGCTGCGGAGAGACTCGTACTCTTCCATGGAGCGGATCAGCTCCTTGAGATTTTCGAGCCGGCCGGCCGCTTCCGGGCTGCGGTCGTTCTTCCACATCTCGGTGTAGCCGGATTCCTCGAGGATGATCTCGGCGAGCTCGGTATGCGGCGTGTTGTCGATGAGGCCCTGCCAGCGGGCGAAATTGGCCGCTACCTCGCGAAGTGCAGAACGAGCCTTGGTTGTCTTCAACTCGTCAGTTTCAGCCAAGCGACCGGCGGCTTCCAGCATTGGCATGCCGAGCGCCCGTGCCGTGGTATGGATCTGATTCTTGGCGGTGTCACCTAAGCCGCGCTTCGGCACGTTGAAGATGCGCTCGAAGGCGAGATCGTCGCCGGGATTGGCTACGACGCGCAGATAGGCCATCGCGTCGCGAATTTCCTGCCGCTCGTAGAAGCGCGGGCCGCCGATGACGCGGTAGTTGAGGCCGAGGGTAACGAAGCGGTCTTCGAACTCGCGCATCTGGAACGAGGCGCGCACGAGGATCGCCATGTCGTTGAGGTTGGTTCGCCTGCCGTTGCGGTCGGGGCGTTGCAGCGCCTCGATCTCCTCGCCGACCGCGCGCGCCTCCTCCTCCGAATCCCAGGCGGCATGCACCATCACCTTGGGGTCTTCCGGGTCGGGCCGGTCGGTGAACAGCGTCTTGCCCAGCCGGCCCTCATTATGGGCGATGAGATGGGAGGCAGCGCCCAGAATATGCGCGGTCGAGCGATAGTTGCGCTCCAGCCGGATGACGGTGGCGCCGGGGAAATCCTTCTCGAAGCGCAGGATGTTGTCGACCTCCGCCCCGCGCCAGCCATAGATCGACTGGTCATCGTCGCCCACGCAGCAGATATTGATCTTGCTTTCGCTCACGGGCCGCACCGCCGCCTGCGGCGGCTGGCCCTCCGCGGGGGCGGCCTGACCGGCCGACGCCCGGTCGGGCTCGCGGCCTTCGGTCGACACATAGCCCTTGGGCTCCGGCCGCTGCGCCAGCAGCCGCAGCCACATATATTGCGCGGTGTTGGTGTCCTGATACTCGTCGACGAGGATGTATTTGAACCGTCGGTGGTATTCGGCGAGCACGTCGTGGTGCTTGCGGAAGATGCGGATCGGGTGACACAGCAGGTCGCCGAAATCGCAGGCGTTGAGCGTCGTCAGCCGTTCCTGGTAGGCGCGGTAGAGCTCGCGGCCCTTGCCGTTGGCAAAGGCGCGCGCGTCGCCTTCCGGGATTTCGTCGGGGCCGAGCCCCTTGTTCTTCCAGCCGTCGATCATCTGTGCGAACTGGCGCGCCGGCCAGCGCTTGTCGTCCAGACCTTCGGCCTGGATGAGCTGCTTGATCAGGCGGATGACGTCGTCGGTGTCGAGGATGGTGAAGCCGGATTTCAGCCCCGCCAGCTCGGCGTGGCGGCGCAGGATCTTCACCCCGATCGAGTGGAAGGTGCCCAGCCATGGCATGCCCTCGACGGCTTCGCCGACCAGCACGCCGATGCGGTGCTTCATCTCGCGCGCGGCCTTGTTGGTGAAGGTCACAGCAAGGATCTGCGAAGGGAAGGCGCGGCCGGTGGCGAGGATATGGGCGATGCGGGTGGTCAGCACCCGCGTCTTGCCGGTGCCTGCGCCCGCCAGCACCAGCACCGGGCCCTCGGTCGTCTCGACGGCCAGCCGCTGCTCGGGATTGAGGCCGGAGAGATAGTCGGGTGGCGCGGCGCGCCCGCCCTGTCTGGCCGCCATGGCGCGCGCGGCGATGCCCGAAGGCGCCGGGCGCGCGGGCTGCGGGTCCTCGTCGAAGAAGGGCAGGTCGTCTGGAGAGCCGGACATCATGCGGGAATGTAGTGATTCGGGGCCGAATGGCCAGAAGCGTGCCGATGGGTCTGCTGCCGCGCGCTGACAATGCGCACGTTCACCGCACTTTGAATGGACGCCGCGGGGCAGCCGCCTAGGTTCTTGTCATTCAGACACTCAGGGAGGACGCAATGGAACGCGAAGCGGCCCGCGCGCGCATCACCCAGGCGATGATCGACGCGTATGACGAATACACCCATCTGACGTTGGATCGGCGTCGCTTCATGGAGAAGCTGACGAAGCTTGCCGGCTCGGGTGCGGCGGCGGCGGCGATCGCGCCGCTGCTGGCTGCGAACAGCGCCCACGCGCAGATCGTCGCCGAAGACGACGAGCGCCTCGCCGCCGAGGATATCGGCTGGCCGGGCGCATCGGGCGAGATGCGCGGCTATCTGGCGCGGCCGGCCGATCAGGAAGGGCCGCTGCCTGCGGTCATCGTCATCCACGAAAATCGTGGGCTCAACGCGCACATACGCGACGTGGCGCGGCGTATAGTGCTGGAGGGTTTCGTGGCGCTGGCGCCCGACTTCCTGTCGCCGCTCGGCGGCACGCCGCAGGACGAGGAGCGGGCGCGCGAGATGTTCGGCCAGCTCGACAGTGCCCAGACCATCGCCAACGGGGTGGCGACGGTCGCCTTCCTGGAAGGACACGAGGCGAGTAACGGCAACGTCGGCGCCATTGGCTTCTGCTGGGGCGGTGGCATGGTCAACGACCTTGCGGTCAACGCGCCGACGCTCAAGGCGGGCGTGGCCTATTACGGCCGCCAGGCGCGGGCCGAGAACGTCGGCAAGATCAACGCCGCGCTGATGCTGCACTATGCGGGTCTCGACGATCGCATCAATGCCGGCATCGCGGCCTATGAGGCGGCCTTGCAGGCGGCGGGCAAGGACTACGTCGTCTACATCTACGAGGGCGCCAACCACGCTTTCAACAATGACACTTCGGAAGCCCGCTACGACAAGGCGGCGGCCGATCTTGCGTGGGAACGAACGATCACGTTCCTGCGCGAGAGACTTGCCTAGTCGCGCGCGAGGGAGTGCCCGGCCTCAATTCGCCTGCGGCATCCAAGCGGCCGCAAAGTCCGGCGAAAGGGTAAAGCCGACCGGGCGATCCGAAACCGGGGGCGGGCGGTGGACGCCTTCCTCCAGGTAGCGAAGCGCGGACAGCAGGCCGTTCATGGTGTAGGGCTTGGCGATCACACCGATCGCGCCGGCGAAATTCTCGGGGATCCGCTTCGGGTTTGCCGTCATGAACACCACCATCGAGCGTTTTTGCTCGGCGGCATACTGAGCGACCTGGACACCGGTCGGGCCGTCCGTAAGGTGGACATCGACGAAGGCGATGTCGGCGTCGATGTCATCGATCAGTTTCCTGGCCTGAGTCGACGACGTAGCCCAACCCACGACTTGATGACCGGCATCCTCGACAAGGCTCTCCAATTCCATGGCCAGAAGCGCTTCGTCCTCGACAATCAATACGCTTAGCGGTCTTACTGTCATTACTATGCTCACTAGATTGGGGTGCCAGGTTCGATCGGCAGGGTGATCGCCACGCGCGTCCCGGGGTTGGAAGCCACCCAGTCGACTTTCGCCTCCAGCTGGCGGCTCAGAGAGCGGATCAGTCTCATTCCGAATGAGGCGTCGCCATTGGCGCCGTTCATGCCTGCACCGTCGTCGCTCACCTCGATTTCAGCGAGCGGCCCGCGCGATGCGACGCGGACACGGAGAACGCCGCCGCCGCCGTTGTAGGCGTGCTTGAGGGCGTTGGTGACGAGTTCGTTGACCATCAGCGCCACGGGCGCCGCTCGTTCGGCCTTGATGTCGACCGGCTGAAGATCAAAGGTCAATCGCAGGTCCTGCCGACCATAGGCCGCGACGACGTCGGTCACCAGATCGCGGACGAAATCGGCGATGTCGAAACGGCTGACATCGTCAGACTGGTAGAGCCGACGATGAACCGTGCTCAGCGCCTCGATGCGTTCCAGCATCGTGCGTAGCGATTCCCGGATCGAAGGGTCGGGGATGGTGCGCGACTGCATGACGATCAGCGATGAGACCATCTGCAAATTGTTCTTCACGCGGTGGTCGACCTCGTTGACCAGCGTCTTCTGGGCCTCCAGCGCCGCTTCGAGCTGGGCGGTGCGCTCCTCCAACTGCATGGTGCGATCCTTGACCGCGCGCTGGAACCTCTCCTTGTCGGCCCGTACGCGGATCTCGGAATCCTTGCGATCGGTAACGTCGAGCTGGGAGGCGAAAAAGAACTGCAACTCACCCGCTTCGTTGGAGACGGGGCTGATGTAGAGCGCGTTCCAGAACGGTGTGCCGTCCTTGCGGTAGTTCAGGATATCGGTGTTAACGTCGCGCCGTTGCGCGATCGCCTCGCGGAGCTTGGTGATCGCCTCGACGTCGGTGTCAGGGCCTTGCAGGAAGCGGCAGTTATTGCCAACGACCTCGTCGCGATCGTAACCCGTCAGAGTGAGGAACGCGTTGTTGGCGAAGACGATCGGATTGTCCGGCTGACGCGGATCTGTGATCAGCATGGCCATCCGGGTTGCACGCACCGCAGCGGCAAAGGGGTCACCCTTACCGGTCTCGGCGTGCAGGTCATCTGTCAGGTGCCAGTCATCCGGCGATTCGCGCGTCGTCCTTTTTTGCATCGGTCCCGTCCATATCCGTTTAGTCGCTCAATGAACGGACAAACGGGCTGATTGGTTCACTGCGAACGCGATGAAGACGTCGGAAAACTCCAGAAAACGATTCAAATTCAACGTTCAAGCATATGTTATGATAACCTAAATTTCCGGCGGCGAATGGCGGCTTCGCGCTGTCTGAAGAATACGTCGGGCACGCAGAAGCGCGATTGGAACCGGTCGACCCTGGCGACCGAGCACATACAATTCCGCTTCAAGCTGTTTAAGCGCTCGCCACAGATCGTAGTCGCTGCAGCGGTCGGCATTGGCCAGCACACGCGACAGGCGTCGCGCCCGGTTTCTGGTCGTATCGTCTGTCATGCGTCCTTCCCAGGCGGCGGCGTTCCCGCCTGGCTATCGGGGTGATTCGATGCCTGGGATTGTCGAAACTGAGCCCACCGGCCGACAAGGCGAGGGGACGGACAAGTCTGTGCAAACTTCGTTAGGGTTAACGAAGCGACGCCATGAAAGATCGCATTTGAACGATCGCTCAGCCGGCCTTGCGGCGGATACCTATCGATCGGCCGGCGCGTTCCGGCACCGGCAGGGCGGCGTGGACGGCGCGCATGGCGGCGATGTTGGCGAGAATGTCTGGCGGGAACGGGCAGACCTTTGGCCCCGCCATGTCGACATGGAGCGTCAGCACCTCCGACGTGGCGGCCAGCCAGCCGTCGACGTGGTAGAGTTCCTGGAAGGTGTGGAACCGCTTCTCGTCATGGTCGAGGATCCGGAAGGCGCAATTGACCCGGTCGCCGAGATGCAATTCGCGCACGTAGCAGACATGGATCTCGGCGGTGTAGGTGGTCAGCCGGCGTTCCTCGGCATATTTCGCTCCGATGCCCAGCGTGTCGAACACTTCGTCGACGCAGCGGTCGAAAAGCACGTTGTAGTAGGCCATGTTCATGTGGCCGTTGTAGTCGATCCACTCCTTCTCGACCTCGAGGACGCGTGAGACGAAAGGCGCGGCATTGGACATCTGGTGCTTGCTCCCCGAGGTTCGCGGTGCTGGACAAAGCGGCCGCCATTTGCAGACTGCGGATCAAAGACGAAAGCACCGGTGCGCACAAGGCGGCGGGTAGCGGTTTCCGGGAGGACGAGCAATGGCGCTGGCCGATCTTCAGGCGGTGGCGAGGAACGACGCGGGCATCGCCGCCGTGCTGGGCGTGCTGAAGCAGCGCTTCGGCGAACGTTTCCAGACCGGCCAAGCGGTCCGCGCGCAGCATGCCCACACCACCACCTACATTCCAGCGCAATTGCCGGACGGGGTGGTATTCCCGCATTCGACCGAGGAGGTGCAGGAAATCGTACGGGCCTGCGCCGAGCACCGCGCGCCAGTGATCCCGTTCGGCACCGGAACGTCGCTGGAGGGGCATGTCAACGCGCCCGGGGGCGGCATATCGATCGACCTGTCGGGCATGAACCGGGTGCTGGCCGTCAACGCCGAGGATCTCGACTGCACGATAGAACCCGGCGTCACCCGCGAGGCGCTGAACACGCACCTGCGCGACACCGGCCTGTTCTTTCCGATCGATCCCGGGGCCAATGCCAGTCTCGGCGGCATGGCCGCGACTCGCGCGTCGGGCACCAATGCGGTGCGCTACGGCACGATGCGCGAGAACGTTCTGTCGCTGACGGCGGTGATGGCCGACGGCCGCGCCGTGACGACCGCAAAGCGGGCGCGCAAGTCCTCCGCGGGCTACGACCTCACACGCCTATTGATCGGTTCCGAAGGCACGCTGGGGGTGATCACCGGGCTCACCCTCAAGCTCTACGGCATTCCGCAGGCGATCTCGGGCGGCGTGTGCCCCTTCCCGTCTGTCGAGGCGGCCTGCAACGCGGTGATCTTGACCATCCAGATGGGTGTGCCGGTAGCGCGGATCGAGTTGATAAACGCGCTGGGAATGCGGGCGCTCAATTCGCATGCCAGGCTCGGCTATCCGGAATCGCCCTGCCTGTTCGTCGAGTTTCACGGAAGCGAAGCCGGCGTGCACGAGCAGGCTGAAAGCTTCGGCGAGATCGTGGCCGAGCATGGCGGCGGGCCGTTCCAGTGGACCAATATCGCCGAGGAGCGGCAAAAACTGTGGAAGGCACGCCACGAGGCCTATTGGGCTGCACTTTCGCTGCGGCCAGGCTGCACGTCGCTGGCCACGGATGTCTGTGTGCCGATTTCGCGTCTGGCCGAGTGCATCAACGAAACCGAGGCGGACATTGCGAGTTCGGGCCTGATCGCGCCGATCGTCGGCCATGTCGGCGACGGAAATTTCCATGTCCAGGTGCTGATGGACGCCGCAGACGCACGGGAGATCGAGGCGACTGAGGCCTTCGTGGCGCGCCTGAACATGCGAGCCATCGCCATGGACGGGACATGCACCGGCGAACATGGGGTGGGGCAGGGCAAGATCGCCTTTCTGCCGCGCGAGATGGGCGCCGGGGTGGACATCATGCGCGCGATCAAGCAGGCACTCGATCCTGACAACATCATGAACCCGGGCAAAATACTGCCGGCTGGCTGAGCCACGGCGCAATCGCCACTTTATCGACACGCTATTCGGGCTAAACTGGCACCGGGGTTCGGGATTCTGGCGGGAGAAAAAGGACTGGCCCGGCTATTCGTCCTTATTGGCGGCTTGATCGTGCTGGCGCTGACAGCGGCGCTGGTCGGTCCGTATTTCATCGACTGGACGGGTTATCGCGCCGATTTCGAGCGCGAGGCGAGCCGCATCCTGGGCCGCGAAGTCAAGGTCGAGGGCAGCGCGTCGGCGCGGCTCCTGCCGTTCCCATCCTTGACATTCACCGACGTGACCGTCGCCGGCATCGAGCCCGGCGAGCCGGCGGTCACAGTCGAGACCTTTTCCATGGACGCCGAACTGGCGCCTTTCATGCGCGGCGACCTGCTGATCTTCGACATGCGGCTGGTGCGTCCCACCATTATTGTCGATATCGCCGAGGATGGCGGGCTCGACTGGGCGGTGCGGCCTTCGGTTCCCGTCGGTGCCTCGCACATCGCCCTTGAAAAGCTGACGATAACCGAAGGCAAGGTGGCGCTGCGCCATGCCGCCAGCGGCCGCATTCACCAGCTTACCGAGATCAACGCCGACATTTCGGCGCGGGCGCTCACCGGGCCCTGGCGCATCGACGGTTCGCTGCGGATCGACGGAATGCGCACCGCGGTGCAGGTGTCGACGGGCTCGCTCGACGAGGGCGGCATGCGGTTGCGCGTGCAGGCGCGGCCGGAGCGATATCCCGTGGCGCTGGAGGCGGACGGGCAGGCGCGTATCGTCGATGGACGAACGCGCTACGGCGGCCAGTTCAAGCTCAACGCGACGGCGCTTGCCGAGCGGCGTCCCGGCCAGCCGGAGGCGCAGGGCAAGCCGGCGCCTCCCGCCTACAGGCTCGCAGGCAATTTCGACATCGACCACGCCGCGGTCAGGATAGACCAGTTCCGCTTCGAGACTGGTTCCGCGGAGGACCCGTACACAGCCGAAGGCAGCGCTTCCTTCGACCTCGGCCGCGAGCCGAGCTTCGCCATTCGCGCCGACGGCGCCCAGATACGATTTGGTGGCGAGGACGAGGGCAGCGGCGGCATCGGCTTCGAAGCGCGCATGGCTGCGCTGCGCGACTTCCTGCTGGACATGCCGCGTCCGTCGATACCCGGTCGCATCGAGGTGGCTCTGCCGGCGATCGTCGCAGGCGACACGACCGTCCGCGACGTGCGTCTCTCGACGCGCCCTTCCGGGACCGGCTGGACCATCGATTCCCTCTCGGCGACGCTGCCCGGCCGCGCCACGCTGGAGGCCGACGGCGAGTTGGCCGTGGGACAGGAAGACCTCGGCTTCGAGGGCAATTTGCTGCTTGCCATCGCCCAGCCGTCCGGTTTCGCGGCCTGGCTGTCGAAGGATGTCGACGATGCGATCAGGCGCCTGCCGGCGGCGGGCTTCAATGCCGTCGTTTCTCTCGGCCGTGAGCGCCAGTCGCTGCGCGACCTGGAACTGGTGCTCGGCGGCGCCCGCTTTCGCGGCGAGGTGGACAGTCGGACGCCCGAAGGCCAGCGCCCTTCGATGCTGCTGCGGCTCGACGGCGACAGGCTGGATGTGGAAGGCATGATGGCCTTCGCCTCGCTGTTTGTCTCTGAGGGCGGGGAGACACGGCTTGCCGACCGCGACCTCGAATTCGACATCACGGCGGGGCCGGTTACCGTAGCAGGGCTGACCGCCGAGACGCTGGACACGGCGCTGCGGCTCAAGGACGGCCGGCTCGATATCGACCGGCTGTCCGTCGGCGGCCTGTCAGGCGCCAACATCAGCGCCACCGGCATGGTGCGCGATTTCGGCACCGCTCCGGTGGGCAATATCGACGCGGCCATCATTGCGCCCGACCTCGCGCCGCTGGCCGCGACCATAGCGGCACAGTTTCCCGACAGCCGGCTCGCGGCCGAGATCGTGCGCCGCGCCCGGCTTTATCCGGGCCTGTTCGAAGACAGCACGATCCAGCTCATCGCCAGTTCGGCCGCCGCGGGCGACGGAACCAGCGGGCTGGCGGTTACAGCTACCGGCGAGACCGGAGGCACCAATTTCGCGCTGACGCTGAGTTCGCCGCGCGCAAGCCTTGCCCTCGACCGGGTGGCGTTGGAGATGGGGCTGACGGCGCGCACCGACGAGGCCGGAGCGCTCTACGCGCTGCTGGGCCTGCCCGCGCTGCCGCTGGGTCTTGCCGGCGGAGTGGAGACGGAGCTTACATTCGACGGGGTGATCGCGAGCGGTGGACAAACGCGCTTCTCGTTCGCAGGCGATGGGCTCGACTTCCAGTTCGAAGGCGAGGCCGGGCTGGAGGCCGGCGCGTTGTCGGCCAATGGAAATCTGATGCTCGAAGCAGACGATCTCGACCCATGGCTGGCCACGGGCGGCGTAGCCTTGCCGGGCATGGGCCTGGGGCTGCCGGCGCGCGCCACCGCCCAGCTCGATATCAGCGGTGGAATGCTGGTCCTGTCGGGTCTTGACGGTGAGGTGGCCGGTTCGACGGTGAGAGGAGACGTCAACGCCCAGATACGCGATGGTCTGCCCCATTTGACCGGTGAACTGGCGCTGCAGAGCTTCGACCTGTCGCCCGCCGCCGAGATGGTCGTCGGCGCGGCCGCGTTGGCTGGCGACGGCGAGGCATGGCCGACGACACCCTTCGCCGGCGCCGGTTCGAGCCTGGTCTCGACCGAACTGGAGATTGCCGCCGACCGTCTGCAAGCCGGCATGTTCGGCGAGGCGCTGGATGCCCGTTTCACCCTGCGCCTGGGGCCGAGGGGCGTGGCGCTGTCAGATGTCGGCGCACGCTATCGTGGCGGGACGCTGACTGGCCTTGCCGAGCTGCGCAACGAAGGCGGCACCGGCTTCCTGTCGGGGCAGTTCAAGCTCGACGATGCGCCGCTGCGCGACGTTTTCGGCGATGTCGGGCTCGACGCGCGCGCCGACCTGACCGCCAGCTTGACGTCGAGCGGCAAGTCGGTCGACGGCCTCATCTCGGCGCTGGCCGGTTCAGGGACGGTATCCGTTCGCGACCTCGTCATCAGCGGCGTCGATCCCGACGCGCTCGGCGACATCCTGCGCGAGGCCGATCGTCTGGGGCCTGACATCGATGCGGCGGCGACGTCCGTCTTCGCTCCCGACCTCATCCGGCGGGGTGCTTTTCGCGTTGCCGGGGCAGATCTCGCCTTCACCGTGGCCAATGGCACCGTGCGCGCGCCGCCGCTGGTGCTTGAGACGCCGCAGGCGACGCTACGCACCGAGCTGCGGGCGGATCTCGGCGACAGCGCGGTCCAGGCGGATGCGATGCTGGTCTACCAGCCGGGCGTGGAAGCGCTGGTCGGTTCGGAGCCGGCGGTTCGTCTGGTCGCGGCCGGGCCAACCGACGATATAGGCGTTCTGGTCGACACCGAGCCGTTGGCGCAGTTCCTGACCCAGCGTGCGCTCGAACTCGAACAGCAACGCGTCGAGGCCATGCAGGCCGCGCTGCTGGAGAAACAACGCCACCGGCGGGAGGTGCGGTACTACGCGGCGCTGGACGAGGGCCGGCGCAACGCGGCGCATGAGGCGGAACGACTGCGGCGCGAGCTTGAGCTGCAACTCGAGGAAGAGGCGCGCCGCGCTGCTGAGGAGACGGCCCGGCAGGCCGACGAGCAGCGTGCAGCGCAGGAGGCCGAAAGGCAGCGTGCGGCGGAAGAGGCCGAACGGCACCGCGCTGAGCAGGATAGCCAACGCGCCGCCGAGGAGGAAGCCCGGCAGCGGGACCGGCGCGAGGCGGATGAAAAGCTGCGACGCAGTGTCGAGGAATTGCTGCGGTCGCGCGAGCGTAGCGAGGCGCCGCTCGCGTCGCCCGACGCGGTCGCCCGCCAGCCGCTGCCGCCGCCCATGATGCAGCCGACGCCGACGCCCGCGCCGCGCGGCGCGGCAAGTTCCGGCGTTGCGCCGACACCGCGCGCCTCTGATGTCTTTTCCGAACGCAATCTCACCATCGAAGGGCTGATGCGCGCCATCGGCGAATAATTCACTGCTGCGATCAGCCGTCCGCGCGGTCCTTGCGGTAGCGTTCGAGGACGTAGACCCGGATGGCGGAGGAAAGATTTGAGTTGCGAGGCCGCGTATCGTCGATCTCCCCGATCAGCGAGGCCACCGAAATAGCGCGTTTCACCGCGATCTCGCCGAGTGCGTCGAAAAACGGCTGCTCAAGGGAAATGCTGGTGCGATGGCCGCGAATGGCAACGGAGCGCTTGACCACCAGGCTCAAGAGCGCCCGGCCTTGTCCTCGCCGCCGTCCCGTTGCCGGTCGCGGCGATGGGCCTCGTGCTGGCGATGCGTTCGTGCCGCAGTGGCCTCGGCGGCGTCACGGTCAGCCTTGGTGCGGCCGTGAAGGAGCCTGTTCTCGTCGGCCGAGCGATCTCGTTCGACCCGTGCCTTGCGCTTGCGGGCGAGGCGCAGGTTGACCACGTCGCCCACGGCCGTCTCCCTATTTCTTGCGGAACGCGTCGAGGGACACCACGTCGGCCGTTTTGGCGGACTCGGTTTCGGTCGCCTCCGCGGCTTCCGGCGATGGAGCCTTCGCCGCGACCTGCGGCTTCTTCTTTGACGGCGGCGGCACCGGAGCGGCCTCGACCGGTTGAAGCGGCGCGACCGTAGAAATGATCTCGCCGGCGGGCTCCGCAGCGGCAGAGACGACGTCGAACTCCAGCTCAAAATTGACTGAGGGATCGTAGAAGCCGCGCACGGCCGAGAACGGGATCTCCAACTTCTCAGGCACGTCGGAGAACGACAAGCCAACCTCAAAGCCGGTATCCGTCACCTTGAGGTCCCAGTACTGGTACTGCAGCACGATCGTCATCTGCTCGGGATAGCGCTCATGCAGGCGGCTGGAGACACGCACGCCCGGCGCCGAGGTGACGAAGGTAATGAAGAAATGATGGTTGCCCGGCAAGCCGGTACGGGCCACTTCGGTCAGCACCTTGCGCATGACGCCGCGCAGGGCTTCCTGGGCCAGAATGTCGTAGCGGATGTGATCGTCTGCCATGTGGCCCGCAAATTTCGTGAATCGCCAGCGGCAGGTCTAGCCAAGGCCGGCCCGTCCGTAAACAGACTATAGCGCGCGGCGGCTTCGCCGACAAAGCCAAACTAACAGGAGGAGGGGTGGGTAAAGGTGGAGGTTTCTGTTGCCAGGTACCTCCGGACCCCGCCTGAAGGTGCTAACCCACAGGGCTTGATTTGAGACTATCGCGCCGCATTAAGCAGCGAGACGTGCCTCAGCATAGTTGTCGTTGGCAACTATAAGGGTAGCCCGATAACGGTGGTACAATGCCGGGACAAAGTCCGATCTTTACACCCTCGTCGATCCTATTTCGCCCCCATCAGCAGCCGCGGCCCGAGCCGCGGTTCCTGGTGGAGGCGCCGGGTACCGCCCCCGGGTCCGAATGGTTTATTACATCGGCCGTTTATGCCCATAGTCAGCAGAACTGACAGCCCAGATATAGGAAGTCGCGGCGGGAATGGAAAGGGTTTTTCCCAGCCATTCAGGCCTGCCGTAACGTTCCTGTCCACAACGATGTGACGCAGCAAAGGAAGACGCCGGCGCAGCGTCGGGCTATGATCGGCTCATTCCGAATCGACCCGGCAGCGAGCGTCATGCGCCAGTATCTCGACCTTCTCGACCATGTGCTGACGACCGGCGTCGATCGTGGCGATCGCACAGGCACCGGAACTCGCGGCGTGTTCGGCTATCAGATGCGCTACGATCTTCAGCAGGGCTTTCCGGTGCTCACCACCAAGAAGCTTCACCTGAAGTCGATTGTCCACGAGCTGCTGTGGTTTCTGACCGGCGACACCAATATCCGCTATCTCAAGGAGAACGGGGTCTCGATCTGGGACGAATGGGCCGACGGCAATGGCGATCTCGGCCCGGTCTATGGCGCACAGTGGCGCTCGTGGCCGGCGCGCGACGGCAGCACAATCGACCAGATTGCGAACGTCGTCAGGGAGATACGGGAAAACCCTAATTCGCGACGCCTGATCGTTTCGGCCTGGAACCCGGCAGATGTCGACCTGATGGCGCTGCCGCCCTGTCACTGCCTGTTCCAGTTCCACGTGGCGGAAGGACGGCTGTCGTGCCAGCTTTACCAGCGCTCGGCCGACATCTTCCTGGGCGTGCCTTTCAATATCGCCTCCTACGCGCTCCTCACCATGATGGTGGCGCAGGTGACGGGACTGAAGCCCGGGCACTTCGTACACACGCTGGGCGACGCACATCTCTATTCGAACCATTTCGAGCAGGCGCGCGAGCAGCTGAAGCGCCAGCCCAAGCGGCTGCCGACCATGTGGATCAACCCGGAGGTGAAGGACATCTTCGCCTTCCGGTTCGAGGACTTCCGCCTGGATGACTATGTTGCCGACGCGCATATTCGCGCGCCGGTTGCAGTGTAGTGCGGGCTTGATGCCGCCGCTTTTCCCGACGACCTTGCAATTCATGGCCGCCGGTCGGCGCCGCTCGCGCGGCGTGACATGCTCGGCGCGGAGAGGGGCTAACGTGCGAATTTTGCTGCTTGCTCTGGGTCTTGCGCTGGCCACGCCGGCGCTGGCCAACGACACCACGGCCGAGCTGCGGCCGGGCGGGCTGGTCTTCGTGCGCTCCGACGTGGTGGCTATGGAAAAGGAGGATTTGTTCATCTCGGCAGACGAGGTGCGGGTAGCCTACGTCTTCCGCAACGTCTCGGACGACGATGTCGAGGCGGTGGTTGCCTTTCCGATGCCCGACATCCAGGCCGATCCCTATACGAACGTCGCCATCCCCGTTACCGACAGTGACAATTTCCTCGGTTTCACTGTCGAGGTGGAGGGCGCCGCGATTGCGCCGGCGCTGGAGCAGAAGGCGTTCGCCGCCGAGCTCGACGTGACCGCGGCGCTGACTGCCGCGAACCTCTCGCTCAACCCCTATGCCGATGACGTCTATGATGCCGTGCAGCGTTTGCCGGACGCGATCAAGGCAGACTGGGCGGCGCGAGGCATTCTCCAGATCGAAGCCTCTGATGATGGTTCCGGCATGCGCGACTATCATGCGCCGAACTGGCGGCTGAAGTCGACCTATTGGTGGCGGATGACATTCCCGGCCGGCAAGCCGATCGACGTGCGCCACCGCTATCGCCCGAGCGTCGGCGGCACGGTCGGCGTCTCCTTCATGTTCGACGGCAAGCCGAACGAGCCGTATTTCAGCGACTATCGCGAGAAATACTGCATGGAGGACGGCTTCGTGAGCGCCGTCCGCCGCGCTGGCGACGTGAACGCCGACGGCTTCCCGCCCTATTACGAGAGCTGGATTTCCTACGTGCTGAAGACCGGCGCCAACTGGGCAGGCTCGATCGGCGAGTTCAGGCTGACGGTCGACAAGGGCGCGGCGCAGAACCTCGTCTCGTTCTGCGGCACCGGCGTCCGCAAGGTGGGGCCGACGACCTTTGAGATGACCTCGAAGGATTTCGTGCCGGACAAGGACATCGAGATTCTTCTGCTGCGCAGGTTCGATCCGAACTTAGGCGGTGACGAGCCGGCGTCCGACACGGGCGGTGAGCGGCCGCGGATCAAGCTGCAATGATCGTCACGCTGGTGGTCGGCATTGCCCGAAACGGTGTGATCGGGCGCGAGGGCGGTCTGCCATGGCGGCTTTCGTCGGACCTGAAGCGCTTCAAGGCGACCACGACGGGCAAGCCGATCGTCATGGGGCGCAAGACATGGGAGAGCCTGCCGCGCAGGCCGCTGCCCCACCGCCACAACATCGTGATCACGCGTGATCCCGACTACCGGGCCGAGGGCGCGACGGTTGTCGGTTCGCTTGGCGAGGCGCTCGATGCCGCGCGCGCGGACGGGGCCGCCGAGGCTTGCGTAATCGGCGGCGGCGAGATCTACGCACAGGCGCTGACGGTCGCCGACCGGCTCGACGTGACCCATGTGCTGGCGGACATCGATGGGGACACCCGATTTCCGCCCATAGACCCGGAAACGTGGTATGCTGTATCGCAGAAAGATATTCCGGCGGGAGATAAGGACAGCCACGCGACGACGCATGTTATTTACGAGCGTCGGGCGATGAAACAGGCTGCCGGGCGCGGCTAACTGCCGCTAAATCGTCCCATCCTTTCCGCATTGCGTTGAAAGCGGGGGTTGGCGTGCCTATAACCCAATGAAATGGCAACAGGTGGCGGACGGTTCCGTCGCTGGAACGAAAAATCTGCGAGAGGAAATCGATGCCCTGGAGCAATCAAAGTGGCGGCGGCGGCCCATGGGGTGGTGGCGGCGGCAATAATGGAGGCGGCGGTCCCTGGGGCCAGGGGCCACGCGGTCCGAGCGGGCCGAACGGCTCGCCGCCCGATCTCGAGGACATTATCCGCCGTGGCCAGGACAGGCTGAAGCAGGCGCTGCCCGGCGGTGGCCAGGCCAACCCGGCAATGTTCGGCCTGATCGCCATCGCGCTCGCAGCGCTCTGGCTGTTCCAGTCGATCTATACCGTGCAGCCGGACGAACTGGCGGTCGAACTGCGTTTCGGCAAGCCCAAGGACGAGATTTCCGAACCGGGCCTGCATTTCCATTGGTGGCCGGTCGAGACGGTCGAGAAGGCCAATGTCGCTGAAAAGCTGATCAATGTCGGTGAGGTACGCGGCGGCGCGGCTTCTACCGGCCTGATGCTGTCGGGCGACCAGAACATCGTCGACGTGCGCTTCTCCGTCGCCTATCAGGTCGATAGTCCGCGGGCCTATCTGTTCAACGTCGCCGACCCCGACGCCACGCTTCGGCAGGTTGCCGAGAGCGCGATGCGCGAGATCGTCGGCCGCCGTCCGGCTCAGGACATCTTCCGCGACGACCGCCAGGGAATCGCCGAGGACGTGCGCGAGATCATCCAGGGCACGATCAACGATTACGGTGCGGGCCTTGCCGTCACGGCAATCTCCATCGAGGATGCGGCGCCGCCGCGCGAAGTGGCCGACGCCTTCGAGGAGGTGCAGCGCGCCGAACAGGACGAAGACCGCTTCGTCGAGGAATCGAACCAGTATTCCAACCAGCAGCTCGGCCGCGCACGCGGCGAGGCAGCCCAGGTACGCGAGGACGCGGCAGCCTACAAGAATCGCGTGGTGCAGGAGGCCGAAGGTGAGGCGCAGCGCTTCATCTCCGTCTACGACGAATACGCAAAGGCGCCGGACGTGACCCGCAAGCGCCTGTTCCTGGAAACGATGGAGAAGGTGCTTGCCAGCTCCAACAAGGTGATCGTCGAGCAGGGCAACGGGCAGGGCGTCATTCCCTACCTGCCGCTGCCGGAATTGAGGGCCCAGCAGACCGGGCAGGGAGGTAATAACTGATGGCAAACCGTCTTCCCGTCATCGGCATCATCATCGCCATCCTGCTCTTCATTGGCTGGTCATCCATCTTCGTCGTCAACGAGCGCCAGCAGGCGATCGTGCTTCGCTTCGGCGAGATCGTCGACGTCAAGAGCGAGCCGGGCATCTACTTCAAGTTCCCGCTTGGCTTCATGGAAGCAGACAACGTCCAGATGATCGAGGACCGCGTGCTGCGCTTCGATCTGGACGATATCCGCGTCCAGGTTTCGGGCGGCCGCTTCTACGAGGTCGATGCCTTCATCGCCTATCGCATCAGCGATCCGCGGCGGTTCCGTCTGGCGGTGTCGGGCTCCGTGCCGCTGGCCGAGCAGCGCCTGCGCACCCGCCTCGACGCTGCCCTGCGCCGGGTCTACGGTCTGCGCGGCTTCGAAGCCGCCCTGTCCGAGGAGCGAACCTCGATGATGCGCGAGGTTGCCGCGCAACTTCGTCCCGACGCGACGTCGCTGGGTCTGGAAATCACCGACGTCCGCATCCGTCGTACCGATCTCACCCAGGAAGTCTCGCAGCAGACCTTCGAGCGCATGAAGGCCGAGCGTCTGGCCGAGGCAGAGAGGTTGAGGGCCCGTGGCCGCGAGGCGGCGCAGCGCATCCGCGCACGCGCCGACCGCGAAGTTGTCGAGATCATCGCCGACGCGCGCCGCGAGTCGGAGATCCTGCGCGGTGAAGGTGAAGCCGAACGCAACGCGACGTTCGCAAATGCCTTCACCCGCGATCCGGAGTTCTTCGAATTCTACCGCTCGATGGCGGCCTACACGGCTGCCCTCGAAGGATCGGGCACGACGATGCTGCTGTCGCCAGATTCGGAGTTCTTCCGCTTCTTCGGCAATGCCAGCGGGCGGGCGCCAGCCGCCTCCGAGCAGCCGCCGGCAGCCGCGCCGGCAGCACCCGCCCCGGCTAACGGGCTCACCACCGGCGCGACCGAATAGGTCGCGCCTTGGGCGATCTCATCGTCGCGCTGGGGCTCGTCCTCGTTATCGAGGGCGTGCTCTATGGCGGCCTGCCGCATGTTGCCAAGCGGCTGGCCGCCGATGTGCTGAGCGTTCCCGACCAGGTCTTGCGCGCGGCCGGGATAGCCGCCGCCGTGTTCGGCGTCTTCCTTGTGTGGCTTGTGCGCGGCTAGGGCCGGAGTCACAATGGGTTTATTGGGACGGGTTTGATGCGACTCGCGCGGCCCCGTCGCAAACACGCCTCATTTCGGGCGACGATGGTGGCGCACGTGCCCCGTCGCGCGGCCTGATCCTCGGAGACTGACTTGATGGCAACGACCTCACATCCGCTCGCCCGGCGCACTGCGTTCATTGGCGCCGCGCTCCTGGCGCTGGCAACCGCCGGCGCGCAAGCGCAGGATGCCGCTCCACGGGTGCAGATCGATCCGCGCCACGTCTACGGCCCGGCTTCGGTAGCCGATCTTGCCGAGGGCCTGCTCGACGCGGTGGTGAACATCTCGACGTCGCAGAACGTGCGTGGCCGGAGCGGGCAGCGCAACGTGCCGCCACCCGGCCTGCCCGAAGGCTCGCCATTCCAGGAGTTCTTCGACGAGTTCTTCAACGAGCGCGGCCAGAACGACGGGCCAGGCGGCCGCCGGGTGCAGTCACTGGGCTCCGGCTTCATCATCGATGCCGCCGAAGGCATCGTGGTGACGAACAATCACGTCATAGCGGACGCAGACGAGATCGAAGTCAATTTCGCCGATGGCGGCAAGCTGAAGGCCGAACTCGTCGGCACGGACCCGAAGACCGACCTCGCAGTGCTCAAGGTCGACCCGACGCTGCGCACGCTGACCCAGGTCGAGTTCGGCGTCTCGTCGGCGATCCGCATCGGCGACTGGGTCATGGCCATCGGCAATCCGTTCGGACTCGGCGGTTCTGTTTCCATCGGCATCGTCTCGGCTCGCGGCCGCGACATCAATTCCGGTCCGTATGACGACTTCATCCAGACCGACGCGGCCATCAACCGCGGCAATTCGGGCGGACCGCTTTTCGATATGCACGGCCGTGTCATCGGCATAAACACGGCGATCATCTCGCCGTCGGGCGGGTCGATCGGCATCGGCTTCTCCATTCCCTCGCAGCTTGCGGTCAGTGTCATCGACCAGCTGCGCGAGTTCGGCGAGACGCGTCGCGGCTGGCTCGGCGTGCGCATCCAGCCCGTCACCGACGAGATCGCCGAAAGCCTCGGCATGTCGTCGGCGCGCGGCGCGCTGGTGGCCGGCATCATCAAGGGCGGGCCTGTCGACGACGGCTCCATCCAGCCCGGCGACGTCATCATCCGCTTCGACGGCAAGAACGTGCGCCAGATGCGCGATCTGCCCCGCGTCGTCGCCGAGAGCCCGGTGGGCAAGGCCGTCGACGTCGTCGTCATCCGCAAGGGCGAGGAGCAGACTGTCAAGGTCACGCTGGGCCGCCTTGAAGACGGCGAGCGACTTGCCGAAAACGAGACCGAAGAGGGCGCCGAAGAAACCGCGCCGGTCGCTTCCGCTTCGGTGCTCGGCATGACCATCGCCGAACTCGACGACGACGCGCGCTCCGCTTACGGCATCGCGCCCGAAGTGTCAGGCGTGGTGGTGACCGAAGTGCAGGATGGCTCGGTAGCGGCCGAACGCGGGATCGCGGTCGGCGACGTGATCACCGAGATCGCGCAGGAATCGGTGTCATCGCCCAAAGACGTGCTGGATCGTGTCACCTCGCTGAAGGACCAGGGCCGGCGCAACGCGCTGCTGATGCTGGCTTCCAAATCGGGCGAGTTGCGTTTCGTAACCATCCGGATGGACTGACGGTCCGGCAGGGCCGTTTCAGGCGGTTGTCGCGCGTGCCTGCCACGTCGCGCGCGACAGCGCATAGAGCACGAAACGCCGAAGCTCGGGATGGCTCGCGTCGACTGACGGATGGTCGAAATCGCCGTCGGCGATCCTCGACATTCCCAGCCGCCGCATGACTGCGATGGACGGTTCGTTGTGCTGGACCGCGAACGATACGATTTCCAGCAAGTCAAGTTCCCTGAAACCGAAAGCGATCAGGGTTGCCGCAGCTTCGCTCGCGTAGCCGTTGCGCCAATGTTCGGGCAGCACCCGCCAGCCGATCTCGATTGCCTCCGGCTGGCGTAGCGGCACATCGCACGTGGGCTTCAAGCCGGCCATGCCAATGCATTCGCCGGTCGCCCTATTCACAACGGCGGCGAAGCCAAAGCCTCTTGCGCGGTTGTCCTCTGTCAGCTCGTCCATGAAGGAATCGGCCTCGGCACGTGTCCTGCGAAACGGAAAGAAGCGCATCACCGCCTCGTCGGCGTTCAGCCGATGAAAGGCGTCGCGGTCTCGATCCTCCCAATTGCGGATCAGCAGGCGTTCGGTTTCCAGCACCCTCATCCGGCAAATTCTTCACGACGGTAGCCCTGCATGTAAAGCAGCGCCGTCAGGTCGCCATGATCGACACGGATGCGCGCCTGGACGGCGACGGCCGGCTTTGCATGCAGCGCTACGCCGCTGCCCGCCAATGCCAGCATGTCCAGGTCGTTGGCGCCGTCGCCGACGGCGATCGCATCCGCGACCGAGATGCCCAGCCGGGCGACCATCTCGCGCAACGCTTCAGCCTTGGCGGCGCGTCCTAGGATAGGCTCGCCGACCATGCCTGTGAGCCGACCCGCTTCGGCAAGCAGCGTGTTGGCGCGGTTTTCGCGGAAGCCGAGTTTTTCCGCCACCGGGCCGGTAAAGGACAGGAAACCGCCGGAGACGAGCGCGGTCCAGGCGCCGGCAGCATTCATGGTGGCGACGAGGTTGCGGCCGCCGGATGCGAGAGTGATGCGGCTTTCGATGATGCGTCCGATAACCGCCTCGTCGAGACCCTTGAGCAGGGCCACGCGCTGGCGCAAGGCGGGCTCGAAGGCCAGCTCGCCATTCATCGAACGGGCTGTGATGGCGGCGACATGGTCCTTGAGCCCGACCTCGTCGGCCAGTTCGTCGATGCACTCCTGGTCGATCATGGTGGAGTCCATGTCGGCGATGAGGAGTTTCTTGCGGCGGGTGGCGGCAGGCTGGACCACGACGTCGACGGGCAGGCCGTCGAGCGCGGCGCGGATCGCGGCATCCGTCGCATCGCAATCGGTTGACCCGCCGAGCGCCAGGTCGGCGGCGACGCCATCCGCCAGCCAGTCGATCCCGCTTGCGCCCACCGCACGCATCGCCCTATCTGCAACCGATAGCGACAGGATTGGTCGCGAGGGATTGGCAATCAAGGTGGCAACGATCAACATGGAGGAACCCGCGCGTACGGTCCGCAACGGACCTTTGAGAAACGCGGTCCTGATAGCCGGGCCGACCGCCAGCGGCAAGTCGGGCCTGGCGATGCGGATGGCGGCCGAGCGGGGCGGGGTCGTGGTCAACGCCGATTCCATGCAGGTCTACTCCGTTATGCGGGTGCTGACCGCTCGCCCGCCTGAGGTCGACATGGCTGCCGTGGCGCATCGCCTCTACGGGCAGGTGCATCCGTCGCAACCCTATTCGACCGGGCGGTGGCTGGCGGATGTGGCCGGGTTGATTTCAGACGGAACGATCTCGGCGGACCGGCCGGCGGTATTCGTGGGCGGCACCGGGCTTTACTTCCGGGCGCTGACGCAAGGGCTGTCGCCCATGCCCCACGTGCCCGACGACATTCGCAGACGCTGGCGCGCCGCGCTCGCGGCGGAAGGCCCGCAGGCGCTGCACCGGCGGCTGGCTGCGGTCGATCCGGCGACGGCAACAGCGCTGCGCGAGACCGACGGCCAGCGCATCGTGCGGGCGCTGGAGGTGCAGGAGGCTTCCGGCAAGGCGCTGGGCTGGTGGCAGTCGGCTGCCGGCGAGCCGACGGTCGATTTCGCCAGCGCGACGCGGCTGGTGATCGAGCCCGACCGTCGCCTTCTCGCCGAGCGTATCGAGACGCGCTTCGACCGGATGATGGGGGATGGAGCGCTTGCCGAGGCCCGGGCCATGGGAGAATTGGCGCTAGACCCGGCAATGCCGGCGATGAAGGCCATCGGCGTGCGCGAGCTTCTGGCCGCCGATCGCGGCCAGATGAGCGTCGAGGAGGCGGTCGTGCTGGCCAAGGCGGCGACGCGGCAATATGCCAAGCGCCAGTCGACCTGGTTCCGCAATCAGCTCGGTGCGGATTGGATCAGGCTGGCCATTGAAGAGACCAGTTGAACGACGCTGGAAATTCGCGCCGTGCGTGTACGATCATCGGCAATTTCGCGCTCCGGTTAACTTCCCGTAAGCGCAGCTGTGGCAGTATGTCGATAGCCGTCCGTATGGGGAAGAAATGCGGTTCCACAAAGCCGAGTCGGCTTTCTTTGTCTTCATTACAGTTATTCTCGCAGCAGGCGTGCTCATCCTGCTTGCCTACGCTTCGCTTGCCCCGGTTGCGGAAGTCT
>Ga0307505_10000097_pt1 | contig 110119 bp, 109 predicted proteins | sample 23_S_MG_FD_202183 | JGI IMG/M metagenome (GOLD analysis project Ga0307505, IMG submission 202183) | Soil microbial communities from Populus trichocarpa stands in riparian zone in the Pacific Northwest, United States - 23_S | ecosystem: Environmental > Terrestrial > Soil > Riparian zone >...
AGGTGATCTTCAACCACTGCCGGATTCCCGCCGCGCAGATCCTCGGGCAAGAGGGCCAGGGGTTCGTCAACGCGCTGCAGGTCCTCGACGCGGGGCGCATCGGGATCGCGGCGCTCGCCGTGGGCCTGGCCCAAGGCGCCTACGAGGCGGCGCGGCGGCACGCGTTCGATCGTGTGCAGTTCGGCAGGCCGATTGGCACGTTTCAGAGCGTGCGCGCAAAGCTGGTGGAGAGCGCCACGCGCATCCATGCGGCCCGGCTGCTGACGTATCGGGCCGCGGCCCTCAAGGATGCCGGCGGACGCACCACGCTGGAGTCGGCGATGGCCAAGCTCTACTCCAGCGAGATCGCGGTGCGTGTGTCCGAGGACGCGGTCCAGATCCACGGAGGCTACGGGTTCGTGAAGGACTACCCGGCCGAGAAGTTCTTTCGCGACGTCAAGCTGACCACGATCGGCGAGGGGACCAGCGAGATTCAACGGCTGGTGATCGCCAGACAGCTCCTGGCGCTCGAGAAGGAAGGGGATGGCCACTCCGCCCGCTGACCTCGCGGAGCGCGTGCGCGCCGGCGACGTGCGCGCCGTGGCGCGGGCGATCTCCGTGGCGGAGCGGGGAGGGCCGGACGCGCGCGCGCTGATCGCCCGGCTGTATCCGCACGGCGGCCGTGCCCTGGTGGTTGGCATCACCGGCGCACCTGGCAGCGGCAAGAGCACCCTGGTCGATCGGCTGGTCGGGGTCCTCCGCGCGGCGCAGGCCACTGTGGCGGTGGTCGCCATCGACCCGAGTAGTCCGTTCACCGGCGGGGCGGTTCTCGGAGACCGGATTCGGATGGGCGGCCACGCCCGCGACGAAGGCGTCTTCATCCGCAGCATGGCCACGCGCGGGCACCTGGGCGGCCTGTCGAGCGCGACGGCCGATGCCGTGACCATCCTCGACGCCGCCGGCCGCGACGTGATCGTGGTCGAGACCGTTGGCGTGGGACAGGACGAGGTGGAGGTCATGCGCCTGGCGGCCGTGACGGTGCTCGTCCTCGTACCGGGCATGGGCGACGAAGTCCAGGCGCTCAAGGCCGGAGTGATGGAGATCGCGGATGTCTTCGTGGTCAACAAGGCCGACCGGCCCGAGGCCGATCGTGTCGTGGCTGCCGTGGAATCCACCCTGGCGCTGCGACCGGCCGACGCGTCGGCGTGGACGCCCCCCGTGCTGAAGACCGAAGCGACGGGTGGAGTGGGCGTGGATGCGGTATGGCAGGCGATCGGTCGTTGCCGCGACCAGCGGGCGGGCGGCGATCGTGAGACGCGGAGCCGGGCCCAGGTCGAGTCCAGGCTGCGCGAGGCCGTGGCCCGGCTGGCGGGCGAACAGGTTGCCATGCGGTCCGCGGGTGCCGGATGGGCGTGTGCGGTGACCGAGGTGATGGCGCGGCGAATCGATCCGGATGCGGCGGCCGGCCAGCTGCTGGCCCAGGCCTTCGGCGCCAAATCTGGGAGCGGCGGATGAGAGCCGTCCTCGATCACGTCGGCATTGCCGTCGAGCAGTTGGAGGCCTCGTTGCGGTTCTTCCAGGACGGCCTCGGCCTCGAGGTCGAAGCGCCCGAGGAGGTGGTGTCGCAGGGGGTCCGGGCCCACATGGTCCCCCTGGCGGGGCTCGCACAGCTGGAACTGCTGGAGGCCACGCGGCCGGAATCGCCCATCGCGGCGTTCCTGTCGCGACGCGGCCCAGGCCTGCACCACATCACGCTGCGGGTGGACGACATCCAGGCGGCCTTGGCCCACTTGGAGACGCGGGGCGTACGGCTGGTCGACACCGCGCCTCGCGTCGGAGCCGGCGGCGCGCTGATCGCGTTCATCCACCCGCAGGCGGCGCACGGCGTGCTCGTCGAGCTGAAGCAGATCGTGGGGCACGGGGCGCGACTCGAGGTCGTGACCGTCTCAATCGGGGATCTGCAGGTGCGCGTTCTCCACGACGGGCCGTTCCGGCTGGACGGCGGCGCGATGTTCGGCGTGGTGCCGCGTCCGCTGTGGGAGCCGCTGGCGCCGCCCGACGATCGCCACCGCATTCAACTCGCGATGCGCCCGATGCTCGTGGAGGCGTCCTGGGGGCGGATGCTCGTGGATTGCGGGGTCGGCGACAAGATGCCTGAGAAGGCGCTCGACATCTACGCCCTCGACCGCACACGCCACCTGGACCACGCGCTGGCCGAGGTGGGCTTGACGAGCGACGACATCGACGTGGTGCTGCCCACGCACCTCCACTTCGATCACTTCGGCGGCGCCACGACGCGTCGGAATGGCGCCCTCGTACCGCGCTTTCCGCATGCGCGCTACGCGATCCGGCGCGCGGAATGGCAGGACGCCACCCATTCGCACGCGCGCAACCGGGCCAGCTACCTGCAAGACGACTTCGTGCCGCTCGAGGCCGCGGGCGTCGTGGACTGGTTCGACGGCGATCAGGTGGTGCGCCCGGGCGTGCGCGTCGAGCGGACGGGCGGACACACCGGGCAGCACCAGATCGTCTACGTCGAAAGCGGCGGGCAGACGGTGGTGTTCGTCGCGGACCTCGTGCCGACGACGGCGCACCTGCAGGATCCGTGGGTAATGGGCTACGACCTGTTTCCGATGGAGACCCTCGCGTTCAAGCAGCGGTTCATCCGCGAGGCCATCGACCGGGAGTACCTGGTGGTGTTCGAGCACGATCCGGTGGTTGCGGCCGGCTACATCCGGGAACGGAACGGCCGGCGCACGGTCGAGCAAGTGCTATAAGATCGACACATCCACGCTATGGAACCTGTGCGAATCGGCATCATCGGTGGCAGCGGCCTGTACGACATGGCCGGCGTCACCGACCGCAGCAGCGTCACGCTGTCCACCCCGTTCGGCGACCCCTCCGGGCCATACGTGCTGGGCACGTTGCGGGGCCAGCGCGTGGCGTTTCTGGCCCGCCATGGCGCCGGCCATCGGCTGCTCCCCTCGGAGCTGAATTTCCGCGCCAACGTCTTCGGGATGAAGATGCTGGGCGTCGAGTTCATCCTCTCGGCCAGCGCCGTCGGCAGCCTGAAGGAAGAATACAAGCCGCTCGACATCGTGGTGCCTGACCAGTTCATCGACCGGACCATGGGGCGCATCGGCACGTTCTTCGGCCGCGGCCTCGCGGCGCACGTCGGGTTCGCGCACCCCTTCTGCAAGACCCTGAGCCAGATGGTCGTCACGAGCGGCCGACGCGTGGGCGCCACCGTGCACCAGGGCGGCACCTACGTGTGCATGGAGGGCCCGCAGTTCTCCACGCTGGCCGAGTCGCGGCTGTACCGGTCCTGGGGCGCGGACATCATCGGGATGACGAATCTGCAAGAGGCCAAGCTGGCTCGCGAGGCCGAGATCTGCTACACCACCCTGGCGCTCGTCACCGACTACGACTGCTGGCACCCCGAGCACGACTCGGTGACCGTCGAGTTGGTCATCGCCAACCTGACGCAGAACGCCGTGACGGCACAGGCCATCATCGCCGACGCCGTGTCGCAATTGCCATTCGACCGGACCTGCGAATGCGCCAGCGCGCTCAAGTTCGCCCTGATCACGCGGCCCGACGCCATCAATCCTGAAACGGCCCGCGACCTGGCACCGATTGTCGGCAAGTACCTTTTGACCACGTAGTCTGTTTTCACCCGCCCACCCTGCGAGGATTTGACTCTGATGACGACCGCCAAGTTCGACGTGACTGCAATCGGCAATGCCATCGTTGACGTGATCGCCCAGGCCGACGATGCGCTGCTGGCCGCCCACAGCCTGCCAAAAGGGGCGATGAACCTGATCGACGCCGACATGGCCGACAAGCTCTACGGCATCATGGGCGCGGGCAAGGAGGCGTCCGGCGGCTCGGCGGGGAACACGATTGCCGGAATCGCCATGCTGGGAGGCAAGACCGCCTACATCGGCAAGGTGGCCGACGATCAGCTCGGCACGATCTTCACGCACGACATCCGTGCGGCGGGCGTCACCTACGACACGCCCCCGCTCACGGGCGGCCTGCCGACCGCACGCAGCCTGATCTTCGTCACGCCCGACGCGCAGCGCACGATGCAGACTTTTCTGGGCGCCTGCACGCAACTCGGGCCCGAGGACATCAACATGGACCACATCGCCGCCTCGAAGGTGGTCTACATGGAAGGCTACCTGTGGGACCTGCCGCGCGCGAAACAGGCCATGCTCGACGCGGCCAAGCAAGCGAAGACGTCTGGTGTCAAGGTGTCGCTGACGCTGTCGGACGCGTTCTGCGTGGCGCGGTTCCGCGACGAGTTCCTGGAACTGGCCGAGAACTACGTCGACATCCTGTTCGCCAACGAAAGCGAGATCCTGTCGCTCTACCAGGCCACCGAGTTCGACGACGCGCTGCAGCAGGTGCGCAAGCACTGCGAGATCGCCGCCTTGACCCGGAGCGAGAAGGGCTCGGTGGTGGTCAATGGCGATGAAGTGCACGTGATCGACGCGGTCCAGGGCGTCACGGTGGTCGACACGACGGGCGCCGGCGACGCGTACGCGGCGGGCTTCCTGCACGCTTACACCCAGGGGCGCGACCTGAAGACGGCGGGAACACTCGGCGGCGCGATGGCCGCGCAGGTGATCAGCCAGTACGGTCCGCGCGCCTCGGCGGCCGAAGTGGCGCGGATCGCCGCACGCGTGCTGTAGGGACGGTCGCCAGGCTCCGGTCTACAGTCTGCAGGCTTCGGCCAGCCTTCTACTCCAGGGCGGGCCTCTCTTCTGCATCGCCAGCAGCACGCTGGTGATGCAGGCGACGGCCTGCACCGAGACGAAGGAGGACGCCTGGGGGTCGCGCTAGGAGTTGTCAGCCCTGCTTGTTCGTAGTCAGAAGCGGACCGTACGCGCAACGCTGGCTCCACCTGGTCGGATCGTGAGCGAAGACGCTATCGGCACTTTGCTAGCACCGACTGCCCACATCGCCAAGCCCGCGCCGGCAACACCGACCCCGCTCCACATGAGCGGTTTGTTGGTCCCATACTCGTACCAGGTGAAGGTCGGGCTCACCATGTAATCGTCCTTCTTGAGCGCCGTGTTCGCGAGAATCTGCATCGTGAGACCGCCGCTCCAAACGGCTATTCCGGTCCACATCAGGCCGCTGCTACGACGCTTCCTGGCAGGGCGCGGACCCTTTGTCAGGGGAATCAAGGCGCCGAACCCATCGATGGGTTGAGCAGGGTGAACCGCTTTCGCCCTTTTGGGCTTTGGCGAGGCAGACTGGTGGCCTGGGTCTACTCCCTCTTAGGCATTGGGCCTTGTGCCTTGAGCCTTTGGCCTTGGTCTACTCCGACGTCCGGCAGGAACATCGTCAGCAGCCCGATGGCCGGTAGGTAGGAGCACAGCGTGTAGACCAGGTCGATGCTGGTGACGTCGGCCAACTGGCCCAGGAGCGCCGCGCCGACCGCTCCCGCCCCAAACGCGAAGCCGAAGAAGATCCCCGACACCGTGCCGACACGACCCGGCACGAGTTCCTGCGCGAAGACGACGATCGCCGAGAAGGCGGACGCCAGCACGAGCCCGATGACGACCGTCAGGATCTCGGTCCACAGCAGGTTCGCATAGGGCAGGGCCAAGGTGAAGGGCAGCACCCCGAGGATCGACACCCAGATGACGTACTTCCGGCCGATGCGGTCGCCGACCGGCCCGCCGACGAACGTCCCGGCGGCCACCGCGGCAAGCAGGATGAACAGGTGCAGCTGAGCGCTCTGCACGGAGAGACCGAACTTCTGAATCAGGTAGAAGGTGTAAAAACTCGTCAAGCTGGCCAGGTAGATGTTCTTGGAGAAGACAAGCAGAACGAGGATGGCCAGGGACCGCCGCACGGTGGCCGTGGGCACGTCGCTCGGCCGCGCCTGTCTGGCGGCCGCTACGTGGGACGGCAGGTGATGCTTGTACCAGGCGCCCACGCGCGCCAGGATGATGATGCCGATGAGGGCCGTCACCCCGAACCAGGCGATGCTGCCTTGCCCGCGTGGCAGGACGACGAATGCAGCCAGGAGCGGCCCCATGGCCGATCCCGCGTTGCCGCCGACCTGAAAGAAGGACTGCGCGAAGCCGTGCCGTCCTCCGGATGCCATTCGCGCCACGCGGGAGGATTCCGGGTGGAAGATCGACGAGCCGATGCCGACGCACGCCACGGCGACGAGCACCCAACCAAAGGTCGGCGCCGCCGCCAGCATCAGCAAGCCGACGAGCGTGAACGACATGCCGACGGCCAGCGAATAGGGCTTGGGCTTCGCGTCGGTGAAGCGGCCTACCACCGGCTGCAGGAGCGACGCCGTGGCCTGGTTCGCGAACGTGATGAGGCCAATCTGGCCAAAGTCCAGCGCGTAGGACGTCTTGAGAATCGGGTACACCGCCGGCACCACCGACTGCATCAGGTCGTTCAACAAGTGACACAGGCTGATCGCGCCCAGGATGCCCAGCGCGGTGCGTGGAACCGCGGCCGGCTGGTTGACGGAGAATGGTGCGGCGACCGTGGAATGGAGCGGGGGAGTCGATGACGGCACGACGTGTCTTGGAGTCCGTCTCCAAGTTTAGTCCGACACCGCGGGGGGCCTTTGCGTCGGTGGCGCTCTGGACCCTCGCCGCGGTGACGACGCTCTGGGCCGGCCTGGTGATGATGGCGCCCGTCTTGCCCCCGTGGATCGCGGCGTTCGTCTACGCCGTGTCGTCGCTGGTGTGCCACCAGTTGCCGGAACGCTCGTTCTACTGGGGCGACGCCCAGTTTGCCGTGTGCGCCCGATGTGTCGGCATCTACGGGGGCGGCGTCGTGGGGGGCGTCGCGGCAGCCGCGGCCGGAGGCGAACGCCTGATTGGGCTGGTCCCCTGGATTCGCGCGCTGCTCATCGCGGGAGCCGTGCCCACCGGCGTCACGGTGGTCGCGGAATGGATCGGCATCTGGGAACCCTCCCACGCCACGCGGCTGGTGGCCGGGATCCCGCTCGGCCTGAGTGGCATCGCGACCCTCGGCGTGGCCACTGCGATGACTACGCTACACTACGAAAGATGGCCACACCGGTCACCCGACCGACAACCAGCACCTCCCCCTACCTAATCTGCGCCGCCGCGTGGGCGGTGCCCGGCGCCGGCCACATCTGGCTCGGGCGCGGCCAGAAGGGGTTCGCCTTGCTGGGGATCCTCACGGTGATGTTCGCGCTGGGGCTGTGGATCGAGGGGCGCCTGTTTCCCTTCGAGTTCGCGGACCCGCTCGTGGGATTGGCGGCCCTGGCCAACGTGGGCATCGGCCTGCCGTATGTGGTGGCCAAGGCGCTCGGCGCGGGCGTGGGACGCGCCGTGGCAGCCAGCTACGAATACGGGAACACGTTCGTGATCGTGGCGGGTCTGCTGAACATGCTGGCCGTGCTCGACGCCTTCGACATCGCGCAGGGCCGGAAGTGACAAGCCACCTCGGCCTCATGCTGGTGTTCGCGGCGTTGGTCTCGGCGGCCTTTGCCGTCCTGTCTCGTGAAGAGGTGAGGGAACAGGCGCTCTTCGCGTTGCGCCTGTTCGGCGCCTTCATCGGCGCGGCGTACGTGCTGGGCTGGCTCCTCTATCCGCTGCCCCTGTGACCGCCACCAGACCGGTGGCCTGGCGGCTGACTCCGTGGCTGGCCTCGTGGCTGGCACTGTGGGGCCCGGTGGTCGCCTACATGGCCCTGATCTTCTTCCTGTCGAGCCGTCCCGACATTCAGTTGCCCGGTCCCGAATCCGACAAGGCATGGCACTCGATGGGATATGCCGGGCTTGGCGCGCTGCTGACCCGCGCGGCCGCCGGCGGGCTGGGGCAGCCGGTGTCGCTTGGTCACGCCGCGCTGGCCGTGGCCGTGGCCACCGCGTACGGGGCGACCGACGAGTGGCATCAGTCATTCGTGCCGGGCCGTGTCGCCGATTTGCTCGACCTGCGCGCCGATGCGATTGGCGCGGTCGTCGGCACGTTCGCCTGTTGGGCGTGGGGTATAATTCGTTTCCGCTCTGATGTTTGACACCGACGACGCGCGTAGCCTCCAGGGCGCCCAACGCGCTGGCGGCAACCGCTTCGCCGTCGTGGTGTCGCGATTCAACCAGGAGATCACCGGTGGCCTCCTCGCCGGCGCCCTCGCGGCGATGGACGAGGCCGGCGTCACGTCCGAGGCCCGCATCGTCGTCTGGGTACCGGGCGCGTTCGAGTTGCCGGTCACCGCGCAGCGTCTGGCCGAATCCGGCCGCTACGATGCCGTCGTCTGCCTGGGGTGCGTCATCAAAGGCGACACGATGCACTTCGAGTACATCGCCGACTCCGTCACCCATGCCGTCGCGCGCGTGGCGGTCGATTCCGGCGTCCCGGTTGCCTTCGGCGTCCTGACCACGCTGACCGAGGAACAGGCCGTCGTTCGCTCGCGCCCCGACGGCCAGAACAAGGGCGCCGAAGCAGCCCGCGCCGCGATCGAGATGGCCTCGCTGTTCCGATCCCTCGACGAAAGGCCTCCTTCGTGACCGCCCGCGCCAGCGCCAAGACCCTGCGCCCCGATTCGGCAGCCACGCGGCACCACGCCCGTGAAGTCGCGCTCCAGATGCTCTACCAATGGGAGGTCGGGCGGATGCCGATGGTCGAAGTGGCGCAGTCGCGCCCCGCGGAGCAGCCGGAGCGACTGACCGAGGCGCTGCAGGCGTTTGTCCTCAGGCTGGCCCACGGCGCCTCATCGCGCGTGGAGGCACTCGACCCGCTCATCTCCGAGGCCGCATCGGGCTGGCGCATCGAGCGGATGAACATCATCGATCGCCTGATCTTGCGGCTGGCGGTGTTCGAGTTCCTCGAGGAGCGGGACACGCCGGCAACGGTCATCATCAACGAAGCCATCGAGCTCGCCCGGAGCTTCAGCAACGACGAGTCCGTGGCCTTCGTCAACGGCGTGCTGGACGCGATCCGCCGACGCCTGGAGCGTGCGTGAGCGAGCGAACCGAGTCCGACCAGATCGTCCAGCGCCGCGCGAACTTCGACGCGCTGCGGCGGCTCGGCGTGGACGTCTACCCGAATCGCTTCGAGACCGATTCGACGGTGTCTGCCGTGGTGGCGACCCACGGCGACACGGCGGGCCCGGTGCTCGAAGCCGAGCACGTGCACGTCCGCGTGGCCGGCCGCATCCTGGCGATGCGCACCTTCGGGAAGGCCAATTTCCTGGCGCTGTCCGACGGGAAGACACGCCTGCAGGTGTACATCCGCCAGGACTCGGTGCCCGAGCTCGACTTCAGCGCGTTTCGTCTCCTGGACTTCGGGGACTGGGTCGGCGTGGCAGGGCGGGTATTTCGCACCAAGACCAACGAGCTCACCGTGTGGGCTTCCAGCCTCACGTTTCTTTCGAAGTGCTTTCTGCCCCTGCCCGAAAAGTGGCACGGGCTGACGGACGTGGAAACACGCTATCGGCAGCGGTACCTGGACCTGGCCGTCAACCCCGAGTCGCGGCGGGTGTTCGAGGTGCGGAGCGCCGTCGTCAGCGGCATCCGCGGGTTCCTCGAGGCCAAGGGGTTCCTGGAAGTCGAAACGCCGATGATGCAGTCGATCGCGGGCGGCGCCCTGGCCCGCCCGTTCGTCACCCACCACAACGCGCTGGACCTGCCGCTCTACATGCGGATCGCGCCGGAGCTGTACCTGAAGCGGTTGACGGTGGGGGGCATCGAGCGCGTCTTCGAGATCAACCGCAACTTCCGGAACGAAGGGATCTCCACCCAGCACAACCCCGAGTTCACGATGCTCGAGTTCTACTGGAGCTACGCGGACTGCCAGGACGTGATGGGGCTGACCGAGGCGCTCCTGGTCGACGTGGCGACGCGGGTCGGCGGGGGCACCACGTTCCCGTTCGGCTCGAACCAAATCTCGTTTGCTCCGCCGTTCCGTCGCGTGTCGCTCCGTGAGGGCGCCCGAGTGGCCGCGGGCCAGCGTCTGGGCGCAGAGGTGCCGGAGAGCGCGCTGCGGGTGCGAGACGAGGCGGCCGCGCTGGCGAGTCGCCTCGGAGTGACCGTGACCCCGGGAGCCGGTGCCGGTCGCATCGCTGCCGAGCTCTTCGAGGCGCTGTGCGAGTCCGACCTCATCCAGCCGACCTTCGTCTGCGACTTTCCGACCGAGGTCTCGCCGCTGGCCAAGCAGAAGCCCGACGATCCCGACACCGTCGAGCGCTTCGAGCTGTACGTCGGCGGCTTCGAGGCAGGCAACGCCTTCAGCGAGCTGAACGACCCGGTGGAACAGCGACGCCGCTTCGAAGCGCAGCTCGCCGACCGTGCATCCGGCGACGCCGAAGCGCATGCCATGGACGAAGACTACGTCCGCGCGCTCGAGTTCGGCCTGCCGCCGACGGGGGGCTGCGGTATCGGCATCGACCGGCTGGTCATGGTACTCACCAACAGCCCCTCCATCCGCGATGTGATCCTGTTTCCCCTGATGCGCCCGCGCTGAGCGTCCATGCCCTTCGAGCTCTTCATCGCGCTCCGCTATCTCCTGGCCCCGCGCAAGCAGGCGTTCATCTCGCTCATCTCCATCATCTCGGTTGTCGGCGTCGCCGTGGGCGTGGCGGCGCTCGTGATCGCCCTGGCCCTCATGACGGGCCTCCAGGGCGAGCTACGCGACCGCATCCTCGGCTCCACGTCCCACATCTACGTCTGGAAGAACGCCGGCATCGACGACTACCAGGCGGAGGTCCGCACGCTGCTGAAGACGGCCGGCGTGGTGGGTGCCGCGCCAGCCATCATGGGCCAGGCGCTCGTCACCACCGACCGAGCCGACGCCCCGATCACGATCAAAGGGATCGACCCGGCGCTCGAGCCCATGGTGACCGACCTCGGCCGGTCGATGCAGAGCGGGGCAGTGGACGCGTTGAACGGCGAGGACGAGTCAGGCCGGCAGGGGATTCTGCTCGGGCGAGACCTGGCTGGAAAGCTCGGCGTGAAAGTCGGGGACTCGGTCACGCTGCTGACCCCCCAGGGCACGCTCTCGCCGATGGGCGTCATGCCGCGGAGCCGGGTGGCGAAGGTCGTGGGCATCTATTCCCTCGGACTCCTGGAGTTCGACTCCGCCTATGCGTTCGTCTCGCTGGGCTTCGCCCAGCGCCTGCTGGGGAAGGACCGCCCCGACCTCATCCAGCTGCGGGTCACCGACATCTACGGCGCGCCGGGGATCGCGGACGCCATCGTCGCGGGCTCAGGAGGCCAGTACGTCGCGCAGGACTGGTCCGACATCAACCAGCCGCTCTTCTCGGCGCTGTGGCTCGAGAAGATGGCGATCTCGATCACGATCGGCCTCATCGTCATCGTGGGGGCACTCAACATCATCTCCTCGCTGGTGCTCCTCGTCATGGAGAAGAGCCGCGACATCGCCATCCTGAAGACGATGGGCACGTCGTCACCGCGTATCATGGCGATCTTCATGCTGCAGGGATCGATCATCGGCCTCGTCGGCACCGTGATCGGCGGCGCGTTGGGCCTTGGGCTGTGCTGGGTCTTCGATCGGTATCGCCTGATCCAGATTCCGATCGACGTGTACCAGATCTCCTATGTCCCCTTCGTGGTCCGGCCCCTCGATTTCGCGGTCGTGATCCTGTCGGCGCTGCTCATCTGCTTCCTCTCCACGCTGTACCCGTCGCGCCAGGCATCCCGGCTCGACCCCGTGCAAGCGCTGCGATTCGAGTAGAGCCCCGATGCACGCGCCGCTCGTTCGCGTCGAGGGCCTGACCAAGACCTACCTGGTGGCAGGTGGCGACGTGCAGGTGTTGCGCGGACTGGACCTGGACGTGCACACCGGCGAGATGGTGGCGATTGTCGGCTCGTCAGGCGTCGGAAAGAGCACGATGCTGCACCTCATCGGCGGGTTGGACAAGCCGGACACGGGCTCGATCGACATCGCGGGGACACGCGTGACCGACGCGTCTGACGCCGCCCGAGTGGCGTTTCGCAACCGTCACGTCGGGTTCGTCTTTCAGTTCCATCACCTGCTGCCGGAGTTCACGGCCCGCGAGAACGTGGAGATGCCGATGCGAATCGCTGGGGCAGGTCCGCGGGAGGCAAGCCAACGGGCCAGCGCGCTGCTGACCCGCGTGGGGTTGCTCGATCGCGAGCTCCATCGGCCCGGCATGCTCTCGGGCGGAGAACAGCAGCGCGTGGCGGTCGCCCGGGCACTCGTGATGCGGCCGACGCTTCTCCTGGCCGACGAACCGACGGGGGATCTGGACGAGTCGACGGCCGACACACTGCACGCGCTCCTGCGCGAAATGCACCTCGAGCACGGGCTGACCTCGGTCATCGCGACGCACAACCCGAAGCTGGCGGGCGCCTGTGACCGCGTGCTGCGGCTGGAAGGCGGACGCCTCCGCCCAGCCTGACCCTAGACGATCGAGGCGGAGCCTCGCTCCTTAGGACGGATCGGCGGCCGGCATCGCGCCGACCCGCGTGTCGTGCTTCGAGAGAATCGCGAGCAGGGCATCGAGGGAGATCGGCTTCGACAGGAAGCCCAGGACGCGCATGCCCAGTCGGACGGCGGTCCGTTCCATTTCCTGTCGCGTGTCCGGATCGGCGCCGCTGGCAATGACGACCGACGGGGTGTGTCCCTCGTCGTGGAGGAGCGTCAGGAACGTCTGGCCGTCCATCTCGGGCATCAGGAGATCGCACACCACGACGTCCGCCCCGGAGCCCCGCCGAAACATCTCGAGCGCCGTGCGGCCGTTATTGGCCCAGTAGAGCTGCCCGACACCGGCCCGGTCGAGGAGCGCGGCCACGAATCGACGCTGGAGATCATCGTCGTCCACGACCAGCACGCTGAGATCCGGGGCCACCAACGGACCCACCAAAGGCGTCTCTGAATTCAGCACATCCACCTGCCCCCGCCGTGCATCATTCCTGGATTAGACCACAGTCGCCGGCGATTTCAGGCGAGGACCGCATCCAGATGACGCTCGAGCCGAGCCCACTCCTGTCTTAGCTCAACTGCATCCGCGACGGTGTCCGCAAGGACACCTCGACGGGCGGCCTCTTCGATTCGTTCGCAAACGTCGCCGAGGCGCGCCGCGGCCACCAGCCGCGCAAGGCCCTTGAGCCGGTGCGCGTCCGATCGCACCGCGGCAGGGTCGGCCGTGTTCAACGCGGCCAGCAGGGTCTCGACGGCCCGGGCCCCGGCCTCCCTGAACCCGTCGAGCATCTCCCGCTCGAGGCCAGGGTCGCCGTTCATGATGAGCCTGAGCTGTTCGTGGTCGATTGGCGCCTGCGCGTCGGGCGACAGCGGTACCGGACCGTCCTGGACGGGCCGGGAACTCGGGACCGCGCGGACCCACGTGTCGAGCACGCTCTGGACCGTCGCCAGGGCAGATGGCTTGGCCAGCACGGCGTCCATGCCCGCCGCAAGACACGCCTCGACATCTTCGGGCATGACGTTGGCCGTCCACCCGACGATCGGCGTGCGCGGATGAGCTGGCCGATGCCCTTCCTCCGCGCGCACGGTGCGGGCGAACTCGAACCCGTCCATGCCGGGCATCTGGCAGTCGGCCAGGATCAGCGAGTAGGCGCATGCGCGCCATCGCTGCAGGGCCTCCTCGCCGTCGCCGGCTTGTTCGGCGACATACCCCAGCGTGGCGACCTGTTTGACCAGCACCGACCGGTTGAACTCGTTGTCGTCGACGACGAGCACGGGTCGCGCATCGCGGGCAGGCGAGCCGGCCTGCAGGTCTGGCGAGGATTCGGCCTTCGGCGGCGGCGTGTCCACCATCGCGACGGGCAGCCCCAGTCGAACCCTGACGGTAGTCCCGACGCCGGGGTTGCTCTCGAGGCCGATCTCCCCGTTCATCAACTCCACGAGCCGCCGGGAGATGGCCAGGCCCAGGCCCGTGCCGCCGCGATGACGCGACCCGGGGTCGTCGGCCTGGACGAACGGCTGAAAGAGCAGCGCCTGGTCTCCTGGGGAGATGCCGATGCCGGTGTCGGTGACCGACAACTCGAGGTACTGGATTCCGTGTTCCTCTCGTTCGAGGCGGGCACGGATATCGACCGATCCCGATTCGGTGAACTTGACGGCGTTGCCAGCCAGGTTCAGCAGCACCTGCCGGAGCCGAACGGGATCGCACGTGTGCGCGCGTGCAATCGCGGCGTGGACCGACCAGTCGAGGGCGAGGCCTTTTCGTTTGGCCGCCTCGCCGAAGGTCAAGGCGACCGCGCGCACGACGTCGGGCACCGACGCCGCCACGAGTTGCAGCCCGAGATGGCCCGCTTCGACCTTCGAGATGTCGAGGACGTCATTCAAGATGCGGAGCAGGGACTGGGACGACGCGTTGATGACGCCCAGCATCTCGCGATGCTCCCAGTCGGTCGTGCTCATCTCGAGCAGTTCCGACATGCCGAGGATCGCGTTCATGGGCGTCCGGATTTCGTGGCTCATCGTCGCGAGGAAGGCCGACTTCGCGCGGTTGGCGCGTTCAGCCTCGTCGCGCGCGTCGCGCAGATCCTGCTCGACTGTGACCAGGGGGCTGATGTCCACGAGGTACCCGTTCCACACGGCGCCGGCTCCGGTGCCAACGCGGCTGGCCTGGCTTCGCGCCCACACGATTCGTCCGTCGGGTCGCTCGATGCAGAAGTCGGCCGACCAGTGCGCCGCGGCCCCGTCGTTGGCGCCGCGGAGCGATGACAGCACGCCGTCACGGTCGTCCGGCACCAGGGCGCCGAAGAAGAGGCTCGGGTTCTCGACCACGGCGTCTCGCGTGAGTCCCATCAGTTCCGTAATGCCGGCGCTCAGGAAGTTCAGGCGCGGCACCGTCGATCCGATCGGCCACTGCAGCTGATAGACCGCGCCCGGCAGGCCGTCGGTCACCTCGCGCAAACGCCGCTCGGCGCTCGCCACCGCATCCTCGGACCGCTTGCGCACGTCGATGTCGGCGTTGGTACCCGTCATGCGCAGCGCGCGGCCCTCGGCTGAACGTTCCGTGACCATGCCGTGCGAGTGAATCCACTTCCAATCGCCTGTGACGGTACGAATTCGATGCTCGACGGAGTAGTCGGGCGTCGTGCCCTTGAGCGCCGCCAACGCCGCCGCGCGGATGCGTTCGATGTCGTCGTGGTGCACCAGGCTTTCGAGCGACGGGATGGGCACGACGGTGCTCCTCCGGTCCTGGCCGAGCATCTCGGCCCAGTCGTCGCTGAGGTAGACCTGGCCCGTCGCGACGTCCAGGTCCCAGAGGGCCAGCCGCGACCCACGCAGCGCCAGGTCCAGTCGCGCTTCGTTCTCCCGCGCCACGGCCTCCAGGCGCCGGCGGACCACCACTTCGCTGCTGAGTTCGGCCGTGCGGTGCGTGACCTCGGCGTCGACGGCGACGCCCAGGCCCGCCTCGGTGACGACGAAGAGGCCCGTCAGGAACATCAACACGGTCGCGCCGACCAAGAGCAGCCGCCCCTCAGGCGTCTCGCCGGGCAACAGATCCGGCCGCGTGGGCGCCATGTCCAGGAGCCACGTACGCCCGCCGAAAACGGCAGGGAGCGAGACCCGAAGGCTGGCCCCCCCCGTAGCCGGGGTGCCCTGGGCCAGCAACGGCACCGGGCGTTCGACCCTCGTGACATCGCTCAAGCGCAAGCTCAGTCCAAGGGTGGACGCCTCGCGGGCCAACTCGTTGGCCATCCGGTCGACCAGGACGACGCCGACCGCGTGCCCCCGCAGCCGCGCTCGCCGGTCGTCGAGCGTGGCGGGGGCGCTGGCACCCTCGTCGTGGACGTATACCGGCATCGCGATGGCGACGCCCACCACATCCGATCGCGCCTCGATGCCGAACGGCGGGGACACCGCGGCGGCGCCGGTGTCGCGGGCCCGGGCCAGGGTGGCTTCCAGCTCCGGGACGTCCTTGAGCCGGACATCCTGACGTGCGGACGAGCGCTCCGCGTTTGGGCCCTGGGCCCTGGGCCCTGGGTCTTGACGCGTGGTGCTCTCGACTCCCCCCGGCGCCCAATCGAGGGACGACACCCCCCGAAGCCCCTCCGCCAACTCCCGCAGGTCCGTCGTGGTGGCCGTCGGCGACACGGTCAGCCACTGGGCGAGCGATCCCAGCTGGTTGAGCGGCTCGGCCATCTGGAACCGAAGCTCGTCCTGAATGGCCGCCATGGCGCGCGACGTCAGCTGGCGGCGCGACTCCTGCGTAGCGCGGTGTGAAAGTCCGATCAGCATGAAAACGGCCGCCAGCGGGAGCGCAATCCTCGCGGCCAGGAGCCAGCGGCGCGGGCGAGCTTCCGGCAGGGCCAGCAGCGTCAGGGGTACCAGGAGCAGCACGCCAATTGAGTCGCCCAGCCACCAGGTGAACCAATTGGCGAACAGCTCTTCGGCCGGAAGGCTCCCGCTGAGCCACCGCGCGCCGACGCCCACCGTGGCCGACAGCACGCAGGAGGCGGGTCCGGTGAGCACGAGAAAAGGCACCGCCTGCCGAACGCTGCGGAGGACGCCGCCCGAGGCGAGGAGCGGACGCCCCATTCCGGCCGAGGTCAGCGCCTGAAGCGTGACGCCGCTCCCGATGGCCAGCGCCACCAGTTCCCGGACGCCCCACGGCTCCGGCACGCCGTCCTGCAGCAGACCCGACAGCCACCAGTTGAAGGCCCAGGACCCGATCAACACCCCGGGCCACAGCCGAAGCCCCCACACCAGGAGCATCGACGTACCCACGCCCGCCGCCGGCCAGATCGAGCTGGCGAACCCGGGCTCGATGTCGAGCAGGAAGCCGAGGCGCGCCAGCAGCGCGTAGCACCCGGCCACGAGCGGCACGCGCCACACGAGACTCCACGGCGTAGCGAGCGGCAGCGACCTCATGGGACTGGTCTGCGAAGTATAGTCAGCGGCGCCGAAAGGAGCTAAGGACTCAGAATGCACATCGTGCTCGTGATCGTGACCGTACGACCCAACCAGGAGGCCGCGTTCCGCAAGGCGCTCCTGCACAACGCACGGGAGTCGGTGGCCACCGATCCCGGCTGCGTCAGGTTCGACGTCAGCCAGGACTCCGCGGACCCGACACGCTGGATCCTCCACGAGGTGTACGAGACCCCGGACGCGCATCAACGCCATCGCCAATCCCCACACTTCCTGGACTACGACCGCGTCGCCGCCGAGGCCGTGGTGGAGAAAACCGTCATCAAGGCGATCGGCCGCCACGTGCCGATCTAGCGAGGCTGCGCCTCGGCAGGGCAGTTTCTCCTGGCCCCGCTTTCGCGGGGCGGCGCCCACGTCGCGCGATCGCCACGTGCGGCGATATGCAGGGGCGTGCGCGAACTTCAATCCGGCGAGCGACTTAGGGACGGCGTGCGCTGGTCAGTCCCCACTCGTTGCCTTATAATCGGATTCGAGGTGCACGTAGCCAACCCAACCTCCAGGGCGGCCTGATGTTCGAACGTTACACGGAACGCGCGAGAAGGGTGCTGTTCTTCGGTCGCTACGAGGCCAGTCAGCTCGGCAGCGTGTCCATCGAGACCGAACACCTCCTGCTCGGTCTCATTCGGGAAGGCAAGGGGCTCACGAGCCGCATCTTCGCGCGCTCGCACCTGTCCCTCGAAGGCATTCGGAAGGAAATCGAAGGGCGAACCGTGTTTCGCGACAAGGTTTCCACGTCGGTCGAGATCCCCTTCAGCGTCGAGACGCGCCGCGTCCTGCAGGCGGCGGCCGAAGAGGCCGACCGGCTGCAACACAACTACATCGGCACCGAGCACCTGCTGTTGGGCATCCTCCGGGAGGAGCGGTCCGTCGCCGCCACGATCCTCATGGAGAAGGGGATGCGCCTGCACACGGTGCGCGAGGACATCCTCCAGCTGCTGAACGAGAAGACGACGCTGACCCGCGGGAAGGAAACGCCGCTCCTCGCCGAGTTCAGCCGCGACCTGACCGACGCGGCGATGAAGAACACGCTCGACCCGCTGGTCGGACGCGACTACGAGATCGAGCGCGTCCAGCAGGTGCTCTGCCGCAGGACCAAGAACAACGCGGTTCTCATCGGCGAGCCTGGGGTGGGCAAGACCGCCATCGTCGAAGGGCTGGCGCAGAAGATCAACTACGGCGACGTGCCGCACTTCCTGGCCGACAAGCGCATCCTGGCGCTCGACATCTCGCTCATCGTCGCCGGCACGAAGTATCGCGGGCAGTTCGAGGAGCGGCTCAAGGCGATCATGAAGGAGCTCACCGAGAGCCCCAACATCATCGTGTTCATCGACGAGCTGCACACCCTGGTCGGCGCCGGGTCGGCGGAAGGGTCCCTGGACGCCGCCAACATCCTGAAGCCCGCGCTGTCGCGGGGCGAGATCCGCTGCATCGGCGCCACCACACCCGCCGAGTACCGCAAATACATCGAGAAGGACCGCTCGCTGGAACGCCGCTTCCAGGCGATCAAGGTGGACCCGCCGGCCGAGAAGGAAACCATCGAGATCCTGCTCGGGGTCAAGGACCGCTACGAGCAGTTCCATCACGTGGAGTACACGCGGGAGGCCATCGAAGCCGCGGTCTACCAGTCGAGCCGCTACATCACCGACCGCTTCCTGCCCGACAAGGCCATCGACCTCGTGGACGAGGCCGGGGCCCGGGCCAAGCTGCGCGAGGCGGGCTACAGCGACGAGTTCGGCGAGATCAACAAGAGCATTCGCGTGGCCGTCGAGGAGATGGAGAACGCGGTCTCGCGCAAGGACTTCGAGTCCGCCAAGTACTACCGCGACCAGGAGGCGTCCGCGCGCGAGAACCTCCAGTTCGTGCGCGAGCGGTTCGACGTGAAGTCGAGCGCGCGCCGGGTGGTGGTGGGACGCGCCGACATCGACGAAGTGGTGTCGAAGTGGACCGGCGTGCCGATCACGTCCATCAACCAGGACGAAGGCGACAAGCTCCTGCGAATGGAGTCGGAGCTGCATCGACGCGTGGTCAGCCAGGATACGGCCATCTCCGCGGTCTCCCGCGCCATCCGCCGGTCGCGGGCGGGGTTGAAGAACCCGAGCCGGCCGGTGGGCAGCTTCATCTTTCTCGGGCCCACGGGCGTGGGCAAGACCGAGCTGGCGCGAGCGCTGGCGAATTTTCTCTTCGGCAGCGACCACTCGCTCATCCGCTTCGACATGTCCGAGTACATGGAGAAGCACTCGGTGTCGAAGCTCATCGGTTCGCCTCCTGGGTACGTGGGGCACGAAGAGGGCGGCCAGCTCACCGAAAAGGTCAAGCGGAATCCCTATTCCGTCGTGCTCCTCGACGAGGTGGAGAAGGCGCACCCCGACATCTTCAACATCCTGCTGCAGGTGTTCGAGGACGGCCACCTCACCGATGGGCTGGGGAACCGGGTCAACTTCAAGAACGCCATCATCATCATGACCTCCAACATCGGGGCGCGCTTCATCCAGAAGAAGGCGTCGATGGGGTTCCAGGGGACCGACGCCGCGTCGGTGGACAAGAGCGTCAGGGACATGGTGCTGGGCGAGGTGAAGCGAACGTTCAACCCGGAGTTCATCAACCGCGTGGACGAACTGATCGTCTTCGAGGCCCTCGGGGACGACGACCTCCGGCGGATTACCGGACTGCTGGTCGATCAGCTGAACGAGAACCTGGCCGACCGCCGGATGAAGATCCACATCTCTCCGGAGGTGATCGACTGGATCATCGAGGTGACCTGCAAGGACCGGTCGTACGGCGCCCGGCCGCTGCGCCGGGCCATTCAGCGGTACGTCGAGGATCCTTTGTCCGAAGAGCTCATCAGAGGGAACCTCCGAGACGGCGAGGTGGAGGTGTACCTCGAGGGCGGCCAGGTGGCCTATCGGCCCGCCGGCGAATTGACGGGCGGCCGTCAGCTGGCCTGACGACCCCGGAGAACTCCTCTCCCGGGCACGTGCCTGGGCCGGTCGGTCCGGCCGGAGGCGGCAGGGCGGCGTCCTAACCTGTCAGCATGCTTGCCTCGGGCGCTCGGCCTGGTTCAGACTCTCGTATAGTGGATCCCCCGGGACACCCCGGGGCGCCCTGTTTTTCGCGCCCGGTGTCCGGCTACACGAGACCGATATTGATGCACAGACTTCGCTCCGACAGGGGGTGGCTGGGGCGGGGGAGCCTGCTGGCCCTTGCGCTTCTCGGCTGGGAGCCGTCCACCGCCGCCCTCGCGGGTCAGGCCCCGGCGCCCACGCCGGCCCAGGCTGCCCCGGTCCAGACGGCCCCGACCGGCGAGTCGCCGGCCGCCATCTTCACCACCTCCTGCGGCAACCAGGTGGCGACGCCCGCCGCCCTGCCCCCGGCGGGCAGCCCGCCGTTCATCTGGATCCTGGAGCCGTGTTTCGACAAGCAGGGTGGGTTCTCGACCATCGAGTCCGAGACCTACATGTATTACATCAAGCTGCAGTCCAGCCTGCCGTCGCAGGGGATCTTCCGCCCCCTGGACGAGGCCGCCGAGCAGACGATGCTGGCGGACTTCAAGTCGCTCTGGGGGACCAACTTCCTGGAGGATCTGTCGATCGAGACGGCGGAGTTCACGTTCCCGAACGGGGTCGTCGGCTACATCGTGACCTACCGGATGGAGGAGCGCGAGCGCGTCAAGATCGTCCAGTACGAGGGCAGCAAGCAGATCGACCGGACCAAGATCGAAGAGCAGTTGCGGGAGCGCGGCATCGAGCTGCGCCTCGACTCGTTCCTCGACGAAGGCGCGATCCGGCGCATCAAGACGGTGCTTCGCTCGATGATGGCGGAAAAGGGGTTCACCAACGCCGAGGTGGAGCACAAGGTTACCCCGGTCGCCGGCGGACCGAAGCTGGTGAACGTGACGTTCACGGTCAGCGAAGGACCCAAGATCAAGATTCGCGAGATCGACTTCGTCGGGAACTCGGCGGTGGGCGACGGAAAGCTGCAGCGCAAGCTCAAGGAGAACAAGCCGAAGGGCATCCTGTCGTTCATCACCGGCGGCGGCACCTACAAGGAAACCGAGTTCGAGGCGGATGCCGACCGCATCGTGCAGTACTACCAGAACCAAGGCTACGTGAAGGCGCGGGTCGGTCAACCCGAGCTGAAGGTGGTGGAGAACACCAAGGACGGCAAGACACGCTGGGTGCAGCTGCGGATTCCCGTCACCGAGGGCCCGCGCTACAAGATGGGCGACCTGGCCTTCGACGGCAACGCCCTCGTGCGGAGCGACCAGCTTCGTCCGCTCTTCAAGGTGCAGCCGGGGGAGTGGTACAACCGCAAGGAGATCGACGACGGGCGCAAGAAGGCCCAGGAGATCTATGGCGGGGCCGGCTACATGGAATTCACGGCCTTCCCGGACCTGAAACCCAGCGACGACCCCGGCCCCGAGGACCAGCTCGCGGCCCTGGTGCCAGAAGCACTCCTGGCGCCGCCGGTCGAGGGTCCCGCGAAGACGGAGACTCCAACGGTCGGGATCACGATGCGGATCGAGGAAGGACCGCAGTACTTCGTGAACCGCATCGTGTTCACGGGAAATACGACGACCCGCGACAACGTCATCCGCCGCGAGATGCGGCTGGTCGAGGGAGGCGTCTTCAACACGGAGGCGCTGAAGTTCAGCGTGCGCCGCCTGAACCAGCTCGGCTACTTCAAGCAGCTCGAAGGCAACGAGAAGGACATGAAGGTCGACAAGACCGTCGGCCGTCCGAACTCGGTGGACGTGACGGTGAAGCTCGAGGAGCAGAACCGCAACCAGCTGACCTTCGGCGCGGGCGTGTCGCAGTTCGAGGGGGTCTTCGGGCAGCTGGCGTTCCAGACGGCGAACTTCCTCGGCCGCGGCGAGAGCCTGACCGTGTCGATGACGGCCGGCAACCGCTCGCAGAACTACCAGCTGGCGTTCACCGAGCCGTTCCTCTTCGATCGCAATATCACGGGCGGGTTCGACATCTACAAGCGGTCGCTCCAGTACATCGGCTACTACACGCAGCGGTCCACGGGCGGCAACGTCATGTTCGGGTTCCCGCTGGCCAACTTCAGCCGCATGTTCATCAACTACGCGTACGAGACGACGAGGATGGGCGACCTCAACGAGGCGCTGATCGACACCTCGTGCCTGAGCCGGCCGGGTGGGTGCTCCATCATTTCGTCGCTGTCCGACCTGTCGCAGTTGACGCCGACGCAGGTGGAGCTGCTCCGTCGCAACCCGTTCGTGTACGACTCGCTCCTGCTGGGCCAGGGCGGCAGCCGATCGATCAGCAAGGTGGTGCCGAACTTCGTCCACAACACCGTGGACAACCCGATCTTCCCGAACGCGGGCAAGCGCCTGACCGCGTCGGTGGACCTGGCGGTGCTCGGCGGCAACACGCAGTTCTACAAGCCGCGCCTCGAGGGCGTCTGGTTCCTGCGCCATACTAGCCGGACTTCGCTCGGCATGCGCGGGCAGATGGAGTACATCACGCCGGTCGGCAACACGACCTCGCTGCCGATCTTCGAACGCCTGTTCCTCGGGGGCGAGTACAGCGTGCGCGGCTACAACATCCGGTCCATTGGGCCAACCGTTCCGGAATCGGTGGTGGTCCTCGGCGGCAACAAGAGCCTGCTCTTCAACTTCGAGTACATGTTCTCTATTGCCAGCCAGGTGCGGCTCTTGGCCTTCTACGACGCCGGGCAGGTGCGGGACTTCGGACAGCCCTTCGGCATGAAGGAGAACCTGACGGAGTTCCGACCGGTCGCGCCGCCGGCGCTGTTGGATCCGTTCGCCACGTCCCAGCTGTTGGATCCCAACGCGCCGGGCAACCAGACGGTGGTCGTCGGCCAAACGAGCGCGTTCAAGACCTCGACGGGCGTCGAACTGCGCTTCTTCATGCCGGTATTGAACGTCCCGTTCCGCTTGATCTATTCGTTCAATCCGCAGCGCGCCGGAGTCCTAGACAACCAACTCCGGCCGGCCAAGTCCGTCACGTTCCGCTTCGCGGTCGGCACCACGTTTTAGGCGGGGCAGGCCATGGAAGATGGCCGCCCGGCGGAGCCGGGCAAAAGACAAGACACTACTAGCGAGGCGAAGCTTCGTTAGTAGTGGGCGACCGTCAGGAGATAGCCGGCCGTGGCGGTCAGTTTGCCGACGTCGTTGACGCGAACGCAGAAGTTGCCGGCCACCGATGCGGTTCCGACGAGGACGGCGCCTCCAGGCGCCAAATCGTTGGTGATGATGAGCGTGCAGGAGTTGGTGCCGCTGTTCCACGTGCCAAGGCTGACGCCGATGATCGCGCCTTCAGGTTCGATGGCGGTGAGGGTGGCCGACAAGCTCCCTGCCCTGGTCACGACGAACGGGTGGGAGGCGGCACCGTTCACGGTCAGCTGACCTTCGAAGGTGTCGGTGATGACGGTAGGAGGCACCGCCGGCTCGGTCGGGAGCGTGGGGAAGGGGTTGTTACTGCACGCGGTGGCGAACAGCGTCGCTACGAGGGCCGAGGCGGGGCCGAGCATTCGTGCCATGTGTCCCGATCTTACTTGGCGTGTACGGGTAGAGTAAAATCTCTGATGGTATCTCGTAGACGAAAGGACCTATGTCGATGAACGTGCTCGCTGCTGCCGTGGGTGTCGGTTTGCTCCTGACCCCCTCGTGGACCTTTGCCCAGGCTGCGCCGGCCGCGCCGCGTCCCGCCGCGCCCCGGCCGGCCCCAGCGGCCCCAGCCGCCCCCGCTGCCCAGGCCCCGGCGCCGCCGGTCGTCCCCTTCCAGGACGGCCTGAAGTACGCCTACCTGCGAATCGACCGGATCGCGGCCGAGTCCGTCGAGGGTCGCGCGGCGAACGACAGGGTCAAGGCACTCAACGATCAGAAGGTCAGAGAGCTGAACGAGCGGAACAAGGCGCTCCAGTCCGCGCAACAGAAGCTGGACCAGGGCGGCACCGTGTTGAACGACAATGCGCGCGCGCAGCTCCAGACCGAGATCGAGCGCCAACAGCGAGACATTCAACGCTTCACGGAAGACGCGCAGCAGGACGTTCAGGCCTTGCAGCAGCAGTTGCAGGAAGACTTCCAGCGCAAGCTGAACCCGATCGTGGATCGGGTGGCCCGGGAGAAGCAGGTGCACATGGTGTTCAGCGCCGCCGACAGCGGCCTGGTATGGGCGGATCCCACCATGGACCTGACCGCGGACGTGATCCGCGCCTTCGATGCCACGGCCACCGCGAAGCCGGCAGCCGCCGCTCCGCCAGCGGCCGCGGCACCAGCGCCTGCGGCTCCGGCGCCTGCCACGGCCAAGTAGCTCGAGCTTCGTCGCGCGCCGAGGAGCCAGAAGGCAGGGTCGGCCGCGGCTGACCCGACCACGCCCCTCACACGGACCTCCACTGACGACCTACGTGTCACAAGAACGCGAGACCACGTCCGCACCCCCGGTAGCCGTGGCGGCTCTCGTTGACCGCCTGTTCCCGCGCTTTCCGTCGTGCCTGGTGGACACCATCCTGGAGCACGAACCGGGCCGGCGCCTGGTCGCCGCCAAGAACCTGACCGTCGGCGAGGAGTTCTTCCAGGGCCATTTCCCCGGGCGGCCACTGCTGCCGGCGGTCCTCATGGTCGAGGCGCTGGCGCAAGCGGCCACGGTGCTGCTCCTCGAACAGCCGTCCGTGCCGTCCACGGCCCGCGTGAGCCTGCGCGGCGTCGACGGCGGCCGATTCCGCCGCGCCGTTGGCCCCGGCGACGTGCTGCGCCTGGAGGTGATGCTGGGGCGTCAACGTTCCGCCCTGGCGTTTGCGCAGGCGGGCGCGTATGTCGGCGACCAGGTCGTCGCCGAGGCGCGGCTCCTGCTGGCCATCGAACCTGGTCCGCCGTCGGTGCACCCCTCGGCGATCGTGCACCCCCGCGCGCGGATCGGACGCGGGACGATCGTCGGCCCACACTGCGTCATCGGCGCCGACGTGCGGATCGGCCAGCGGTGCGTGCTCGGGGCGTCGGTGGTCATCGACGGGATGACCGACATCGGCGACGAAACCGAGATCTTCCCGATGGCCTCGATCGGTTTGGCGCCGCAGGACCTCAAGTACCACGGGGAGCCCACCAAGCTGGTGATCGGGCGGCGCAACGTCTTCCGGGAGTTCGTGACCATCAATCGCGGAACCGCGGTGGGCGGCGGCGTGACGCGGATCGGCGACGGCAACCTCTTCATGGCGTACGTGCACGTCGCGCACGATTGCACCGTGGGGCACGGCACCATCTTCGGCCCGCACGCCACGCTGGGTGGCCACGTCCACGTGGACGACTTCGCCAACATCAGCGCCGGCTCCGCGGTGCACCAGTTCTGTCGCGTCGGGCGCCACGCGTTCATCGGCGGCTACTCGGTGGTGACGAAGGACGCCCTGCCGTTCGCGCGGACGATCGGGAGCCGTCCGGCGCGCGTCTTCGGCGTCAACAGCATCGGGCTGTCGCGGCGCGGGTTCACGCCCGAGGCCATCGGCAAGCTGAAACAGGCGTATCGCTATCTGTTGCAATCGAAGCTGAACACCACCGCCGCCCTGGCCAGGATCGAACAGGACACGGAGCTGGCCGTGCCGGAAGTGCAGGGCCTCGTGGACTTCATCCGCCACTCGCAGCGCGGCGTCATCCTCCGGCGCCCGACCAAGCGCTCCGAGGCGCTCCTCGAAGAGTAGCGTGGCTGCCGACGACACCACCGCCACGAGCGCCATGCGGCTGGGCCTCATCGCCGGCAACGGCCGATTCCCGTTCCTCGTGCTCGAGGCCGCGCGCGCCCAGGGCTATCCCGTGACGGTCGTGGCCGCGCGCGAGGAAACGTTTCCGGACCTCGAGCCACTGGCCGCGCAGGTCGGTGCCGCCCTCCATTGGATCTCGCTGGGGCAACTCGGCACGTGCCTGCGCGTGTTCGAGGAGGCCGGGGTCACCCACGCCATCATGGCCGGCCAGGTCAAGCACACGAAGATCTTCAGCGGCGGCATCGTCCCCGACCTCACGTTCCTCTCCGTCCTGCGCCGCGTCAGGTCCATGTCGACCGACGGGATCATCGGGGCCGTGGCGGATCTCTTCAAGGAACGCGGGATCGAGTTGATCAACTCGACGGCCCTCCTCACCCCGCTCCTCGCGCGCGCCGGCATCCTGACCTCCCGGCCGCCGAACGAGGAGGAGGTGGCCGACTTCACGTTCGGCTATCCCGTCGCGGACGGCCTGGCCGCGCTGGACGTGGGCCAGACGATTGCGGTCAAGCGGCGGGCCGTCGTGGCCGTCGAGGCCATGGAAGGGACCGACGCCGTGATCGCCCGTGCCGGCGCGCTGGCCGGATCGGGCGTGGTCATCGTCAAGGTGGCGAAGCCGTCTCAAGACATGCGCTTCGACGTGCCCGTCGTGGGCGTGTCGACCATCAAGGCGATGGCGGCGGCGGGCGCCACCGCGCTCTCGATAGACGCCGGCAAGACGCTCGTCATAGAGGGGGTCGACGTGCTGGCGGCAGCGGACCGAGCCGGCATCGCCGTCGTGGGCCGGGAGCGCGTGGGCGGATGAACGTCGTGCGGACGGCTGTGATCGGCGTCGGACACCTCGGGCAGCATCACGCTCGGATCCTGTCCACGCTGCCAGGGGCATCGCTCGTCGCCGTGGTGGATATCGATCAGGAGCGGGCGCAACGTGTGGCAACTTCGTGTGGGGCAGCGGCCTATACCGACTGGCGGCGCGTGATCGGGCACGTGGACGCGGTGTCGATCGCCGTCCCGACGACGGTCCACGCCGAAGTGGCCCTGGGCGGCATCGAAGCGGGATTGTCGGTCCTGGTCGAGAAGCCGATGGCGTCCTCGGTGGCCGAAGCGGACGCGATGGTCGAGGCCGCGGCACGCCGAGGCGTGCTGCTGGGGGTCGGACACACGGAGCGCTTCAACCCGGCGACGGCGGCGGCGCTGCCGCTCGTGTCCAACCCGCGCTTCATCGAGATCCACCGCCTGGCCACGTTTCCCGAACGCAGCCTCGACATCGACGTGGTGTTCGACCTGATGATTCACGACCTCGATCTGCTCCTCACCGCCGTAGGCTCGCCCGTGGCGGGACTGGAGGTCGTGGGCGTGAACGTCCTGACGCCGCGGGCCGACATCGCCAACGCGCGGATTCGATTCGAGTCCGGGTGCATCGCCAACGTCACGGCCAGCCGCATCAGCCGCGACCGGGTCCGCAAGGCGCGCTTCTTTCAGCGCGACGCATACGTGTCGATCGACTTCGCCGCGCGGGAGGCGGAGATGTACCGGCTGGTGCCCGGCGCAGGTCGACCGGTGATCGAGGGCGGACGCCTCGAGGTGTCCACCGAGGAGCCGCTCTATCTCGAACTGCTGGACTTCGTGACCGCCGTGCGGGATCGGCGGCCACCGACCGTCACCGGCGAGTCCGGCCGTCAGGCGTTGGCCCTGGCGACCCGGGTCGCCGAGGCGATGCAAACCGTCGCAGGACTGGCATGACGACAGACATCATCGACGCGGCCCTCGAGCGGATCGGGTCCGGTGAGGCGCTGACACAGGAGGTTCTCCGCGACCTGGCCAACTCGCCCGACATCCTGGCGGCGGGCATGTTGGCCGACGCGCAGAAGCGCGCCGTCCACGGGCGTCAGGTAACCTACCTGCGCCTCGCGGAGCACGACATTGCCGGCGGCACGACGCCTGCGGTCGAGCCGGCGGCGGGCGAGCTTCGGCTGACGGGGTCGCCCGCCACGCTCGACGACGCCGTCGCGGCGATCGAATCCGCCCGCGTCCAAGCAGCCGACCGCACGCTCTCCGCGTTCAGCTGGTCCGATGTCGTCCGCCTGGCCGGCCGCCACCGGCAGCCGGTCGAGTCCGTGCTCCGAGCGCTGCGCGCGGGCGGCCTCGACGCTCTCGGCGACGTCGCCATCGACGGCGTCGCGTCACTCGACGAGGTGCTCGGACCGCTGGCCGCAGAAGGCTTCGTCGAAGTACGGCTTCACGTACACAAGGCCGGCCCTGTCGCGGAACGAACGGCGCTGTGGCTGCGTGTCGCGGAGGCGCAGGTTGTTTTCGGCACCGTCGCCAGCCTCAGCCCGCTGCCGGCGGTCCTGAGCGCCTTCAAGCCGACCACCGGATACGACGACGTCAAGGCCGTCGCGTTGGCTCGACTCGCCGCCCCGCGCGTGCCCCATGTGCAGGTGGACTGGAGACGCTACGGACCCAAGCTCGCGCAGGTGGCCCTGACGTTCGGGGCCGACGACATCGAAGGCATCTCCCCGTCGGACGACGCGCCGCAGGGCCGACGCCGAGCGCCGGTGGAAGAGATTCGGCGCAACATCGAGGCCGCGGGCTTCGAGCCGGTGGAGCGCACGGGCCGTTTCGCCGCCGCGCGCCCATGACGCCTCTTCGTGTCGGCGCCGTCGGCTACCTGAACGCTCGGCCGCTGACGTGGGCCCTCGACCGAGACGCGGAACGCTGGCAGGTGCGATACGACGTGCCCGCGGTGTGCGCCGACTTGCTGCGATCGGGACAGGTGGACCTGGGGCTCACGCCATCGATCGAGTACCTCTTCGGCGAGGACTATCGCTTCGTGCCGGGAGTAGGCATCGGATCGGACGGGCCGGTGGCCTCGGTGGCGTTGTACACGACGGGCCCGGTTGCGGACGTCCGGACGATCGCGCTCGACACCAGCTCTCGCACATCGGTCACCCTGATCAAGGTGCTGTGCCGGCACGCGTTCGGCATCTCCCCGACGTTCGTCAACGCCCCGCCGGATCTCCGCGCGATGACCTCGGCGCACGGCGCCGCCGTGCTGATCGGCGATCCGGCCTTCGAAGCCGATCACGAGTCGCTGGGCCTGCTGAAGACCGACATGGGCGAGACGTGGCGGCAGATGACGGGCCTGCCCTTCGTGTACGCCGCGTGGACCGGCCGCCCGGGTGCGGTGACCGCCCGAGACATCGAGGCGCTCGTGGCCGCCCAGGCCGACGGCCTGGCCCATATCCCGGAGATTGCCGCGGAGTATGCGGCCGGCGATCCCGCCGGTCAGGCCAGGGCGGCACGCTATCTCAGGGATAATGTTCGCTACGCGCTCGGCGAGCCCGAGCGTCGGGGATTGCAGCTGTTCCTCGATCACGCGGCCGACTTGGGGCTGGGCCCGCGTCGGCAGGTCTTGTTCTTCTAGCCTGGCTCCGCCTCGCTAGAAGAATTCAGTGTCTCTGGCCCGCACTCCGTGCGGGCAGACGTCTTGACGGAGAAAGGCTTGATTCAAGTTCGAGCGTTCGGGGCCATCAAGACGATCAAAAGGAGCGCGGCGTGACAGGTTCGACAATCGCGGACATCGCGGCCAAGGTCGCCGCAGGCGGTCGAGTGGACGCGGCCGAGGCGCTGCTCATGTACCGGGAGGCTCCGACGCAGCTCCTGGGCCGGCTTGCCGACGGGATCCGCCGGCGCAGGCACCCCTCGAACGTCGTCACCTACATCATCGACCGCAACGTCAACTACACGAACATCTGCGTGGCGCGCTGCAACTTCTGCGCGTTCTACCGCGAGGTGGGCGCGTCGGACGGGTACGTCTTGGGGTTCGAGGAGATCTTCCGCAAGATCGACGAGACGATCGCGGTGGGCGGCAACCAGCTCCTGCTCCAGGGCGGACACAACCCGGACCTTCCGCTGGCGTGGTACGAGGACCTGTTTCGCGCGATCAAGAGTCGCTATCCCTCGTTCAAGCTGCACGCGCTGTCGCCGCCCGAGGTACTGCACATCTCCCGGCTGGGCTCGATGTCCACCGCGGCCGTCATCGACCGCCTGATCGCCGCCGGCCTCGACAGCATTCCCGGCGGAGGAGCCGAGATGCTGGTCGACCGCGTGCGGAAGATCCTCAACTGCTACAGCAAGGCGTCGTCCGACGAGTGGCTGGGCGTCATGCGTGAGGCCCATCTGGCAGGCCTTCGAACGACCGCGACGATGATGTACGGAACGGTCGAAACGGACGAAGAACGAATCGAGCACATGATGCGGCTGCGAACCCTGCAGGACGAGACCGGCGGGTTCACGGCCTTCATCACCTGGAGCTATCAGCCCGAGCACACCGAGCACGGCGGATACGAACTGACCGGCGTGGACTACCTCCGGACGCTGGCGCTGGCGCGAATCGTCCTCGACAACATCGACAACCTCCAGGCGTCATGGGTCACGCAGGGCGGCAAGGTGGGGCAGCTCAGCCTGGCGTTCGGGGCCAACGATATGGGCAGCGTGATGATCGAAGAGAACGTCGTGCGAGCGGCGGGAGCGGCCTACTGCATGGACGAGGTCGAGATCGTCGGCAACGTCGAAGACGCCGGGTACCAGCCGATGCGCCGCAACATGCACTACGACGTGCTGGGGGAACCGGTCTTCCGGAACCAAGACGTGCCGCGGATGCTCTCGCTGGCGACGGCTCGGGCCGACGGCGACCAGTCGGTGCCCGAGGAACTCAAGAAGTACCCTGCGCGGAGCCGTGCCGGCAAGCAGCAGCGGCTTGCCCACTAGCACGACCTTCACGGCCGAGTGGGTGCTGCCGATCACGCAGCCCCCGATCGCGCGCGGCCACGTGTCGTGTGCGGGTGACCACGTGGTGGACGTCGGTACGGGACGCGCGGGGGCGGTCGACCTGGGGCGCGTGGCACTGATGCCCGCCTTGGTGAACGCGCACACCCACCTGGAGCTGTCCTATCTGCGGGGACGCGTGGGGCCCGCTCGAAGCTTCGTCGAGTGGGTGCGCGTGCTCCTGGCGCAGCGGCGCGACGCGCCAGACCCTCGGGCGGCCTACATCGTGGAAGCCGCGGCTCAGGCGTACGGCGAGGCCGTCTCCTCGGGGACCGGTGTATTCGGGGACGTGTCGAACACGCTCGTCACGCCGCTCCTTGGGACTGCGGCGCCGCACGTGGCCGGGATCGTCTTTCACGAGCTGATCGGCTTCCGGTCCGATGGCGCGGGCGCGCACATCGCCGCCGCACGGGAGCGGGCGCACGCAAGCCGCACCGAGGTCGTTCGAGTCAACCCGGCCCCTCATGCCCCGTACTCCGTTTCGCCCGCGCTGTTTCGAGCCATCAGGGAGGAACTGGAGCGCGACGGCTCGCCGATCACGACGGTGCACCTGGCGGAGTCTCCGGAAGAGGTGCAGCTCCTGCGCGACGGGTCCGGGCCGTGGCGACAGGTCCTCGAAGATCTCGGAGCCTGGGACCAGGCGTGGCAACCGCCCGGAATGTCGCCGGTGGCGTACCTGGAGTCCCTTCGCTTCCTCGGCCCATCGGTGCTGGCGGTGCACGCCGTGCAATGCGACGGCGCAGACGTGGCTCGATTGGCGAAGTGCGGCGCGACGGTGGTGGTGTGCCCGAGGAGCAATCACCACGTCGGCGTGGGCGCCGCGCCCATCGACGCCTTCTATCGTGCCGGCCTCCGCGTGGCCATCGGGACCGACAGCCTCGCCAGCGCGCCCGACCTCAACATGTTCGAGGAGATGGCCCACGTCCGCCGCGCGGCGCCGTCGGTTCCGGCTCGGAGGATCCTGGAGAGCGCGACGCGCGTCGGCGCGGAGGCCCTCGGGTGCGGCGATCGCCACGGAGCCATCGCACCCGGCACGGCACCGGGGCTCATCGCGGTGAGCCTGCCGAGCGACGTGGTCGATGTGGAAGAATACCTGGTGTCGGGGATCGGACCCGAGCGCGTCTCGTGGGTGTGGCACCCACGGCACGACGCCTCCGTGTAATGGGAACGCTTTCCACCTACCTGTCGTTCGTGCGCTTCAGTCACTCCGTGTTCGCGCTCCCGTTCGCATTCACGGGCGCGCTGCTGGCGTGGAGGTCCACCCCTTTTGCCTGGTCGCAAGTGGGCTGGATCGTCGTCTGCATGGTCAGCGCCCGCAGCGCGGCCATGGGCTTCAACCGCGTCGTGGATGCCCGACTCGATGCCTTGAATCCTCGGACGGCGATGCGGGAGATTCCGCGCGGCGCGTTGTCCCATCGGCAAGGCGTGGTCTTCGTCGTGGTGTCGTCCGCCGTCTTCATCGCCGGAGCCTGGCGACTGAACCCCGTGTGCGGCGCGTTGGCGCCGGTCGCGCTGGGCATCGTGTTCTGGTATTCGCTGGCCAAGCGGGTCACCTCCTACACCCAGTTCTTCCTGGGTCTGGCCATGGCGGTAGCGCCGGTGGGCGGATGGCTGGCGGCCGGCGGCGGGCAAGGCACCGAGCCCTGGTGGCTGGCCCTGGCGATCGGGCTCTGGGTCGGTGGCTTCGACATCCTGTATGCCTGCCAGGACGTGGACTTCGACCGCGCGCACCGGCTGCACTCGATTCCCGCACGCTTCGGCGTGGCCCGGGCGATCCTGTTCTCGCGCCTGATGCACGTCGGTACGATCGCCGCGATGGTGCTGGTGGGGACCTCCGCCGGGCTGCCCGGGCTCTACTTCGCCGGAGTGGCGGCGGTGGCGATGCTCCTGTGCTTCGAACAGTCGCTCGTGGCCCACGACGATCTGTCGCAGGTGAAGCGCGCCTTCGATCTCAATGGGTACGTCGGCGTCGTGTACTTGGCCGCGACGGCCGCGTCGCTCTACGTGGGATAGCGGGAGCAGGGTAGTTCACATGGTTACGCCGCTCGTCGACAAGAGTCCGGATCGCATCGCGGGGATGTTCGACGCGATCGCCCCTCGCTACGACCTGCTGAACCGGGTCTTGAGCGCGGGCATCGATCAGCGCTGGCGCGCGCGTGCCGTGCGCGCGCTCGCCATGACGGGGCGTGAAACGCTGGTGGACGTCTGCGCCGGTACGGCCGACGTCGCCCTCGAGGCCGTTGGCGCCGGGCCCCACGGGGCGGCACGCGCGGTCGGGGTCGACTTTGCGGGCGCAATGCTGGCGTTGGGACTTCGGAAGGTCGTGGCCCGGGGCGTGACGGACCGGGTGACGCTTGTGCGGGGGGACGCCCTCCGGCTGCCATTGGCGACGGGCGCCGCCGACGCCGCCACCGTCGCCTTCGGTATTCGCAACGTGGCCGACACCGCGGCAGGGTGCGCCGAGTTGGCCCGCGTGGTCAGACCAGGAGGACGCCTCGCGATCCTCGAGTTCGGTGTCCCGCGGGTTCCGGGCCTCGGGGCGCTGTACCAGTGGTACTTCTCGGCGGTGTTGCCACGGCTGGGGAGGGTCATCTCCGGCCACTCGGCGGCGTATTCCTATCTGCCGGCGTCTGTCGGGTCCTTCACGCCGCCCGCCGAGTTTGTGAGGATGCTCGAGCGCGCGGGGTTCGTGGACGTGCGGTCCGACCCGTTGACCTTCGGCATCGTCTATCTCTACAGTGCTCGGCGAGGCTGAGGGGCCCTGGCGCCGGTCGGCGCGCGTCGGGCGCAGATCGTCCCGTAAGTCCTTGTGAAACTGGATGTTATAATTCGATCGCGACACACCGTTGATCCATTTCGATTTCGACGATCGGTATCAGGACGAGACGGTGGTCGGACACGCCATCTCGCGACGCGAGGGCGTGATGCTCTCGGTCGTCACGCACGCCCTGGTACTGGCACTCATCCTGTTCGGTGGTCGTCTGGCGTTGTTTCAGCCGAGCCCCGAAGAACTGGAGCGTCGGCAGCAGCAGATCGAAGAGCAGGAGGCCGCGCGCCGGGCGCGTTTCGTGTTCGTGGAGCCCCGCGTCGACACCCCGGCGCCGCCCCGCCTGCGGCCCGAGTTGTCCGACCAGGATCGCCGCGCTGCCGCTCCCCAGCAGGCGCCGGCGCCGGCCAATCTACAACCGCTTTCGCGGGGAAACTCGCCCGAGTTGACCGAAGCCGCCGAAAGCGCCACGGCTCGAGGCCCTGAAGCTCCGCCACAACCGGCGGCGCCGGCGCCGCCCGCGGAGGACGCGCCGCGATTGCCGGAGAGCGACCGCGGCTTTCAGCGCCCGCCGCCCGAGCCGCCACGGGCCGCCACGGGCGCGCTGGGCGAGGCGCTGCGAAACCTGCAGAAGTACGTCCAGAACCAGACCTTCAACAACCCCCAGGGGGGCGCCACCGACCCGGGAACGTCGATTCAGTTCGACACCAAGGGTGTCGAGTTCGGCCCCTGGATTCGGCGTTTCGTGGCCCAGGTGCGGCGGAACTGGTTCGTGCCCCAGGCCGCGTGGGCGTTTCGCGGACGCGTGGTGATGCAGTTCAACATCCACAAGGACGGTCGGATCACCGACGTGGTGGTGGTACAGCCCTCGGAGATCGACGCGTTCAACCGCGCGTCGTACAACGCCATCCTGGGCTCCAATCCGACCGAACCGCTGCCTCCCGAGTACCCCGAGCAGAAGGCCTTCTTCACCGTCACGTTTTCCTACAACGAACCACTGAACTAGCGAGGCTCCGCCTCATGCGTCCGACACACGACCGTCGCTCCCCAAGCCGGACCCAACTCCTGGGATTGGTGATCGTCGCGGTGGCGCTGAGCCTCTACGTGTGGGTGAGCGGCTGAGCCGCATGAAGCCGCTGGTCCTCGCTGTCCTCGGGCCGACGGCCTCGGGGAAGAGTAGCCTGGGCATCGCCCTGGCGCAGCGATTCGACGGAGAGATCGTCAACTGCGACTCCACCGCCGTCTATCGGGGCTTCGACATCGGCACCGACAAAGTGGCGGCCCCCGATCGCGCTGGCATCGCGCACCATCTCATCGACGTCGCGGACCCGACCGATGTCTACACGGCGGCGCGGTTCGCGACCGACGCATCCCATGCCATCCGCGACATCCACGGGCGGGGGCGGGTGCCGATTCTCGTCGGCGGCACGGGCCTGTACTACCGGGCCCTGGTGCGAGGCCTCTTCCCGGGTCCCGCGGCCGACGAGGCGCTGCGCGCCCGTCTCACGCGCGTGGCCGAACGGAAGGGCGACGCCAGGCTGCACCGCATCCTGCACGGCGTGGACCCCACGGCAGCCGAGCGCATCGCGCCCGCCGATCGAAAGAAGGTGGTGCGCGCCCTCGAGGTGTACCTCATGACGGGAAAGCCGTTGACGACCCACTTCGAGCAGACCGCATCGCCGATCGCCGACTGCCGCGTGCACGCCGTCGGCCTGGCGCTTCCCTCCGAGGTGATTGCCGCGCGCGTGGCCACCCGCGTGGAGGCGCAGTTCGCGCGGGGCATCGTCGCGGAAGTGCGGCAACTCCTCGCCCGCGGCGTGCCGCGAGACGCGCGCCCGTTCGGAGGGCTGGTGTACCGACAGGTGATGGAACTGCTGGACGGCGTGCGCGGGGAGGCCGAGACGCGCGCACTCATCGTCACGGCCAACCGTCAGTACGCGAGACGTCAGTTGATCTGGTTTCGTAAAGAGCCTAATCTACGATGGTTCGACGGTCCGGGCGAGGCCCCCGCGGTTGCGGGCCAAGTGATAGCGGCGTGCGCGAGCGTGGTTCAAGAGACCAGCGCGCGCCTGCGAGGATACCGTGGCTGAATCGGTTCTATCTCAACCGGTGGTACCGCCGGCGTTGCCGTCCGCGCAGGACGCGTTCCTGAACCACGCGCGCCGAGCGCGCGTGCCGGTCACGGTTCGACTCCTCGACGGCGTCGAACTCCAGGGGCGGCTGACCGGGTTCGACCGGTTCGCGATCGTGGTGGACGTGGACGGCGTGGAGCAGTTGATCTTCAAACACGCCATCGCCACCGTGGTCGCGCTCGGCTCCACACCGCGCCCCGAGGGGCGCGCCTGAACCGCGGACAATCCAGTCCCGTGCGGTCGCCGTTCCGCAGGGTGTTCCTGGTCGTCATCGACAGCTTGGGCGTCGGGGAGTTGCCCGACGCGGCAGCCTACGGCGACGAGGGCAGCGATACCGTCGGCAACATCGCGCGGACGGTGCCGCTGGCCGTGCCCCATCTCCGGTCGCTGGGGCTGGGTCGCGTGGCCCGGTTGAACGCAGCCCCGTCGCCGCCGATGCGCGGCGCCTTCGGCCGGATGGCCGAGGCTTCTCCAGGCAAGGACTCCGTCACGGGCCACTGGGAAATGGCCGGCATCGTTCTCTCGAGGCCGTTCCCCACCTTTCCAACGGGCTTTCCGCCCGCCGTGATTACCGACATCGAGACCCGAATCGGGCGGCCGACCATCGGCAACGTGGTCGCGTCGGGAACGGCCATCATCGACCAGTTGGGCCCGGCGCACGTCGCCACCGGGCATCCCATCGTGTACACGTCGGCCGACAGCGTCCTCCAGATTGCCGCCCACGAAGACGTGGTGCCCATCGCGGAGCTGTACCGCATGTGCGAAGCCGCTTTCGACGTGGCGTGCCGGGGCCTGGGCGTGGGTCGGGTGATCGCCCGGCCGTTCGACGGCCAGCCCGGTGCCTTTCGCCGGACGAGTCGCCGGCACGACTACGCGCTGGATCCGCGCGGCGAGACGTTGCTCGACGCGCTAACGGCCGCCGGTCACCCCGTCGTGTCGGTCGGCAAGATCCGCGACCTGTTCGCGGGCCGCGGCATCGGGCGGTCCGTCCCGACCACCAGCGACGCGGACGGCATGCGCCAGGTCCTCGCCGAGATGACGACGATGACCGACGGGCTCCTCTTCGCGAACCTGGTGGACTCCGACACGCTCTTCGGCCACAGGAACGACACGGCGGGGTACGCCCGCAACCTCGAGGCGCTCGACCCGTGGCTGGCGCAGGTGTGCGAGACCCTGGGGCCCGACGACCTGCTGATCGTGACGGGCGACCACGGGAACGACCCGACGACCCCCAGCACCGATCACTCCCGGGAGTACGTACCGGTGCTCATGGCAGGTCCCCGCGTGCGGGCAGGCGTCGATGTCGGGACACGCGCGACGTTTGCCGATCTCGGCCAGACTATCGCCGCCAACTTCGGCGTGGGACCGCTGGCACGCGGCGACAGCTTTTTGGAGGCCATCCGTGTCGACCATCCGTGAGACGCTCGAGGCACGAGAGGAGGCGCTGCTCGCCCCCCAAGCCGCCCGCAGCGCGCGCTCGAGGGGACGCCTCCAGCCCGAGGCGGAGGACGACGTGCGCCCGGCGTTCCAGCACGACCGGGACCGCATCATTCACAGCAAGGCGTTTCGGCGGCTCAAGCACAAGACGCAGGTGTTCTTCGCGCCCGCCGGCGATCACTATCGGACGCGGCTGACCCATTCCCTCGAGGTCTCGCAGATCGCGCGGACGATCGCCAAGGTCCTTCGGCTTCACGAGGAGCTGACCGAAGCGATTGCCCTCGGGCACGACCTGGGGCACACGCCGTTCGGCCACGCGGGCGAACGGGTCCTCGACGACTTGATGCCCGGCGGGTTCCGGCACTACGAGCAGAGCCTGCGCATCGTCGACGTGCTCGAGAACGAGGGGCGCGGCCTCAACCTCAGCTGGGAGGTGCGCGACGGCATCGGGCGGCACTCCAAAGGGAAGGACGGCTCGCCGGTGGGCATCGATCCGGCCAAGCGCGCCGCCACGCTCGAGGGGCAGGTGCTCCGCATCGCCGACCTGATCGCCTACGTGAACCACGACATCGACGACGCCGTGCGGGCGGGCGTGCTGCACGAGGCGGATCTGCCGCCGGACGCCATTCGCACGTTGGGGTCGACGTCGTCAGCGCGGATCGCGCGGATGGTGAAGGACGTCGTGCTCGAGACCAGCCGGGACGAGCTCGTGGAAATCCGCATGAGCCCGGAGGTGCTGGCGGCCACGCTCCAGTTGCGCGCGTTCCTGTTCGAGGCGGTGTACGAGAACGACGTGGCGACGGCCGAGTTCAAGAAGGCCAAGGACATCCTGGGTGGGCTGTGGCAGAGGGTGCGGGAGCGCCCTCTGGAGTTCGTGGACCGGGCCATTCTGGACGCCGAGGGTCTGGACGTGGCGGTGAAGGACTTCGTGGCCGGGATGACCGACCGCTACGCGGTGGGGCTCTTCGAACGCCTGGTCATTCCAAGGCCCTGGGTAGGCCCGGTGGCCTTGAACCATCTATAAGCTATAATTGTCAGTCTGTCTTTCGCTGAAGATTCGCGAGAGGGCTCCCGATGCAACTCGATCTGACCCGTTTCCGGCAGCCGGTGAGCCATGTGTCGCGGCGGTTCCAACCGGCCGAATTCGGCGACGGGGAGGGCGACGCGTACGAGGTGGTCTCGCCTGTGGACATCGAATTCGACCTCCACAAGGACAAGAGCCGGTTTCGTGTGCTCGGCCGGGCGCAAGGGGAGCTGGAGCTTGCGTGCAGCCGGTGCCTGGAGCCCTATCGGCTGACGATCGATGTGCCGCTGGACCTGCAGTATTGGCCGGAGACGGATCTCGAAGCGCAGGAGAGCCCCGAGGACCAGGAAGTATCGAACAACGACGCCGACACGAGCTACTACCGCGACGACACGCTGGACCTCGGCGAGCTGTTGCGAGAGCAGTTCTACCTGGCGATGCCCATGAAACCGCTGTGCCGCGAAGGGTGCCTGGGGCTCTGCCCCCAGTGTGGATCCAACCGGAACAGCGCGCCGTGTGCGTGTCAATCCGCGTGGGAGGACCCGCGGCTCGCGGCGCTGAGACAACTCGTCGACCAGTCGCAGAAACACTGAGACCAGCAAGGACGCCGTCAATCATGCCGAATCCGAAACGCCGACACTCGAAGACCCGCACCTCCAAGCGCCGTACCCACGACGCGTTGACCGCCACCACCTCGAGTGGCTGTCCGCAGTGCAAGGAGCCCAAGGCTCCGCACCGCATCTGCCCGCACTGCGGCTACTACAAGCAGCGCCAGGTGCGTCCGGGCGCGATCGACGGAGAGTAGCGTCGAGGAATGCCCCACCCTATCGCCTTCCTGTTTCCCGGGCAGGGCGCACAGCACATCGGCATGGGGAAGGCCCTCGCCGATTCGTTTCCCGAGGCCGCATCGGCGTTCGCGGAAGCGGATCGCGCGTTTGGAGCGGCTCGCGACGGGTCGGCCAGGACCCTGAGTCAGATTGTCTTCGACGGTCCCGATGGCGACCTGGTCCTGACCGAATACGCCCAGCCGGCGATTCTGGCCGCCAGCGTCGCGGCCTTGCGGGTACTGTCCGCGCGAGGATGCGTACCGACCCACGTCGCCGGCCACAGCCTCGGGGAATACTCCGCCAACGTCGCCGCTGGAACGTTGCAGTTCGCCGACACGGTGGCCGTCGTGCGGCACCGCGGGCGCTTGATGCAGGAGGCTGTGCCCGTTGGGGTCGGCGGGATGGCCGCCATCCTGGGGGCGGATCTCCACGTCGTGGACCGAGCCTGCGTCGAGGTCAGGGGCACCGACGTCGTCAGCCCGGCCAACATCAACGCACCAGGGCAGGTGGTCATCGCGGGGCACGTCGAAGCCGTGCGACGGGCCTCGGATCGCGCGAAGGAACTGGGAGCCAGGAAAGCGATTGCGCTCTCGGTCAGCGCGCCCTTCCACTGCGCCTTGATGCGCGAGGCCGAAGAGCGGCTGGAACCAGCCCTGCGGGCCTTGTCGACCGAGCAGCCGCGCGTGCCCGTCGTGGCCAACGTCGACGCGCGACCCAAAAGGGACGCGCGGTCCGCCATCGACGCGCTGGTCCGTCAGGTGTCGGCTCCCGTGCTGTGGCAAGCCAGCATCGAGCGCCTGGTGGCCGAGGGCGTCCGAACCTTCGTGGAGGTGGGCCCCGGCGCGGTCCTCAGCGGACTCGTGAAGAAGATCGCCAAGGACGCGCACATCCTCAAGTTTGGCGCGCCCGACGACCTCGAAGAGGTCATGGCGGCATGTTCGACCTAAGCGGACGGATCGCCGTCGTGACCGGCGCCTCGCGAGGGATCGGCCGTGCCATCGCTGCGCGGTTGGCGTCGCAGGGCGCCGTGGTCTGTGCGGCCGCCCGGGGGGAGAACGCGCGCGACACGACGAAAGCCATCCTGGCCGCGGGGGGCCGCGCGGAAGCCTTCTCGGTGGATGTCACCGACACGGCGTCGGTGGCCGCGCTGGTCGCCGCGGTCGTCGAACGTCATGGCCGTGTGGACATCCTGGTGAACAACGCCGGGATCGCCCGCGATCAGTTGATGCTGCGCATGAAGCGCGAGGACTGGGACGCGGTCCTGGACACGAATCTGACGGCCGCATTCACGTGCGTGCAGGCCGTGCTGAAACCGATGGTGAAACAACGGGCGGGGCGCATCATCAACATCGGGTCGGTGGTCGGGCAAATGGGAAACGCGGGCCAGGCCAACTACGCGGCGTCGAAGGCGGGCCTCATCGGGTTCAGCAAGGCGCTGGCCCGGGAAGTGGCGTCCCGGAACGTCACCGTCAACGTGGTGGCGCCTGGTCTCATCGAGACCGATATGACGAAGGGACTGACCGACCGGTCGCAGACCGATTGGTCCGCGCAGATACCCGCGGGGCGCATCGGGTCGCCGGACGACGTGGCGGCGGCAGTTTGCTTCCTGGCTTCGGACGAGGCGTCGTATATTACGGGGCAGGTGCTCGCCGTCAATGGCGGGATGTACACGTAGCCAGGCATGCTCTAGGCTGCGTGTCCAGTGTTTCTTGGGCGCGCTTCGCGCGCCGGGCCGCTACGCGGCCGGCACAGAGGGGTAGAGTTCGAGGCGTGAACCGCACGGGCGGCCAAGGGGCCGCATAACGGGCTAACAAGGAGAGGTCGATGGCTGTCGCAGACAAGGTGAAGAGCATCATCGTGGAGCAGCTGGGTGTGGATGAAGAGGAAGTCACGCCCGATGCGTCGTTCGTCGACGATCTGGGCGCCGACTCGCTCGACACGGTGGAGCTCGTGATGGCGTTCGAGGAGGAGTTCGGCATCGAGATTCCGGACGAGTCCGCCGAAAAGATCACGCGCGTGAAGGAAGCCATCGACTACATCGAGGCGCACGCCAAGAGCAAGAAGTAGGGCGGCGGAGCGCTCTCGTGAACAGACGGGTCGTCATCACCGGGATTGGGCTGGTGTCGTCGCTCGGCATCGGCACCCAGCCCACGTGGGATGGCCTGCTGGCGGGCAAGAGCGGGGTCGGCCGGGTCACTCGATTCGACGTGACCGGCTTCGCCGCCCAGATCGCGGCGGAGGTCCACGGGTTCGACCCACTGGACTTCGTGGACAAGAAGGACGTCAAGAAGATGGACGTCTTCATCCAGTACGCGATCGCGGCGTCACAGTTCGCGGTCCAGGATGCGGGGCTCGTGGTGACCCCCGAGAACGCCGACCAGGTGGGCGTGTTCATCGGGTCGGGCATCGGCGGCTTCGCGACCATCGAGCGGGAGCACAGCGCGCTCCTGGACGGCGGGCCGCGCCGGATCTCGCCGTTCTTCATCCCGGCATCCATCATCAACCTCGCGTCCGGCCAGGTCTCGATTCGTTTCGGCGCCAAGGGGCCCAACCTGGCGACGTGCACGGCCTGCTCGGCCTCGGCCCACGCGCTCGGAGAATCGTTCGAGATCATCAAACGTGGTGACGCCGACGTGATGATCACGGGCGGATCGGAGGCGGCCATCACGCCGATGAGCGTCGGCGGATTCGGCTCCCTGCGTGCCCTCTCCACACGGAACGACGATCCGTCGAAGGCCTGCCGTCCCTTCGACCGCAACCGGGACGGGTTCATCATCGGCGAAGGGGCCGGCGTGCTGATCCTGGAAGAGTTGGAAGTCGCGCGCCGGCGCGGCGCCCGCGTCTACGCTGAAGTGGTCGGCTACGGCATGTCCGGGGACGCGCACCACATCACGGCCCCGTCGGAGGACGGCGACGGCGCCGTCCGCGCCATGGCCATGGCGCTGCGCAAGGCGGGCGTGGCCCCGAGCGCGGTCGACTACGTGAACGCCCACGGCACCTCCACGCCCTACAACGACCGGCTGGAGACGATGGCCATCAAGCGCTGCTTCGGGGAGCATGCCCATCGCCTGGCCATCTCATCCACCAAGTCCATGACCGGGCACCTTCTGGGCGGAGCGGGTGGTCTGGAAGCCGGGATCTCGGCGTTGGCCGTGCACCATCAGGTGGCGCCGCCGACGATCAACCTGGACGATCCGGATCCCGACTGCGATTTGGACTACGTGCCTCACGTGAAGCGGGAAATGCCGATCACTTATGCGCTGTCGAACTCGTTCGGCTTCGGCGGCACCAACGCCGTGCTGCTCTTCCGGCAGTTCGAGAGCTAGCGAGGCTCCGCCCGGACCAACAAACCATGTGGCTCCACCTCGCTAGCTGCAGTGTCTTTTTTCCCCGCGTTCCGCGGGGCGGGGCGTGACGTGAAGATCGCCGTCTGCATCAAGCAGGTTCCCACGCGCGAGTGGCAGCCGCGCATCGACGAGGCGGGCACGTGGGTTCGTGAACAGGACGTCAGCTACGAGTTGAACGAGCCCGACGCCTACGCCCTCGAGGAGGCCCTTCGGCTTCGCGAGCGCCACGGCGGGGAAGTCGTGGTGTGTTCAGCCGGCCCCGCGCGCGTGCAGCAGGTGCTGCGTGAAGCGTTGGCGCGGGGCGCGGACCGGGCGATCCATGTCGACGGCCAGGGGATTGGCGCGCTGGACGCGGCGGCCGTCGCCGAGGCGCTCGAAGCGGCCCTCCGCGAGGAACACGTCGACCTGGTCCTGACGGGCCTCCAATCCGACGATCAAGGTCATGCCCAGATGGGCGTGGTCCTGGCCGAGCGGCTCGGCATCCCGCACTCGACGATCATCATGCAGGTCGAGGTCACGGATGGGCGCGTGCGGGTGAAGCGCGAGCTCGAGGCCGGATGGTTCCAGTGGATCGAGATGCCGCTGCCGGCGCTGCTCACCATCCAGAGCGGGATCAACCAGCTCCGCTACGCCACGCTCAAGGGCATCATGGCGGCGAAGAAGAAAGAGATCCGGCAGGTCGCGGCCGGCGCCCCCCGCCCACGTCACGAAGTCGTGTCGCTGGCTGTCCCAACCCGATCCAAGGAGACGGCGATGCTGACCGGGTCGCCTGCCGAGGTGGCGGCCGAGCTGGTGCGCCGGCTGAGCGACGAGGCGCGCGCGCTGTGACCCTGGTCGTGGTCGAGCACAGCGCTGGCGTCATCAGCCGCGCGTCCTGGGAAGCGGTGGCGGCCGTCCAGTCCGTGGCGCCGGACGGCGAGATCTCCCTCCTGCTGCTGGGATCGGGGATCGGCGAATTGGCTGCCGTCGCGGCGGCACGCGGGGTTGGGCCGGTGCACGTCGTGGAGGACGCGGCGTTGGGCGCCTACACACCGGACGCGTACATCTTCGCCGTCGGCGCGGCCGTGGCGGCCCTGCGCCCGCGTTTGGTCGCCATGGCTCACAGCTACCAAGCCCGCGACTACGCACCGGCGCTGGCCGCGCGCCTTGGCGCCCCGCTCGTATCCGACGTGGTCGGCCTGCGGCTCGAGAACGGCGAGCTGCGATTCCGACGGCCCATGTTCCAGGGCAAGCTGGCGGCCGAAGTTCGTGCCGTGGGCGACGCCCCGACCTTCGTCGCACTGCAGATCGGGGCGTTCCGCGCCGACGGGGTCAAGAGCCGCACCGACGGCGGGGCGTCGAGCCCCGTCGAGCGTCTGACCGTGGACTTCACGGGCTTCACGAACCGGCAAACCGCGGAGCCGCCGTTCCGCGAGGCCAGGCAGGCCGTGGACCTCAGCCAGGCCGAACGCATCGTGGCGGTGGGCCGTGGCATCAAGGCACAGGAACACATCGCCGTGGCCGAGCGGCTGGCCGTCGCACTCGGCGCCGAGCTGGCCGCGTCGAGGCCCATCTGCGACAACGGTTGGCTGCCGATGGATCGACAGGTGGGCAGCTCGGGCCAGACGGTGGCGCCGAAGCTGTACGTGGCCGTGGGCATCTCCGGAGCCATCCAGCACCTGGTGGGCATGAAAGGCGCCCGGACCATCGTGGCCATCAACAAAGATCCGGACGCGCCCATCTTCGAGGTGGCCGACTACGGGGTGGTCGGAGACCTGTTCGAAGTCCTGCCGGCCTTCACGAGCGAGCTGAGCAAGCGGAGCCGCTAAACTCCTGCTATGACCCCTGTCACGAGAGAGACGCTCGACGTCGACGTCCTCATCGTGGGCGGCGGACCCGCCGGCCTCGCCTGTGCGCTTCGACTGTCGCAACACGCCACGCAGGCCGGCGTATCGCTGGCAGTCGCCGTCCTGGAAAAAGCTCGTGAGGCCGGCGCGCACAGCTTGTCGGGCGCGGTCCTGGATCCATCGACGCTGCGCGATCTCATCCCCGACTTCGAGGCGCAGGGGGCTCCGATTGCGACGCCGGTCACGAGCGACCGCGTCTACTTCCTGACCGAGCGCCGGACGATCCGGCTGCCGATCGTGCCGCCGCCGCTGGTCAATCACGGCAACTCGTTGGTGTCGCTCAACCAGCTTGTAAAGTGGCTGGCTGAACGCGTCGAGAAGGCCGGCGTGGATCTCTTCACGGGATTTGCCGGACAAGACGTCCTGATCGAGGACGGTCGCGTTGTGGGCGTCAGAACCGGCGACCGTGGCCTGGACCGCGCGGGCGCGCCGAAGTCCGGCTTCGAGCCCGGCGTGGACGTGCGCGCCAAGGTCACCGTGTTCTGCGACGGCGTGCGCGGCAACCTCACCAAGCAACTGCTCGCGCGGTTCCCGCTGGCCGACGGGCGAGAGCCCGAGCAGTTCGCGGTAGGCCTCAAGGAGCTGTGGGAAGTCCCTGCGGGGCGCCTGCCGGTCGGGCGCGTGGTCCACACGTTGGGCTACCCGTTGCGCCACGAAGAGTTCGGAGGCGGCTTCCTGTACGGGTTTCCCGACAACCACGTCTCGCTTGGGCTCGTCGCCGGCCTGGACTACCAGGACCCGCTCTTCGACCCCCACGACGCCTTCAATCGATTCAAGCGCCACCCGCTCGTCGCACGGCTGCTCGACGGCGGGCGATTGGTGCGATACGGCGCAAAGGCCTTGCCCGAAGGCGGTTGGAACACGATTCCGCGCGTGCACCTCGACGGCGCGCTCATCGCGGGGGACGCCGCGGGGTTTCTCAACTCCATGCGGCTCAAGGGCATTCACCTCGCCATGCGGACCGGCATGTTGGCCGCGGACGCGGCCTTCGATGCGGTGCAAGCGGGGGACACCTCCGCCGGGCGCCTCGCGAGCTACCAGCGCGCCATCGACGCCGGCACGGTGCGCCGGGAGCTCTATCCCGTGCGTAACGTCCACCAGGCGTTCGGCTTCGGCCTGATTCCAGGCGCCGCGTTCGCGGGGCTGGCGCTCCTGACCGGCGGCCGCTGGATGCAGGACCTCGCCGGCCACGCAGGGCACGCCCGAATGCGCACGCTGCAGTGGTACCACGGCCTGGACGTCTCGAAGCACAGACGCGCCGGCCGGGTGGAGGTGGACCGCCAGCTGACGTTCGACAGGCTGACCAACGTGCACTACTCCGGCACCGCGCATCGCGAAGATCAGCCGGGGCACCTCCTGGTCGACACGACGGTCTGCACGACGCGCTGCGGCCCCGAGTTTGGGCACCCGTGCATCCGGTTCTGCCCCGCGCAGGTGTACGAGATCCACACGGAGGCCGACGGCACCAAGCGGCTGCAGATCAACGCCGCCAACTGCGTGCACTGCAAGACCTGCGACATCATGGATCCCTACCAGGTGATCACCTGGGTGCCGCCCGAAGGCGGAGGCGGTCCGCAGTACAACGGAATGTAGGCCCTCCAGGTGCCCGACGATCCGAACGCGGAGCCGTGGCGGCAGTCCTGGTGGCGCCGCGCCCAGGTGGCCGTCATCGGCGCGGTGGCCTATCGGCTTGTCGCGCTCCTGGGCGCGACCCTGCGATGGAAGGTCGAGGGTGTCGAGCACTACGACGCGGCCGTGCGGTCCGGACAGGCTCCGATCCTCGGGTTCTGGCACGGGCGGATCCTGCCGGCCACCGTCTACTTTCGCGGACGCGGGATCGTAGTGATCACCAGCCGCAACTTCGACGGCGAGTGGATCGCGCGCATCATCGAGCGCTTCGGCTACGGCACGGCCCGCGGGTCGACCACACGCGGTGGTCCCCAGGCGCTTCGCGGGTTGGTGCGTGCCTTGCGCCGAGGAGCCCCCGCCGGGTTCACGCTGGACGGCCCGCGGGGACCGGCGCGTGTCGCACAGCCAGGAGCCCTCTGGCTGGCGAGCGCCACCGGGCACCCTGTGTTACCGTTCCACCTCGAAGCGTCGAGGGCATGGACGGCCAACAGTTGGGACGCCACGCAGGTGCCCAGGCCCTTCTCGACGGTCGCCATCGCGATGGGCGAGCCGTTCACCGTGCCCGCTGGTGCGGACGACGACACCATTCGCGCGGCGACGGCCGACCTCGAGGCGCGGCTCGCGCGGCTCGAAGCGCGGGCGCGGGCGATGCTGAAGGAAGGAGCTGCGACATGAATGGCAGAATGGCGCGAGTGATCGCGGTGTGCGTCTGTGCGGTAACGGTACTGAGCGCGCAGGGCCGAACGACGCTCGACATGTATCTCGTCGACGTCGAAGGCGGCAACGCCACGCTGTTCGTGACGCCGAGCGGCGACACGCTGCTCATCGATACCGGGAACGGCGGCGCCGCCGCCGTCCGCGACGCCGAGCGCATCCTGGCCGCGGCGAAGGATGCGGGCGTGACCCGCATCGATCATCTGGTGACCACGCACTACCACGGCGATCACTTCGGGGCCATGGCGGAAGTGGCGGCCCGGTTGCCGATCGCGCATTTCCTGGACCACGGCCCCAACGTCCAGGCCAACCCCGCCACCGACGCGTTCTTGTCCACGACCTACCCGGCGCTCTTCGCCGGCAAGGCGCACACGGTGGTGAAACCCGGGGATACGGTGAACCTTCGAGGCGTGGATGTCCGCATCGTGACGTCGGCGGGGAAGGCCATCGAGCGGTCCCTGCCAGGCGCCGGCGCGGCCAACGCCTTGTGTTCCAGTTTCACGCCACAGGATCCGGACCCCAGCGAGAACGCGCAGTCGGTGGGCACGCACATCACCTTCGGGCGCTTTCGGCTGGCGCACCTGGGCGACCTGACCTGGAACAAGGAGCGGGACCTGATGTGCCCGACCAACCGCCTCGGGACGGTGGACGTGTTCGTCGTGTCGCACCACGGGCAGCCGGTCTCGAACAGCGAGGTGTTGGTCCACGCGCTGCGGCCGCGCGTGGCGCTCCTCAACAACGGCACCCGCAAGGGCGGTCAGCCCCCGGCAATGAGGGTGCTGCACACGTCGCCCGGCCTCGAGGATCTGTGGCAGCTGCACTTCTCGCAGTTGAGCGGGCAGGAGTACACCGTTCCGGGTGTCTTCATCGCCAACGGCATCGACGAGCAACCCGCCGCGATGCCCATCGCGGCGCTGGCCGCGCCCGCGCCGGGGCCAGGCGCACCGCCGCCGCCCGTGCACAACGGCCCGGCCTATTGGCTGAAGTTGTCGGCGCAGAACGATGGCACGTTCACCGTGACCAACGCGCGCAACGGGTTCCAGAAAACCTATCGGGCCGGCTCCCGGTAGGCCGGGAAGCCGTAGGCGAAGCGAAGCTTCGTTACGGAACTTGCGTTCCGTTGGCGTCGTGGTAGTGGCCGTGCGCCGGATCCCAGACCCGCACGGCTGATGCCGAGCGGTCGGTGCTGAAGGACGCCACTCCGGCGGCGACCGCGGCCACGACGGCTCCACCGACGACGAACATCAGGATGCGCCCCGTCCGATCGGAATCGGTGGCCACACCGTGGCACCGCTTGAACTTCTTCCCGCTGCCGCAGGCGCAGAGGTCGTTTCGACCCTGTTTGCTCATGGGCGCATTGTAACCAGCTGGCCGCACGGATCAAGGCGGGGGGTCCACAGTCCCGAATAGCGCTCCCAGGCGCCTCAGGGCACGTCCACGGCTTTGGGCCGGCGCGACCCGGGTGAAGACCACCGACACACCGTGGTCCCCTTCCTCCACGGCTTCGCCTCCACTGAATCCCAATGGCTCAATGATCGCTCCCAGCGCGTCCGCCTGCTCCCGGCTGCGCAAGCTGCAGAGCACCGTGCGCAGTCCCGGGGCCGCCAGCACGGCTGATGCGCCCTGGAGGACGCGCTGGGGCTGACGCCGGACGGCAACGCGAATGGCCGTGGGAGGTGGAAGGGCGTACCGGCGAACGACCTCGTCCAGCGTGTCGGCGCAGACCGGCTGCACGTAGCGCCCGTCGCTGCCGTCGCGCGCGGCGCGCCAGGACCGATCGCTCAGCGAATGCTGGTCGCTGCCGGCGTCGTGCGAGTACTCCAATTCGAGGAGTGCCGTCCGAGGTCCCAGGGCGACCGGCAGCGGCAACACGCTGCGGCCGCACCCGTTGTGGACGACGTTGTCGCACAACGCCTTGAAGGCGGCGAACCCCGGTTCGAACGCCACCGTCGTGCAGCCGCGGTGCACGGCCGCGAAGATCGCGTAGGTGCCGACGCCCGCCCCGACGTCATAGACGGTATCTCCGGGGCGCACCTGAGCCTCGAGCCATGCCCGAACGCTCGGCGCCATCACCACCACGCCGTCGCGCCGCCACCGCTTGGTTTCCGGCGTGGCGAAGATCGCGGCAGGCGAGTCTGCCGTCAGGCGCAAGAGACGCGTCGGTGCCGGACGCTCCTGCGCAGTCGCGTGGCCATCGTCGCCGTCGAACGCGGCCGCCGGCGGCGCCGATGAGGCGCTGACGGCAGCGGGCCCATCGAGTGCCCGCCCTCCTGAACGTGGCGCGGCCCGCTCGACCAGGAGCCGAGCCAGAAGCGATGCTACGGCTCCGTCCTCGCGCGGGCGCAGGAACTCCTTTACGAACCGCTGGATGTCTCCGCTCACCATCGGCTCGCGGAGGGCCGCCTCGAGCTGCGCGACGTGTTCCTGGAGGCTCGCGGCGTACGTCACGAAGCCGCCGTGCTCCCGCAGGAGATAGTTGAAATGCAACGTGTGCGCCTGCCCGTCGGCCGAGCGATCGTTGGCGAGCACCGTGAAGACGGGGCGCCCGGCGATGCCGGCTTCCAGCTCGGCGCTCGTGTTGAGCGCGACCACGGCGTCGGCATGGTGCAGGCACTCGAAGAAGGCCTCCTGCGTCCGGTAGGTGGTGCGCAGCACGATCGCGGCGGGATCGCCGAACGGGCGGTGCACCCAGCCCGTGACGTTCGGCATCTGGCGCCACGTCACGGTGGCGTTTGCTTCATCCGACTCGAGCGGGACGTCGGGATGGGGACGAACCACCACGTTGGCCGACCCGAGGGCGCCGCCCGCCGCACGCAGGCTCGCCAGCCAGGAGCGGATGAAGGCGGGTTCGTCCTCGGCGATGAAGCGCGACGAGCACAGATACAACAGCGTGGGCCGCGCGGCGTCGAGACCCAGGGGCTCGTAGAACTGCGCGCGCGTGGCGCGACTGCGCAGCTCGAAGAACGCGTCGAACCTCGGCGCCCCGGCCACGACGACGCGCTCGGGCGGGAAGTCGTGCAGGTCTCGGGCCTCCTGGCGTTGCCGCTCGTTCCACACGAACATCAGATCAGGGGCGACGTGCAGCGCGCCCTTCGTGCTCAAGTTGTCCCAGCTGAAGAGCAGCATCCAGGTGGGCAGGCCGAGCGCCTGGGCACTCTTGACGACGTCGGCCTGGCCCGAACCGAAGTGCAAACCCGGGGTGACCAGCACGACGTCCGGCGCGTGCGCCGACAGGAACTCGTCGTACATCGGGTCCCGCGGGATCGCGCGCTCGATCCGGGCGAACGCGTCGAGCGCCCGGGCCGCGGCCTGCGCCGGCAACGCCGGGGGACGCCCCACTGTGCCAGCGGCCACGGCCAGCTCGCGCGCCAGGCGCGCGCCGGCACGGTCGGCCAGCTTGCCCGCGTGGGCGTACGGCGACCGCGTGTACTGCGCCCAATCCCTGGCGGTCCGCACCAGCGGCGCCGCCGTTCGCCAGGCGTCGGTGCGGCCGTCGGGGCACGGCACGATCGAGAATCCGGAGTGCGCGAACTGCTCGGCCAGGCGAACGTCGCGGGCCGCGTCGCGTTCCTGAATCGTGAGGACGACACGCTGGCCCAGCGCGAGCAGCGCCGTGATAACGCCCTCGAAGGTGTCGACGTTCTTCTTCTGCTTGCAGACCAGCAGGAATGTCATCGGGCTCTTGGCGACAATACCACCGTACAATCGCCCGAATGAGCTTGACGGTGGTCTCCTCATCGCTCTTCCTGGATCACCTCACGCCGCCGGGGCATCCCGAACGCGTGGCGCGGGGCGACGTGCTGAACGGCGTGGCGCAAGAATGCCGAGCCCGCGGCGCGCGGATGCTGGACCCGAGACTTGCCACCGACGCCGAACTGGCGCGCGTGCACGACGCGGAGTACGTCGCGTCGATTGCCGCCACGGCCGGACGGACGGTGGCCTTGGACCCCGACACCTACACGTCGCCGCAGACGCACGAGGTGGCCCGGCTGGCGGCGGGCGCGGCGCTGGTCGCCGTGGAGGCTTCGCTGAATGGCCCGCGGGGGACACGGGCCCTGGCGCTCGTGCGGCCGCCCGGTCACCATGCCGAGCGATCTCGGGCCATGGGCTTCTGCTTCTTCAACAACGTGGCGTTGGCCGCGGCGCATGCGCGGGCGGCGGGGCTGGCACGAGTGGCCGTGGTCGACTACGACGTCCATCACGGGAACGGTACCCAGTGGTCGTTCTACGACGACCCCTCCGTGCTTTTCATCTCGTCGCATCAGTACCCGTTCTACCCGGGCACGGGCGGCGCCACGGACGTCGGCAAGGGGCGCGGGATGGGCTACACGGTGAACCTCCCGATCGAGGCAGGCGCCGCCAACGCCGATCTCGAGAAGGCCTATCAGACCGTGGTGGTGCCGATCCTGCACCAGTTCAGGCCCGAGCTCATCCTGGTCTCGGCAGGCTTTGACGCTCACGCCGACGACCCCCTGGGTGGGATGCGGTTGTCGGCGGGGCAGTTCGGCCGGCTGACGGCGATGCTGGGGACCGTGGCGGACACACATTGCCAGGGACGCCTGGTCGCCGTCACCGAAGGCGGGTACGACCTGGCCGCGCTGCGTGCCTCGGCCACAGCCGTGGCGCGCGTGCTCGCGGGTGAAGCGGACCTCGGCGACTTCGAGCGCCCCGACGGTCCCACCGTGCGCGCGGATGCCACGCTGGCCGCGGTCCTGCCCGGTCTTCGCGCGCACTGGCAGCTATAATCGATCACCCCACGACATGCCCGACTATCGTCCTCAAGAGCTCGATCGGAAATGGCAGGAGCGCTGGCGCGAGAGCCGCGCTTTCGAGGTGGACGTCGACCCATCGCGACCCAAGTTCTACTGCCTCGAGATGTTCGCCTACCCCTCGGGGCACGCGCACGTCGGACACGTGCGCAACTACATCATCGGCGACGTGATGGCGCGGACCAAGCGGATGCAAGGCTTCAACGTGCTGCACCCGTTCGGGTGGGACGCGTTCGGGCTGCCAGCCGAGAACGCGGCGATCAAGAACGGCATCCACCCCGAGGTCTCGACGCGCGGCAACATCGCCCACATGAAGGGACAGCTGCAGCGTCTCGGCATCAGCTACGCGTGGGAGCGGGAGCTGGCCACGTGCGACGCCGAGTACTACAAGTGGAACCAGTGGCTCTTCATCCGCATGGTCGAGCGCGGGTTGGCGTATCGCCGCCGGTCCAGCGTGAACTGGTGCCCGAGCTGCAACACGGTGCTGGCCAACGAGCAGGTCGTCGACGGCGGGTGCTGGCGGTGCGGCACGCCCGTGGAGATGCGCGACCTCGAGCAGTGGTTCTTCCGGATCACGGCCTACGCCGACGAGCTGTTGGACGCCACCGCCGAGCTCCAGAAGTGGCCCGAGAAGGTCCTGACGATGCAGCGGAACTGGATCGGGCGCTCCGAGGGCGCGAAGGTCCGGTTCGCGGTGGTGGGGCATCCCGGAACGACGCTCGAAGTGTTCACCACGCGCATCGACACGATCCATGGGGCTACGTTCGTCCTGCTCGCGCCGGAGCATCCCCAGGTGGCCGCGCTGGCCGAGTCGGCGCCGGATCCGGACGCCGTTCGACGCGCGGCGCAGACGTTCCGCCTGCAGGATCGCGCCGCCCGGATGAGCGGCGCGGTGGAGAAGCAGGGCTTCGACACCGGCGCGACGGCGATCAACCCCTTCACCGGCGCGGCGGTGCCGATCTGGGTGGCCAACTTCGTGCTGGGCGAATACGGCACAGGAGCCGTGATGGCCGTGCCGGCGCACGACCAGCGCGACTTCGAGTTCGCCCGCAAGTACCAGCTGCCGATTCGCGTCGTGGTCACGCCGGACGGTGGCCCCCTCGATGACGCCACCTTGACCGAGTCGCAGCCGGCCTACGGCACGCTCGTGAACTCGGGCGAGTTCAGTGGACTGTCATCAGCCGACGCCCAGCGCCAGATGGTGGCGGCCGCCGCGGCGGGCGGGTTCGGCGAGGGCACCGTGCAGTATCGCCTGAAGGACTGGGGCATCTCGCGGCAGCGGTACTGGGGCACGCCCATCCCGATGATCAACTGCGAGCTTGACGGTCTGGTGCCCGTGCCCGACGCGGACCTGCCGGTCGAGTTGCCGAAGCTGGCGCAATTCACCGGCCGCGGGGATTCACCGCTGGCACAGGTGGCCGAGTTCGTCAACACGACGTGCCCGCGCTGCGGCCGCCCGGCGCGCCGCGAAACGGACACGATGGACACGTTCGTGGACTCATCGTGGTACTTCTACCGGTTCGCCGATCCTCGCAACCAGAGCCTGCCGTTTTCGCCCGAGGCCGTGAAGTACTGGCTGCCCGTGGACTTCTACAGCGGCGGGGTGGAGCACGCAATCCTTCACCTCATCTACTCGCGCTTCTTTGCGCGCGTGTTCCGCGACATCGGCCTGGTCACGCACAGCGAGCCGTTCCAGCAACTGCTCACCCAGGGCATGGTGCTCAAGGACGGCGCGGTGATGTCGAAGTCCAAAGGCAACGTCGTGGACCCCGACGCGATGATCGAGAAGTTCGGCGCCGACGCGCTGCGGGTGTACGTGATGTTCGTGGCCCCGCCGGAAAAGGAAGTGGAGTGGAGCGACAGCGGGCTCGAGGGAAGCTTCCGTTTCCTGGCGCGCGTCTGGCGGCTGGTGGACCACTGGGCGCCGATTCTCGATACGGTGACGCCCACCCCGCTGGAGGCCCTATCTGGCCCGGCCGAACGCACGCTCCGGCGCCGCACGCACGAAACCGTCCGGCGAGTGACGGGTGATATCGTTGAACGCCAGCAGCTCAACACGCCCGTCTCGGCCATGATGGAGCTGGTCAACGACCTCTACGCCTACTCGGAGCGAACGCCCGCCGGCAGCCCCGGGGGACGCCCCACCGGGCAGTTCACCGTCAGCGGCGAAACCGCGGCCGCGGTACGGGAGACGCTCGAGGCGCTGGTCCGCATGTTGGCACCGTTTGCGCCGCATACTTGCGAGGAACTATGGGGGCACCTGGGACATTCGGCGGGGCTCAACGCCGCCACCTGGCCCACCTTCGACGCGGCGGTGGCCAAGGCGGACGAAGTGGTCATCCCGGTGCAGGTGAACGGCAAGATCCGCGCGCGCCTGACCCTGGCCGCCGATACCCCGGACCACGAGGTCGAGCGCCTGGCGTTGAACGACCCGCTGGTGCTCTCCCATACGACGGGGAAGACCGTGGCGAAGGTGGTGGTCGCCTCGGGCCGACTGGTGTCGATCGCGGTCCGATGACACGTCGCCTCTTGCCCCGACGGCGGCCCGGCATGGTGACGTACCTGGTGACCTGCCTCGCAGCCTGTCTGCTTGGCGCGTGTGCGTTGTCGGGATGCGGGTACGCGCTGGCCGGTCGAGGCTCGTTCCTTCCGGCCGACATTCGAACCGTCGGCATCCCGAAGCTCGTCAACCGGACCACGTTCTTCCAGGTCGAGGACACCATCACCGAGAAGGTCCGCACCGAGTTCATCGGGCGTGGCAAGTACGCGGTGACGCCGGAGGCGCTGGGCGCCGATGCCGTCTTGACGGGGGAGATCACCGCCATTTCCGTGCAGCCGGTCGGATTCACCGATCAGCAGCTCGGCTCGCGCTATCTCTTCACGCTGTCGATGCGCGTCCAGTTCACCGACGCGCGCACGGCCGAGGTGCTGTGGAGCAACGAGACGCTGGTGTTTCGGGAGGAGTACGAGCTGGCAACGCGGAGCACTGGGGCCGTCCAGGGCGACACGTTCCTGGAACAGGAGCGCAGCTCGGTGGATCGCATCGCCACCGACGTAGCGCGGTCGGTCGTCACCGCCATCCTCGAGGCCTTCTAATTGCCCGCTCTTTCGGCCACGGCGCTGCGCGCGCAGCTCGCCGCCGGCGAGGCCGGTCCCCTCTATCTGCTGGTGGGCGCCGATGAAGTCGAACGGTCGGCCGTCGCCGCCGAGTTCGTGGCGCTCGTGGAAGATGAGCTGCGCCCGTTCAACGTCGATCGACATCACGGCGCCGACATCACGGGAGACGCGCTCATCGACGCGGCCAACATGTTTCCCCTGATGGCCCCTCGCCGCGTGGTCATCGTGCTGGAGGCCGAACGGCTCCTGACGCCGAAACGCGAGTCGCGCGCGGCCGACGAGCAGGCAGAGCGACTCGAACGCTTCATCGGGGACCCGGCGCCGCATGCCACGGTGGTGTTCGTCTGCGGCGCCCTCGACATGCGGCGTCGGGTCTCGAAGCTCCTCCTCCGCGAAGCACAGGTGGTGGACTGCGGCACCATCGAGGACCCGGCCGCGGCCGAGCGGTGGGTCCGCGCGAGGGCCGCGCAGGAGCGGGCGCCGCTCGACCCCGGCGCGGCACGCGCGCTGGTTGATCGCGTCGGGCTGGACATCGGCCGCTTGCGCGCGGCGCTGGAGCGCGTGACGCTCTATGCGATGGGGCGGCCCACCATCACCGCCGCCGACATCGAGGCGGCTGTCGTGCCGGGCCCCGAGGCCCAGGCCGATTTCGGCATCGCGAAGGCCATCTGGCGCGACGACGCCGCGGAGGCCCTCCGCGAATTGGGCCGCGCCACCGAATCGGGCGCCCCTCCGTTCCTGCTACTGGGGCAACTGCGCGCCGCGGCGGAGAAGCTCCCCCCCGCCAGGCTTTCTGCGGCCGTGGGCGCGGTCCTGCGAACCGACCTGGCGCTGAAATCCTCCGGAGGAGACCCGAACGTACTACTCGAACGGCTGGTGGTGGAGCTGTGCGCGCCGCGGGGACGAGCGGGGAGGCCCACCCGTCCGTAGCCCCTCTAGGAAACGCGCGTGACGTGCGCGGCCAGGCGCGACTTGTAGCGGCCCGCGGTGTTGCGGTGGATGATGCCCTTGGCGGCCATCTTGTCCACGATCGAGACGGTCTTGCTGAGCGCAGCCTTCGCCGCGTCGAGGTCCTTGCCGTCGAGCGCCGCCCGGATGGCCTTGAGCGCCGACCGGAGGTTCGACCGCATGCCGCGGTTGTGTTCGCGTCGCTTGACGTTCTGACGGTTCGCCTTGAGGGCGGATTTGGTGCGCTTGGCCACTGAGCTCTAGTCCTCTCCAGAAAACTTGACCGCCAGAATTGCAACCAAGAAATCAAGTTTTCCCGCCCCGCGAAGCGGGGCAAACAGACACTGCAACTAGCCCGGCGGAGCCGGGCTAGTTCCTACCCGACAAAGGGCTCATTCTAACACGCTGGTCCAGGAACGGTCCTGATACGGCTGAATTACCAGCGGAACCTTACCGTGGCTGCGGCTGGAGGACGTCCAGCGCCACCCGCCACTGGCCCGTGCGCTCGCGCGTCCAGACGCGGGCGTAGAAGCCCTCCTCCCCACGGACGGTCTGGCCACCACGGCCCCGGCTCCCGGCCTCCGCGGCGGGCCGCACCAGCTGGTAGGTGCCCCAGGTGTACCCCAGGTCCCCCGATCGGGCCGACTCGGCATAGCGACCGTCGCCGAGCGTGAAGCGGGGTTGGCCGGCGAGCCACGCCAGGATGCGCGTCTCGCCGACCAGCGGCTGGACACCCGGTCGATGGAGTCGCGCGTTGGGCGCCAGCCGTCCGCGATAGCCGCGGGCCTGGCTGGCGCGGAGCGCGCTGTTGAGGACGTTGTCGGCGGCCGCCAGCGGCGGCGTCCGGTCGTCGTAGTCTCCGGAGAACCGATTGGTGGTCGCGGCTCGCTCCAGTCCCGGTGAGAAGGCCGCTACCCGAGGCGTGGGGACGCCGACATCGAGAACCACCTTGAACGTGCCGTCGCGCTGCCGCTTCCAAATCGACGCGTACACCTGGTGGCGCGGCGGGCGCCCCTCCGCTTGACTGAGCACGGGACCGGTGAGGAAGCCCAGCTCGCCGCTGCCGGACATGTCGCCGTGCCGCGGCTCCCATGCCAGCGTGAAACCCGCAGGCGGGTCGGGGTTCTTGGCGATCTGGGTCTTGGCCAGCCCGACTTCGCCTGCCTGGAAGCCGACGGCCTCTTCGGCGAAGTAGTCGAGGAACGCCTGCTTCCAGCCGACCTCGAGCGCCCGGCGCGCGAACGCCCGCTCCGTGTCGGCCATCACCTCGAACGCCGTGGGCGCGTTCGGGGACTGTGCGCCCGTGAGGTCGATGGCGACCGCGAAAGCCGCCACCACGCCCAACCACGCACACGTCGCGCGCCGCATGCGGTGACTATACGTCAGGGAGTTCGTGCCGGACACGCGTGGACCGCGTGGACCGCGTGGCCAATCAAGGCCCAAGGCTCAAGGCCCAAGGGAAGAATCGGATTGGGGCTCGAGCTAGCGCCGGACGATGTCGTACGAGCCGCTTTCGGGGCGCTCGTTCGAATAGCGCGGGATGGCTCGTCCGTCCACGACCTCGATCGTCTTGTAGATCGCGCGCTTGGTCACCGCCGACCCGTCGCTGGTCCCGGCCTTGAGGCCCACGCGCCGGACGTAGTCGCGGGTCTCGCGATACGGCGGCACCGCTCGGCCGTACCGATCGACGGCTCCCGAACCAGCGTTGTACGCCGCCAGAGCCAGTCGCTCGTCCCCATCGTAGCGATCCAACAACCGGCGCAGGTACAACGTGCCGCCGCGGATGTTCTCCGCCGGGTCATAGGCGTTGACCACGCCGAGTTCTCGGGCCGTGGCCGGCATCAGCTGCATCAGGCCCATGGCACCCTTCGGCGACGTCGCGCGCGGGTTGAAGCCCGACTCCACTTGAATCACCGCTCGCACCAGCTCGGGCCGCAGATCGTGTCGCTGTGCATGCTCCTGCACCAGGGACTCGTAGCCTGTGTCCACGGCCGGCCGCTCGACCGGAGTGGTCGTGCGGTACGCCGGCGCGCCCGCCACTTCGTACACGCGGGTCGGTGCGTCGATCGGCCGGTCCGAGAGCACCAGCGTGCCTCGGGCGTCACGCCACGCGTAGATCTGCGCAGAGGCCGATGCCGGCACGAGCAACGCCGTGACGATCGCGAGGGCGCGCAGCGGCCAACCACCGGTGCACACGCTGACTGTAGACAATGCCTGCATTCGTGGCAGGATATCGGCTCGAACATCCGCCGACTGTTGCCTGCCGCGTCCGGCGCCCCTCGTGCGCCACGTTCAGTTGCATCGTCGAGAAGGGACCAGCGATCGTGTGGAAGCAGTGGGTGCGGCAGCCGCAGGCAGTGTGGCTGCGCCGGGCGTTGTTCCAGGTCCACCTGTGGTCCGGGCTGGCCATCGGCCTCTACATCGTGATGCTGAGCGTTACCGGCAGCGCGCTGGTGTACCGCAACGAGCTGGACCGCTACTTCGCCACCCCGCGCCCGGCCTTCGACGCCAAGGCTACGCGGCTTAGCGCCGACGAACTGCGTCGGGTGGCCGAAAAGGCCTACCCCGGATGGGCGATCACGCGGGTGGGGGACCGGGTCACCAGACGCAACCCGACGATCGAGATCTGGGTGGAGCGAAACGGCGAGAAGAAGGAGCGCTTGTTCAACCCCTACACGGGAGCGGAGCTCGGCCCCTCGATCACCCAGGGAGAGCACTTCGTGTTGTGGCTCGCGCGACTGCACGATGACCTGCTCTTCGACCGTGCGGGACGATACTGGAACGGCGTCGGCAGCGGCATCGCGACCGTCCTGTGCCTGACGGGCCTGGTGGTCTGGTGGCCGGGCTCCACGCGGTGGAAGCGCAGCCTGCAGATCAAGTGGACGAGCGGCTGGCGCCGATTCAACTGGGACCTGCACAGCGCGATCGGGTTCTGGCTGTTCCTCTTCATGCTGATGTGGGGCGTCTCGGGGTTCTACCTCGGCATTCCCGAGCCGTTCTCGAACTTCGTCGATTCGATCTCAGACCCTGACGACTACCTCGGCGAGCGTCCCGGCGACATCGTGCTGCTGTGGCTCACGCGACTGCACTTCGGGCGATGGCGCAACATGCCCGTGCTGAAGGCCGTGTGGGCGGTGCTCGGCCTCGTGCCCGCGCTGATGTTCGTGACCGGCGTCATCATGTGGTGGAACCGCGTCCTGCGTCGCCGCAACGTCAGCACTACATGACCACGGGTCGTCAATCTCCGGTCGTCAGTCTCCGGTCGTCGGTCTCCGGTCTCCGGTCTCCGGTCTAAAGCCCGCTCCCTTTTCGGCATTGGGCATTGGGCATTGAGCATTGCCTATCCCCCCGCGAGCTCCGCCACCACCGTTCTGGCGGCTGACAGGAGCTCTTCTATCTTCGATGGGTCCTTGCCTCCGGCCTCGGCGAAATCGGGTCGCCCGCCGCCACCCCCACCCACGATCGGCGCCAGCTTCTTCACCACCGTGCCGGCGGGAATCTTCTTGGCCAGGTCAGCGGTGACGCCGGCCACGACCAGCACGCGCCCACCGACGTCACCTGCCAACACCACGACGCCGCTCTTGATCTGATCACGGTGCCGGTCGACCAAGGCGCGCAGCCCGTCCTTGTCGACTCCGTCCACCCGACGCGCGACGAGGGTGACGCCTGCCACGCTCTCGGCGGTGCCGTCCTGCGCACGGCTGCCGCCTCCGAGCGCCGCCTGAACTTTAGCCTCCTGGAGCTGGCGCGCCAGACGTTTGTTTTCCTCGACCACCGCGCTCGCCCGGTCGGCCAGATTGTCGGGCGACGCGTTGAACAGCCCGGCCAAGGCTGTCACCGAGTCGCGCTGCTGCTTGAACACGTCCAGGGCCCCGAAGCCGGTCACCGCCTCGATCCGGCGCACTCCCGCCGCGACGCCGGCCTCGGAGGTCAGAGCAAAGAGGCCGATATCGCCCGTCGCCTTCACGTGCGTACCGCCGCACAGCTCCTGGCTGACGCCGGGCACCTTCACGACGCGCACCAGATCCCCGTACTTCTCGCCGAAGAGCGCCATCGCTCCTCCCGCGATGGCCGCGTCCGTGGCCATCACGTCGGTGGTCAGCGGAACGTTCGCCAGGACGTGTTCGTTGACCAGTCGCTCCACCTCGCGGACCTCGGCCCGGGACATCGCGGCAAAGTGGGCGAAGTCGAACCGCAGGCGGTCGGGCGCCACGAGCGAGCCCGCCTGCTTCACGTGCGCGCCGAGCACCTGCCGGAGCGCCGCGTGCAGGAGGTGCGTGGCGGTGTGGTTCCGACGCGTGGCGTCCCGCGTGGGCCCGTCCACCTCGGCTTTCACCGTCGCCCCCGTGGCCAGCGTGCCCTGTGTGACCTCGACCTGATGCAGGCGAGGCCAGCCCGCCACGCGTACCAGGCCGGAAACAGTCGCCGCGCCGCCCACGCCGTGGAGGCGCCCTTGGTCGGATACCTGGCCGCCCGCTTCCAGGTAGAAGGGGGTTTCGCTCAGCGCGACCAGACCGTGCGCGCCGGCCTCGAGCTCCGGGACCTCGGTGCGGTCGGGGCCGAACAGCGCGACGATCCGCGATTCCAGCGACGTCGTGTCGTAGCCGCGAAAGCCTTTGTCCCCGGCTGCCTCGAGCGCCAGGCGCGTCCCGGCGCTGGCGTTCCACGGCGCGTCTGCCGCGACGCCTCCCTTGAACGCACTCTTCGCACGCGCCTGGTCCCGCTGGCCTTCCATTGCGCGATCGAAGCCCGCCGCGTCGAACGCCAGGCGCCGGTCCTGCACCATGTCCTCGATGAAGTCCCGCGGCAGGCCAAACGTGTCGTACAGGCGGAACGCGGCGTCGCCTCCAAGGGCGCCACTGGCAGCCGCCGCGTCGAGGGCCTCCTCGAGGCGGGGAAGCCCCCCGGTCAGCACGGCCCCGAACCGGTCTTCCTCGCTACGCACCACCTTGACCACGGCGTCGCGGTTGGCCACCAGTTCGGCGTAGGCCTCGCCGAACGTCCCGACTACGACGTCCACCAACGAGTAGAGGAACGGCTCGTCCAGGCCCAGGCGGCGCCCGTGCCGCATCGCGCGGCGCATGATCTTGCGCAACACATAGCCCCGCCACTCGTTGGACGGCGCCACGCCATCGGCGAGGAGAAACGTCATGGCGCGCAGGTGGTCCGCCACCACGCGCATCGACACGTCCGACGGCTCCAGCGTCCCGCGGTGGGTCACGCCCGCGCGCTCCCCGAGCGCTCGCAGGATGGGCCCGAAGAGGTCGGTCTCGTAGTTCGAGAGCTGGCCGTGCATTACGGCCGCGACACGCTCGAGGCCCATGCCCGTATCGATCGATCGGGCTGGCAGCGGCGACAGGCGTCCATCGGCCTGCCGGTCGAACTCCATGAAGACGTTGTTCCAGATCTCCACGAACCGGTCGCAGTCGCACTCCATGCCGCGGCACGTGCCGCCGGCGGCCTCGGCCGCGCACGGCAAGTTTGCGCCGCGGAAGTAGTAGATCTCCGAGCAGCGGCCACAGGGGCCGGTCTCACCCATCGTCCAGAAGTTGTCGTCGGCCCCCAGCTCGCCGATGTGATCGGCTGGCACGTACCCGCGCCAGCGCGCGTACGCCTCGTCGTCGCGCGGCACCGCCGTGTCGCCCTTGAAGATCGTCACGAACAGCCGGTCTTCGGCGATGCCCCACTCCTTGGTCAAGAGCGTCCAGGCCAGCGCGATGGCGTCGTCCTTGAAATAGTCGCCGAACGAGAAATTCCCCAGCATCTCGAAGAAGGTGTGGTGCCGGAACGAGGGGCCGACGTTGTCGAGGTCGTTGTGCTTGCCGCTGACCCGCATGCACTTCTGGGCCGTCGTGGCGCGGCGATATTCACGCGTCTCGGCGCCCAGGAACACGTCCTTGAACTGGTTCATGCCGGCGTTGGTAAAAAGGAGCGTCGGGTCCTCATGGGGCACCAGGGGAGAACTGGCCACCACGCGGTGGTCGTGCTGCTTGAAGTAGGCAAGGAACGACGCGCGGATCGCGTTCGGGGTCATCGCCATATTGTACAAGTGAGACGCTAGCGAGGCTCCGCCTCGGACCGTCCAGGCTTTGCCTCGCCAGGTCTTCGGCGGTCAAGTTTTCAGGTGCGGCCGTGACGGGAGCGGCGGACGCGGAGCGCGCGGGCCACGAGGTCCGCGTCGTGACCTCGAGAGAGCAGGTGCCGATAGAGTCGCGCCGCGGTTCGGTCGTCGATCGGGCCCGGCTGGGCGCCGAGTCGCCGATCGATGGTGGCCTCGATCAGCGCCTCGCGATCCACCTCCGCGAAGACGGCGTCCATCGCCCTCGCGACGAGGTCTTCTGAGATGCCGGCGGATTGGATGGCGCGCCGCACACGGCGGGGCCCCAGGCGCTTGATCGCCGTCGCGGTCCGGGCGATGGCGGAGGCGGTGCGTGCATCGTCGAGGGCGCGCTCAGCCGTCAGGCGCTCCACGGCGGCTTCGATGTCTTCGGGGGCATGCTGGGCCCGCCGCGTCAGGCGGTCCCGCAGCTGCGCCGTCGAGAGCTCCCGGCGCGCCAGCAGTCGTAAGCCGTCCACGTACGCTCGATCAGCCAAACCTCGTGATCTCTGGTTTCCCAGTGTAGCCGGCGGCGGCCATCGAATCGGTGGCCATTTCGGAAGTGGTCGAGATGCCCTGGACCTTCAGCTTGAACTCGTCGACGTTGGAGGCCCAGCGCAACGCCTCGTCGAGCGTCACGTAGCCCTGCTGATACAGGCCGAAGATCGACTGATCGAACGTCTGCATCCCGTACTGGGACGTCCCCTGGGCAATCGCCGTGTGAATCAGGTGGGTCTTTTCCTTGTCCACGATGCAGTCGCGGATGAACGCGGTGGTGCTCAGGACCTCGACGGCCGCCACCCGGCCCTTGTGGCCCGACCGCGGCATCAGGCGTTGGGACACCACGGCCCGCAGGACGCTGGCCAGCTGCAACCGGATCTGCTTCTGCTGGTGCGGCGGGAAGACCGCGATGATGCGGTTGATGCTCTCCGTGGCATCCAACGTGTGGAGCGTGGAGAACACCAGGTGCCCGGTTTCGGCCGCCAGGAGAGCCGTCTGGATGGTGTCGAAGTCCCGCATCTCGCCCACCAGGATCACGTCGGGGTCCTGGCGGAGCGCGCTACGCAGGGCGTGCGAGAAGGAATCGGTGTCGACGCCGATCTCGCGCTGGTTGATGATCGACTTGTTGTCCTTGTGCAGGTACTCGATCGGATCCTCGATGGTGACGATGTGGGCGGTGCGCGAGTTGTTGATCTCATCGATCAGCGCCGCCAGCGTGGTGGTCTTGCCGCTGCCGGTCGTCCCCGTGACCAACACGAGGCCGCGCTCCTCGGCTGCGATCTTCTTGAGGACGGGGGGCAGGAGCAGCGAATCGATGGTCGCGACGCCGCGCGGGATGATTCGGAAGATGAGGCCGATCGTGCCACGCTGTTGAAAGGCGTTGCACCGGAAGCGTCCCAACCCAGCCACGCCGTAGGCCAGGTCCACTTCGTGCTGCTCCTTGAACTTCTCGCGCTGGCCGACGGGCAGCACGGCGGCCGCCATGGCCACCATCTCTTCGTGCTCGAGCCGCTTGGTGTCGTGTGCCGGGACCAGTTCCCCCCGCACACGCATCATCGGGAACGTGCCGACCTTCAGGTGCAGGTCCGAGGCGCCGTGCTCGACGGCAATCTTGAGCAAATCGTTGACGTGCATTCAGGTCAGTTATCGGCGCCGAGACGGCCCGGGTGCAGGACCCAGGCCATATCGGGTTTTTCGGACTTGGGCCTTGAGCCTTGGGCCTTGTGACTTGACGGCGTCCTCGGCCCGCCCGGCTAGCGGCGGGCGGCGAGGGGCTGTTCCAGGGGCTGCAGCCAGCCGTAGGGGTCTGGGACCTCGCCCTTGACGATCTGGAAGAAGCGCTGCTGGATGGCCTCGGTGATGGGCCCCCGCCGGCCGCGGCCGACCTGGAGCTTGTCCACCGATTTCACCGGGGTCACTTCGACGGCCGTGCCCACGAAGAACACCTCGTCGGCGATGTACAGCATCTCGCGCGGCAGCACCTGCTCGCGGACCTCGAAACCCAGGTCGCGCGCGATGGTCACCACGGAGTCGCGGGTGATGCCCGACAGGATGGACGCCCCGACCGGCGGAGTCGAAATGATGCCGTCGCGGACCACGAACAGGTTCTGGCCGCTGCCCTCACTGAGGTTGCCGTCCACGTCCAGCGCGATGCCCTCGTCGTAGCCCTCGGTGATCGCTTCCATCTTGATCAGCTGCGAGTTCGCGTAGTTGGCGACGCTCTTGGCCATCGCGGGCATCGTGTTGGGAGCCATCCGCGACCACGTGGACACCTTCACGTTGAGGCCTTCTTCGATCGCCTCCTTCGTGAAATACGCACCCCATTCCCACAGCAGGATCGCCACGTCGACCGGACACGGAAACGGGTTGACCCCAAGCGAGTCGTACCCGCGGTAGATCAGCGGCCGGATGTAGCAGGCCTTGAAGCCATTCAGCTTGATGAGATCGACCACGGCCTTCGATAGCGTGGCCTGGTCGTAGGGCGAGTCCATCCGGTAGATCCGGGCCGAGTCCAGCAGACGGCGCATGTGCGCGTCCAGCCGAAAACAGGCGGGCCCTTGCAAGGTGTCGTAACAGCGCGCGCCTTCGAACACGCCGCTCCCGTAGTGGATGACGTGGGAGGCGATGTGCACCTTGGCGTCGGCCCAGTCCACGAACGACCCATTCATCCAGATCTTGCCAGTGCCGGGGAAACCCATTTCGTGCTCCTTTCACCGATCCTAATACGTGTCGGTCGAAAAGGAGAGGGACTCTACGGAGAAGCTACTGGCTTTCCCCACAAAAGGGGCACTTGTCGGTCCTGGCGTGCAGCGGCTTGCTGCAGTGCCAGCAGAAGCGGGCCACCGGGGCGTCGTCCCGGGCCCGCAGGCGGGCCTGGATCTCGCCCACCGAATCGCCGGCGCGGCTGGACCCGCCGGCCCGGCTGCGCATCACCCGCTTGGGCCCCGCTTCCTTGGCTTTCAACACGTCTTCCAGGACATCGGCCGCGCGTGTATACCGGTCGGCCAACGCAGGCGCCAGCGCCTTCAGCACGATGTCGGCGAGCGCCACCGGCACCTTCGGGTTGCGGAGGCGGGGCGAGGAGATGAGCTCCCCGCGTTCGAGGCGCTCCAGATCCGCCGGCGCAGGGGTTCCGTAGGGCAGGACGCCCGTCAGCATCTGGTACATCGTGACGCCGATCGCGTAGACGTCGCTGGCAAACACCGCCTTGCCGTGGAACTGCTCGGGCGCCATGTAGGGTGGGCTGCCGATCACCGTGGTCCCGTGCGCCGCGGCCTCCAGGAATCGAGACGTGCCGAAGTCGGTCACCTTCAGAACGCCGGTCCCCGACAGGAGGATGTTTCCGGGCCGCAGGTCGCGATGCAGGATGCCCGCCGCGTGGGCATGGTCCACGGCGTTGCAGATCTGGCAGGTGTAGTCCAGCGCGACGCCCAGGTCCAAGGCGCCCTCGCGCGCGATGCGCTGCTCGAGCGTCTCGCCCTCCACGTACTCCATCACGATGAAGAACACGTCGTCCTGCTTCTCGGCCGTGATCACCGTGACGATATTGGGATGGCTCATCGAGGCCAGCAACCGCGGCTCCTTCAGCAGCTCGCTGAAGTCGAGGCCTTGCTTGTGGGGGACCTTGATGGCGACCTTCTTGTCGATCCAGGTGTCTTCGGCCAGGTAGACGCTGCCGAACCCGCCGCTGCCCAGGACGGATGCCACGCGGTACTTGCCGATGGTCTGCCCTCGAAAAAACACTAGCGAGGCTCCGTCTGAGACGGTCCAAGCTCCGCCTCGCTAGGGCAGTGTCTTTTGGCCCCGCCTCGCGGGGCGGAGAAAACTTGATTCATGTGGTTGATATTCACGTGGTCAAGTTTCTAACGAAGCTCCGATTCAGAACGCCGACGGGGCATGGGCGGCAAGTCGCGCGAGTATACCTTGGCGCTTGAGCCGTGGGCCTCGCGCCTTGCACTCTGTTTGAAGGTGCCGTTGGGCCTTGAGCCTTGAGCCCTAGGCCTTGCATACTCTCTTGGGTGCACCGCTTCTATGTGCCCGACGTTCGCGCGGTCGGAGACACGGTGTCGTTGCCCGTCGATGAAGCGGAGCACGCCGCGCGGGTCCTGCGGCTGAAGGCCGGCGCACCGGTTGGCGTCTTCGACGGGCGCGGGGGCGAGTACACCGGCGTCATCGTGTCGACCGACGGGCACGTGTCGGTGCGCGTGGACGGCCGTGGTGCGGCGGCAGCGGAGCACCCGGTGTCGGTCACGCTCGTCCACGCGGTGCTGAAGGGCGACAAGATGGACGATGTGGTCCGCGATGCCGTGATGATGGGCGTGACGGCCATTCGGCCGATCGTGACATCCAGGAGCGAGACCAGCCTCGGCGCCCTGGCGCGGGGAGGCCGAGTGCATCGCTGGCGACGCGTGGCCGTGGCGTCGGCCAAACAGTGCGGCCGTGCCATCGTGCCAGACGTGCAGGAGGCCAGTGCCCTTCAGCCAGCGGCGGAGTGGCTCGACACCGCCGGGATAGCGGCACCGCGCCTGCTGCTGGTCGAGCCGAGCGTCGAGGCGGGGCACACGGTGGACGCCGCCAACGTCCCTCGGCCCACGGGGCAGGCGGTGGCGCTCGTCGTCGGGCCGGAAGGCGGGTGGACCCCGGAGGAGGTTGCCGGCCTGTCGGAGGCGTGCACGCGTGTCTGCCTAGGACCGCGTACGCTGCGCGCCGACCGCGCCGCGCTGGTTGCTGTGGCCGCGCTCTTCGCGGTATGGGGAAGTGAGTCAAGGCTCAAGGCCCAAGGCTCAAGGCCCAAAACGGAATAGGAGGGGACGTGAGCGGAAGTCGACAGCCGGTACGACATCGCCTGATCAAGATCGCCCTCCTCGCTGCGTTGGCGTTCGGCGGACCAACGGCAGGAAACCTTGTCGCGCAAGGCGCGGGCTGCGACCGAACGTGCCTGACCGGCATCGTGGACTCGTATCTGGCGGCGCTGGTGGCGCACGACCCGTCGAAGGCGCCCCTGGCGCGTGGCCTGCGGTTCACGGAGAACACGGGGCTGCTGGACGTCGGCGAAGGCCTGTGGGTCGGCGCGTCGGCGGCGCCCACCGCCTTCAAGATCTACGTACCGGACCGGACCACGGGCCAGGTCGGCTTCATCGGCGTGATGGAAGAGTTCGGCCGGCCGGTGCAACTGGCGTTGCGCCTGCGCGTCCAGAACGGGCGAATCCTGGAAGCCGAGCACGTCGTGGTGCGGTCTCTCAACGCGGCGGGCCTGAAGAACCTGGTGACGCCGCGCGCCGTCTTCGCCGCGGACGTGCCGGCGTCCCAGCGCGTCGCAAGGGCCGAGCTGATTCGGATCGCCGACTCCTACTACGACTCGCTGTCCAAGGGCATCGGGGCGCTCACCCCCTACGCCGACGACTGCGTGCGGCACGAGAACGGCATGCAGACGTCCACCCAGCGCAATACGCAACCACCACCTCCCGGCGTCACGGCCACGCAGGCGGCCGCCTTCGCCACGCTTGGTGCCCTGGGCTGCGCCGCGCAGATGGACACGCAGATGTTCAGCTACATCACGAGCATCGACTTGCGCCGCGTACAGATCGTGGACGAGCAGACAGGGCTCGTCTTCGGCCTGACGATGTTCCGTCACCTGGGCAAACTGCGAACGATCGCGTTGAAGGGGGTGCCGGGCCTGGCGTCGATGCCCATGAACTTCGGCCCGATCGATCTGCAGGCCGCGCACGTCTTCAAGATCTCGGGCGGCAGGCTCCACGAGATCGAAGCGATGGGCTACACGCTGCCGTACAAATCCAACAGCGGGTGGGAACGCTAGCGAGGCTGCGCCTCAGACCAAGCAGGCAGGCTCCGCCTGAGACCGTCCAGGCGCCGCCCCGCTAGGCGCCCACTCGTCTCAGCGGGACGAGCTGCTGGTCGGGACCGGGCTCAAGAAGGGGCGGACCAGCGCGTTGAGGATCTGGTAGCCCGCCGGCGTCAAGTGCAGGCCGTCCTGCACATAGAGTTCGGGCCGGGGCTTTTCGTCCCAACCCAGCATGGCGTGGTCCACGTCCACAAACGCCAGCCGGTCATCGCGCTCGCAAAACCGTTCAAGCATGGCGTTGGCCATCCGCATCCGGTCCACCTGAGCCCAGCGGAGCAAGCTGGGCTTGATGCCGATGATGACGATGCGCGTCGTGGGCAGCTTGGCATGCACCGCCCGTACGAAGCGCTCGAAGGCGATCGTGATCTCCTCGGCCGTCGTGCCCATGATGTCGTTGTCGCCCGAGTACACCACCACCGTGCGAGGGGCGTATGGCACGACGATGCGGTCGACGTACCGGGTGGCATCGGCCATCTCCGAGCCGCCGAAGCCACGGTTGATGGCCTTGAGATCCGGGAAGGCGCCGGGGAGATCCCAGAGCCGAATCGTGGAACTGCCCACGAAAACGACCTCGCCCCTCGGCGGCGGCGTCGCGCGGTCGGCCGCCTCGAACGCAGCGATGTCCTTTTCCCAGTAGTCCTGCCCCTGGGCGGCAACGGTGACCCCGAAGAAGCAACTGGCCAGCGCGGCCCAGACGCGGATCCGGCGAAGTCCCCGGCGAGGTGATGGCACGGCGCGATCCTCCAGCCGCCTACCCTAGCTGTGCCGGAGGGAGCGGGTCAAGTCAGGTTTCGTGCCGCGCGCCTCGTGCGTGCGTGTCAGCGCCCGGCGATGGGGCCGATATCGATCTGCACCGTGGCGACGTCGGCCGAGAGCCAGACCGTCGGGTCACCCGACTGCCGCACCCCCGCCGCGCCGACCACGCCCCATCCCGCCGGCAGTCCCCGGACCACGATGGCATGCTCGCCGCGTTCAGCCTGCGTGCTGAAGCCCCCGGCCGGATCCACCGCCACTTCCTCCGGCGGGTAGAGCGCGCTTGGCGACAAGACACGTGGCACCAGGGACACGGAGAGTCCCGCCGGCAATCCCCGCCCGCCCGTGTCGCGTATGCGCCCCGCGACCTCGAGAAGATCCTGGAGCGTGATCCGGACGTCCTCCACGGGCCCCACCACGACCGTCGTCGTGACGACGCCCGTGAGGACCCGGCCGTCAACCACCGCTCGTGCCCTGAAGACCAGCGGCCCCGACGGCGCCGGGTCGATCGCGAAGAGACCACCCGAGTCGTCAGCCGTCCACACGTCAGTAGCCTTCGCACCCGGCCGCCCCATCTCGATAGCCAGGCTGTCGAAGGTACTGCCGCCCGCTCGGAAGACCCGGCCCGACACGCTGAAGCGGCGGGGCCCGGGCACCAGCCATACATCGATGCCCTCCGATGAGAGGCCGGGCAGGACGTCCACCAGGGCACCGGGCTCGGACGTGGGCACGCCGGGGAAGAGCGTCGCGTCCGGACGTCCCTCCACCGCTGCATCGGCACCGATCGCGCGGACCAGGACCAGGTAGCGACCCGGCGGGACGCCGACGATCTCGTAGCGGCCGTCAAACGCCGTCCGCGCGCGCCAGGCCAGCTGCCGCAAGGCGCCCGCCGGCCCACGCTGGGCCAGGACGACTTGCGCGTCGGGCTGCGGCAGGCCGTCCGGACGGACCACACGGCCGGCTACCTGACCTGGAGGCGAGGTCACCGGCGTCTGCACAGGGCGAGACTGCGCGCCGACAAGCCCGCCCAGGGCCAGGGCGATCGCCGACGCCGCGGTTGCGGCAATCGATGCCTTCATGCTCGCGCATAGTGTCGGATGCTGCCGCGCTTTCGGCAAGGGCGAGGAACGGGTAGCATGGCGCCATGCGGTATCTCGTGACGGCGCGCGTCAAGCCAGGCCAGCGTCGACCCCTGGCGCAGGCGATCGCCCGCGGCACGCTGGGACGCGGATCGGTGGCCGGCCGCGAGTACGTCACCTGCATGGCCCACGCCCGCGAGCTCGAGGACGGACGGGTCACGTGGGTGGAAACGTGCTTCTGCGAGACGCCGCTCGAGGAAGAGCGTCCCTACTGGGAGGAGCACTTCGACCTGCTCAGCGTGAAGGACGGCCATTCCCGCCTGAAGTGCCGCCACGAAACGGGCGAGGAGTCGTGGGCCTGCTCCAGCTGCACGTGCACGGCTCGCCTTGAAGGCGTCCTCGCCAAGCGGGGCCGCGCCTTCGTGCCGGAGAAGTAGGCGAGGGGCCGGTCGCATCCCCATGGCCAAGAGCGCGACACGCGCGGTGGCCCTCGCGGCCACGGCCGGCGTCGTGGCGCTGGCCCCTGTCCCGGCCACGGCCATCGACCGGTGGTACTCGGGCGGCTTCTTTCCGTTGGTGCAGCCTACGCTGACCGCGGCCCTCAACGCGGTGCCGCTGGCCCTCTTCGACATGGTGCTTGTCGGGACGCTCGTGTACGCCGCCTGGCTCGCCGCGGCGATCGCGCGAGCACGTCCAGGCACCAGGCTCCGCCAAGCGGGGCAGTCGGCGCTCGCCGCGATCGTGCTGTGCGCGGCCGTGTACCTGTGGTTCGCCCTCCTGTGGGGCCTGAACTACCGTCGGACGCCGCTGGAGGCACGCTTCGTTCGCACGATCGCGCGGGCGCAACCCGCGGGCGTGGCGTCGCTCGGCACCCGTGCCGTCGCCCAGCTGAACGAGCTGCACGATAGAGCCCACGCCCAGGGATGGCAGCAGGATGAGTGGCGGGACACTCGGCTGCGCTCGGCCTTTGCCGGCACGCTACGAGCGCTGGAGCACGGGGCAGCCGTCGAGCCAGGGCGCTTGAAGCAGAGCGCCATCGGCCCCTACTTCCGGTGGACCGGCGTGGACGGGATGGTGAGCCCCTTCACGCTGGAAGTGCTGGCCAACCCGGACCTCCTGCCATTCGAGCGGCCCTTCGTCGCCGCGCACGAATGGAGCCACCTGGCCGGCTACGCCGACGAAGCGGAGGCGAGCTTCATCGGATGGGTCACGTGCGTGCGCGCCGACGTGCCCTCGCAATACAGCGGCTGGCTGTTCTTGTTGTGGCAGGTGCGCGCGGAGGTTCCCGCCACCGAGCAGGAGGCCCTCGACACGGCGCTCGACGCCGGGCCGCGCCAGGACATGACCGCCGTGGCGGCGCGATTGCGCCGCGGCGCCAGCCCCCAGTTGCGGCGAGTCAGCTGGGCCGCCTACGACCAGTACCTGAAAGCCAATCGCGTGGACGAGGGTGTGCGCAGTTACAGCCGCGTGCTGGAGCTGCTGGCCACGGCTCGCTTCAGCGACGATTGGGTTCCTGAGGTCAAGGCACAAGGCTCAAGGCCCAAGGCCAAGGAGTAAGGGGAGATCAAGGCCCAATGCCCAATGCTCAATGCCCAAGAGTCAGCACGTGACAACGTGGCCGGCGGCCGCGCGGCGCAGCCGGTCGCGCAGCGCGGCGCCGAGCCCTCGCACATCATCGAAGCCGTGCGCCAGGATGACGTCCGCTCCCGACGCGTCCAGGTCCCTGAGGGCCGCGTACAGTTCGGTCGCCGCACCCTCCAGGACGGTCGCGGGTCCCAGGCTGCGCGCCATGACGACGCCGTGCAGCTCTCGTAGCGCCGCGTCGCCGTCGAAGATCAAGAGCCCCACGCGCCGGCCCTCGGCCTGCGCGGCCAGCACGTCCACCCGCATGCGTTCGAGCACCCGCGACGCCTGGCCTTCGTACGCGGTCAGCGGCGTGCGCGGCGAGTAGTGGCGCTCGAGGAGACCTGGCGACCGCTGCGGACCTGCGTGAACGGGCCCTGCCTCCTCCAATCGCGTGCTCCCGAGCACGGCGACGAGAGCCTCGCGAGATATCCCGCCCGGGCGCAGCAACCGCGGCACGTCCGCGGATAGATCGACCACCGTGGACTCGACGCCGACGGTCGTCGCGCCACTGTCCAGCACCATGTCGATCCGACCGTCCAGATCGGCAAGCACGTGCGCCGCGCGCGTGGGGCTTGGCCGTGAGAACAGGTTGGCACTAGGCGCCGCCACCGGCACACCCGCGGCCACGAGCAGCGCCAACGCCACGGGATGCGACGGTACCCGCAGCGCAACCGACGCAAGACCTGCGGTGACCTCGTCCGGGACCACGGTGGCCTTGGGGAGCACCAGCGTCAGGGGGCCCGGCCAGAATCGTGCAGCCAGTGCCTCGGCGGTCGGCGAGAACCGGACCGATAGGGCACGCGCCTGCGCCGTCGATGCGACGTGCACGATCAGGGGATCGCTCGAGGGCCGCCCCTTTGCTTCGAACAGCCGCGTCACGGCTCCGCGGTCCAGCGCGTGCACGCCGAGGCCATAGACCGTCTCGGTCGGGAACGCCACCAGGCCTCCGGCGCGAAGGCAAGCGGCGGCACGCTCAATCGCCCCCGGATCGGGATCGCGTGAATCGACGGGAACGACGATCGTCATGAGCGTCCATCCTATCCCGCCAACTAGCCAACGGTTCTACGTGCGCACCTCACCCGATCTGCTGCTATCGTGTTCCCTGATGCAGATGGGCCTGCCGCTCGTCGAGCCACCACGCGGACCGCTACTTGGAGCCATGCCCGCACCGCTGCCTGCACCGGAGGCGGAGTCCCTCCTGATCGACGCCCCGCGGTACTTCGTGCGCCATCGCCGCGCGCGACGCTACATCCTGCGGGTGGACGCCGACGGTCGCGTCCGCGTCACCATCCCTCGAGGGGGATCGCGGCGAGCCGCCGAAGCGTTCGCCGATCGGAACAGCGGCTGGGTGCGCGGGCAGCTCTCGCGGCTACGGTCGGCGCCACCACCGGCAGACAACAAGGCCATGCGATCGCGCGCCCGGCTCGAGCTGCCGCCGTTGCTCCTCAGCTGGGCGACGAGACTGGGCCTGACGGTGTCGTCCGTCGAGGTGCGTGATCAACGGACCCGCTGGGGATCGTGCGGCCGAAATGGCCGCATCTGCCTGAACTGGCGGCTGCTGTTGATGCCCGAATGGGTACGCGATTACGTGTTGGTGCACGAGCTGATGCACCTGCGCCGCATGGACCACTCGCCGCGGTATTGGGCGCTGGTGGCGGCGGCCTATCCAGCTTACCGTGAAGCACGCGCCTGGTTGCGGACCAACGGGGCGGGGTTGCGGTAGGGGAGAGTCAATGCCCAATGCCCAATGCCCAATGCTCAATGAAGAGCGAGGGGTCGATCAAGGCCCAAGGCAGAAGGCCAAAGCCCAAACCAGAGCGACGGCGTCTGAGGAATTGGGAGGGTAGTCCATGACCACGCAAAGTCGACGGCAGTGGCTGGTGGCCCTGGGGACGGCCGCGGCGGGTGTGCCGCTCGTGGCGTGGGCCACGAGAGAGTCCGAAGTACCCGCCGGCGCCTTTGCGGTTCAGAAGTCCGACGCCGAGTGGCGGGCCGCCCTGGACGACAACGCCTTCCGCATCCTGCGCCGTTCCCACACCGAGCGTCCGTACTCGAGCCCGCTCAACGACGACCACGCGCAGGGCGTCTATTCGTGCGCGGGGTGCGGCAGGCGGCTGTTCTCGTCCGACGCCAAGTTCGACAGCGGCACGGGGTGGCCCAGCTTCACGGCTCCACTGGACGGGGCCGTCGGGACCCGCGTGGACCGGGGATTGCTGATGGTCCGGACCGAAGTGCACTGCGCGCAGTGCGGTGGGCATCTGGGTCACGTGTTCAGCGACGGCCCTCGGCCCACGGGCCTTCGCTACTGCATCAACGGCGGGGCCCTGCGAAAGGAGCCGGCATGACGCGACGGGCACTCGGCATGGTGGCCAGCCTCCTGCTCGTCGCCCTGTCGGCGACGAGCGAAAGCGGGGGCCAAGGTCGCGTGGAGGTTGCCGTCTTCGCTGGCGGCTGCTTCTGGTGCGTAGAGGCCGACTTCGACAAGGTGGCGGGCGTGCTCTCAACGACCTCCGGATACACAGGCGGGAGCCTGTCGAACCCCACGTATCAGCAGGTGTCCAGCGGCGGCACGGGCCACGTGGAGGCCGTACGCGTGGAGTTCGACCCGGCCGTCGTGACTTACGGCGCGTTGCTCGACCACTTCTGGAAGTCGGTGGACCCATTCAACGGACGCGGCCAGTTCTGCGACACGGGTGAACCGTACCGGCCCGTCATCTTCACGAGCACGGCGGCCCAGAAGGCACGGGCAGAGGCGTCGCGACAGGCCGTGCAAGCCCGCTTCAAGGAACGGATCGCCGTGGAGATCGCGCCGGCCGGGCCGTTCTACGCCGCCGAGGCCTACCACCAGGACTACTACAAGAAGAACCCCGTCCGGTACCGGTTCTACCGGTGGAACTGCGGCCGCGACAGCCGGTTGGCGCGGGTCTGGGGCGGCACCTAGCGAAGCTCTGCCTCAAACCGTCTGGAGCTTCGCTAGTTGCCAGTGTCTCTTTGCCCCGCTCCACCACCCCACCACGCTGAGAAACGCGTGGCGGGGGCCCCGGTTCCGCGGGGCCGCCATCTTCTCTGGCCTGTCGAAGAACTTGCTTCAACTGTCACGACCGTGGCCATAGAAGATGTCGACGCCGGGGAAGGGGACTACAATCCAGGCATGCCGTATCCAGAACACTTCGTCGCACCCATGCGTGACGAGTTGACGCGCCTCGGGATGGAAGAGCTTCGTACACCTGCGTTGGTGGACGACGCCGTTGGCCGCCCGGGCACCGTGATGATCGTCGTCAACTCCGTCTGCGGATGCGCGGCCGGCAAGGCCCGGCCGGCCATCGCCATGGCGCTCCAGCACTCGCGCCGTCCGGACGTCCTCGGAACCGTGTTTGCCGGAGCCGATATGGAGGCCACCGATCGGGCGCGCGCGTTGATGGCGCCGTACCCGCCGTCGTCGCCATCAGTGGCGATCCTGAAAGACGGAAAGCTCGTCTACATGATGCAGCGCCGCGACATCGAAACAAGCGACGCGCTGTCCATCGCTCGACAGCTTCGCGACGCCTTCGACGAACACTGCGGGTAGGTCAAGGCCCAAGGCTCAAGGCTTAAGGCCCAACGGGGAAAGCCGCGTCGGAGCCGGTTCAGCCGCCTCGTGTGTGCATCTCGAGGTGCGGATCGCGCCGCAAGCGGTCCACCGTGATGAGCGGCAAGTGCCCACGGCCGGCCAAACGCTCTTCAGCCCCGCGGTCGGCGCGCGTTTCCCACGTCACCGTCAGCAAGCGCGCCAGCTCCTCCGAAGACGCGCCAGCCCGTAGCGCCCGCCGGAGGTCCGTGCCGGTCGGCGCGTAGAGGCACAGATACCAGAGCCCGTCGGCCGTCAGCCGGCTGCGGTCGCACGACCGGCAGAAGGGTTCGGTCGTGGACGCGATGATGCCGAACACCGTGCCGTCCGGCAGCCGGTAGCGGTCCGCGGGCGCGGACGTTTCCTCGGCGATCGGCGTCACCTCGCCGTAGTGCGCGCCGATGGCCGCCAACATCGCGCGCCGCGACACCACGCGGTCCATCGACCAGTGCGTGGCGCCGCCAACGTCCATGTACTCGATGAACCGCACTTCGGCGCCATGCCGCCGCCCAAACTCGATGAGCGACACGAGCTCGTCGTCGTTGGTGCCCCGGATGACGACGGTGTCGATCTTGAGGCCTGGGAAGAGCGGCGCGGCCGTGGCGATGCCCGCCAGCACGCGGTCCAACTCGTCGTACCGTGTCAGGCCGCGGAAACGATCGGCGTGCAACGTGTCGAGGCTCACCGTCAGGCGGTGGAGGCCGGCACGTTTCAGGGATTCGGCGTTGGCGGCCAGCAGCACGCCGTTGGTCGTCATCGCCAGGTCGCGCACGCCGGACCGCCGAGCCAGCCGCGCCACCAGATCGGCCACGTCGCGCCGAAGCAGCGGTTCGCCTCCGGTGAGCCGCACCTTGTCGACGCCGAGTGCCACGAAGACGTCCACCAGCGTTTCAATCTCCTCGAACTGCAGGATGTCCTCGCGAGGCAGCCACACGTAGTCGGCTTCCGGCATGCAGTAGCTGCAGCGAAGGTTGCACCGGTCCGTCACCGACAAGCGGAGGTTCCGGAGCGGGCGTCCGTGGCGGTCGTGGATCACTGGCTTCATTATCCCCGAATGAGCGTGCCCCGCCGCCCGGCCTCGGCGGCGGGCGGGGTACAATTCGTCACTTCAGATGCCCACAATTCTCGTGACCAACGACGACGGCGTGCACTCGGAAGGGATCCGCGCGCTGGCCGACGCGGTAAAGGGCCTGGGCGAGCTGTTCGTCGTGGCCCCCATCCAGGAAGCCAGCGCGATCGGGCACGCCCTGACCCTGCGCCGGCCGCTACGCATCGATTCGGTGGCGAACGGCTGGTTTGCCGTGGACGGCACACCCACCGACTGCGTCAACATCGCCATCACCCACGTGCTGGGCCGCAAGCCCGACCTCATCGTGTCCGGCATCAACAAGGGGTGGAACCTGGGCGACGACGTCACCTACTCGGGCACGGTGTCGGCGGCGCTCGAGGGCGCGCTGCTCGGGATCCCGAGCGTGGCCTTCTCCGTGGCTCGCATCAAAGACGAGTGCGACTTCTCGGAGTGCGCCGAGGCCGCCCGCGTCATCGCCGGTGCGGTGCTCGAGCAGGGGATGCCGAAGTTCACGCTGCTCAACGTGAACGCGCCGGTGGGGAAGAGCCGTGGGTTTCGCGTGACGGTCCAGGCCAGGCGCAATCACCAGACGGTCGTCTCCGAGCGCATGGACCCTCGCCACCGGGCGTACTACTGGATCGAAGAAGGCGAGAACCACTGGGAGCCGCAGGCGAAATCCGACTATCAAGCCGTGCGCGACGGATTCATCTCCGTGACGCCGCTGCAACCCGACATGACCGCCTACAGCGCGCTGGACTACGCCGCCGGCTTGACGCTGAAAGAAGAGGCCAACCGCTAGCCGTCTTCCAGGGCCACCGCCGCGGCGAAGCTTCGCTAGTGGCCTTCTTCGTGGTGCTTGCGCTCGTACTCGGCCTGCGCGACGTTCTTGTCGCGCTGCACGAGCTTGGCGCGGGACTTGGCCTTGCTGAACGACAGCGCACGCGTGTTCTCCGAGCTGACCGACACCTGGGACAACAGACGCTCCAGCTTGTCGCCGCGACAGGTGGGGCACGCCGGCGTATCGCCGGTTCGCACCAGCAACTCGAACTCGACTGCGCACGATGTGCAGCGGTATTCGTAGAGAGGCATGCGGGCACGGTACTCGGAGCGCTGGCATTCTGACAAGGGGCGGTAGTGGTCTAGTTAGACCACTACGGCAAGTTTGCGGCCCGTGCCGGCCTACGGTAGACTGACAGGTCTGTCGGGGCGTGGCTCAGCCTGGTAGAGCGCTCGGTTCGGGACCGAGAGGTCGCTGGTTCGAATCCAGTCGCCCCGACCAAATCCCTCACTTCGTTCGGTCTTCGGTCAGCCCTCCGCGCGAGTCCAGTCGAGGACTCGGACGGCAGAAAAAAGCCTCCTGGCCGTCGGATAAGCGTGACCGTCCAGGGCCCACTCTCGAGCGGTTTTTCCTAACAGAACGTCACAGTCCCTAAGGATTCTCGCGTTCTGTAATCCGCACGCGCGGAGGCGCGAGTTGGCAGGCCAGTTGAACTTGTATTGGCCGTGGCTGGCGTGGCGCGGTTTCGGACACTCATCGGCTGCGCCGTGCTTTCATGCCTGGCCGTTGCCCTTGCGGCCGGTCCGTCCGCGGCTCAGTCGGCGTCGCAGACCCCGGGCATCACCAACGCAGCCGCCTGGCGGGCCCTTGAGCAGCGCCGCTATGCCGAGGCGCTCAATCTCTTCGAAGCCGCGGTCCGGCAGGCGCCTCGTGACGCCTCGCTGCGGTTCGGGGCCGGCGTCGCGAACCTGATGACCGGCAAGAATGCCGAGGCGCGACGCTGGTTCGACGCCACCTTGGACCTCGATCCCGGCATGACGGACGCCGCCGTGCTGCTGGGACAGGCGTTGTACCGGGAAGGCCTGCTGACCGAGGCCATCCGCACCTACGAGACCGCGCTACGCCTCGACGACGCCAACACGGACCTCATCGACCCGCTCGAACGTTGGCGCCGGGAGGCCGACACGCAGCAGCAATTCTCTCGAACGGACGGGGCACACTTCACCGTCCTCTCCGAGGGCTCCGCCGACCAGACGGCGGCCGAGCGCGTCCTGAACGTCCTCGAGGAAGCCTATTGGCGAATCGGCGACGAGCTGTCCGTGTATCCGCAGCGTCCGATCACGGTCGTGATCTATGGGGCCGACCAGTTTCGGGAGGTGACGCGGTTGCCCGAGTGGGCGACCGGCGTGTACGACGGCCGCATCAAGGTGCCGATGGGCGACGCCAGCACGTCGACCGCCGACCTGCGGCGCGTGCTCGAGCACGAGCTGGTGCACGCGATGGTGGCGCAGGTTGCGGGGCCCACCGTGCCGGCGTGGTTGAACGAAGGCCTGGCCACCGCCCTCGAACCCGGTGGCCTGGCATGGGCCGAGTCCCTGCTCGGTACCACCGCGACACGAGTGCCCTTCGAGCAGTTGGCCCGCGGGTTCCGCGGGCTGTCGTTGGGGGAGGCGAAGCCGGCCTACGCGCAGAGCGCGATCGCGGTGAAGTCCCTCCTCGATCGGCACGGCGCCGCGGGCGTGATGGGGTTGCTCCGCGCCATCGGTGCCGGCGTGCCCTTCGCCGAGGCCTTTCACCAGGCGCTATCGGCGTCGTTCGAGGAGTTCGCGTCAAGCGTCGCTCACTAGCCGCTACAATACGGGGTCGTGCGCATCGACCTCCAGACCCCAGACGGCCGGCTCGACTGCCATCTCTTCAGCCCTGCGGACAACGACGCCGACCCGTCACCGGCGCCAGGCCCGTGGCCTGCGATCGTCGTTTACATGGACGCCTTTGGCTTGCGGCCGAACCTCGACAGCATGGCGCAGCGGCTGGCGTCGCACGGCTACGTAGTGGTTGTGCCGAACCTGTATTACCGCACCGGCGCCTTCGAATCATTCGATCCTCGAGCCGTGGCGGTGGAGGGCCCCGAGCGCGTCCGCTTCACCGGGATGATTCGCTCGATCGACGGCACGATGGTGATGCGCGACACGGCGGCCGTCATGACATATCTCGACGAACGCCCGGACGTGCGGCCCGGCCCGCGTGGCTCCCTGGGTTACTGCATGGGCGGAGGCTACGCGCTGCTGGCCGCGGGGTCGTTCCCGGACCGCGTCGAGGCGGCTGCGTCCTTTCACGGCGGGTCGCTGGCGACCGATCGGCCCGACAGTCCGCACCGGCTGGCGGACCGCATGCGCGCGCGGCTGTACGTCGGCGTCGCCGAGATCGACCACACCTTCGACCGCGCGCAGCAAGCCCGGCTGGAGGACGCGTTGACACAGTCCGGGGTTCGGTACACCCTCGACGTGTACGCGGGCGTCAGGCACGGGTTCGCCGTAACGGGCCACTTGGCCTACGACCAGGCGGCCGCGGAGCGCCACTGGGATCGGGTTCTCGAGCTCTTCGGCGCAACCTTGCACCAGCAATGACACGCCAGGTACTCCAGGAGGAGACGGGGATGAGACAGGGAATCGTGTTCGTGATGGCCGTGGCCGCGCTGGCCGGGGCGGCGACGAGCTTTGCGCAGGGGAGGGGCGGGCCGGGATGCACGACCCTCGCGTGCGATACGCAGGCGGACTTCGATCGGACGCGCGCCACCATCACCGGCATCGCCGACGCCATGCCAGAGGACAAGTTCGGGTTCAAGCCCACGCCGGCGCAGCGGTCGTTCGGCGAGCAGGTGATGCACATCGCCACGATCGACGTGGCCCTGCTGGGCACGCTCGGGGCGAAGACACCGGCCCCCATGCTGAACGCCAAGGCTACCACCAAGGCCGAAGTGATGGCCGAGCTCCAGAAGTCCTACGACTACGGCGCGGCGGTGATCAAGGAGTTCGGCGACGCCCAGCTGGTCGAGCGCGTCAAATCGTTGCCCTTTCTGGGACCCACGGTGAGCCGGCTGCGCGTCATCAACTTCGCGTTCAGCCACGCGCAGGACATCTACGGCCAGATGGCCGTCTACGTCCGCTTGAACGGCGTCATCCCGCCGGCCAGCAACCGCGGCGGCGTCTAGATGTCTACGCCCGCCCGGAGGGCGGGCAAGAGATACTGCGCTAGCGAGGCGGAGCCTGCATGACAGGCGGCTGAGGCGCAGCCTCGCTAGCCTTCGTTGACACGCCACCACCCCGTCCCTATGCTCGAATCGGGTAGGGAGGCATGGACACCACACAGACACTCGACGTTCGTGGGATGACGTGCGCCGCCTGTCAGGCCAACGTCCAGCGGACGCTCGCCCGCCAGCCCGGCGTGCACGACGCCGCCGTCAACCTGATGACCGGCGAGGCGCGCATCGTTTTCGATCCCTCCCTCATCGGCCTCCCGGCACTGGTCTCGGCGGTCGAGGCCATCGGATACGAAGCGGCCCCGGCCTCGGCCGGCGCACGGTCAGTCGACACCTCCGATCGCGACAACGAGGCGGCCGCGGCCGGCAAACAGGCAGCGGTGGCGCTCGTGTGTGGAGCCGTCGCGATGGTGCTCTCCATGCCCACCATGACCCCGCACGTCGGCGGACACGGCGCAAGCGCCGATCCCTTGATGACCTGGACGGCCGAGCGCATCATGCCGGCCATCGCGGCCGCGATGCCGTGGCTCTTCGCGATCCCGCGCGACGTCCTGCTCTGGACCCTCTTGGCGCTGACGACCTTCGTCATGACCTGGGCGGGGCGCCGCTTCTACGTGAACGGCCTCAAGGCGCTGGCGCACGGCTTGCCGGACATGAACAGCCTGGTCGCGGTGGGCACCGGAGCGGCGTTCGGTTTCTCGCTGGTCGCCACGTTCTGGCCGTTGGCACTCACCTCGGCCGGAGTCGCGCCTGACGTCTACTACGAGGCCGTGGTCATCATCATCGCGTTCGTGCTGACCGGCCGCTGGCTCGAGGCGCGTGCTCGCCACCAGGCGGTGGCCGCGCTGCAGGGTCTGGCCCGCTTGCAGCCGCGCGAGGCGATCGTCGTCGATGGCCAGGCGGAACGGGCGACGCCGATCGAGGCGGTGCACGTAGGGCAGACGATTCTCGTGCGTCCAGGAACGCGCGTGCCGCTCGACGGCGTGGTGATCACCGGCCGGGCCGACGTGGACGAATCCGCCGTGACGGGCGAATCGATGCCCGTCGCAAAGGGTCCCTCCGCCGCAGTCACCGCCGGCACGCTGGTGACGAACGGGGCGGTGTTCGTCCGCGTGGGCGCGGAGGCGGGCCGCGACACGCTGAGCCGGCTGGTGGAGCTGATGCGCGACGCGCAGCTGTCCCGCGCGCCCATCCAGCGCCTGGCGGACCGCGTGAGCGCCGTGTTCGTTCCGACGGTGCTGGCGCTGGCCGGTCTGACGTTGGTCGCGTGGTTGGTTGTGGGCGGCGTCGGAGCCTTCGCCCAGGGGCTGGCCGCGTCGGTGGCGGTGCTCATCGTGGCGTGCCCCTGTGCGATGGGCCTCGCGGTCCCCACCGCCGTCATGGTGGCCACCGGCCGTGCCGGCTCGCTGGGCATCTTGGTGAAGGGGGGCGATGCCTTGCAACGCGCCGGGAGCCTTCACACGATGGTCCTCGACAAGACGGGCACGCTGACGATGGGCGCCCCGGCCGTGGTTGATGCGCTGGCGCTCGACGACAGCCTCGAGGACCTCTTGGGCGCGGCCGCGGCCGTGGAACGGCTGTCGGAGCACCCATTGGCTCGTGCCATCGTGGCTCACGCCCAGAATCGGCTGGGCCGACCGCCAGCAGTCGCCGCCGAGTTTCGCAGCGAACCCGGCGTGGGCGTGTCGGCGATCGTCGGCACCCGACGCGTCCACGTGGCTAGCGTGGAGGCGATGATCAAGCTGGCGGCAGGCGTCACTCCGCCCGCGCTGACGGCGTTTGTCGACGCCGCCACCACGCGAGGCGCAACCGTCGTCTGCGTGGGGGCCGAGAGTGCCGACGGCGGCGGGCTGCGGATCCTGGGCGCGCTCGCCGTCGCCGACGCCATCCGCGAGACCAGCCGCGAAGCCGTCGCCGGGTTGCACGCGGCGGGCCTTCGAGTCGTGATGCTGAGCGGCGACCGTCCGGAGACGGCGCGCGCCGTGGCCGGGCAGGCGGGTATCAGCGAGGTCGTCGCCGGCGTCCTCCCAACGGGGAAAGTCGAGGAGATCCGCCGCCTCCAGCGCGAGGGCACCGTGGGCATGGCGGGCGACGGCGTGAACGACGCGCCGGCGCTTGCGCAAGCCGACGTGGGCTTCGCGATGGGCACGGGCACCGACGTGGCCATACAGGCGGCCGACGTCACGCTGATGCGGCCCGATCTCCGCCTGCTGGGCGCATCGCTGCGTCTGGCGCGCGCGTCGGTACGCATCATGCGGCAGAACCTGTTCTGGGCCTTCGCGTACAACGTGGTGGCGATTCCCGTCGCCGCTGGCGCGTTGTATCCGGCCTACGGCATCCTCCTCAGCCCGACCGTCGCCAGCGCCGCGATGGCGCTCAGCTCGGTCAGCGTCGTGGCCAACAGCTTGCGGCTGCGTCGCGCGCCCGTCGGGCTGGGCTGAGTGTTCGCAAGACGTGCAATTCCGGGCAGGTTGCTCGGCCCTGTCCAGGGTGATAGTGTCGCGGCCTGGAGGCTCCCCATGGCCGTATTCGTGCTCGTCCTGTTGCTCGTCGCTTCGCCCGCGTTCGCCCAGATGCAATCGCGTCCCACGGATGCACCCGTCGTCAACGCGTCAGGTGAAGCCTGGTATCAATTGCGGGAACCGCTCCAGATCGGCGGCGACCTGTACTACCCCGCCGGGGCGACCGTCTTCTTCAACGGGAACGTGATGGTGCGCACGGGCCACTACAACGGCGTGCCTTTGTATGTGGATGCCACCGTGGATTCCAACAGCATCGTCTTGCTCCCGATCGGACGAGGGCAGATGCAACCCTACGAGCGCCCACGCCGCGGGGGCCTGTCTGGCTCGGCCGGCAACCGCCTCTCGGCGTTTCCGATACGCCTGCTCGGGGATTCTGCGGTCACGACGATCAGCATGACCGGCATCGCGCCCACACAATTGCCGTACAGCATGGGCGCCATCGCCGTCTTCACGCCCGAGCCCATGGCGTTTCCGGCGATCGCTCCGCCGCCGCTCGTGTACGCGCCCATCGCCAGCACGGCGATCGCGGCGCCTGCAGCAGTCGACACCGTCAGTACGCCGCCGTTCGTGGCCAAGATCATCATCAGCCCGACGCGCGCGGAGAACAACGACGGCGTGTGGCTCCAATTCAACGATCAGCGCTGGGTGGTTGGCGGCCGCGCGGAGGTCCGGAGCGCCGACTTGCAGCAGGTGGGCACGCACGCCGGTTTCGCCGTGCTGCGGCGGGCCGGTGCGGACGACGTCATCTATCTGCCGACTCGTGACGGACTCGTGGCGCCGTACCGTCGGAAGGGCTGAGCCAGCGAGGCTCCGCCCCGAATCAACCAGCATCAAGGCTCCGCCTCGCTAGCGCAGCGTTTGCTTGGCCCCGCCTCCGGCGGGGCGTAGAAAACTTGACTCCCTTGGTCGGGAATTGCAGGAGTCAAGTTTCTAGCGGCCGACCCGTACCGCCGCGCGGACGGGCACGTCGCGCGGGTCGCCTTCGTAGAACACGCGCTCCAGGAAGAGGCCCGACGCCGGGGCCGTGAGCCTGGCCACGTGCGGGGAGGCCCTCCGCAGCAGGGCCTCGGCGTCGGCCTTCGTCATCTCGCCGCGCCCGACCTCCACCAGCACGCCCACGATCCGGCGCACCATCTTCCAGAGAAAGTGCGAGCCCTCGGCGTGGACGACCAGCAGGTCCTCGTCCTCGAAGATCTCCAGCCCCTCGAGCTTCACATCCGTGGACTTCTGTCCCGGGTCGTCGTCGGTAAAGGAGCGGAAGTCGTGGAAGCCCACGTAGGCCGCGGCCGACTCGCGCATCCGGTCGAGCGACAGGTCATCCTTCACCCACCAGACGAACGGCTTGGCAAACGCCGTCCGGCGCCGGGCGATCTGGTAGATGTAGCTGCGGGCCACCGCGTCGTGCCGCGCGTGAAACCGTGGGGGAGCCTTCGACACGCTCAGGACGTTGATGTCGGCGGGCAGCTCGTCATTGATGCGCCGCCGCAGCGTTTCCGGCGGCAGGTCTCCCGGCCCGTCGAGGTGTGCCACCTGCCCGAGCGCGTGAACGCCGGCGTCCGTGCGGCCGGAGCCCTGGATCTCCACGGCCCGTCCACACGCCTCGGCCGCCGCCCGCTGCAGCTCGCCTTGCACCGTGCGCGCGTTCAACTGCGCCTGCCAGCCGCTGTACTTCGTGCCCGCGTACTCGATGGTCAGTTTGTAGCGCATGCGACGCGGACAGTCTCGGGCTCAGCAGCACCCCTCGGCTCGGTCTCCCTCTTGGGCATTGAGCCTTGAGCATTGGGCATTGATGTCTACCGCCCCCTCATCTTCTCCAATGTCGCCCCCAGCTGGCGGATCTCTTCTCCGTAGGCCGCCCAGTCACCGGCACGCTGCGCCTCGATCGCGCGCGTGTAGTGCCGCTGGGCCTCCGCCGCAAGCGCCTCGACTGCGGGCGGCGCCTGGCGGCCGGGAGCCGTCGCGACCGGCTGCACCGAGGGCGCCGGCTCGCCATTGTCGGTCTGGCCGGGAGGCGCGGGCGGGCGGGCGGAAGCCGAGCCGAACAGCCGGGCCAATCCCTCCTCGAGCGTCGGCTCCATCACGATCTGGTTCTGATGGGCCACGATCACGCGGGTCAGCTCGGGGATACGCCCCCCGGACGCCTTCAGATAGAGCGGCCGCACGTAGATCAGCGACTCCTCGATCGGAATCACCATCAGCGTGCCCCAGATCACCTGTGAGCCCTGCTGGTTCCACAGCGTGATCTGCGGCGCGATGGTCTGGTCCTGCGCGATGCGCGCCACCACCTGCCGCGGGCCAAAAACGAGCTTCTGTTTCGGGAACGCGAAGACCCGGAGCTTCCCGTAGTTGTCGCCGTCGCTGCGTGCCACCAGCCAGGCGGCCAGGTTGTCGCGCCGCGAGGGCGTGAAGGGCAGCATCTGGATGAACTCGGCCTCGGGCTCCCCGGGCAGCCGCATGATCGTGTAGTAGGGCTGCATCGGACGCGCGTCGCCGGCATCGTCGATGGCCGGCGTCTGCCACTGGTCCTCGCGGTTGTAGAACACCGCGGGCTGCGTCATGTGGTACGTGGTGAAGACGCGCGCCTGTATGCCGAAGATGTCCTCCGGGTAGCGCACGTGCTGCCGCAGCGTGGCCGGCATCTCGTCCAGCGGGCGAAAGAGGTCGGGGAACACCCGCGCGTAGGTGGCGACGATCGGATCCGCCGGGTCGGCCAGGTAGGCGGTCGTCGTCCCGTGGTAGGCGTCGATCACGAACTTCACGGAGTTGCGGATGTAGTTCAGGCCGCCAGCCACGCGGGTGGAGTAGGGGTAACGGTTGCTGGTGGTGTACGCGTCGTAGATCCAGTACAGCTGTCCGTCGGCGAGCACCAGATATGGGTCCTGATCGAAGGACAGAAAAGGCGCAATGAGCCGCACCCGCTCCCCGATGTTGCGGTTGAACAGGACGCGGCTGTCCGCCGCGATGTCGTCGCTCAGGACCAGCTGGTAGGCCCCGAACCTGAAGGCGAACAAGAGCTTCCGCCAGATCGAGTCCAGGAGCACGCCGCCCTGGCCGTCGTACTGCGTGAAGACATTGTCCTCTCCCCGCGGGTAGTGAAACTCTCGCGTCCTGGTCCGGACCACGGCGTAGTCGCTGGACAGCTCGCCGAAATAGAGGCTGGGCTGCTCCACCTCGAAGCCCGCGGAGGTGACGGGCGGCAAGTCCTGGACGAAGAGCACGGGCAGCCCCTCCTCGGTCACCTGGTTCACGGGTCCCAACGTCAGACCGTAACCGTGGGTGAAGGTCAGGCGCTCGTTGACCCAGGTCCGATTCGGCAAGCTGGCGGAGTTGAGCTCCCGGGCCGACAGCATCACCTGCCGCAGCGTCCCGTTCACGCGGTACCGGTCGTTATCGACCGACACGAAGTCGTAGTAGGTCCGAATCTCCTGAATCTGGCCGAACGTCTCGAGCAGCGGCTGATGATCCCAAAGCCGCACGTTCTCGAGCGTCGCGGCGTTGCGCTCGATGTCGGCGCGGGTCAACAGCACGTCGCCAGACAGCTCGCGCTCCTCCACGAGGTCCAGCGCGTAGGCCTTTCGCGTGGCATCGATGTTGTGCTGGATGAACGGGCTTTCGCGGGTTTGTTCGTTGGGCGTCACCACGAAGCGCTGCAGCAGGCCGCTGTACACCTCGATGCCGACCGACGCGACCAGGTAGAGGCCGACGGCAACCGGGATCGGCCAGTTGCGCGGCGTGAACCCCTGCGCGACGGCCAGCCCCGCACACATCACACCGATCGCGGCCAGGAGCGCGCTGGCCGGAATCCGCGCGAACGCGTCGACGTAGGTCGCCCCGAACATCAACGCCGACGGCTTGAGCAGGAGTTCGGGTCGTTCCAGCCACGCCCCCCAGCCGAGCAGCAGGAAGAACGCCGCCACCAGGAGCGCCAGGTGCCGGCGCGCGGGACCCCGAATCGACAGGCGAGAAGGGAAGCCCGCTGTCAGACTGCCCGTCACGAAGTACAGCCCCCCGGCGACGAGCGCCGCGGCAGCCACCAGCGCCTGGGCCATGCCGCGGACCAACTGCCACATCGGGAGCGAGAACACGTAGTAGCCGACATCGAAGCCCAGAATGGGATCCACCTGGCCAAACGGCACCTGCGCTCGCCATGTGACCCACGTCTGCCACCGGCCGGCCGCCGCCATGCCGAACACGATGCTGAGAACGGTGGCGACGGCCATCAGCACGCGCCAGATCTGGTCCGGCTCGGGAAACGGCACGGCCAGCCCCTCGCGCGTGACGAAGGTAGGGCGCCGTTCGCCCAGACTGGAGAGGGCCAATCGGACGTTCATCCCGAACCAGGCGACGGCGACGGCGAACGCGGCCACGAAGAGCAGGCCCTGGACGCGCCAGACCGTGGTGAACACGCCCTGGTAGCCGACCTCGCTGAACCACAGCCAGTCGGTGTAGAAACGAATCACCTGGGGCCCTGCGAGCAGCAGCAGGCCCAGGATCGCGAAGAAGATCAAACGCGATGCGCGCATGGCAGCCTCACAAGTGTGGCGTCGAGTATCGCGTACTCGCCGCCGTGTGATCGTCTCGGATTTCCTGGGCCAGCGACGCCGGCGACACCACGTGCGCCAACGGGCCCCAACTCAGGATCCAGCTTCGAAGAGCCCAATCGTGGCACACCTCCATCGACAGCGTCACGCCGCCGTCGCCTGTTTCGGCCAGGCGTTGCGACGGGTGCCAGATACGGGCCCGTACGTGGGGTGCCACGCTGGCGTCGAATCGGACCTCCACCGGCGCGGTCGGGCCCGTGTGCACCCCCAGGGAGTTGGCGAAGACGCCGTCGTCGGGCTCGTCCCGCGGCGTGAACGTCTGTTTGTCGAGCGACACGGAGGTCACGCGCGACAGCGCGAACGTGCGCGTATCACGGTACTCGGGCACGAAGGCCAGCAGATACAGCTCGCCCTGCGCGAACGCCAGGCGTTGCGGGTGCACCACGTAGTCCTTCTCGCGCGCGCTCGACACGGAGTGATAGCGCATGCGCGCCACGCGGTGATGCAGCGCCGCCTCGAGCAGCTGCGCGGCCGCCCCGCTGCGCTCGCCGTCCACGGCCGCGCGCGGCCCCGTCTTGGACGTGAGCACCGCCGGCATCTGGTCCAGGAACGCCCGCATCCGGGGCGACAGCATCTTCTCGATGCGCTCGAAGGCCATCGCCAGATCCTTGCCGAAGGGAGTGCCGGCCGCGGTCTCGAGGACGTGGCGCCCCAGGTAGAGCGCGCACAACTCGCCGAGGGTGAAACCGGTGTCGAGGTGCTGCAGCGCGTGACCGTCGAGACGCCACCGCGTTCGCCCCTGCTCGTCGCGCTCGTCGTACAACGGGAAGCCGGCCTCCTGCAGGGCCGCCAGGTCGCGCCGGATGGTGCGCGTGGTCACCTCCAGGTCGCGGGCCAGATCGTCGATCGCGGCCCCGTGCCGCGCGGCCTCGAGCGCGTGCACCAGCTTCCACTGCCGGATCACTTCCTGATTGCGCGGCATCTGACGGTGGCTATTCGCCTTCCTTGGCGCGCCGCAGCGCGCGACGACGATCTCGGTCCGGGGTTCCAGCCGCCTGCGCCGCGGCCCGGTACAGCCGCTCGATGCGCCGCCGCTCGATCTCTTCCGGCGTGGGCTTGGGCGTCAGATCGTCGAAGAGCACGCGGGCCTCGGCCTTCTTGACGTGCTGTTCGACGAGGACCTTGACGACGACGTCCTGGTGACGGCCAAAGCCGCGGTTGAGCCGCAGGCGGTCGCCCTCGCGCAGCGCGCGGTGTGGCTTGGCGCGGTCGCCGTTGACCTCGACGTGGCCGCTCTCGCACGCGCGCTTCGCCTCCGAGCGTGTCTTGTAGAGGCACGCGACGTCCAGCCAGGCGTCCAGGCGCATGTCGGCCGCCGCGGGCACGCTAGATGAGCACCTCGACCTTCCCTTTGGCCTTCAGGGCGGCGATGTAGCTGGTCATCTCGCGCTGGCGGTTCTGGTTCTGGAGGAACTGCTCGAGCTGTGGGCGCACCTCGTCGAGTGCCACGGCCCCGGCCTCCTTTTTCTCCATGACGCGGATGATGTGGTAGCCAAACTGAGTCTCCACCAGATCGCTCGTCGCGCCGGGCGCCAGGGTGAAGGCCACCTGGTCGAACGGGCCCACCATCTGCCCACGTGAGAAGAGGCCCAGGTCCCCGCCATTCACCGCGCTGCCCGGATCCTGTGAGTTCTCCTTGGCCAGGGCCGCGAAGTCGCCGCCAGCCTTCAGCTGCTTCAGCAGGCCTTCGGCCTTGCGCTTGGCGGCGGCCTTCGTCGCCACGTCGGCGTTCTCCTGCGTGCCGATGAGGATATGGCTCGCACGCACCTGCTCGGGCCGCTTGAACTGGTCCGGGTTCTCGTCGTAGAACTTCTTGGCCTGCTCCGGCGATACGGCCACCTTGGCCTCGATCGCCGCCTCGAGCATTTTCGTGATCGCGATGCTGCGGCGCGCGTCGGCCTTGACGATCTCGAGCGTCTTGTTCTGGGCCTTGAGCGCCTGGTTGAACACGTCTTCGGACGGGAACTGCTGGCGGATTTGCGCCATCTGCGCGTCCACGTCGGCGTCGGGCACCACGACCTTCTTGGCCGCGACTTCTTGCGACAGGAGCTTCAGGCCCACCAACTGGTCCAGGACGCCTCGGTAGACCGCGTCGCGCTGATCAGGCGGCACGGGCGCCTGGTTTCGCTGCTCGAGCGCGCCGATGGCTTCCTCGAATTCGGCCTTCGTGATGTTCTCGCCGTTGACCCGTGCCAGCACGTCCGGCAGCACGGCGGGAACGGGCTTGGGCGGCTCGGCCACCGCGGGGGTCGCGGCGGAGGCGGCATCGGCGAGCGTGGTGGAGCCAGACCGGTTGCAGGCACACGCGAGCACGAGGAGGACTACGAGAGCGAGTTGGACCACGAAAGCTCCTTGGACGAATCGAGTGACGGCGAGCCGAGACGGGCACGAGCCGTCTCCTGTGCGACTAGCGTACGCTGGCCGCGTGTTACACTCAATGGTCTCATCGTCTTGCGCGACGAGCCACTGAGGGCCAGGTAGCTCAGTTGGTAGAGCATACGACTGAAAATCGTAGTGTCGGGGGTTCAATTCCCTCCCTGGCCACCAACCTTCGCTCATAACTCACGCGAAGGTTGCCCGCGCGGTCAATCCGTTCGCAGCCATCCATCGACCTCTGGCTGCTGGCCGGTTGATACGAAGCGAGCCCGCCTGTATGGTTGCTCGATGGACATGCCCGGCGCCGGCGGCCGCGGGGGCGCCCTTCCGCTGGGCCCCACCTGGCTGGTTGCCGGCAGCATCGCGACCGTCGTCACGCTGATGGTGGCGGGAACGGTCTACCTGTCGATGCTCGGTCACGGGCACTCGTTTGCGCGGCTCCTGGCCTGGCAGTGGGGCAGCTGGGGCTTTTGGGCCCTCGCCTCGCCGCTGGCCCTCCGAGTCGGCGAAGACCTGGCCGGCACCGGTCCATGGCGGGCCCGCCTGCGGCGCCCCGCGCTCCTGGGGGTGCTCCTCCTGAGCGCCAACGCGGTGATCGGCGCAGCCGCCATGGTCTGGGTGGTCCCATTCCATCCGCTCCCACCCCCGACGTTCCGCGCGGCGTTCCTCGGTCAGTTTCCGGCCTTCTTCGCGATCGACACGCTGGTGCTGGGCCTCTTGCTGACCGCCGGCTGCGCCTACTCCGGCGTTCGGCGCGCGCGGCAGCTGGACCTCCGCGAGTCGCGCCTCGAGGCCGAACTGGCGCGCGCGCAGCTCGATGCGCTGCGCCTGGAGATCCAGCCGCACTTTCTCTTCAACACGCTCAACTCGATCTCCGCGCTCATCCGCCTCAAGGATCACGATGGGGCGCTCCGCATGCTGCTCGGGCTGGGGGACCTGATGCGCGCCGCGGTGGAGCAGCCGAAGCACCATCACGTCCCGCTGTCCGAGGAGCTGGCGTTCGTGAAGCGCTACGTCGACCTGCAGCGGGTCCGGTTCGCGGACCGGCTGCAGGTGAGCTACGAGGTGGATGAGGACTGCGCCGACCTGGCCGTGCCTGCGTTCATGCTGCAGCCCCTCGTCGAGAACGCCCTTCGACACGGGGCAGCGCCGCGGCCGGGGCTGTGTCACGTGCGGATCGGCGCGCGCGCGGAGCATGGCCGCTTGCGCCTGTGGGTATCCGACGACGGCGTCGGGCTGCCGCGCGGGTTCGACCTCGAACGCGATGCGGGCACAGGACTGGGCAACACGCGATCGCGGCTCGCGCAGCTGTACGGGTCGGCCGCCACGCTCGACGTGCGAGCACTGCCCGCCGCCGGGACGACCGTGGAGATTGCCATGCCAGCTCCTGCGCCGGCCCGGGCAGTCGTCGGCGCGGCATGACCCAGTTCCGGGTGCTCGTCGCCGACGATGAACCGCTGGCGCGGGGCATCGTCGCCGACTTGCTGAAGCGGGATCCCGAGATCGCCTCCGTCCACGAGTGCGGCGACGCGGCCAGCGCCAGGGAAGGGCTCGCGCGCGTGCGTCCGGACATTGCGTTCCTCGACGTCGAGATGCCGGGCGCCACCGGTCTGCAAGTCGCGGAAAGCGTGGACGAGGACGGCCCCATCGTGGTGTTCATCACCGCGTTCAGCACCTACGCCACTCAAGCCTTCGAGGTCAGCGCCACCGACTATGTCTTGAAGCCGTTTTCGGACGAACGCTTCAAGGAGGCGCTTGAACGCGCCAAGCGACAGGTTCGGCAGCGCCGCCTGGGCGCCCTGGCGTCGCAGGTCGCTTCGCTGTCGAACGAACTGCGGCACGTCGCCAGCGAGCCCACCGCGCCGGATCGTCCCACGTACCTGCAGCGCCTGGCCCTCAAGGATGGTGATCGGACGGTGGTCCTCAAGGTCGGGGAGATCGTCTGGATCGAGGCGGAGGACTACTACGTGCTGGTGCACTCGAAGCAGGGCCGACACCTCGTGCGCGCCACGCTGGCGTCGTTCGAGCGGCGGCTCGACCCGCGGCTGTTCCTGCGCGTGCACCGGACCGCGATCGTCAATGTGGAGGAGGTTCGCGCCATCCAGGACGCGGGCCGGCTGGTCCTGGCGCTCTCCGATGGCACCGAAGTGGCGGTCAGCCGCTCGCGCCGCTCGCACGTCGAGCCCGTGATTCGCCCCAGACTTCGCTAGGTTCGAGGGCCGCCACGCCGCCGGCCGCCCGTCCACTCCCGTCCGCCGCAGGTCATCCCCTCTGGCTGCAAAGTCCTTGGCGGGCCGGCAGGGGTTGCGGATGATGCTCCTCGAGGTAACCGCCATGTCCATGAAGAACGCCGCAGTAGCCGCGCTGATGTGTCTCGCCCTCGGAGGCACGGCACGCGCGCAAGGGCAGCCCGAGTCGCTGGTCGACGTCGCGTGGCTGTCGCAGCACCTGACCGACCGTGGCCTGGTCGTCCTGCACGTGGGCAACAAGGCCGACTTCGAGGCAGGCCACATCGCCGGCGCCCGCCTCATCACCGAAGATGATGTATCGGCCCCGCACGACATGAGCAACCCTCGTGACCTGATGCTGGAGCTGCCGGCCGTGGACGCGCTCCGGGCGAAGGTCGCCGCTTTCGGCATCTCCGACGACAGTCGTGTGGTGGTGTACGTCGGACGCAACGCCGCCGTGCAATCCGCGACGCGAATCGTCTTCACACTCGACTACCTCGGGCTCGGGGGCAGGACGTCGCTGCTCAACGGCGGCCTGCGGGCCTGGCTGGGTGCCGGCAGACCCGTGACCCAGGACGCGGCGATGCCCGCGGCAGGCAAGCTGACACCAGGGGCGGCGCGGGCCAGCGTCGTCGGCGCCGACTTCGTGACGTCGGTGCGGCAGCGGCCGAACCACGTCCTGGTGGACGCGCGCGCGCCCGTGTTCTACACCGGCATCACCCCAACGATGAATGGCAAGGCGGGCCACATTCCCGGCGCCGTGAACATCCCGTTCACCGAGATCACCGACAACGAGCAGAAGATCGACCGAACGCGCGTCGAAGCCCTGTTCCGCAAGGCTGGCGTGAAGCCAGGCGACACCGTGGTGGTCTACTGTCACGTCGGGCAGCAGGCCACGGCTGTCATCTTCGCGGCGCGTCTGCTGGGGCATACGGCGGTGCTCTACGACGGCGCCTTCCAGGACTGGGCCGTGAACGACCGGGGGCCGGTGGAGAAGTGAGTAGGCCCGCGCGTCCCTACACGGACCCGTACCTGGCAGGCGTCGGGATCGGCCTCGTGCTGCTGGGCGCGTACGTCGTGGTGGGCCAAGGCCTCGGCGCGTCGGGGGCGTTTGCCAGCGTGGTGGCGTCGGCCACGGCCGCTGTACAGGGGCCGGCGAACGCGAAGCTCTCGGCCGCGGTGGCGCCGTACCTGCCGTACGGCGTGGCGAGTCCGCTGCAGGACTGGCTGGTGGTGGAACTCGCGGGCGTCATGCTGGGCGGTTTCGCATCGGCCTGGGCGGCTGGCCGGGTGCGGCGTACCACGGAACGTGGCGCCGCCCTTGCCGTGGGCCAACGCCTGCTGGCTGCCGGAGGCGGGGGCCTGTTGATGGGGATCGGCGCAAAGTTCGCCCGCGGGTGCACGAGCGGGCAGGCGCTGAGCGGCGGCGCGTTGTTGTCGGTGGGCAGCTGGACGTTCATCGCCACGTGCTTTGCTGCCGGCTACGCGTTGGCGCCGGTGGCGCGACGGCTCTGGCGATGACGCCCCTCACCGAAACCGGATGGCTGGGGCCGTCGGGCGCGCTGGGCGCCGCGTTGGCAATCGGATTCGCCTTCGGCTGGTTTCTCGAGCGCGGCGGCCTGGGCAGCGCGCCCAAGCTGGCTGGCCAGTTCTACCTGACCGACCTGACGGTCTTCAAAGTGATGTTCAGCGCGCTCCTCACGGCCATGCTGGGCGCCTTCTGGCTGGACAGGCTGGGCGTGTTGCGCCTCGATCTGGTCTACCTGCCGGAAACCTTTCTCGTGCCGCAGGCGCTCGGCGGTCTGCTGTTTGGCGCGGGCTTTCTCGTCGCGGGCCTGTGCCCAGGCACCTCGTGCGTGGCGGCCGCCACGGGTCGTCGCGACGGGCTCGCGGTCATCGGCGGCATGCTGCTCGGCGTGCTGGTCTTCAACCTGGTGTTCGACTGGGTGGCGCCGCTGTACTCGGCCACGCCGCTGGGCGCCGTGCGCCTGACGGACCTGGTCGGTGTGCCCTACGGTGCCGGTGTGGCCACCGTGGCGGCCATGGCGCTCGCCGGATTCGTCGTGACCGGCCGCATCGAGCGGGGGCGCGCGTGAGCAGCCTTCACGGCGCGCTCGCGCTGACGGCCGCGCTGCTGGCGGCGGGCGCCAGCATCGTGGACCGCAGCACCGGCTCGCCCGTGGCCTTCATCTCGGCTCCCGAGCTGGCGGGCCGCATCATGCGCGGGGACCAGACCCTGCACGTATTCGACCTCCGGGCCGCGCCGGACTTCGACGCCTTCCACGTGCCCACCGCACTGCGCGTGGACCCGGACACGCTCGACGAGGTGCGTGTCGCGCCGGAATGGAGCCTCGTCGTCTACGGAGACAATCGCGAAGCGCTGGCCCGGGCGGTGCGGGTGCTTCGCCGCCGGCCGCATCACGACGTGCACGTGCTGCGCGATGGTGTGTTCGAATGGCTCGCCCGCGTGCACGAACCCCGCTTGGCAGCAGATGCCACCGATGTCGAGCGTCGCGAGTTCGAACGGGCGGCTGCGCTGAGCCGGTTCTTCGGGGGCCAGCCCCAGGCCGGCGTCTCGCGCCAGGAGGTGCCGCTCGGTTATTGGACGGGCACCGTGCGCAGCGACGAGCTCCTGATGCAGGCCGCGACGCAGTCGGTCGCCTCGATCCGGCGGCGAGGCTGCTGATGGCCGGCGCCACGGACTTCACCGCGTTGCGCCGCCGCGAGTTCTCGCGGTTGGACGCGACGCGCACGGCCTATCTCGATCACACCGGCTCGGCGCTCTACCCAGAGTCCCTCGTGCGGCGCGACGCCCGGCGTCTGTTGCGACAGGTCCGTGGCAACCCGCACTCGGAGAGCGCGCCGTCGCTGGCCAGCACCGAGGCGCTCGAGGACGCCCGAGGGCTGACGCTCCGGTTCTTCGGCGCCGATCCGGCCGAATACGATCTGGTCTTCACGGCGAACGCCAGCGGCGCCATGCGGATTCTGGCCGAGGCGTTTCCGTTTCGCCCGGGATCGAGGCTGGTCCTTACCGCCGACAACCACAACTCCGTCAACGGACTGTGTGTGCCAGCCGCCCGCCGCGGCGCCGTGGTGACGCGCGTGCCGCTCGATCCGGAACTCCGCGCGCACGACCTGCCGCGCTGGTGGGCACCGGCGGTGCGCCCGTCGCTCTTCGCGTTTCCCGCACAGTCGAACTTCTCGGGCGTGCGCCACCCGTTGACGTGGGTCAGGGACGCGCAGGCGCGCGGGTATCGGGTGCTGCTCGATGCCGCGGCGTTTGCGTCTACGAGCGCGCTGTCCCTGGCCGAGGTGCCAGCCGACTTCGTCGCGGTGTCGTTCTACAAGCTATTCGGCTACCCAACCGGTGTGGGCGCCCTGATTGCCAGGCGAGATGCCCTCGCCACGCTCGAGCGCGACTACTTCGCGGGCGGGACCGTCCAGATCGTGTCGGTGCAGAACGACGTGATTAGGTCGAAGGCGGGTGGCGCCGCGTTCGAGGACGGCACCCCGAACTTCCTGGCGATGCCGGCGGTGTGCGACGGCCTCAAGTGGCTCAGCGACATCGGCATGGCGGCCATCGAGGCGCGCGTAGCGGCGCTGACGTCCCGGCTCCTCGACGGGCTTCTCGACCTCGGGGATCGCGTGCGCGTGTACGGCCCCTCGGACCATCGGGCGCGGGGCGGCGTCGTGGCCTTCAACCTCTACGACGGCGGTCGGGCCGTCGACTACGAAGTGGTGGAGTCCGCGGCGCGCCGCGCCGGCATCGCGATCCGCGGCGGCTGCTTTTGCAACCCCGGCGCCGCCGAGCACGCGTTCGGTCTGCCTGCGGCACGAGCTTTGGCTTGCCTGGACGGCGACTTCTCCGTGCCCCGTTTTCGCGCGTGCATGAAGGGCTCCCCGGTTGGGGCGCTGCGCGCGTCGATGGGCGCCTCGACGAGCGAAGCCGATCTCGATCGACTGCTCGATCTTGTGACCGACCTCACGCAGGCGGTGAGGAGACCCGCGGCAGCGAGGGCGTAGCGGCGCGGGTGCGTCGACACCTCACCTCGTCCATCGTCCGCATACACACTCCCGCGACGAGGCGAGCGACGGCCTCGTCACTTCGCCTCTGAGCGGCGACCGACTCACCCCGGCCAATCCTCCGTCTCGGTCGCGGTCCAGTCGTCGGCCTCCGCCTTTCACCACCGCTCCCGTGACGCGGCCTTATACGTCTGGTCGAGGTCGTCTCGGCCGCCTGATCAGGAAAATGCCTCGGCGCCGCAGGGAACGACGCGAACTCTGTCACGAGTTTGGGGCGACGCAGTCGGACATGGCAGAATCCCGTCGCAATGGCTCTGACTCCGAACGTCCTCTCCGAGTCTCATGATTCCCTCCAGTTCCTGGTGATTGTGTCGGCGGATGCCGAATGGCGAGCCGTCGCTGAGCTGTTCTCGAACTCCGCGATGGAGCGAACACCGTACGGGGAGTTCTTCTACCATGACAGCGGCGCGTCGCGAGGAGTCGTGATGCGAGGCGGGTGGGGCAAGATCGATGCAGCTGGATCTGCCCAATACGGGATCAGCCGATGGCGTCCGTCCGTCGTCGTCAATCTCGGCACCTGCGGCGGCATCCTGGGCCAGATCGAACGATTCGAGACGGTACTCGCTGAGCGCACCGTGGTCTATGACATCACGGAGCGAATGGGTGACTCGACGGAGGCGATTCGTAGCTACTCAACCACAATCGATTTGGACTGGTTGGGATCCCGGTCGCTACCTTCGCCGGCGCGGCGCTCCATTCTCGTGTCTGCGGATAGGGACTTGGCACCTGCCGACATTCCCCTCCTTCGGCGCCTCTACCAGGCGATCGCCGTTGATTGGGAGTCAGGAGCCATCGCCAGAGTCGCGTCACGAAACGAGACGCGCGTGGTGATACTGCGTGGAGTAAGTGACCTCGTCGGCGAAGAGAGCAATAGCGAGACGTACGGAAGGCCGGAGCTGTTTGAGGACAGGTCCAGAACGATCATGCAACACCTGTTTGAGGTGCTCCCCATGTGGGTTGACGCCGCCGTTCTCCCGACAGCCGCTGACCTGCAAGCAAAGGGCACGAGCATATCGTAGGGAGTATCGAAATCGTCGACGGCAAGAACATTCCGACGCGAACCGCTGGCCCACAATGCTTGTTCCGTTGCTCGCCGTCGGCACGCGCGAACAGAATGTGTGATTCTTCCGGTCAGAAGGCGCGCGGCGAGGGCGTAGCGGCGCTGGCGCGGCGACGCATCACGCCGTGCATCGCCAGCATGCAGGCGCCGGCGACGAGGGCCGGGGCCGCTGCCAGGTTGAAGACGTCACGCGCCTCCCATCCAACCCGGAGCAGCTCGCCGGCAACGAGCGGGCCGAGGATGGCGCCAATGCGCCCGACGCCAAGCCCCGACCCGATGCCCGTCGAGCGCACGTGCGCAGGGAAAAACGTCGCCGCCAGCGCGTTGATGGCCGCCTGGCCGCCGATGACGCAGAGGCCCGCCACGAAGACCGCCACCATGAGCAGGTTCAAGGGCAGCGCCGGACGCCCGATGGCGACGATGCTGAACCACGACAACACGAAGCACGTGGTGAGCACGCGGACAAAGCCCAACCGGTGCACGAACCACCCGAGCCCCAGACTTCCGATGGTCCCAGCCACCTGCAGGAGCGTGCCGACGAACACGGCCGTTCTGGTCGGATACCCGGCGTCCTGCACCACGGTGGGCAACCAGTTGGCCAGGAAGTAGACGTTCAGGAGGTTCGCGAAGTTGATCACCCACAGGAGAAGGGTGCCAGCAGCGAGCCCGCCTTGAAAGAGCTGAACCAGCGGCACGCCTGGTTCCCGCTCCTCCGATCGAGGCATGGACTCCGGCAGGTACTTCATCATCAAGCCCACCAACAGCAGGGGCAGGGCGCCGCCGACGTAGAAGACGGAGCGCCAGCCGTACAGTGGGATCAGCCACCCTGACACCACGCCGCCCAGGGCGGCACCGGCGGTGAAAGCGGTGCCGACGATCATCATGACCGTCACACGGATGTTCGGGGGGCTCAGCTCGCCGACCATGGCCATGACGTTCGGCATGATGGCGCCCATCCCGATGCCGGCGATGAAGCGGATCACCAGCAACTGCTGAAGGGATTGCGCCTGCGCCGTCACGAGCGCCATCACGGCAAAGAAGACCGTGGCCGCGATCAGTACGGGCCGGCGGCCGATCCTGTCGGCCAGCATGCTGAAGCCGATGGATCCGATCATCACGCCGAAGAGCGCCGCGCCAAACACGCGTCCCAGGGAACCGGGAGGCAGACTCCAGTCGCGCACGATGGCCGGGGCCACGAAGCCGATGGCCTGCAGGTCGAAGCCGTCGAGGATGAGGCACACCGCGCAGAGCGAGAAGATGCCGATCTGCCGCGGCGTGAGCCGGTCGGGGGCTGTCTCGTTCACCATTTACAGCCCGAACACCCGTTCAGCGTTGCCGTGATACAGCTTGGCCTTGTCGGCCTCGCTGATGGGCAGGTCGTCGGTCACGCGCACCTCGTCTGGTACGAACTGGTACGGATAGTCCATCGCGTAGAGAACCCGGTCCACGCCCACCACCGACTGCGCGTACAGAATGGGCGGCTCCCACGCCATCCCGCTCGTCGTGTAATAGAAGTTCTCTTTCAGGTAGTCGCTGGCCTTGCGCGCGAGCGGCTTCTGGCTGGCATAGCGGCCGGCTCGGACGCTGGCGCCGTGCATGAAGTCGATGCGGAAGAACCAGTAGGGCAGTCCCTCACCCAGGTGGCCCGTGACGATCTGGAGCTTGGGAAAGCGATCGAAGACGCCGCTCACGACGAGCCGCAGCATGTGGAGGCCCGTCTCCACGGCGAAGCCGAACACGGCCCCGTCCAGGCCTCGCTCGAGGAACGGCTGGATCATCGCGGCCGACGGCGTGTTCGGGTGCAGGTAGATCGGCACGCCCAGTGCTTCGGCCGCCTCGAAGATCGCCCAGTACTTCGGGTCGTCCAGATACTCGCCCCGCGTGTGCGAGTTGATGATCGCCCCTTTCAGCCCGAGCGTGCGGACGCCGTACTCCAGCTCCTGCGCCGCCCGATTCGGATCCTGCGGCGCCACCGCGGCCAGCCCAGCAAACCGCGTCGGCCACTTGCGGATGGCCTCGGCCAGCTGGTCGTTGGCGTCGCGCGCCAGCCAGGTGGCCTTGTCCGCGTCGAACACCTGGACGCCCGGGGATGTCAGCGACAGGATCTGCATGGCGATGCCGGTGTCGTCCATGTCCTGGAGACGCTGTTCGCCGATGTTCTGCAGCCGGTCGACGATCTGCTGCGTGCGCTGGCTGGGATTGGTCAGGTGATAGCCCACCAGGCTGACGAAACCCGGGTCGTCGTAGGAGCCGTCGGCCAGCAGCTGTCGATACGCCGCGATGAGTTCGGGCGTGGCGAACGCCTCCTCGGCGGCAATGCGTCGGTAAGGAGTCTGGGCGGACAAGGGCGGCACTGTAACACGACGCCGCGCCGGACCACGCTCGACAGGAATGGAACGCGTTACCGTCGCCGTCGGGCGGGGGCGTCGAGCAGCGCCACCAGCTTGTTCGTGAGCGCTGGGCCGAGTTCCTCTATGCCCGCGATACGCGTGGCGTTGGTATAGAACTGCGACACATCGACGCCGATGCCGATGGCCGCTAGCTGCACGTCGGCCTCATCCTCGATCGACCTCACGACGTCGCGCAGGTGCAGGTCCAGGTACTCGTGGCTGTTGGCCGCCAGCGTCGCCTCGTCCATGGGCGTGCCGTCCGACACGACGACCAGGATCTTGCGCACTTCGCGGCGCGACCGCAGGCGTCGATACGCCCACTCCAGCGACTCGCCGTCGATGTTCTCCTTCAGCATCTGGTCGCGCATGAAGAGGCCCAGCGCCACGCGGGCCCGACGCCACGGCACGTCGGCGCTCTTCACGATGATGTGCTCGAGGGCGTTGAGCCGGCCGGGTCCTTCCGGGTAGCCGTCGGCGGCCCATTCGCGGGCCGGCTCGCCGCCGTCCCAGTCGCGCGTCGTGAAGCCCAGCACCTCGCAGTGGACTCCGCACCGCTCCAGCACGCGCGCGAAGATTTCCACGGTGAGGGCCGCAATCTGCATGGGACGCCCGCGCATCGAGCCCGAGTGGTCGATCAGCAGCGTGACGACCGTGCTGGGGAAGGTGGTCTCGGCCTCCTGCTTGAACGGGCGCGTGGAGCCGCCGCTGGCGATGAATGGCGCCAGCCGCGATCCGTCCAGCTGGCCCTCATCCAGATCGAAGCGCCATTGGCGCATCTGGCGCGCCATCAGCACGCGGAGAAGCCGCTTGGCGAGCCGCGCCACGACGCTTCGAATCGCCGTCAGGTCCTTGTCCAGCGCCTGACGCAGCGCCGCCAGTTCCTCTCGGCTGGCAAGCGACGCTGCGTTCACTACACGGTCGTGCGCGGTCGTGTAGGCCCGGTACTCTTCGGCCTCCACGTTGCCGTCGGGCGCCTGGCCGCCGCCCGCTTCGGGCCCGGCCCCTTCCGCGCGGCTCTTGTCAGGAGGCGTCCGCTCACCGCCGCGTTCGCGTCGAGCCCTGCGCTCGACAATGCGGGTCGGCAGCTGCACGCGGTGGGGCCCTAGCGTCGGCGGCTCGCTGGAGGGCAGAGATCCCTGCGCGGTGTGAACCCACCGTACGGCCGCAGCCGCGAACGCCGCATGATTCGACGTCAAGGGCGCGAGATCCGCGAGCGACGCCAGTAAGGGAGGCGAAAGCTCGCGTCGCATGCGAGCGACGAGCTCCGTCTTCTCAGGCGGGGCAGCGCTGCCGCTGCACAGCTCGAACGTCAACCACCGCAGCCCGTCGGCTTCCTTGCCGGGGTGGGCCAGCAGGTTCTTTGCGACGCCGCGCAGCCACTGCACGCCCAATGCGTCGAGGCGGGCCTGCTCGAGAAGCCGGAAGATCGTGGCCGCTGCTTCCTCGCGCGGCACGTGCGCACGGTGCACGGCGGGATTGTGGAACCGCCGTCCCAGGGCTGTGCGATCCGCGTAGGCGCGCAGCGCGCCCAGCGTGGCCGCGCCGGCACGCGTGGCGGAAACGTCCACGTCGTCGGCACCTGCCAGCGTCTTGGTGCAGGCCGACACGGCGTCCACGGCGCCGGCCGGGAAAGGGCTGGCCATAGAAGATGTCGCGTCCTACTGCTTCAGCCCGGGTGCGGATCGATCCGTCGCGAGCTCTGTGCCCATGGCGCGCTGGTAGTACTCCGACACCAGGGCACGCTCGTCCTCGTCGCACCGGTTCAGGAAGGTCAGCTTGAAGGCCAGGCCCGTGTCGTGGAAGAGCGTCGCGTTCTCGGCCCAGGTCACGACCGTGCGCGGCGACATCACGGTGGAGAGGTCCCCGTCGGTAAAGCCCCGGCGAGTGAGGCTGGCCAGCGCCACCATGGCGCCGACCTGCGCGCGCCCGTCGGGCGTCCGGTACTCGGGACACCGCGCCAGCACCACGTCCACTTCGCGTTCGTGTTCCAGGTAGTTCAGCGTGACCACGATGCTCCACCGGTCCATCTGTCCCTGGTTCAGCGGCTGCGTCCCATGGTACAGGCCGGTGGCGTCGCCCAGGCCGATCGTGTTCGCCGTGGCGAACAGCCGGAAGAACGGATGCGGCTGAATCACGCGGCCCTGATCGAGCAGCGTCAGCCGGCCCTCCAGCTCCAGCACGCGTTGAATGACGAACATCACGTCCGCGCGACCCGCGTCGTACTCGTCGAAGACCAGCGCACACGGCCGTTGGAGCGCCCACGTCAGCATGCCGGGCTGGAACTCGGTGACCTGCTTGCCCTCGCGGACAGCGATGGTGTCTTTGCCGATGAGATCCATGCGCGTCACGTGACCGTCCAGGTTCACCCGCACGCACGGCCAGTTCAACCGTGCGGCCACCTGTTCGATGTGGCTGGACTTGCCGGTGCCGTGGCGGCCCTGTACCAGCACGCGCCTGTTGTGGAGAAACCCGGCCAAGAGCGCCAGCGTAGTGTCGCGATCGAACACGTAGTCGGCGTCGAGGGTCGGCACGTGCTCGTCCTGGACCGAAAAGGCCGGCACTTTCAGGTCCGTGTCGATCTTGAACAGATCGCGCGCCGACAGCCGCAGGTCGGGCACAAGGAAGGCCAGGTCGGCCGAAGCGGCGGGAGAGGCCATGAACCTTGAAATTATCCCCCATGACGCTGAGTGGTCCTACAATCGCCTCGAGGTAGCGTGCTAGAAAACTTGACCACTCGAAATCCAGACCAAATGAGTCAAGTTTTCTCCCCCGCCGAAGGCGGGGAAAAAAGACACTGCTCGAGCGAGGCGGAGCCTGCATGCTCGTTGGTCCGAGGCGCAGCCTCGCTCGACTTGAGCCGGATGTCACTAGACATCTTCTATGGCCACTGTCGTGACGATTGGAGCAAGGTCTTGCAACTGGCCATAGAAGATGGCCCCGCGGAGCGGGGCCAGAGATACTGGGCCTAGTGAAGCTCTGGACGGTTTGGGGCAGAGCTTCGCTAGGCCTCCTGGTGCTCTTCGCTGCCGTCGGAAGCGCTCCGGTCCCTCTGTCGGGCCAGGAGCCGGGCTCCGTCGGCGGGCGGGTGGTCACCTCCACAGGCGAATTGCTGCGCGACGCCACCGTTTCCCTTCGGCAGGAATCCGGACGGGGTTGGCGGGAGCTGCAACGGGGCACCACCGGTGCCGACGGGACCTTCCGCTTCGCGCGGGTTCCCGCCGGGCGCTACAGCGTCGTCGCCGCCAAGGCCGGCTACACCATGCCCCAGGCACGACAGCTAGGTGCGCCCGGGCCCGACGACACGCCTGGACCGGAGCTCGACGTTGGCACATCCGTCAGCGCGCCCGATGTCGAGATCCTGCTGCTCCGCGCCGGCCGGATCAGCGGACGCGTGGTGGACCTCGATGGCAGCGGCGTGCGGGCGTCGCTCATGCTGCACCGACTGTCGGACACACGCGTGTCGTCGATCGCGGCCTTCTTGCAGACGGCACCCGACGGGCGCTATGCGCTGGCGGACCTGCCGCCTGGCAACTACTTGATCGAAGCCACCGTCGGCGCCGCGGTTACTCCTGGCACCGTTGCACCTGGTACCCGGCCGACCGAGTCGCAGGTCCGACGCGCCGTGGCCCTGGCCGCGACGGACTTCCGCCGGGCCTGGTATCCGGGCGTCGCGGACCGGCAGGCGGCCGCCACGATCACGCTGGCCGAAGGTGAACGAGCCGAGGCGGATATCTGGATCCCGTCGCAGCCGCGATCCGGCGTCGTCGGGCAGGTGGCGTGGCCCGTGGGTGTACAGGTGCAGCACGTCACGCTCGAGTACGGAGACCCGGCAGGGGAGCGGTCCGGTCTGTGGGTGGTCTCCGACCCCGAGGGACACTTCGTCCTGAGCGGCGTACGTCCCGGGCCGCTGGTGCTGATGGCCTACGTGCAGACCGACCAGGGCCTGCTGATGGGCGAGGCGTCAACCGACTTCAGCGGCGATTCGATCCAGGAGGTGCCAATCGTGGTCGACCGGCCCGGAGCGGTCGAGGGGTGGGTGACCTACCGAGACGAAGTACCACCTGGCGTGCGCGGGGCCGCCGTCGTCCTCGTCCAGAAACGGATGCGGGTCACGGCCGTCGCGCCCGTGCCGAGTGGTCCGGTGGAGGCCGACGGGCGGTTCCGGGCCGCCGACGCGCTTGGCGAGTTCGAGGTCCAATTGCGCGGACTTCCACAAGGGTATGCGGTAACCGAGGTGCGTCGAGGCGCGACGGCGCTGCCGGGAGGCCGGATCACCGTCGAAGGAGGGGAGACCGTAACCGGCGTCGAGGTCGTCGTGGCGCGGTCGCGATAGAAGACGGGGCAGCGCACTGTGACGCCACCCCGCTGACCCCTCGATGGCGGATCTAGGACGCGGCCGCCGTCGCGACGACGTCGGTGTCGCGCACAAGGCCGAGCTCCCGCCGCACGCGGTCCTCGATGGCCTGACGCACCGACGGGTTGTCCTTGAGGAACACCTTTGCGTTCTCGCGGCCCTGGCCCAGGCGTTCGCCACTATAGGCGAACCACGCGCCGCTTTTCTCCACGATGCGCTTCTCGACCGCCAGGTCCAGCAGGTCGCCCTCGCGGGAGATGCCCTCGCCGTACATGATGTCGAACTCGGCCTCTCGGAACGGTGGGGCCATCTTGTTCTTGACCACCTTGACGCGCGTGCGCCCGCCGGTCACCTGGTCCCCGTCCTTGATGCTGGCGATGCGCCGGATGTCGATGCGCACCGACGCGTAGAACTTCAGCGCGCGGCCGCCGGTGGTGGTTTCGGGGTTCCCGAACATCACGCCGATCTTCTCGCGCAACTGGTTGATGAAGATGAGCGTGGTGTTCGACTTCGACACGACGCCGGTCAGCTTGCGGAGGGCCTGTGACATCAGGCGCGCCTGCAGGCCCATCTGCGCGTCGCCCATTTCGCCTTCGATTTCGGCTTTGGGTACAAGGGCGGCCACCGAGTCCACGACCACCACGTCCACGCCGCCCGACCGAATCAGCACTTCGACGATCTCGAGCGCCTGCTCGCCGTTGTCCGGCTGCGACACCAGCAGGTTGTCCAGGTCTACGCCCAGCTTCTGGGCATACGTCGCGTCCAGTGCATGCTCCGCGTCCACGAACGCGGCCATACCCCCCAGGCGGTGCACCTCGGCAATGACCTGCAGGGCCAGCGTGGTCTTGCCCGACGACTCGGGCCCGAAGATCTCCACGACGCGGCCGCGGGGGACGCCGCCGATACCCAGGGCGTAGTCGATGCTGATGGAACCGGTGGAAATGGCGGCGACGGGCAGGACAGCGCCCTTCTGGCCGAGCCGCATGATCGAACCCTTGCCGAACTGCTTCTCAATCTGCCCGACGGCGATGTCCAGGGCCTTGGTGCGTTCCTTCACTTCTTCGAGCGGCATGGCGTCTCCTTAGGGTTGGGGCCGTGTTTCAACGAGCATGGCTTGGCGATGTGACAGGGGAGGTCAACGGCCGGGATGATCCTAGAAACGCGCCAAGCGAAAGTCAAGCGAAAATACGTGCAGAGCGGCCGGACTTGGCTTTGTACGGCAAGCACTTAGACGGACAGGGACTTTCGCCTGCCGGCCAGCCTTTGGCGAGAATTGCACCGGACGCCTCGCCGTCGTGATTGGAATTGTGCCGCACGGCCGCCGCGGAGGCGGATGCACGTGGTTGGGCGTCACCGCTGGCCGGGCAGGCGCGACACGCCGCGAGCGTTCGTTCTCCAGAACGAGCCGCCCGGGACGCGATACACGGATGGTATATTCATTGTAGATACATGAGGACATCGACACAGATTGCGCGGTGGGGCAACAGTCTCGGCCTCCGGTTGCCGAAAGCCCTCGCACTGGAAGCGCATCTCGACGAAGGAGACACCGTCGAGCTGTCCGTCAAGGGAGGCGCGATTGTCGTGACGGCGGCCCGGCCCACGTACTCGCTCGACCAGCTCGTAGCCAAGATCACGCCACGCAATCGGCATGGCGAGGCGGACTGGGGGCCTCCCGCCGGGCATGAAGCGTGGTAGCGAAGGCGTACGTTCCCGACGCCGGGGATCTGGTCTGGCTCACCTTCGATCCCCAGGCTGGACACGAGCAGCGTGGACGTCGGCCCGCCCTGATCTTGTCGCCGCGTACCTACAACGCGAAGGCGCGTCTCGCCGTCGCCTGTCCGATCACGAGCCAGGTGAAGGGATACCCCTTCGAGGTGGCGTTGCCGATTGGCGGGGCGATCACGGGTGTCGTGCTCGCTGACCATGTCAAGAACCTCGACTGGCAGGCTCGCAAGGTCGTCTTCGAATCGAAGGCTGGCGCTGACGTCGTCACCGAGGTCCGTGAACGCTTGAGGGCCTTGCTCGGCCTCTGAGCGCACCCGCTCGGTCTTCCGGACCGACCGGCAAGAATCGCAACGCCGCTGCCGCCCCCAGGTGGTTGCGCTTCGGCTTGTTGTCAGTCTGCGATCGGTCGCTCGATCCGTTCGACGACAAACACCGCCGCCGGCCCCCGCTGTGCTTCCAGTTTCAGGCCGAGCTGCTCCTGGAGCGCCGTGAAGATTGATGGGGCATCGGGATCCGCACCCGCCAGCACCGGAACGTCGGACGACGACAAGGGCGTTGGTATCTGCGGGATCACGTCGGGCCGCCACGTCAGCCGAACGTCGAACCTGCCCGGAATGCTGGTCTGGTCTGTCACCAGCCGGTCGACGCACATCGAGAGGTTGCTGGCCAGATCGGCCATCGTGACGCCACCAGCCGTCAGCGTGCCCGGAGCGAACCAGACACCACACGACAACCGTTCGCTCGCGGACAAGGCTGGCAGGACAGGGCCGCCGGGCTTATCTGCAGTCGGGGCGTCGCAATCGGCCGCTGATGAACTGAGCCGAGGCCCACGGGCCCTGTCACTCCTTGCGGCGGTCAGCGCGTACACCGGCATCTCGCGCCTGTGGACGGCCACCCGCAACATGAAGCGCTCCGTCAACAGGGCCCTCAACATCAGCCGCACCGCATCCGGCGTCGGATTCCCCTCGGCGGTCGCGACGATATCGAAGAGATCGGAGTCCAGCCAGCCGGGTCCACCCACGAGCTGTGCTTCCTGTAGGCGATACGCCGTGCGAATCAGCATGCGCACGCTGCCAGTCGCCGTGAGTCGGCCGTTGTCGTGAAACCAGAGGGCGAACATCACATCATCGTTGGACCGATGCGGCTTCACCGATGCGACGTCGAAGCGGGGTGATGGCGCAGCCGGATCCTGGGTGACGGCCACCAAGCTGACGCCGAAATCGGCCGCCAGCACCGCGGTCGCGAGGCTCATCGCAATCGAGACGAATCGCCCCTGCGAGCGCGGCTTCCACCGTGCTGAACTCGCGATTTCTACGCCGATTCCGCCGTCTGGCTGGGCCTCGCGCATGCCGATTGGACGGCAGACGTACTCTCTTGGCCTTGGAATCGAGCCGAAGAAAAGAACTGTCGGTGAGCCACACTGCCGGACATCCGCCGCAGCGAGGCGTTACGCGCCCTCGATGGCCACGGCCACGCCGTTGCCGCCGCCCAGGCAGAGCGCCGCCACGCCGCGGCGCAGCCCGCGGGCCCGCAGGGCGTGCACCAGCGTGGTCAGCACCCGCGCGCCGCTGGCGCCGATGGGGTGGCCCAGCGCGACCCCTCCGCCGTTGACATTCACCTTTTCGGCGTCCAGGCGCAGTTCGGCGATGACGGCCACCATCTGAGCCGCAAACGCCTCGTTGATCTCGAAGAGGTCCACGCTGTCGAGCGACCAGCCGATTTTCGCCAGCAAGCGGCCGATGGCCGGGACTGGCGTCATCAACACCTGCGCGGGATCCAGCCCGCTCGTCGCCTGGCCGACGATGCGCGCCAACGGACGCGCACCCAGTGCCGCGGCGCGAGCCGCCGAGGCCACGACCAGCGCGGATGCGCCGTCGCTGAGCGGGGGCGCGTTCCCGGCCGTCACCGTGCCGCGGCCGTCGTCGAGAAACGCCGGCTTCAGGCCTGCGAGCGCTGCTAGGGAAGTCTCGGCTCGAATGCACTCGTCGCGCTCGACGCGGAGGACGGAGCCCTTCGGACCCTGGACCTCGACCGGCAGGATCTCGTCCGCGAACGCCCCGGCCTCGGTGGCGCGAGCGGCCTTTCTGTGGCTGTCCACCGCGAAGGCGTCCTGCGCTTCGCGTGAGACCGCGTGCTGGGACGCCACCAGCTCCGCCGCGCGGCCCATGTGCCAGTTCTCGAACGCGCACCACAAGCCGTCGTGAACCACGGCGTCAGTCATCCGCCCGTGGCCCAGCCGCAGACCGGTTCGCGCGCGGTCCAGCAGATAGGGAGCGTTGCTCATCGACTCCATCCCACCGGCTACCACCAGCTCGACGTCGCCGGTCGCCACACCTTGGGCCGCCAGCATCACGGCCTTCAGGCCGGAGCCGCACACCTTGTTGATGGTGAGTGCGGCCACCTCCGTGGGGAGGCCCGCGGCCAGCGCGGCCTGCCTGGCCGGCGCCTGGCCGAGACCCGCCGACACGACGTTGCCGAGGATGCACTCGTCCACGTCGGCGGGCTGGATGCCGGCGCGGCGCACGGCGTCGCGAACCACCAGCGCGCCAAGCTGCGGCGCCGTGAGGCCCGACAGGGCGCCCCGAAAGCGGCCCGTGGGCAGTCGCACCGCGGAGAGGATGACGGCCTCCGGCATTGCGGTCAGCGCCTCTCGCGGACCGTCACCTTGACCGTCCGCACGACGCCCGCGCCGAGAAACGCGTCGAGCCGCGCGCGAATCAACGCGGACGAGCGGCGGATCTCGCGCTGCCATTCGCGCCGATCCACGTGCACCAGGAGCGCGCCGTCGTGGAGCGACACCGTGCTGACGTGATCGAGGCTGGGCCCCACGGCCATGCGCCACGCCAGCGACACCTTCTCGTCGCACAGCGGCGCCTTGCGAAGGGCCTCGGCGAGCCCCGCCGGCAGCATCGACTGAACCGCGATCACGTCACGACGATAGCACCAACGTGAGCCGCCGATCCTCCGATGTTGGAGATAGAGACCTGCGGATATCCGTCGGCGATGAAGAGCGCGAGGAGGCGTCGCGGACCGCGCATCGGGTGGATCGTGCGCCGCCTGTCGTCGTTCGATCCGTCCGACGCGAGTGCCTCCCAGGGCCGTGCGACCCCCATCACGACATCGCGCGGATTGCGCCGTGACCGCGGGCCGCGGGGATGCCGCGTACCCACGGGCGGCGACAGCAACCGGCGTTCACGCTCTACGCAGTGCGACTACACAGGAGAAATCGGTTGTCGGCCTGGGTCGGAACGACGAGGTCCGCGGTCGTTCAATAGCCTTCCACCGACGGCAGTTGCTTGAGTCCAGCTTCAAGTGGTGAGGCTGATCACGCGTCCGACGTCGACGCTTGTATTCGCTGGCGATGCGCGCGAGAATCTGCCGACGGGGATGGCAACGATGAGGCGCACTGGACACTCGGGATTTCGACGATTCGTCTTGGATCGCTTCCCACGAGTGCGGGGACAATGGCTGGCTGCAGTGGCCGTGATATTCGCGGTTGTTGGAGTGAGCGCGATTCGCGCGCAGAGCGACCCAACGGTGCGAGTCAGCGGCGGAATGATTCGTGGGCTGCTGAGCGACGGTGGGGGCGCAGCGTTCAAGGGGATTCCCTATGCCCAACCGCCAGTCGGGGACCTGCGCTGGCGTGAACCGACGCCCGTGCGCGGGTGGACGGGCACTCGCGATGCCACTCAGTTCGGCGCGATCTGCCCGCAAAATGCTAGCGCCACGATTCCACAGGCCGCCACGATTGCCAAGGAGGATTGCCTCTTCCTCAATGTCTGGATTCCCGCGTGGCCGGTCACTGGCAACCGTCCCGTGCTGTTGTGGATTCCAGGAGGAGGCAACATTAACGGCGGTACGTCTGAAGCACGGCATGACGGCTCGTTGCTGGCGCGGCGCGGTGTGGTTGTGGTCACGATTAACTATCGCCTGGGGTCGTTCGGCTTCTTTTCGCATCCGGCGCTGACCGCCGAGTCCCCGCATCGAACGTCCGGCAATCAAGGGCTACTCGATCAGGTGGCCGCGCTGGACTGGGTACGTGCCAACATCTCGCGATTCGGCGGCGACCCCAATGCCATCACTCTCGGGGGCGTGTCGGCTGGAGGAGTTGACACGACCGCGCTGATGACGTCACCTCTGACCAAGGACAAATTCCGAGCGGCCATTGTGCAAAGCGGGCCGGCTCACAACGTGCTCGGCGATCCCTTGCCCCGCGAGGAAGCCGAGCGTCGGGGTTCATCTCACACGGCATCGTGGAACGCCGCCGCTGACGCGTCGTTACAAGTTCTTCGTACCATACCGATGGCGACGATCCTGAAGTCGCAGCCACTAAGGCCCGTTCCACACCTGAATCTGAGCGTGGACGGCTACGCTCTCCCGGTGCCGCCCACCGACGTCTTCGCGACCGGGCGTCAGCACCCAGTACCGGCGATCATGGGCAGCACCGTGCGCGACTTCACACCTGGAGCCCCGCCGCCCACGGGCTTGGCCAATCTCATCGACGAATACTACGGACCCCTCTCCGCGCGCGCGAAGCCGCTTTACACTGCGGCGAATCCACGCGACGGCGCTCCAGAAGTCCAATGGGCGACCGATACGGCCTTCCGCTGCGGCACGGTCCTCCAACTCAACCAGCACACGGCCGCCGGCCATCGAGCCTTCGCCTACCAGTTCGCGCGACTCACGACACCGGACATTCAGCCGGGTGGGAACATTCATGGCCTCGACGGCGGGTACGTGTTGGGGACGTTCGCTGCCAGGGACACCGCGACGAAGCTGGTGCCAATCGAGTTTGCACCGAGCGATCAGACGCTGTCCGATGTGATGCAGCAGTACTGGGTCAATTTCATCAGCAGCGGCGATCCAAATGGTCCTGGCCTTCCAACGTGGCCGGCGTTCCGCCGTCCGTCTGGCGGGTTCATGCACTTTCTCCCTGGGGGCTCCGCGGCCGAGGAAGGGCTGCGGCGTGCCCAATGCGGCCTCTATGCCGAGAACGTGGCTCGGTTGACCCAAGGACGCTGAACAAAAACGCCTGCCGCCCACATCGTGCCTCGCGGCCGCGCTGAAGCCGGTGCGGGACATCGACGCGTTTCTGTCGCGCACATATCCGCGAGCAGTCCAAGCCTCGAACGGTGATTGTGAACCACGAGCGGCGCCAGGGCCGACCGCTCGGGTAGAGTTCGTGGCGCGATCGGTTGTCCGAAATCTGTACACATCGCGCGCGCGTCCCACCATGTTGTCAGCGACAACGCGCAAACTGGCAGGGCTGCGCCGCATCCGAGGTCATGCCGTCGCGGCCAGCCAGTTGCGAAGTCCGTCCCGAACACCCAGCTGATTGGTAACGCCGATGTGTAGATCTGGGCTCGATCCCTTCCTTCTTGAGCCGCGGGTCGTCGCGCGCAGGTAGCGAGAAACGGCGTAGTGGTTTTCGCCGGCGTCGGGCGGAAACTGCGTCGGTTTGTCCACCATGCCCATAGGCCCGGCTCCAACACGCACCACGTCGAGCAACTATGGTGGACACGGGTTGTCACATACGACAACATGTCTGCCTGAGGTTACCGAGCGCACGACGAAACGATGACCCTACGGACGCGACCCGTTTCCTGGATCAAGGT
>Ga0307505_10000098_pt1 | contig 109758 bp, 114 predicted proteins | sample 23_S_MG_FD_202183 | JGI IMG/M metagenome (GOLD analysis project Ga0307505, IMG submission 202183) | Soil microbial communities from Populus trichocarpa stands in riparian zone in the Pacific Northwest, United States - 23_S | ecosystem: Environmental > Terrestrial > Soil > Riparian zone >...
GCCCGGCGACAATATCCAGATGGAGATCGAACTGATCGCTCCCATCGCCATGGAAAAAGGCCTCCGCTTCGCCATCCGCGAAGGCGGTCGAACAGTCGGTGCCGGTACGGTGTCGGAAGTTGTTGAATAGGTCTAACAGTGGACAGTGGACAGTGGTCAGTGGTCAGAAAATGGCCGACCACCGACCACCGACCACCGACCACTGAATTATATGATTAGTGAAAAAATTCGCATCAAGCTGAAAGCCTACGATCACCGCGTGCTCGATCAATCGACACAAGAGATCGTCGATACAGCAAAACGGACCGGTGCAAGGATCGCGGGACCTATTCCGCTTCCTACCATCAAGAACAAATGGACCGTTTTGCGTTCGCCGCACGTCGATAAGAAATCGCGTGAACAGTTCGAGATCCGTACGCACAAGCGTCTTATGGATATTCTCGATCCCACGGCGGAAACGGTGGATGCTTTGATGAAGCTTGATCTCCCGGCAGGTGTCGATGTTGAGATCAAGGCGTTCGGGAAAAACTAGTTGGCCGAGTTGACCGAGTTGCAGAGTTACAGAGTTCGATGAACTCAAGAAACTCCGCAACTCCGCAACTCCGCAACTCTGTAACTTTATGATAAGCGGAATCATTGGAAGAAAGGTCGGAATGACGCAATTGTTTGCCGAGGACGGAACGGTCACGCCCGTGACGGTCATCAAGGCAGGACCTTGCGTTGTCGTTCAGACGAAAAGTGCAGCCGGTGCCGACGGCTACAATGCGGTTCAGCTTGGCCTCGTAGAGGAAAAGCCGGTCCGTTTGAAGAACGTCAGCAAGCCGCTTCGCGGACATTTTGAAAAGACGGGCGGCGGCTTACCGCCAACGCGTGTTTTGCGAGAGCTTCGCCTGACAGCTGAGCCGGAAGCCGCGATCGGCGATCAGGTCAAGGTCGATCTTTTTGCTGACGGCGACAAGATCGAAGTTGTCGGCAAATCGAAAGGCCGCGGATTCGCGGGTACGATCAAGCGGCACAACTTCCATCGCGGCCCTGAGTCGCACGGTTCGATGAACGTACGTGCACCTGGTTCGATCGGCCAATCAGCTTATCCTTCGCGGGTTATCAAGGGTACGAAATCGTCGGGCCATATGGGCGACGCTCGCGTAACGGTAAGAGGTTTGACTGTCGCTAAGGTTGATGCGGAGAACAATCTGTTGATGGTTCGCGGGGCAGTTCCGGGAGCGAATGGCAGCCTTGTTGTAGTAAAGAAATCGTAGATGAGGTTGGCAGGAGGCAGAAGGCGGAAGGCAGTCAAAAACTGACCACTGACCACGGACCACTGACCACTCGAACGGAGTGAGAATTTTATGCCTACCGTAAAGGTTCGCAATTTGAGTAATAAGGAAGTCGGCGAGGTTACGCTGTCGGATGCCGTTTTTGGTGCCGACCTTAACGAATCGCTGATCCATGCGGCGGTGATGAATTATCGGGCCAACGCAAGGGCCGGAACGTCCGCAACTAAAACACGCGGCAACGTTTCGGGTTCGGGACGCAAACTCTGGAAGCAAAAGGGAACTGGCCGTGCGCGTATAGCGTCGATTCGTTCACCATTGTGGAAAGGCGGCGGTAACGTCCACGGGCCGCAGCCACGCGACTGGTCGTATCAGATGCCGAAGAAAATGCGCCGCGGTGCGTTGCGTTCGGCTCTGTCGGAAAGGCTTCGCGAAGGCAACATCATCATTGTTGACGGTTTCGAGTTGAAGACGGCGAGGACGAAGGATTTTCTCAGTGTTATCGATTCGCTGGGACTGATCGAGAACAGCAAGCGTGCAAAGACGCTGGTTGTCGATTCGCTCGATAACGCGAATCTGATCCTTTCATCGCGAAATGTTCAGAAGACGAAAGTCACGAACAGCTTCGGCGTGAATATCTACGACATCATCTATCACGAGAAGTTGGTGATCTCGAAAGCGGCTGTCGAAGAGTTGAACGAATTGCTCGATCCGGCACGCGAAGGTTCAAAGGCTGTCGAGGCTGTTGTTGAAGAAGCACCGAAAGCAAAGAAAGCTGCTAAGCCGAAGGTGGAAAAGGAAGTAAAGGCCGACGATGGTTTGACCGAGAAAAAGAAGAGAACGCCTAAAGGCGTCACTCCTACGGAAGAAGTAACTGAGGAGGCGGCGAAAGATGAATAATGTATGGGAAATATTGAAGGCGCCGGTCGTCACGGAAAAAAGCGTGATCCTCAAGGAAGATTCGACCGAAGAGAACAATGGCCGTAAAGCCGGACAGGTTTTGACCTTTCGCGTCGATAAGAAAGCGACAAAGCCGGAGATCAAAAGCGCTGTCGAAGAGATCTTTAATGTAAAGGTATCGACCGTACGCACTGTGCAGTACGACGGAAAGATCAAGAAACGCGGACGCCAGGAAGGCCGACGCCCGAGCTGGAAAAAGGCTTACGTTACCCTGAAAAAAGGCGAGCCGATGGTGGATTACGCAGAAGCCATCTAATCGTAAATCGTAAATAGTGAATCGTAAATAGAAAGAACTATTTACTATTAACGATTCACGATTGACTAATTGTTATGGGAATCAAGAGATTAAAACCGACATCGCCGGCACGGCGCTATCAGACGTATCTGACGCGCGACGAGCTGACGCCGGGAGCAACACCCGAGAAATCGTTGCTCGAACCGAAGAAGAGAATTTCCGGACGCAACAACGACGGGCGTATCACGATCCGGCGTCGCGGCGGAGGCCACAAGCGGCACTACCGCATTATCGATTTCAAACGCGATAAAGCAGGTATTCCGGGCAAGGTCGCACAGCTTGAGTACGATCCGAACCGCTCGGCCCACATTGCTTTGATCAACTACCTTGACGGCGAAAAGCGATACATCATCGCACCTGTCGGATTGACGGTCGGAACGATGATCCTGAGCGGAGCCGAAGCCGATATCTTGCCGGGCAATGCGTTGCCGATCAAGAATATCCCGTTGGGAACGCAGGTGCATAACATCGAAATGCGTCCGGGAAAGGGCGGCCAGATGGTTCGCTCGGCTGGCGGATTTGCACAGATCGTCGCTAAAGAAGGCGATCACGCACAGTTGAGAATGCCTTCGGGCGAAGTTCGTAAGGTTCCGGTCGTTTGCTACGCAACTGTCGGACAGGTCGGCAACACCGAGCACGAAAATGTTTCGCTTGGTAAGGCAGGTCGTAACCGCTGGAAAGGTAAACGTCCCAAGGTTCGCGGTGTAGCCATGAATCCGGTCGATCATCCGCATGGTGGTGGTGAAGGTAAAACTTCGGGCGGACGTCATCCGGTAACCCCGTGGGGCCAACCGACACGCGGATACAAAACGCGTCGCAATAAACGCACGACCAATATGATCGTGAAGGATAGAAGAAGGAAGTAACTCGATTTTAGATTTTAGATTTTGGATTTTCGATTGAAATCCAAAATCGCAAATCCAAAATCCAAAATTGAAATATGCCTCGTTCATTAAAAAAAGGGCCGTTCATCGATCTGAGTGTTCAGAAACTGCTTCGCCGTATGGCGGAAGGCGGTGCTAAACCGCAGGCGATCAAAACATGGTCGCGGCGTTCGACGATCTCGCCGGAAATGGTCGGTTTGACCTTCGGCGTACACAACGGCAAACGTCACATTCCGGTATTTATTACCGAGAATATGGTTGGCCATAAGCTGGGCGAATTTTCGCCGACCCGAATGTTCAAAGGACATCCGGGAACGAAAGCGGAGAAGATGGCGAAGAGGAAATAGTGAATAACTAATAGTGAATAACGAAAAGTGAAAAACAAAAACTATTCACTATTCACTATTCACTATTCACTAAAAAGTTATGGAAGCGATAGCTAAGATAAAACATCTGAAGGGAAGCCCGCGAAAGGCGCGTCTTGTGATCGATCTGATCCGCGGCGAAGGCGTTTCGCGTGCGCTGGCGATCCTGAAGTTTACCGATAAGCGTGCGGCGGATCCGATCGCGAAATGCCTTAATTCGGCAATTGCGAACGCCACATATCTCGCCGAGCAGCAGAACATCGCTGTCGATCCCGACGATCTTTGGGTCAAGTCGTGCTTTGTCGATATGGGTGCTCACAAGAACCGGCGCCGTATGCGTCCGGCTCCGCAAGGGCGTGCTTATCGCGAACAGCGGCACTATTGCCACATCACCATCGAGGTGACGAGCGATGAAAAGCCGAAGACCGAAAATGATCTGAAAGCCGAGGCGGCAAAGATTCGACGTGCGGAAGCACCGAAGAAGCCGGCGAAGAAAGCAGCGGCACCGAAGGCGGAAAAGAAAGCCAAGTCCGAGAAGGTTGAAGAGGTCGAAATTCCTGTTGTTGAGACGCCGACTGAAAATGTCGAGGCTGCGGAAGCGCAGAACAATGCAGAAGTTGCAGATGCGAAAAATGCATCGACCGCCGCTGAAGCTCACAGTAATGAAACTCAGATTGCGGATGAAGCACAGCAGGTGATTAACGAGGATCTGGAAAGACAGTAAGAAGGCCGCCTAAAGGCGGAACTCCAAACTAAATATGGGACAGAAAGTTCATCCATACGGCTTTAGGGTCGGGTATAACAAGGACTGGCACTCGCATTGGTTCACCAAGGCTGACTTTGCCAAGTTCCTCGCGGAAGACCTCGCTCTGAAGCGCGATCTAAAGAAGAAATTCGGCGGCGGCGGCGTTTCGCACATTGATATCGAACGTGCGGCCACCCGTATGAAGATCATCATTTACACGTCGCGTCCGGGCATCATCATCGGCCGCAAAGGTGCTGAGATCGAAAAGCTTCGCGAAGATCTTGCGCGCAAGACAGGCCGTGAAGTATTGATCTCGATCCAGGAAATTCGCCATCCGGAACTCAACGCGCAGCTGCAGGCTGAAAAGATCACGCAGCAGCTTGAAAAGCGAATTGCTTTTCGCCGTGCGATGAAAAAGACGATCGAAGAAACGATTCGTTTTGGAGCACAGGGCATCAAGGTGATGATCTCGGGCCGTTTGAACGGAGCTGAGATCGCACGGCGCGAATGGTCGCTCGAGGGCCGCCTTCCGCTGCATACGCTGCGTGCCGACATTGATTTTGGATACGCAACCGCGTTGACCACATTCGGCATCATCGGCGTAAAGGTTTGGATATACCGCGGCGAGATACTGGACGCGAATGCCTCGATGGCACGCGGAACCACGACCGATCCGGTAAACGAAGTTAAGGTCCAGCGCGGTGCAGGACGCGGAGACAGGCGCCCGCGACGCGACGACCGACGATAGTGGTCAGTGGCCGGTGGTCAGTGGTCAGAAAGATTTTTAGTTGAGAAGACGGTAAGGGTTGACTGGTCACTGACCACCAACCACCGACAACTGGAGAAGAAGTTATGTTGATGCCGAAAAAGGTAAAACGCCGAAGGGTGATGAAGGGACGCATGCGCGGTAAGGCTACGCGCGGCGAAAACCTCGACTTTGGCGATTTCGGATTAAAAGCGCTCGAGGCGTGTTGGATCACCGACCGTCAGATCGAAGCGGCTCGTATCGCGATGACGCGTCATGTGAAACGCGGCGGTAAGATCTGGATCAGGATATTTCCTGACAAGCCGATCACGAAAAAGCCGGCTGAAACGCGCATGGGTTCGGGTAAAGGTGCACCGGACCATTGGGTCGCAGTTGTTAAGCCCGGCCGTGTGATGTACGAAATTCAGGGCGTTGACGAAGCGCTCGCACGCGAAGCGATGATGCTCGCGGCACAGAAGCTGCCGATCAAGACCAAGTTCGTAACGCGTGCCGACCTCGAAGGAGGCGTTGTTTAAATATGAAACGCAAAGAGACGATGGAACAGCTTCGCGAAATGAATGCGGACGAGCTGAAAGACCAGGCAGACGCATTGAAAGAATCGCTGTTCCGCCTGAAGTTTCGAAAAGCTCTCGGTGTGGGCGAATCGGTAAAGGATATCCGCCGCGAAAAGAAGACGCTGGCTCGTGTTTATACGCTGCTTAATAAAAAGGCGGCTGCCGAATAAAGGTTAGAAAATGGCAAAGAAGAAAACAGAAGAACAGGAAGCAGCAGAAGTTGCAGAAACAGCGGTCGAAGAAACGTCTGCGGTCGAGGCTGCTGTAGAAGCTGCTCCGGTAGAAGAAAAGCCGAAAAAGGCAGCTAAAGCGAAGGCTGATGGCGCAGAAACTGCTTCGGCAGACGTACTGACAGGTTCGGCCCCGAAAGGAAAGCGGGCTGAAAAGATCGGCGTAGTCACATCGGACAAAATGACCAAGACGGTCGTCGTTCGTGTTGACCGGCTGGTAAAGCACCCGATCTATCGCAAGTACATCAAGAAGCGAAAGAAATTCATGGCTCACGACGAACAGGGAGCAAAGATCGGCGACAAGGTAAGGATCGTCGAAACGCGACCGCTGTCAGCAAGAAAACGCTGGCGTGTTGTTGAGATCATTCAGAAGGCAGAGCTATAAAGTGGACAGTGGACAGTGGACAGTGGACAGAACGATCCACTGACAACTGACCACCGGCCACTGACCACTGGAGAATAGTTATGATTCAGATGCAGACCTCTTTGACGGTCGCAGATAATTCGGGTGCAAAGCGTGTTGTTATGATCGCGCCGATCGGCGGTTCGACCGCAAAGATCGCGCGGCTTGGCGACAAGATCAAGGTTACGGTCAAAGAGGCCGCTCCTGACGGCACCGCGAAAAAAGGTAAGGTTTACAACGCTGTTATCGTTCGCACGCACAAGGAAGTTCGCCGCAAAGACGGAACCTATATCCGCTTTGACGAAAACGCAGCAGTGCTTATCAAGGATGACGGAACGCCCGTCGGAACCCGCGTCTTCGGGCCGGTAGCACGTGAACTTCGCGAGAAGAATTTTATGAAGATCGTGAGCCTTGCTCCGGAAGTCATATAAGAATAATGCACAGTGCAGAATGCACGATGCACAATTTAAGAAAATGAAGACTGTAAGAACAGGAACAGTAAAAAGCAGGATCAAACGCGGCGACACGGTCGTATTCATTGCGGGCAGGGAGTATAACCGCTACGACAGCACCGGCAAACGTCAGCCGGCACGCGGTCGCGTGATCGCGGTCGATGTACGCAACGGCAAGATCAAGGTTGAGGGCGCGATGATAATGAAAAAGCATCAAAAGCCCGTCCCACAGATGAACCGCGAAGGCGGAATCATCGAACGCGAAGCGTGGGTAGATGTTTCGAATGTTTCGATCATCGATCCGGAAACAGGCAAACCGACGCGTGTTCGTTATGAAATCAAAGACGGTAAGCGGACCCGTGTCGCAAAGAGCGGCAAGGTGATCCCGGAACCGGATGTTTTCGGCAAGAAAGAGCCGAAGAAGGATAAGACGGACGAGACTGACGAGGCGGACGAAAAATAAATGTTCAAAGTTCAAGGTTCAATGTTCAAAGTTGAACCCTACGATAACCTTGAACTTCGAACTTTGAACCTTGAACCGACACAGAGATGGCAAGACTTAAAGAAAAATATAAGAGCGAGATCGCACCGGCATTGGCTAAGGAATTCGATATCAAGAATCCGATGGCTATCCCGCGTATCGAAAAGATCATCGTCAACATGGGCCTCGGCGAAGCAAGTTCGAATGCCAAGATCCTTGACGTAGCAACCGAAGAATTGAAATCGATCACGGGCCAGAAGCCAGTCGTTACCAAGGCAAAAAAATCCATCGCGGCCTTCAAGCTGCGACAGGGAATGGCTATTGGGACGATGGTGACGCTTCGCGGCGACCGTATGTTCGAGTTTCTCGACCGGTTGATCTCAGTTGCTCTGCCTCGTGTTCGCGATTTTCGCGGTATCTCGGGCAAGGCGTTCGACGGCCGCGGCAATTATACGCTCGGCGTTCGCGAACAGTTGATCTTCCCGGAGATCGATTTTAACAAGGTTGATAAAACGCGCGGAATGAATATCTCGATCGTGACAACCGCAAAGACAGACGACCAGGCACGGTCGCTTTTGAAAGCACTTGGAATGCCCTTCAGGGCGTAGCCCGGAGTTCCGGGTTCCAAGTTCCAGGTTCCAGGTTTGAGCCGGGGATTTTGACTTGGAACTAGGAACTTGAAACTTGAAACTTGAAGAGTTATGGCAAAGATCAGCAAAGTAGTTAAGAACAACAAGCGAAAGGCACGCGTCGAATTGTGGCGCGGACGCCGCCTGGCGGCAAAGGCGATCATCAATAATCCGAAATCGACTATTGAAGAAGTCGATACGGCGGTGATGGTGCTTCAAAAGATGCCGCGTGACGGCAGCCCGATCCGGGTGCGCAACCGTTGCTCGCAGACCGGACGTTCGCGTGGATTTTTAAGAAAGTTTGGCGTATCGCGTATCGCGTTGCGTGAGCTCGCACTCGAAGGGCAGATACCCGGAGTTGTTAAGTCGAGTTGGTAAGCCGATTTTAGATTTCGGATTTTAGATTGGATCAAACAGAGCGATCCAAAATCGCAAATCCAAAATCCAAAATGATTTTTACGGAGTAAAACAGTAATGACAGATCCAATAGCCGACATGCTAACGCGAATTCGCAACGCGATCGCTGCGAATCATCCGCGTGTGGATATTCCGAATTCGAAGTTGAAGCTTGAAGTTGCCCGCATTCTGAAAGAAGAGGGCTACATCAACAACTTCACGATGAAAGGCGAAATGCCGAAACAGATGATCCGCGTATTTTTGCGTTACGACGCGAAAGGGGTTTCATCCATCACGCATCTCTCGCGAGTTTCGCGTCCGGGACGCCGCGTTTACGTTGGTGCCGGTGAGATCCCCCGAGTTCTCGGCGGATATGGCGTGAACATCGTTTCGACATCGAACGGTTTGATGAGCGGAAAGAACGCCAAGAAGGCCAACGTCGGCGGAGAGATCCTGGCGGAGATTTATTAAACAGTGAATAACTAATAACGAACAGTGAACAATTAAGGAATTGTCACTATTCACTATTCACTATTCACTATTCACTATTCACTATTCACTATTCACTAGAAAGTTATGTCAAGAGTAGGAAAAAAACCGATCCAGATCCCGTCGGGCGTTACCGTAAATATCGGTACCGATTCACTTGAAGTGAAAGGCCCGAAGGGCACGCTTACGACACCGATCCCGAGCGGCGTTTCGTTCAAACAGGAAGAAGGTACGTTGACGGCCGAGCGTGCGAGCAATGACCAAGCTGCTTTCCACGGTCTGGCAAGAGCACTCGCAAACAACGCGATCGTCGGCGTGACCGAAGGCTTTACGAAAGCGATGGACGTTGTCGGCGTGGGTTACAAGGCCGATGTTCAGGGCAAGAAGATCATGTTTTCGCTGGGCTATTCGCACCCGATCGAGTTTCCGCTGCCGGACGGCATCGAGGCAAAAACCGAACGTGTGAACACGAAAACGTCGATCAACCAATATCAATTGACGATTACCCTGACCGGCATCGACAAGCAAAAGCTCGGACAGGTCGCCGCCGAATTGAACGGCCTTCGCAAGCCGGACGCCTACAAAGGCAAAGGCGTACGTTACGCTGATAAGTTTTATAAATTGAAACCTGGAAAAACAGGTAAGTAATTGATAGTTGATAGTGGATAGTTAATTACGGATTCGGTTATCAACTATCAACTTTCAACTATCCACTAAAGTGTTATGGGACAGACAAACAGAGCAGAGATCAGACGCGGCGTGCATAGCCGCATCCGAAAGAAAGTTCGCGGCACGGCCGAGCGGCCACGCCTTGCAGTTTTTCGGAGCCTGAGCCACATCTACGCACAGGTCATCGATGACGACAACTGCAAAACGCTTGCTACGGCCTCGACGACCGAGAAAGCACTCGCAGGAGACGGCGGCGGCAATATCGACGCGGCAAAACGTGTCGGTGCCGAGGTAGCAAAACGTGCGATCGCCGCAGGCGTATCGACCGTGGTATTTGACCGCGGCGGCTACGTTTATCACGGACGCGTTAAAGCATTGCTCGACGCATCACGCGAGGCAGGATTGAACAAAGCGGAAGCGGCCGCAAAGACAACGCAAGAAGAAAAGAATAATGAAGAGTAAACAGAGAATTTCTCCGAACGGCTTGATCCTCAAAGATCAGCTTATTCAGATCAATCGCGTAACAAAGGTTGTAAAGGGCGGTAAGAATATGTCGTTCGCAGCCCTGGTCGTTATCGGCGACGAATCCGGCCACGTCGGTTTCGGCACCGGTAAGGCGAAGGAAGTTCCGAACGCGATCAAGAAAGCGGTCGAAGCGGCGAAGAACAATCTTATCCGCGTTCCGCTTATCGAAGGCACATTGCCGCACGAGATGATCGGCGAATACGGTGCTGGCCGGGTTCTGCTAAAGCCGGCTGCCGAGGGTACAGGCGTTATCGCCGGCGGTGCCGTTCGCGCCGTGCTGCAATCGCTGGGCGTTCACAATGTCCGCACCAAGATCCTTGGTACAACCAACGCTCACAACGTCATCCGGGCGACCTTCAACGGCCTTTCGCGTATGAAAGACCCGATGGAAGTTGCAAGGCTGAGAGGCAAGCAGGTAGAAGAACTAGTTTAAAGTTGCAGAGTTACGGAGAGTTTCGGAGTTACGGAACGGCTCTGCAACTCTGGAAACTCTGGAAACTTAAGAGAAATGGCAAAGAAATCAGAAAACGCAGGCGGGACGATAACGATCCAGTACTACCGCAGCTCGATCGGCTACGCGAAGAATCAAAAGGCTATCGTCAAAAGTCTTGGCATCACGAAGATGAACCAAAAGGTGACGCGACCGGACACGCCGTCAATGCGCGGCATCGTCGCAAAGATTCCGCATCTTCTAAGGATCGTTGATTAGTAAATCGTAAATCGTAAATCGTAAATAGGAAGAAATTATCTATTGACGATTGACGATTCACGATTCACGAGGAAAGAGAATGGCTTTATCATTAAATAATTTACATCCGGCTCCGGGTTCGACGCATAAGAAAAAGCGTGTCGGACGCGGTCCCGGCTCGGGACTTGGTAAGACCTCGGGTAAAGGGCACAAGGGACAGAAATCGCGTTCGGGCTACAGCAGTAAACGTGGGTTCGAGGGCGGCCAGATGCCCCTTCAGCGGCGTCTGCCAAAGCGCGGATTCACCAACATCTTTAAGAAGCAGTGGATCGAGATCGGACTTGCTAAGATCGAAGCGAATTTCAATTCGGGTGACGAAGTTACGCCGGAAATTCTGCACGAGCTCGGCCTGATCAAGAAAGCGAAGCATGACCTGGTGATCCTTGGCAGCGGCGAAGTTACAAAGTCGCTCAAGATCTCGGCGCATCGTTTTACCAAGACCGCGAAAGACAAGATCGAAAAAGCCGGCGGTTCGGCAACGGAGATCGTAAAAGCTGCTGAAGCAGCTGCCTAACAGTTGTCAGTAGCCGGTTGCCAGTTGTCAGTTAGACAACTGCTGACAACCGACAACTGACCGCCGACAACTGACAAATATATGGAGAAGTTTTTTGCCGCCATACAAAACATGTTCAGCATCCCTGAGTTGCGCAAACGTATTATGTTTACGCTCGGGCTTCTTGCGATCTATCGGCTTGGCGCACACGTTACCGCTCCCGGAATAAACAAGGTACAGCTCGAGCGCGTTTGGGGCGAGGTGGCCGGAACGCTGCTTGGCGTGCTCGACCTTTTCTCAGGCGGAAACTTTCGAACGATCTCGGTTTTCGCCCTCGGCGTTACGCCGTATATTACTGCATCGATCATCATGCAGTTGATGCCGGTGCTTTCGCCTGCGGTCAAAAAAATTCAGGAAGAAGGTGAGGTCGGACGTCAGAAGCTTAACCAGTGGACGCGCTATCTGACCGTTATTCTTTGCTCGGTCCAGACATTTTTTGTAGCAACTTGGCTTAGCCGCAACGGCATTATCCCGGAAACGTGGCCGGCGACCCTAATGGTCGTTGTTACGCTTACGACCGGAACGATCTTCGTTATGTGGCTCGGTGAACAGATCACAGAACGCGGCGTTGGCAACGGTATCTCTCTTCTCATCTTCGCCGGTATCGTTATCGGATTGCCGAGTGCGGTGCTGCAAGTTTCTGAGAGAGTCCGCGCGGGTGACGCTATCCAGACGCTTGGCGTTATCTTCCTTGTTGCCGTAATGGTCGCGCTGATAGCGTTCATTGTTTACATCGAATCTGCTCGGCGCAAGATCGCTATCAGTTACGCCAGCCGAAAGGTCGGTGCTCAGACATTCAGCGGACAGGAAACGAGCCTTCCGCTCAAGATCAACATGGGCGGCGTTATCCCCGTGATCTTTGCTTCGTCGATACTCGCGATGCCGCAGACGCTGATGGCTGCGTTCCCGCCGGACCCGAACGATCCGACGTCCACATGGTCGCAGATCCACGCATTCTTTACCCAGTTTCACGGCGGCGATCCGTATTACGAACTCGTATTTATTTCACTGATCGTTATTTTTACGTTCTTCTATATCACGATAGTGTTCAACACGGACGAGGTTGCGGACAATCTGCGTAAGCACGGCGGATTCGTTGCCGGAATTCGTCCGGGTGCTCCGACGGCGGAATATTTGAACAATATTCTGACGAAATTGACGACGGTTGGTGCTATCTATCTTGCACTCGTTGCGTTCGTTCCGCAGGTATTGCTTAGTGGCTTTCGCGTTGCGAGACTGCCGTTCATCGGCGACCGCATAGATGCGTTTCTGACCGCCACGCCCGGCTTGAGCTGGATCCCGACAGGGTTGGGCTATCAGTTCTTCTTCGGCGGCACGTCGCTGCTCATTCTGGTCGGCGTTGCAATGGATACTGTTGCTCAGATCGAAGCTCAACTCGTAATGCGTAATTACGAAGGATTTTTAGGAGCAGGTTCGCGTCTTCGCGGCCGACGCTCGTAGTAGTCGAGGAGTAGAGGAGTAGAGGAGAAGGGGAGTAAAGGAGGGTGCGGCGGTTGCCGTTTTTTCTCCTAAACTCCTCAACTCCTCTTCTCCCTTTCTCCCATACTTTGATCTCCAGATGGGAAAGATAATAGTTTTGATCGGTGCTCCCGGTGCGGGAAAAGGAACGCAGGCCCGGCTCCTGCAGGAGCGACGCGGAGTGCCGCAGATATCGACGGGCGATATGTTCCGCGAGATGAAAACGCTCGACACGCCCTTGGCGCGCGAAGTGCAGGACATCATGGCATCTGGCAAACTTGTCCCGGATGAAGTCACTTTTCGGATGGTAAAGGATCGCACATCGCGTCCCGATTGTGCCGACGGTTATTTGCTTGACGGCTATCCGCGAACGGCGGTCCAGGCCGAGCAGCTCGAGGGTTTGGCAAAGGAACAGGGACATGAGATCAGTGCGATCGAGGTCGATGTTCCGAGAGACGAGTTGATGAAGCGGCTAACCGGACGGCGCTCGTGTCCGGTCTGCGGCGAAATATATAACATCTATTCGAAGCCGCCAGAGCAAGAAGGTGTCTGTGACGATCATCCTGACTCACAGCTTGTTCATCGCAGCGACGACAACGAAATGAGCGTTTCGACGCGGCTCGAAACTTACGACGAGCAAACGAAACCGCTGATCGATTACTACGAGGTGAGCGGACGTTTGAGAAGGGTTGACGGAACCGGTGAGGTCGAGACGATTTATGCTGGGTTAGTTGCGTTGATGAATTAGTTTTTCTTGGTTTTATTCCTGTGTTTTCGTGTGATTTCGCGGTTATTCCGAAAGGAAAATCAATCACTAAACCACACGAAAGTACACAGGTCTTGATGAGGGATTTCTTCAACAACATAGTCAGAGCCGTTTTTGGAAAAAGAATGATCATCGCGAAATCGCAAAAAGATATGGAGAAGATGCGGGCCGTCGGCGAACTTATCGCCGAGGTTCGTGAGGCTCTTCGTGCGATGGTCGCTCCCGGGATATCGACGCTTGATCTGAACACGGTCGCGGAGAAGATGATGCGCGATGCGGGTTCGATCCCGACGTTCATCGGCTACAAGCCGCACGGAATGGTGCCCTTCCCGTTCGCTATCTGCGCCTCCCCGAATGAACAGATCGTTCATGGTTTTTCGACCGACACACCGCTAAAGGATGGAGATATTGTTTCGCTAGATATGGCCTGCACGCTCGACGGTTTTGTTGGCGATACGGCGATCACCGTTCCGGTCGGAAATATTAGCGATGAACTAAAGCAGTTGATCCGCGTTACCGAAGAATGTCTTGAGCTTGGCATCTCACAGTGCCATCCGAACAAGCGTGTCGGCGATATCGGTGCTGTTATCCAGGGGCACGCCGAAGGGCACGGATACAGTATTGTTCGTGACTACACAGGCCATGGAATTGGCCGCAGAATGCACGAAGCACCGCAAATTCCGAACTATGGCCGTTCAGGGACCAGAGAGAAGATCCGGGCCGGGTATTGTTTCGCGATCGAGCCGATGCTGAACGTCGGAACGGCTACAACAAAGACGCTAAGTGATGGCTGGACAGTAATTACGGCTGACGGAATGTCGTCGGCACACGCCGAGCATACGATCGCGATAACGGCTGACGGGCCGGAGATTCTGACGCTTACCAAGGATCAAAAAAAGGCCCTGGTCGGTGAGATCGCCGAAATTGCGTCCGCGTAACTTGAAATCAGTGAAGTGAAAGGTTAACATTAACGGTTTGTCCCACTAAACAGTGGTTGGCTAAGGCTGGTATGTCAAAAGAAGAAGCGATCGAGGTGACTGCGACCGTGCTTGAAACTCTGCCAAATGCGATGTTTAAGGTCGCGGTTGATGAGAATAAGCACGAGGTGTTAGCTCACATCTCGGGCAAGATGCGGAAGAATTTTATTCGAATTCTTCCGGGCGATAAGGTTCTGGTGGAGCTTTCGCCATACGATCTGAAACGCGGAAGAATTACATACCGGTACAAATAGGTGAAAGATAATGAAAGTTAGGCCTTCAGTAAAAAAGATGTGCGATAAGTGCAAGGTGATCCACCGAAAAGGCGTGGTACGCGTGATCTGTGAGAACCCAAAGCATAAACAGAGGCAGGGATAGTAAATCGTTAATCGTAAATCGTAAATCGAAAAAACTTCTTTCTATTTACGATCCACGATTCACTATTAACGGAGAAAAATATGGCTCGTGTAGCTGGAGTTGATCTGCCGCCCCAAAAGAGGGCGCAAATTGGTTTGACGTATATTTACGGCGTAGGAAGATCGCGTGCGACCGAGGTTCTCGGTAAGGCCGGCGTCAATATTGACGCGAAGATCAAGGATCTTAGTGAAGATGAACTGAACAAGATCCGTGCGATCCTCGATGGCGACTACGAGATCGAAGGCGATTTGCGTAAGCACGTTCAGATGGACATCAAGCGTCTTATGGACATCGGCTGCTATCGCGGTCTCCGTCATCGCCGCAGCCTTCCGGTTCGCGGCCAACGTACATCGACGAACGCACGTACACGCAAAGGCCCGCGTAAAGCAGCCGTTGCTAAGAAGAAAGCACCAGGTAAGAAATAAGTTTAAGGTTCAAAGTTCAAGGTTCCAAGTTGAAACCTTGTCGCAGCTTTGAACATTGAACTTTGAACATTGAACTTAAGAAAATGGCTAAAGCAGCAGTTAAGAAAAAGACCTACAAGAAGAAAGAGCGGAAGAATATTCCGGTCGGGATCGTGCATATTGCGGCGTCGTTCAACAACACGTTGATCTCGATAACCGATACGCAGGGCAACCTTGTTTCGCAATGCTCATCGGGTGCTCGCGGTTTTCGCGGTTCGCGAAAGGGCACGCCGTTCGCGGCACAGCAGGCTTCGTCAGAAGCCGCACGAAAAGCGTCGGAAGCAGGTATGCGTGAAGTTGAGGTTCGCGTGAAAGGACCGGGCGGCGGACGTGAATCTGCTATTCGAGCGCTAACGCAAGCAGGAATTCGCGTGACCTCGATCCGCGACACCACGCCTATACCGCACAACGGCTGCAGGCCGCCGAAACGCCGGCGCGTCTGACGATTTTGGATTTTGGATTTTGGATTTTGGATTCGTCGGGCCCGGCTCGACAGAACTATCGAAAGGACGAAGGGGAGCGAAACGCTTCCTGTAAACTTTTTCACTAAAATGATGGAAGGACAAAGATCGAAGATTGCGGAGTAATCCAAAATCCAAAATCTGAAATCCAAAATCATTTTTGCTGAAGGCAAAAATACTATGGCTAGATATAGAGATGCGGTGTGCAGGCTTTGCCGTCGCGAAGGTGGAAAATTATTTTTGAAGGGCGACCGTTGTTTTAAGCCCTCGTGCGCAATTGAAAAACGCGGAACCAATCCGCCCGGGCAGCACGGTGCAGCGCGCCGTAAGATGATCCAGGGTTACGGGGAACAGCTTCGCGAGAAGCAGAAGGTGAAGCGTATGTACTTCATCCTTGAAAAGCAGTTCCGCAATTATTTCGAAAAAGCTCTCCGGCAAAAAGGTGTTACGGGCGAAAACCTGCTTTTCATGCTCGAACGCCGATTGGACAACGTCGTTTACCGCTCGGGTTTTTCAACCTCGCGCCGACAGGCCCGCCAGCTTGTTAATCACGGCCATGTTGAAGTAAACGGCCGCAAGGTCGATATCCCGTCATTCCAGATCAAGGTCGGCGACACCGTCACCATCAAAGACAAATCGACAAAGAACGTTCACGTCGATGGTGCGTGGTCAACGGCCGCAGGACGCGGACGTCCGGTGTGGATTGCCGCAGCGGGCCGTGACATGAGCGTCTCGATCGCCGCACAGCCGACACGCCAGGACATCGAAGGAAATATCAACGAACAACTGATCGTTGAACTTTACAGCAAGTAGTTATTTACAAGTTGGCTGAAGTAGCCGTGCCTCAAGAGTTCGTTCTTGCTATGCGAGGCACGGGGACAAAGCCAACTTTGAGGACTTTTAAAAAGAACATATATGACACAGAGCAATAATTGGACAGATTTCCAAATGCCGGGCAGGCTCAATGTCGAGACCGAATCACTTACGCCGCGATACGGAAAGTTTTACGCACAGCCGTTTGAACGCGGGTTCGGTACGACGATCGGTAACTCGATCCGTCGTGCACTGCTTTCGTCGATCGAAGGTGCGGCAGTAACGGCCGTTAAGATCGACGGAGTCGAGCACGAGTTTTCGTCGATAAAAGGCGTTGTTGAAGATGCGACCGACGTTATTTTGAACTTGAAACAGGTTCCGTTTATCCTGCATGGCTCGGGCCCGAAAACGCTGACCATCAGCAAAAAAGGGATCGGCGAAGTAACAAGTGCGGATATTCAAACGGATGGCGACGTTGAGATTCTCGATAACGAGATCCACATCGCAACGATCAACGGCGCGGGCACGTTCAGCGTCGAGATGCGTCTCAAACGCGGTCGCGGTTACGTTGCCGCGGAGATGAATAACGACGAGGACCTTTCGATCGGGTACATTCCGATCGATTCGGTTCACACGCCGGTCAAAAAAGTTAACTACGCGGTCGATAAGACGCGTCAGGGATCGAACACCGAGTTCGACAAATTGACGATCGAAGTCTGGACGGACGGCTCTGTCAAACCTGAAGATTCGATCGGCCTCGCGGCAAAATTGATCAAAGATCATATGTCGATCTTCGTCAATTTCGAAGAGGAAGAAGAAGAATACAAGTACGAAGACATCGCTCGTCCGCCGCTGATGCGCAACGACCTGCTGGATAAACCGGTCGATGAGCTCGAACTTTCGGTTCGCTCGTACAACTGCCTGAAGAACGCCGACATTCGTTCGATTCGCGAACTTATCAAGCGCAGCGAAAAGGACATGCTTGGCACAAAGAACTTCGGCAAGAAATCGCTCACCGAGATCAAAGACCTGCTCCACGGAATGGGCCTAGACTTTGGAATGGATTTTGACGAACAAGGCAACCCGATACCGGGCTCGGGCGGAAGAGACCTAGACTAGTGAACAGTGAACAGTGAATAGTGAATAGTTTTTCATTCACTGTCCACTGTCCACTGTCCACTGTCCACTGTTTTTATGAGACATTTAAAAGCACATCGAAAATTGGGCAGGACGACGGAGCATCGAATGTCGATGCTTAGAAATATGGCGACCTCGCTCATCAACGCGGACAAAGAACACATCATCACGACGATCCAAAAGGCGAAAGAGCTTCGCCCGTTCGTCGAAAAGGTGATCACGATGGCACGTAAGGCCGAGAACGCGACGGGTGATGATGCGGCCACGCGACAACTGCATCTGCGTCGTCAGGCGGCACGTTTTTTCCATGCAGGAAACTCGACATTCAAGGCAGAGCAGAGCCGTTTTCGCGGCAAGAAAGGCGAGGCGAAAGATCCGATCGAAAGAACTGCGGGAGTGAAAGCCGTCCAGCGTCTATTCAGCGAACTAGGTGTTCGCTATAAGGACCGCAACGGCGGTTATACGCGTATTATTCGCATCGGACGCCGCAGCGGCGACAACGCCGAATTGGCGGTCATCGAGCTTGTTGATAATCCGCGCGAACTCGCGGCGAATGGCTAAATTCTAGGAAGGAGTAAGTACACGATGAGTGACATTACGGCTTCTGTGAAGGCGGAAGATTCCAAGAAAGGAAGCGGAAAGAAAAGCGGAGTCGATCCTTCGTTCAATATGGACGAACTTCGCGACCTTGCCGATCTGGTTGACGATCACGGATTGACCGAGTTCGAATTTGAGAACGAGAACATCCGGGTGCGCATCAGCAAGATGACGGCGGCACCTGTCGTTCAGGCGGCTCCGGTCGCCGTACCGACAGCGAGCATTGCCCCGGCTGCAGCTTCGACCGCATCGACAGATGCAGTTCCTGGTGCCGAGCCCGCGTCCGACCTTTACAAGATTCCTTCACCCATTGTCGGCACATACTACAGTGCTCCCGGACCTGATAAAGATCCGTATGTTTCGATCGGCAGTAAGGTTTCTGCCGAAACTGTCGTCTGCATAATCGAAGCAATGAAATTGATGAACGAGATCCAAGCCGAAACATCGGGTGAGGTCGTTGAGATCTACGTTGAGAACGGTCAGCCCGTCGAATACGGCCAGCCGCTGTTCGGGATAAAGAAATAGGAATCAGCCACGGATAACACAGATATTACGGATCAATAGAATTTCTGAATTTCTAATATCCGTTTGATCCGTGTAATCAGTGGCTAATTTTATTATGCGGGAGATTCGCAAAATTTTGATAGCAAATCGCGGCGAGATCGCGAACCGCATTATTTGGACGTGTAAGGAGATGGACATCAAGACCGTCGCCATTCACTCCGAAGCCGATCGCGAAGCTCTGCACGTTCGGTATGCCGATGAGGCGATCTGCGTCGGTGCTGCTCCGTCCGCACAAAGCTATCTCAATATTCCGTCGATCATTTCGGCAGCAGAGATCACGAACGTGGACGCGATCCATCCGGGCTATGGTTTCCTTGCTGAGTCGGCAACATTCGCAAAGATCTGCGAAGACTGCAACATAAAGTTTATCGGTCCGAGCCACAAGGTGATCGCGATGATGGGTGACAAGGTCGAGGCCCGGCGAACGATGACAGCGGCGGGCGTTCCGATCTTGCCGGGAAGCCCAGACCCGATCGAGTCTGCCGACGAAGCCAAAAAGCTTGCGAAAGAAATTGGTTTCCCAGTCATCATCAAAGCCGCAGCCGGTGGCGGCGGACGCGGAATGCGTATCGTTCGCTCGGAAGACGAGCTTGAAACAAACTTGGAAACGGCGCAGGCTGAAGCTCTCGCAGCATTCAAGAACGGTTCCGTTTACATCGAGCGTTACGTTGAAAGGCCCCGGCATATTGAGATACAGGTACTTGCCGACGAGCACGGCAACGTCATCCACCTCGGCGAACGCGAGTGTACGATCCAGCGTCGTCACCAAAAACTTTTGGAGGAAGCTCCATCCCCGGTCATTACACCAGCTCAACGCGAAGCGATGGGTGCGGTCGCGGTGAACGCATGTAAGGCTATCGGTTATTCGAGTGCGGGAACATTTGAATTCCTGCTTGACGAAGACGGCAGTTTCTATTTCATGGAGATGAATACGCGCATACAGGTCGAGCATCCCGTGACCGAAATGGTCACCCTTGCCGACATCGTGCGAAATCAGATACGCATCGCGACGGGCGAAGACCTTCAATACGAACAATCCGATGTGCAGATCGTCGGCCACTCGATCGAGTGCCGCATCAATGCCGAAGATCCGGTCAAGTTTACGCCGAGCCCCGGCAAGATAACAGCGTTCAATATTCCCGGCGGTCCCGGCGTTCGGGTCGATACGGCAGTTTATCCGGGCTATACGGTTCCGCCGTATTACGATTCGATGATCGCGAAATTGATCGTCCACGCGCGCACACGCGAATTGGCAATCGCACGCATGCGTCGAGCACTGGACATGATGGTCGTCGAAGGGATCAAAACCACCATACCGCTGCACAAAGCTATCATGGCGGACGAGAATTTTCAGAAGGGTAATTTCTCCACAAAGTTCATGGAGGAATTCGAGTACACAGTTGATAATTGATAGTTGATAACTGATAATTAATACAGAATCACTGCTTAAGTTTAGTTATCAGTTTTTCAATAATTTTCGCGGTTACCGCCAGCAATATAGGCGGAGTTACTGTGAGCACAGGAGAGGCTATTTAGAGCAAGAAGATTTTTATATGGCAACAGTTAAGGAATTAAAAGAAAAGATAGTTGGCGATTACAAAACGCATGGTACGGACACTGGTTCGTCGCAGGTGCAGGTGGCGTTGCTTACGCAGCGTATCAACGAACTAACCGCACATTTCAAGATCCACAAGAAAGACAACAACTCGCGCAGAGGCTTGCTCATAATGGTCTCGCGAAGACGCAAATTGCTCGATTATCTCAAGCGTACGAACATTAATGAGTACCACGAGATCATCAAGAAGCTCGGCTTACGCCGATAATCGGTTCAAGGTTCAAAGTTTAAGGTTCAAAGTAAATTCGACCTTGAACTTTGAACTTTGAACTTTTAGATTGGCCACTTCGGGCCGTTAGTTTACGAAACGTTCTTTACGGAGAATTTGTTATTGGATGCTGAACGTGACAGCTAAAACAAGTCCACAAACAGATAGAACGCAACCAATATTGGAAAATTCCAATGGCGGCCCCGGCTTCACGAAATGGCCGGGTGCCGCCTTTGTTTTTGAGGAACATAAATGACAAACAAGAAATATCTTAAGGAATCGATAAAGCTCGGCGATAAGGAGCTAAGCGTCGAAACCGGTAAAGTTGCAAAGCAGGCCGATGGTTCGGTCGTAATTCAATATGGCGATACGATGCTGCTCGTTACGGCGGTCAGCATGAGAACCGCAAAGGAAGGATTGGATTTCTTTCCGCTGACGGTCGAGTATCGTGAGAACAGCTATTCGGCTGGCCGCATTCCCGGAAACTATTTCCGCCGCGAAGGCCGCCCGAGCGAGAAAGAAATTCTGACGTGCCGACTGATCGACCGTCCTGTTCGTCCGCTGTTTGCGGATGGCTACAGATTTGAAACGCAGATCGTCGGTTCGGTGATCTCGTCGGATGCCGAGAACGATCCTGACGTGATCGCGATCACTGGCGCATCATGTGCACTGTATCTTTCGGACATTCCCTTCAATAACCCGATCGCGGGTATCCGAATCGGTCTGATCGATGGCAAGTACATTGTCAACCCGACGTTCGATCAGCGACGCGATTCGCAGTTGAATCTTATTGTTGCCGGAACCGAAGAAGCGATCTGTATGGTCGAGGCCGAGGCCCAGGAAGTTGAAGAAAAGATCATGCTCGAAGCTCTGATGCTCGCTCATAAAGAGATCAAGCGCCTTTGCCTGTGGCAGAAGGAATTGGGCAAAGCTCTCGAGATCACGAAACGGGAATTCGTTGTGCCTGAACTGGATGCTCACATCGTCGCCGATGTTGAAAAGACCTGGACGGACAAGCTCCGCACGGCTCTCGATTCAACCGGCCGCGACAAGCTTGAAGTTTACGCGGGACTCGACGCTCTTAAGAAAGAGGTAGTCGAAAGCTATCCCGAAGACGATCCGGGTGCCCGCGGTACAGCCGGCAAAGCATTCGGCAAATTGAAAGAAAAGATCTTCCGAGAAGATATGCTCGGCAATCGCCGCCGTCCCGATGGACGCAAATTCTCAGAGATCCGCCCGATCACATGCGAGATCGGCTGGCTGCCAAGAGTTCATGGTTCGGCTTTGTTCACACGTGGTGAAACACAAGCGATCGTTACAACGACGCTTGGCACCAAAATGGACGGGCAGTTCATGGACGATCTGGAGAAAGGTACTATCGATCGTCGGTTTATGCTTCATTACAATTTCCCGCCGTACTCGGTCGGTGAAGCGGGCCGCTTCGGCGGAACGTCGCGTCGCGAAACGGGCCACGGCAATCTCGCACGTCGTGCTATCGAAGCAGTTCTGCCGGACGAAGAAGACTTTCCTTACACACTGCGTATTGTTTCGGATATCACCGAATCGAACGGCTCGTCGTCAATGGCTTCGGTCTGCGGCGGAATCCTGAGTTTGATGGACGCTGGTGTGCCGATCAAACGTCCTGTCGCGGGTGTTGCGATGGGTCTGGTCATGGAAGGAAATCGTTACGCGATCCTTTCGGACATCGCCGGGGCGGAAGATCATTACGGCGACATGGATTTCAAGGTCACCGGAACCGAACAGGGCATCACTGCTTTGCAGATGGATATCAAAGTTGCCGGAATCAACGCGATGATCTTGCAGGAAGCTCTTGAGCAAGCTCGCAAAGGCCGTCTGCATATTCTAGATATCATGCAGAAGTCGATCGAGACGCCGCGTGAAGACATTTCGCCTTACGCACCGCGTATCATAACGATGAAGATCAATCCCGAGAAGATCCGCGACGTGATCGGAAAGGGTGGCTCGACCATCCGTGCGTTGACGGAAGAAACGGGTGCGAAGATCGATGTTTCCGACGATGGAACAATATTGATCGCAACCGCCGACGGTGACGCTGCTGCAGAAGCTGTTGCCCGAATCAAGGCACTGACGGCAGAAGCAGAGATCGGCGAAACCTATATGGGAACGGTTTCACGCATCGTCGATTTCGGAGCTTTCGTCGAGATCATGCCCGGCCTCGACGGTTTGCTGCACATCTCCGAGATCTCCGACCGCCGCGTCAAAGACGTGCGTGACGAGCTCAAAGAAGGCCAGCAGATCATGGTCAAATGCATCGGTCGAGAAGGCAACAAGATCAAGCTTTCACGCAAAGCCATCCTGATGGAAGAAAAAGCAAACGCAACCGCATCCGGCGGCGGGGAAGAATAACCGGAGGTTGCTGAGAAGTCGAAAACAAAAAAGGACGGCTTCGGTCGTCCTTTTCTCATTCGGTTGCTCTAGCTCGAAGATTAAGATAGTATGTGTAAAGAACAGGGGTTTATACACATCATGCGAACGAACATAGAAATCGATGACAAACTAATGAAGGATACGTTAAAGGCGACCGGAATAAAGACCAAGCGCGAGGTGGTTGATCTTGCACTGGAAACCTTGTTGCGACTAAAGCGGCAGGAACTTTTAGCGAAACGGCTTCGCGGAAAGGTACATTGGGAAGGTGATTTGGAAGATATGAGGCTTGATAAATGATCCTTGTTGATTCAGGAGTTTGGATCGATTATTTCAACGGGCACGACTTTCCGCACACGCAAATGGTCAATAAGTTCCTTGGCAAGCGCGAGATCGTTGTCACCGAGCTTGTCTTTGCAGAGGTCCTGCAGGGATTTCGCTTACCGAAAGAGTTTGAAGCAGCTTTAAAAGTCTTGAACTCTTTTCGTTTTGAATCCATTAGTGGGCGTGACGTAGCTGTTCAGGCGGCACGGAACTTCGTTTATTTGCGATCACTTGGATTCACAATTCGAAAAACTGTCGACACTTTGATCGCTACAAAATGCATAATGAGTGGTTTTGACCTGCTCCACAATGATCGCGACTTTACACCCTTTGAAAAACATCTCGGTCTAAGAACAATAAAATACTAAGAATGCCAGCACCAAATATTGAAGCTATCGTCAATCTTTCAAAACGCCGCGGGTTTGTTTTTCCGGCTTCGGATATCTACGGCGGGCTGGGTTCGTCGTGGGATTACGGCCCGTTGGGCGTCGAACTTGCCAATAACATAAAAAAAAGCTGGTGGAACTGGATGGTCTATGAGCGTGACGATATTGAGGGGCTTGATTCGTCGATAATTCAGAACCGTTTGGTTTGGAAGTATTCGGGGCATGAAACTACGTTCAGCGATCCGCTGGTCGATTGCCGCGAGTGTAATTCTCGTTTGCGCGAAGACAAGCTCGAACGCGATGCGAACGGAAAGCCGATCTGTTCCAATTGCGGCTCGACGAACCTGACGGAATCTCGACCGTTCAATCTGATGTTCCGCACAACGATCGGTGCGGTCTCTTCCGACGAAGACGAATCGGCACTCGCGTATCTTCGACCGGAAACAGCGCAGGGTATCTTCATAAATTTTGCGAACGTGCTGAACACATCGCGGCGAAAGCTTCCGTTCGGTATTGCTCAGATCGGAAAGGCATTTCGCAACGAAGTGACGCCGGGTAATTTCATTTTCCGCACGCGTGAGTTCGAGCAGATGGAATTAGAGTATTTTTGTAGAAAAATCGAGGCGCCTGAGATTTTTGACTCACTTCTTGATGAATACCAAAAATGGTTGGAAGGTCTTGGTATATCACCAGAAAACTTCTACCGGTATGAGGTTCCCAAAGAGGAATTGGCTCACTATTCGATTCGAACGGTTGATCTGATGTACCGGTTTTTCCCGGAACGAAAGGACACCGGAGGTAATGAGTGGGACGAGATCATGGGGATCGCGAATCGAACAGATTTCGATCTTAGATCTCACTCAAAGAAACCGGAGAATGAAGAAGGCAAACGAATAAACCCCGATTCTACCGAAGACCTCTCGTATTTCGACGAAGCAACTAAGGAACGTTTTTATCCGTACGTTGTCGAGCCGTCTGTAGGCGTAAACCGCACGCTGCTTGCGGTGATGATGGACGCATATACAGAGCGGACGAATGACAAAGGCGAGACTCGCGTCATTCTAAAACTAAAACCGGAACTCGCCCCGATCAAAGTCGCGGTTCTGCCGCTTGCGAAGAACAAACCTGAGATCGTCGAAACGGCCCGCAAGATCAAACGCGATCTTCAGCCTTCGATGCGTGCGGTTTACGACGACACCGGCGGCATCGGAAAACTCTACGCGAGACAAGATGAGATCGGTACTCCGTTCTGCGTGACCGTGGATCACGAATCGCTTGACGACAATGCGGTGACAGTTCGTGATCGGGATACATGGGAACAGGAACGCATATCGGTGGATTCGCTCAAAGAATATTTGAAGAAGAAATTGTGACACTGCTTTACGACTCGTCACTCGGCGGCGTAGCCGCCAAATCTCATTTGGAATAAACGGAAAAGCGTAGCTTTTCCGCACATAGAGCGGCAGAGCCGCAAAGAATGTTGTGCGATTCGTATGAAGAAGCTGATCGAATGCGTTCCAAATTTTAGCGAAGGCCGCGATATGTCGGTCATTAAGCAGATCACCGACGAGGTCGAAAGGATCGACGGCGTGAAACTGCTTGATGTCGATCCGGGTTATTCGACCAACCGAACGGTCGTTACGTTTGTTGGAACGCCCGATGAAATTGTCGAAGCTGCCTTTCAAGCGGTTAGAAAAGCGCAGGAATTGATCGACATGCGTCGGCACAAGGGCGACCATCCGCGTTTTGGAGCGACGGACGTTTGTCCGTTGATTCCAATTTCCGGCGTGACGATGGAAGAGGTTGCTGTCTATGCACGGATGTTAGGTAAGCGCATCGGGGAAGAACTTGGCATTCCTGTTTATCTTTACGAAAATGCAGCGACCGAGGAGAAACGCCGCAATCTAGCCAATTGCCGTGAAGGCGAATACGAGGGACTAAAAGACAAGGTCGCGTCCGCTGATTGGAAACCCGACTTCGGTCCAGCGGAGTTTAACGACAGCGTCGCGCGTTCGGGTGCCGTGGCGGTCGGAGCAAGAGACTTCTTGATCGCCGTAAACTTCAACCTTAATACCACATCGACCCGACGTGCGAACGCCATCGCATTTGACGTTCGCGAAAAAGGCCGTGTGATGCGAGAGGGAAATCCCATCACCGGCAAGATCGTTAAAGACGAAGCGGGCGAAGCGGTGATGCTGCCCGGTACGCTCAAAGGAACGAAGGCGATCGGTTGGTTCATCGGCGAATACGGCATTGCGCAGGTTTCGATGAACATTACGAATCTGTCCGCAACGCCGCTGCATGTGGCATTTGATGAAGTGAGCGAAAAGGCTTATAAACGAGGCCTGCGCGTTACCGGTCTTGAGATTGTCGGCCTTGTTCCGAAAAAAGCGATCATCGACGCGGGCAATTATTATCTTGCCAAGCAGGGACGCTCGCTCGGTATCACAGAGGCAGAGGTTGTTAAGATCGCGATCAAATCGATGGGCCTCGACGACCTCAAACCCTTCGATCCGAACGAGAAGATCATTGAATACGTTCTAGCATCTGAATATGAAACCAGCAGTCTTGTAGATCTGACGTGTCGCGGTTTCGCGGACGAAACCGCGTCCGAATCGCCAGCTCCGGGCGGTGGTTCGATCTCGGCATACATTGGAGCATTGGGTGCGGCGCTTGCGACGATGGTCGCCAATCTCTCGTCGCACAAAGCCGGCTGGGACGACCGGTGGCAGGAGTTTTCCGACTGGGCCGTTCGCGGGCAGAAGCTCAAAAACGAACTTTTGTTTCTGGTCGATGAAGACACCAACTCGTTCAACAAAGTAATGGACGCCTTCGGTCTGCCAAAAGCTTCGGACGAGGAAAAAGCTTCACGCACGGTCGCGATTCAGGAAGCGACAAAATACGCGACCGAAGTTCCGTTCAACACGATGGAATGCACGCTCGAAGCCTTCGAAATAATAAAAGCGATGGCGGAACACGGCAATCCAAACTCCGTTTCAGACGCCGGTGTCGGAGCACTCTGTGCTCGGTCCGCCGTGATGGGTGCTTACCTAAACGTCAAGATTAACGCGGCCGGCTTGAAAGATCGATCGTTTGCCGACGATATTCTGGCTCGCGGTGCTGAGATCGAACGAAAAGCGATCGCGCAGGAAGCTGCGATAATGGAAATCGTGAACGCAAAGATCGGTTAGTAAGAGGTCAAGACCAGCTGATAGCCAATGGCTGATAGCTTTCAGCTAAATTTATGTCAGGATTGCCCGACAATGTAGTTCAATTGGCCACGATGGTTCGAGAACGCGGCGGTCGGGCAATGCTTGTCGGCGGGTGCGTGCGCGACGAGTTGATGGGCGCCCAGCCGAAGGATTGGGATCTTGAGGTTTACGGCGTAGAGCCAGAGAAACTGCCAAGTATTTTGGATTCGGTCGGTGACGTTAATGTCGTTGGCGAAACATTCAGGGTTTATAAGATCGGAAATGATCTCGACGTTTCGCTGCCAAGACGCGACCGGAAAGTGGCACGCGGCCATCGCGGATTTGTTGTCGAAGGCGATCCGAGCATGTCGTTCGAAGAGGCCTGTTCGAGGCGCGACTTCACTGTTAACGCGATCCTCAAAGATGCGCTTACCGGCGAGATCGTCGATCCGTTCAATGGTCGTGAAGACATCGAACGCAAAGTTCTGCGGCACGTTTCAAGCATGACGTTTGCAGAAGACTCGCTTCGGGTGTTGCGTGCTACGCAATTCGCCGCTAGATTCGAATTCGGTATCGCACCTGACACGATCGAGATATGTAAAACAATAGACGTCACCGATCTGCCGAGCGAACGCATTTGGGGTGAGATCGAAAAGTTGCTGCTTCTGGCGACACGGCCGTCGATCGGTTTGAAATGGCTTTACGATCTTGGCGTCGTCGATCAGATCTTCCCTGAATTGAAGTCGCTGGTCGGCGTACCGCAGGAACCGGAATGGCATCCTGAGGGCGACGTTGATGTTCATACTCTGATGGTCGTTGACGAGGCTCGAAAGCTGATCGACGAACTCGACCATCCTCGTAAGGTAGCGGTGATGATAGGTGCGTTGGTACACGATTTCGGTAAGCCGCCGACAACCGAATTTATCGACGGTCGCACTCGGTCGCGCGGACACGACGAAGCCGGCGTCGAACCTGCGTTAACTTTTTTGGACACGCTCGGTCTGTTTACGCTCGGCGGTTTCGACGTTCGCGATCAGATCGTACAGCTTGTCCGCTATCATCTTAAGCCGGGTGAATATTACAAAGCGAGAACGCCGGTCGGCGACGGAGCGTTTCGTCGTTTGGCTCGCAAGGTCGAACCCGATCTGCTCTACCGAGTTGCCAAGGCGGATTCGCTCGGACGCAATCCCGATTGGCTGCCGAAAGAGAAGTGGTTTGGTTCGGAAGCTCAGGAATGGTTCATCGAAAAGGTTCGTGAATTGCAGATCGAAAAGAAGGCTCCTGAACCGATTCTTATGGGCCGACACCTGATCGGGCTTGGACAAAAACCGGGACCTATATTTTCGCAGATACTCGATTCGGTTTACGAACGCCAGCTTGACGGCGAGATAAATGAATTGGACGCTGCGTTGGGAGCGGCAAAAGAGATCATTGACGCAAAATAAAAAAGCCCCCGATCTCCCGGAGGCTTTTTTCTACTAAACCAACCTCAAGCCTTTCCTTCCAGAAATGCCTTCAAGCGACGCGAACGCGACGGGTGTCGCAGCTTTCGCAGGGCTTTTGCTTCGATCTGTCGGATACGCTCGCGTGTGACGGCAAAATGCTGGCCGACCTCTTCGAGCGTGTGCTCGGAGCCGGTACTGCCGAGGCCAAAGCGCATTTTGATGACTTTTTCCTCACGCGGCGTCAGCGTTGCGAGAACTTCATCAGTGATCTCACGCAGGTTTGAGAATGTCACAGATTCGGCTGGATTCAAGATCGAACGGTCCTCGATAAAGTCGCCGAGATGCGAATCTTCCTCTTCACCGATCGGCGTTTCCAGCGAGATAGGTTCCTGTGCGATCTTCAAAACTTTACGCACTTTTGAGACCGGAATGTCCATCCGCTTTGCGATCTCTTCGCTCGACGGTTCGCGGCCGAGTTCCTGCACAAGCAAACGCGAGGTGCGGATAAGCTTGTTGATCGTTTCGATCATGTGAACCGGAATTCGGATCGTACGGGCCTGGTCCGCTATGGCACGCGTGATCGCCTGGCGGATCCACCACGTTGCGTAGGTCGAAAACTTGTAACCGCGACGCCATTCGAATTTATCGACGGCCTTCATCAAACCGATGTTGCCTTCCTGGATAAGATCAAGGAACTGCAGGCCGCGGTTTGTGTACTTCTTTGCGATCGAAACAACGAGACGCAGGTTGGCCTCGACCAATTCACGTTTTGCCTGGTTGGTTTGGAACTCACCGATGCTGATCGATTTATAGCAGCGGCGAACCTCGACCGTCGGCAGATAAAACCTAGTTTCGATGTCGGCCAAGATCGCTTTTTGCTCTTTCAGTTTTGCGGAGATCTCACGCTTCTCAGGCGCCGTCGGTTTCTTTGCGATCTTGTCCTGCAGTCGCTTTGCTGACCGGTCGGCCTTTGCTATCTCGGCATCGACCTTTCGAATCGCAGCTATCAGCCGTTGATTCGAGCGTTCGGTAAGATTCAGATTTTTGATCTCGTGCGAGATCTCAAGCCTGTGTCGTGCCGTTTGACGCCGAAGACGGAGCAGCTTCTTCGATCGTTTCTTATCTTTTGACGCAAGCTGCTCTTTATCAAGGGCCGCCCAGGACTTTAAAGCAACTGCATAGCTCTGCTTGATGTTGCCAATGCCTTCGAGCGTCCAACGCATGTACTCTTCGGCTTTGTCTTCCTCAAGCGAGATCTCGGCCTGTTCAGAGAATGCCACGGTTTCGCGGATTGTAACGGCGCCGCTTTCGAGATCCGCGCCAAGCTGAATCAGGCGTTCGATAGCGATGGGCGAACGCGAGATGGCCTTAAAAGTCTTTATCTGTCCGCGTTCGATGCGTTTTGCGATGGCAACTTCGCCCTCGCGTGTCAAAAGCGGCACTACGCCCATTTCGCGCAAATAAAGACGAACGGGGTCGTTGGATTTATCAAGCACGCCGGCTGAAAGGTCGAGGTCGAGATCCTCTTCATCCGGCGTTTCCGTTTCCTCTTCGTCGAGGGCCATTGTCGATGACGCACGTTCGAGCATCGCGGCGTCATTCTCGGCGACAGGTATATTTGCTCCCTCAAGACGTTCGAGCACGTCCTCAAGATCGTCCGGCGACATCATGTTCTCCGGTATCTCGCGGTGGAGTTCATCCATGCTGAGGAATTTTTTTCGTTTACCGAGGGCCAAAAGGCGGTCCATCAGGTCTTCTTTTTCGTCGTAATCGGGCATAAATTCGCGAACGATTTGGATGCAATCGACACCCTAAATCGTTGTTCTTAATAACACTTATAAAACGTTTTGCTGGTAAGAAATGTTCACGGTTCGCGTCTATCAATCAAACCGAGAAGTATATCAGGTTTCGCTGATTTTATTAAGCAGGGAATGGTGCATTTTGGACAGATCGAGGTGTTCTACGACCAGATGTTCGATGCGGGACTGATCTTTTGCCTGTTCTGCCTCGATAAGTTCGCGTGTTACGTCGTGAAGCCGGTTTTGGATCGCCATCGAGCGCAGCGTGAAAATGCAGTTTTCGGCGTCGTGAAACACATCGTCTATCACGTCGCCTGCGGCCCGCTTCTGCTCCGACAGCATCAGAACGGCGACCAGATCGCGAAAATATTCTTCGTCCCCGACCAGATCAAGCAATGCCGGATGCGTGGGCCGTTCGTTCTGCATCGCAAGCTCGTAGATCGCGTTATAAACAGGGGCCGTCGCGAGCATTTCGTAGTCGGACCTCTCAAGGATCGGGAGCACCTTTTCGCGAAGTTCGTCGTCGTGCAGGATAAGCTCGAGCAAGTGCTGCTCGGCAACCGTGATCTTTGCCTGCGCGGCGCGTCGAATCTCGCGTTGAACCAATTCAGGTTGCGCGTGGCTGCCGTTCTTGGCGGTTGCCCAGAGGTCCCGTTTAAGGCCGGTGTCCTCAATGCGGTAAAACTCCATCGCCTGATCGAAGCTCTCGCGTTTTTGGATCGGATTTTTGATCGCCGCGACAACGGGGACAACTTCCTCGATGGCTTCGGACTTATGACGCGGATTTGCGAGGCTTCGATTTTTCATCGACGCATCGAGTGCAAAGCGAAGAAAAGGAACTGCGAGGCCGCGGGCTGCGTTATAGCCCTCCGTGCCATTCGCACGAACGAAATCGTCCGGGTCCTGACCGCCTGGAAGCACGAGTACTTTGATCTCAAAATCCTGGGGCAAGAGGTGCTCGATGGCACGTTTTGCGGCTTTAATTCCGGCATCGTCACCGTCGTAATTGATGACGATCTGTTTTGTGAACCGCGACAGCAGTTTTGACTGCTCAGGCGTGAACGCCGTGCCAAGACTGGCGGCGACGTTGGTTATGCCGAATTGATAAAGGGCGATGAGGTCGAGGTAGCCCTCTACGAGTATCGCAAACTTCTTTTGCCGGATCGCTTCTTTCGATTGGAACAGTCCATATAGGTGCTGGCCTTTGACGTATGCGGGCGTTTCGGGCGAATTGAGATATTTCGGCTGGTCGTCACCCATCGCACGGGCACCGAACGCCACTGGATTTCCGTTCACATCCAAAACCGGAAACATTATTCTTCCGCGAAAACGGTCAAAGACGCGTTCCTTTTCTTCGTTGACGGAAACTAAGCCGCTTTGCTCGATCAGCTTTTCATCCGCACCTTTTTCCTTTAGATGGTTGAGCAGCGCATCCCACGAATCCGGCGAAAAGCCGATGCGGAACTGCTTGATGATCTCATCTGTAATTCCACGCGAAAGAAGGTATTCTTTGGCTTCTTTTGCCTTTTGACTTTTTACTTTTGACTTTTCGCTTTGCAGTTCCGCTTCCCAAAACTCCAATGCGATCTTGTTCAACTCAATGACCTGTTCGGAAAGCTGCTTCTTTTCCTCTTTCCGCTGCTTGTTTTGCTGATATTGCCCGTCGTCGATGGGTTCGGGCAGTGGCACGCCGTTCATTTCGGCAACACGCTGCACCGCCTCAGGGAAATTCAGCCCTTCCATCTCCATCAGGAACGTGTACGCGTTCCCGCCCTTCCCACAGCCAAAACACTTGTAAAACCCTTTCGCTGGATTCACCGAAAATGACGGGGTCTTTTCCTGATGAAACGGGCAACAAGCCATCCAATTCGCACCCTTCTTCTTCAAAGGTGCATACGGCTCAATAAGCCGCACCAGATCAGCACGGTCTTTCAAGTCGTCAATGAAATATTGGTCGTAGAGCACGATTACGCGTAAGTATTTACTTTAGAGATCTCTTTACGAATGATGTTGCAACCGACGCGAGTTTGGTTCCACCGCCCTCGATCTTCTTGTCGTGGCCTCCATAAACAAACCCTAGTCGCTCGATAGGAATTCCAATTTCGCGGAATTCGGCCTTAAGAATTGCAACGAGTTTTTGGTATCTACTTTTCGACGTGGTTTTGATAACGAGTTCTGCGTCGAATTCTTCATTAGCTCTAAGAAGGTCCCGGACTATTGACGGATTAAACCAATACAGACAAGAAAGATTTCCAGTGCCGATATGAGTTTCTCGGCTGTCAATCTTTACTAATTCCAGCGTATCTTCCGCGAACTGTGTTCGGGACACAGTGATAGGCAGTTTTAAGGAAAGCTCGGAAGAAACAATCGGCGGAGCCTTTCCGCTGGGACCGACCCAAAGGCCAACCTTGATCTCGTTGTTTCCCCGCGTGAGGAATACTTTGTAGCGCTCAGCTGGAAATTGACGAAAGCGTGCATAACTAATCGCTTTCCTGTAAACGACGATGTTATCGAAAACATTGCCGCCTTGATGTACTACAACGTACGCACTCGACCCACCATTGTTTGAGGCTTCGGAAAAAAGCGAGTCGAGTCCTCTTTCGAGTGATTCACAATCCCGCCGTGGGTCGAACTCATCTACCAGCCTAATGTCGCCATTCACCTGGCCGTTCGCACAGACAACGAATGCCAGGAGCAGGATCGCGATCAAATAGATTCTGGGCAGGTTCATTTCTTTCGTATGACAGTCTGTTTACTTGTCGATGGACCATCAGTCGGGTTGGCTTTGTAACATCTCAAGGAACTCCGCTGGAGAATAGACCGGAATTGGCGATTTTTCGAAATCCGAAGAATCCCTCGTCACTATTGCTTCTAAACTTTCACTAATTGCGGAGGCACATTGCACAGCGTCTTCGTAATCCGAAAAATCCAGGTCAAATGCGTTTTGAAGAGTTTGTTTGTCGGCAGTGGCTATCTCGAAAAGCCGCACTAGTCTGCGAACTTCTTTAAGAGCATGATCTTTGCCTTTGAGCTTTCGGCCTGTATAGAAAACATTGACAGGGGTGATGCTCGATAAATACCCTACGATATCTTCCGATGCCACTAGAAGCACGATCTTTTCTGCGTCGGCATGAAAGGGATGCCTTTCGAGGACATAGTCCAGGATAACATTCGTGTCGATCAGGGCACGCATCAGCGATATTTCTCCATTATGTGTTCATAATAGATTTCCCGATCTTCCTCTTTGGTCATCGGCATATAGCCCTTTTCCGGCTTAAACGTGCCTGACAAACTCTTTGCTAAAGCTATCCTTTCCTCTTTCGAAAGCTCTCGCTGAAATTTATTCTCTTCTGGGAAGCCACTCTCCTCAAAGGCATCAAGGTTGCGAGAGACTTTCCCGATCAATTCGCGTTGGAGCGGCACGGGTAGCTTCGAGATCTCACGAATTAGCTCTTTTTGCGATATCACCTTAACACCTCCAAAATTACAGCTTCAATTCTGCAATTGTAGCACCATTTCCACCCTGATCAGATGGGGCAAATCCGAAGCGTTCGACTAGGTCGTGGTTCTTTAGGAAATGATGGACGAAGTTTTTGAGGGCACCAGTGCCGAAGCCGTGGATGATGCGGACGCGGGGCACGGACGCGAGGTAGGCTTCGTCGATGAAGCGGTCGAGCTCGTATTCGGCCTCGGCGGTCGTTTGACCGATGAGGTTGAGTTCGGCGGCGACGTCGGCTGAGTCTATGGGTTTGGATAGACTCGCAGATGAGTCCTTACTTACATGCGGGCTACTGACACCGGACTCAGCCTCCACCACTTGTAAATCTTTGATCTTTTCTCGAAGCCGCATTCCGCCGACTAGAACCTCCGCTGTTTCTTTGTCGAGTTTTTCGACGGTGCCGATGTTGCCGAAGGAGGTTAGGACTTTTGATCCGATGACGACGTTTCCATCACCAAGAGGCACACTCCCTACCGGTCGTGTTTCCGCCCGTGATGCTGCGTTGCCTTTCAAGCCCTTACTAACCTGCGGGCTACTGACACTGACTTTGGACAAGACGGCTCGGTTCATTTCGGCTTTGCGGGCCGAGCGTTCTTTGTCGAGTTTATTTTTGAGGGCTTTGTCTTCGATGGAATTGATAAAAGCTTTCGATTGGCGTTCGAAGGACTCGACGGTTTCGGCAAGTGTCTGTTCGAACTCACGTTGACGGGCCTTTTCCTTCTTCACCGCTTCGACCTCGAGACCGGCGTATTTCATCGCCGTGGCCTCGCGTTCTTCTTCGAGTGCGATGCGGAGGTCTTCGGCGACCTTGGTCTCGGTTTGGAGTTTTAGCAGATACGCTTCGGCGTCCTGAGCGGAGATATCCAGATTCTGCCGTGCGTGCTCGATCACTTTGGGCAAAATGCCAAAGCGGCTCGCGATCTGGATCCCGGATGATGCACCCGCTAAACCAAGCAGCAGTTTGTAAGTCGGCTGAAGTGTTTTTTCGTCAAATTCGACCGAGGCATTTATGACGTTTGGATCATTTGCCGCATAGATCTTTAGGCCACGATAGTGCGTCGATGCCATTACCTGGGCACCTTTCTGGCGGAAATGATCGACGATCGCGACGCCGAGAGCTGAGCCTTCCTCTGGGTCGGTGCCGGTTCCGGCTTCATCGAGCAGAACGAGCGACGGCGGCACGCATTCGCGCATCATCCCGGCGATGTTAGACATGTGAGATGAAAAAGTCGAAAGGTTCGCCGATAGAGATTGATGGTCGCCTATGTCGGCAAGGACGGAGCGATAGAACGGAATGTTCGCCGAAGCCGCCGGAACCGGAAGGCCCGAGATCGCCATTAGGCTAAGCAGTCCGGCGGTTTTGAGAACGACCGTCTTACCGCCTGCGTTCGCGCCGGAGATTATCATGACGGAGATTTGAGATGTCAGTGCAAAGGTTGCGGGGACTATTTCAGGAGATGAGCCCTCTTTAACGGTCGGGCTACTGACACGGGGCACACTCGCTACCGCTCGTGTTTCCGCCTTTGCGTCTCTGCGACTTTGCGTTGAAATATTTCTTAGGTTTTCCTCCAGCAAAGGATGCCGGGCGTCGATGAGTTCGAGCGTTCCGCTGTCGGAAATGTCGGGAACGACGCAGGCGAATTTTCGGGCGAATTCGACTTTGGCTTTTATGAAATCGAGTTCGGCGACGGCTTCGACGGCTGTTTCGATCGCGGGAAGCTGTTCGCGAAGCTCTTCGGTCAATGCGAACAATATCCGGGCGACCTCGCGTTCTTCTTTGCCCTTTAGGTTTTGGAGTTCGTTGTTTGCCTCGATGGCTTCGAGCGGCTCGACAAACACGGTCTGGCCGCTGGATGAAAATCCGTGAGCGACACCGCCGACCTTGCCGCGAAAATCGGCTTTTACGGGAATGACAAACCGGTCGTTTCGAACCGTGACGATATCATCCTGTATCGCGTCGCCGGAGTTTCGTATTACGGACTCGAGCGATTTAGTCAATCGGACTCGTTGGCTTGAAATCTCCCGACGAATCTTCGTAAGTTCGGGCGATGCCGCATCGTCAATCTCGCCGCTCGGAAGTAATTTCTTGCCGATCTTATCGAGAACGGCCAACAGCGTCGGCGGGATGTTTTCGACGATGCTCCACAACGCAGGGGCAGATTCCTTTTCCGGCTGAACCGATGAACGAGCGAACAGTGCTTGATTACACACTCGCGAGACTTCGAGCAGCAGCGTCGGGTCAAGCGTTGCGTTCTGGATCTTCAGAATGGCAACCGCATCGGACGGGTCTTCGAGACCGCTGAACGACCATGTAACCTGTTTTTCTTCATTGAGAACTATAGTTTCGGAGATTACGGCAAGGTCACTGTTGAGTTCCGTTCGATTGGTTTTCGGGCGCAAATCGGCAAACCGCGCTTCGCCCATCGGTGTCTGGGCGTTGCGGCTGACAAGCTCAAGGAGCTTTGAGAATTCGAGTGTTTCCAGCGAAAAACTATTCACAAAAAGATTTCGAACCGCAGATTAACGCAGATGGACGCAGATAAACATTGGGTTGATCTATTCCATCTGCGTTCATTTGCGTCTATCTGCGGTTAATTTCCTATTCAATGACTACGCCTTTCCAAAACGCTACATAGCCTTCTATGTTCTTCGCATCAGGCATTGTTTCAGGGTAGTACCACGCCGCGTCGGCGTTTGTTTCACCGTTCGTGACGACATCGTAGTAACTTGCCGTTCCTTTCCAGCCGCAAACGGTATGCGTTCCGCTAGGCTGGAAATGTTCTTTGATGATCGTGTCAGCCGGGAAATAGTGATTTCCTTCGACGACGATGGTGTCGTCGCTTTCAGCTAAAACTGTTCCGTTCCATGTTGCTTTCATAGTTTTCGTCCCTTATTCGTTCTCTTGTGCAATGTTGAATGTTACGCCCTTACTGACGTGCGGGCTTCTGCATTAGTTTGCGCGGGCTTCTGTATTAGGTCAAAAATCTTGTTCGCACATCGGCCGTCGGGAGCATGCACGCTTCCTGCTTTCCAAAAAGCCAATAGCGGTATTTCGCGAATGTTTTGTATGCCCAATCGCGTATCGGTCTCGGAACAATAACAAAAACATAGCCCCAGGACCAGATGCCGTCTAGGTGTTTCGCTATCCGCAGTGCGGCGGTCGAATGCAGATACGCCTTTTCGTTTTCAATGACGACGACCGAATCGGTGTCAGATTCGCTGACGTTGTATTTCTCTCGGAGTTCGACGCCAAAGTCTGATTGCAAAGCCGCAAATTTGAAATATCCGGCACGGTCGCGTTCGATCACAAAGTTGATCGCACCGTTGCAGAAATTACAAACTCCGTCAAAAAGCACGATCGCCGACATATCTAAATCTTACAGTATCGGTCGTCTGGAATCATTGGGGGTCGTCACATCCACGAGAACTGAAGAGTGTAAGTTTTTGTAAAGCCCTCGGCGTTAAGTGGGTTTGATTTTGCAATCCGGCGGATTTCGATTATTCTTTTGCGTATTACAGATTCGTAACAAATCCACAATTCAGCATTCGATTCATTTTCGTTATGAAAAAAGGGCTATTTCTGTTCGCCTTCGCAGCAATCGGCTTGGCTTTTAGTCAATCAGCCGATGCTCAATCGCTCGCATTTACGAACGCACGCATCGTGACCGTTTCGGGGAATACCATCGAAAAGGGAACGGTCGTTATTCGAGACGGGTTGATCACGGCTGTCGGTGCAGACGCGAGAACTCCGGCGGATGCACAGGTTATCGACGCCAACGGCCTGACGATCTATCCGGGCTTTTTCGATACGCTTTCTTCGGCAGGTTTGCAGGTACGGCCGGCAACCCCCGGTGGCGGCGGTCAGGCCGGTGGTGGTGGACAAGCCGCAGCAGCAGCCGCATCTGCGGCACAGCCTTCGAACTCGAACTATCCCGCAGGGCTGCGTCCTGAAGTATCGGTCGTTGAGGATATCCGTGCGGGAGATGCTCAGTTCGACGCGATCCGCAATGCGGGATTCACGACCGCCGTTACGGTAGGACGAACCGGTATTTTCAACGGCAGGTCAGCCGTGATAAATCTGGCCGGCGAAAGCGTTTCGGCAATGCTTATCAAAGAACCGTATGCCGAACATATTTCATTTGTTACGATCCCGGGTAATTACCCCGGCTCACTTTTGGGAACCTTCTCGGCACTGCGCCAGATGTTTTATGATGCACAGCGTTTGCAGGATTGGCGAAAGGCATACGCAGCCAATCCCAAAGGAATGAAGCGTCCCGATGACGACAAGTCGCTTGATGCACTGATACCGATGCTGAACGGGCAGATACCGGTGATCTTCAACGCAAACACCGAAAATCAGATCGTTCGCTCTCTGGATCTGGCTAAGGAGTTCAATTTGAAAGCTGTTATCGCGGGCGGTCAGGAGGCAGGACCGTTGGCCGCACGACTGAAAGCACAGAATGTGCCGGTATTGCTTTCATTGAATTTTCCTAAGCGTACAGCCTCGGCGGCTCCCGACGCGGATCCTGAAAATCTTTCGACGTTGCGTTTGCGTGCCGAAGTGCCAAAGACGGCTGCGAAATTACAGGTTGCGGGCGTCAAATTCGCGTTTCAATCCGGCGGGTTGACGGCGATGAATGATTTCTTTGCAAATGCCGGGAAGTCGGTCGAGAACGGTTTGGCAAAGGATCAGGCGGTTCGAGCAATGACCCTTTCGGCGGCTGAGATCTTAGACGTCAACGATCGTCTGGGTTCGATCGAAGCCGGAAAGATCGCGAATCTCGCGGTTGTTAAGAATGATATTTTTGCATCGGATCGCTTCGTTCCGTACATCGTCATTGACGGCAAGTTGTTTGAGCAAAAGGAACCGGTTCGACCCGCTCCGGGAGCTGGACGCGGGCCGGGCGGTGGTCGTCCCGGAACCGGTGGTACGGCGCCAACGACACCACCGGCGGCGAATGTCCAGAATGTTGCAGGAACGTACAGCATCACAATCGATGTTCCCGGACAGACGCTTACAGGAACGCTCGTGCTAAATCAACAAGCGGACATCGTGAATGGCACGATGACGACCCAGCTTGGCGTGACGCAGATTCGCGGCGGTAAGGTCACGGCCGAAGGATTTTCATTCGTCGCCGCCGTGGAATTTGGGGGTGCGTCGATTGACATCGCAGTTCGAGGATCTGTTACCGGTAATGCGCTGACCGGATCGATCGAGTCACCACAGGGAACCGTGCCGATGACAGGCACAAAGAATCCGTAAGATAAATTAAAGTTATGAATAGAATCCTTAAATTCATTACGCTTTCAATACTGTTGCTGACGTTGGCTTTTGGCGTCGCTGCACAGTCTCGCGATGTTCTGATCAAGAACGCGACGATTTTGACGGCTGGAAAGGGAACCCTTTCGGGTACGGATATTCTTGTCACCAATGGCAAGATCGCCCGCATGGGCAAGAACCTTTCGGCTCCGACGGGAGTTCGCGTGGTCGATGGAACCGGCAAATTCGTTTCACCCGGCATCATCGATGCACATTCGCATTCGATGCTCGACGCGATCAACGAAGGTTCTATCGCTGTGTCTTCAATGACGAACGTCCGCGATGTGCTTGACCCCAAAGACATAACGATCTATCGGGCGTTGGCCGGCGGGGTCACATCGGCATTGCTGCTGCACGGTTCGGCGAATCCGATCGGCGGCCAAAGCGTTACGGTCAAGTTCAAGTGGGGAAAGTCAGCCGAAGATTACCTGATCCCCGACGCTCCGCCGGGCATCAAATTCGCTCTTGGTGAGAACGTAAAGCAGTCGAGCCGTACCGCTCTACCCGGACAGACGCTTCGCTATCCGCGTACGCGTATGGGAACGATGGAAGTGATCCGCGATGCATTTCGCCGTGCGCGGGACTACAAACAGTCGTGGGACGATTTCAAGGCGAAAAAGACAAATATTCCGCCGCGTCGTGACATCGAACTCGAACCGCTGGTTGAAATTCTTGAAGGTAAACGTCTTGTGCATTGTCACGGCTACCGCTCAGATGAGCATTTGAATTTACTCCGACTCGCGGAGGAATTCGGCTTTCGTGTAGGTACGCTCCAGCATGGTCTTGAGGCTTACAAGATCGCACCAGAGATCGCCAAACACGGTGCGGGCGTTTCGATCTTTGCCGACAGTTGGGGCTACAAACTCGAAGCGTACGATTCTATTCCTTACAACGCCTATATCTTGTGGAAGAACGGCGTCAATGTTTCGATCAACTCTGACTCCGACGAGCGTATGCGGCGTCTGAATCTTGATGCCGCGAAGACTATGAAGTACGGCGGTGTACCCGAAGAGGAAGCGTTGAAGATGATTACGCTGAATCCGGCAAAACAGCTCGGCATCGACAAACGAACTGGTTCGCTTGAGGTTGGCAAAGATGGAGACATCGTTGTTTGGAACCTGCATCCGTTCAGTCCTTATTCTCATCCCGAAATTACATTCATCGAAGGCGAAGTGTATTTTGAACGCACGAAGGATATCGAGATGCGTGCCGAGCGTGCAAAGGAACGCGAGGTACTTGAAAAGCTCGAGATGAATCGGGCTCCCGGAACCGGCGGCACGCCTCCACGAATTCCGACCGAACGAGTTCAGGCAGAACGGGATCACGACAATCAATGATGAAGGCAAAAGTGAAAAGTAAAATGGCAAAAATCAAACAGCACAGCGAAGTAAAAAGTAAAAGGGAAAAAGGCAAAATCGCACTCAGTTTTCTTGCTTTTGCCTTTTTACTTTTGTCTATTTCCTTGTCCGCGAGTGGACAGAGTGACGGTTCGCAGCAGAACAAGACCGGCCGAGCGGGCACGTTCGCAATTGTCGGGGCACGGATCGTTACCGTTTCAGGCGCTGTCATTGAACATGGAACGGTCCTGATCCAGAACGGAAAGATCGCAGCAGTCGGTCCGGGCAATACAGTTCCGGCGGGTGCCGAACGTATTGAGGGCAAGGGCCTGACGGTCTTTCCCGGAATGATCGACGCTTCGACCAATCTCGGACTTGCCGAGATCGGCCAGGGTGCGAACGCTACGATGGACATTGCGGAAATCGGGACGATGAATGCGAACGCAAAGGCGTTCACCGGCATTAATCCGCATACGTCGCACGTCAACGTAACACGCGTTAACGGAATAACGTCGGTTGTCTCGCGACCAAGCGGCGGATTGATCTCGGGTCAGGCAACGCTGATCAATCTAAACGGTTCGACCCAGGCAGACATGGCGGTTGATCCGATAGCCGGCCTGGTTATCAATTATCCGCGTGTTGCCGGTGGCGGCGGCGGCTTTGGCGGCGGCGGTGGTGGTTTTGGCGGCGGTGGTGGACAGCAGCTTGATTTCAACGAGTTGGTCCGGCGGCGTGACACGCAGATCGACGAACTTAAGAAGATCTTCCAGAGAGCGGAAAATCATGTCCGTGCGATGGAAGCGTATTCGAAAGACAAGTCGCTTCCGGCCGTTGAGTCCAATCTTGCGCTTGAAGCGATGGTCCCTTATATTCGCGGACAAAGGCCGATCTTTTTTACCGTCGAACGCGAACGCGATATCCGCAGCGTTGCAAAATTTGTGACCGACATGAAGGTGAAAGGAATCATTGTCGGCGGTCAGGAAGCATGGAAAGCTGCCGATGCGTTAAAGGCAGCGAGCATTCCGGTCATATACACACATATTTATTCATTGCCGGTTCGTGAGGACGATGGCTACGACAGTCTCTACGAAGCACCGTCGAAAATGCTGGCAGCAGGTGTGAAGTTTGCGATCTCGACCGGCGATCAGGGGGGCGAGGTTCGCGACCTTCCGTATCATGCCGGATTGGCTGGTGCATATGGGCTATCAAAGGAAGAGGCCCTTAAATCTGTGACACTTTATCCGGCACAGATATTAGGCGTCGGCGATAAGCTTGGTTCGATCGAAGTAGGTAAGATGGCGAACGTCGTTGTCGCAACCGGCGATATCCTCGACCCTAGAACAGAGATCAAGTATATGTTCATCAACGGACGACTTATACCGCTGACGAGCCGTCATACGGAGTTCTTCGACAGCTTCAAGAGTCGCGGCGTTGCTGAAGATCTTCCTTGAATAGGGTTCGAGCTTAACGTACCGTGTCCTCATGCCGACCAAGTGCGTAACTGTCAGCCGCTGAAATTCCGATTGTGAGCAAATACGATCGCCTGAGCTCGTGTCCACACGCCGAGTTTGTCGAAAAGATTGGTTACATGGTTGCGGACCGTTTTTTCGCTGATCGAAAGGTGCTCGGCGATTTGCGCGTTGCCTAACCCTTGGGTGAGCAACGCCAGGATCTCCCGCTCTCTGCGCGAAAGGGCGGCGAACGCAGCATCTTCGCCGTTATATTTGTTTACTCCAACAAAATCCAACACTTCATTGCAAAAGCGTTCCCACGCCGGATCGGTCTCGAGCAAGACGTGATTCTTTGAATCAAGTTCGATGAATTGTGCTCCTGAAATCCCAGCAGCGAGAAAGTGCCCTTCAGAAATAGGAACTACCGCATCCCCGCGCGAATGCAGCACTAGTGTTGGCGTCACGACCTTTTCGAGCAGGTCAGTGACATCAACTGTCGCAAGGGTTTCCAGAAGGCGTGCCGCGAAGTCGGGTGAAGTGGTTTTCCGGCATAGCTCATTAAACCAACCCATCTGTTCGTCATTTGCACCGGGGACGAAGAGCGAAGTGAATATTTGGCGAAACGCCGGATTGTCCTTGTCCCATCCGAGGCGAACCAGGTCGATCATTGCCCTGTAGATCTGGTCCTTCATTGGATTCCCACGCAGGAACGTGCCGCGCGCGAACCCCCCGAAGAGTACAAGATGCGAAACCCTCTCCGGGTTCCGCACGGCATAGGCCACGCATATCGCCACACCTTGAGACATGCCGAACATTGCGAACGGCTCTTTCGGGTTTGCGGCGTCTATAACGGCCTCCAAGTCATCGACCCACCGTTCGAGAGACAGTTCACCGACATTCCAGTCGCTCATTCCGCACCCTCGCACATCGTATCGTACATAACGAAAGTGTCCGGGGAAAAACCTCATCCAATGACGCCAAACCGGACTTTCCCATTCGTATTCAAGGTGCGTCAGCCAGTTCGCGGCCTTTACCATCACCGGCCCGTCCCCAGCCTCGGCCCAGGCAAGCTGCACGCCGTCTTCCGTGCGAACATACCTGATTTTTTGAGCGATCTTTTTCGTCATGAGATGCGTCGTCTGGGACGAAAGTCCTAGTGATAATGCCATCAGGATAGCAGAACCGGGACTAAACACCCATTTCTAAAGCAGCAAAGAAGGATCACTATAAATAGAAACAAACATCGGCGTGAGGTGCTATGTTCAAACGAATTCTATTTTTTGCCTATGGGGTTTTTAGCTATCTGGTTTTCTTCGGGACATTTCTGTACGCCATTGGCTTCATCGGAAATTTCGGCGTCCCGACCACGTTGGACGGCCCGGCGGTCGGTTCATTCTGGGCCAGTTTTGCCAGCAACACAGGGCTACTGGCTCTGTTTGCGGTGCAGCACAGCGTGATGGCGCGCAAATGGTTCAAGGATTGGTGGACGCGGATCGTGCCAAGACCGATCGAACGCTCCACCTACGTTCTGTTCTCCAGTCTGGCTCTGATTCTGCTGTTCTGGCAATGGCGGCCATTGGGCGGCGTTGTTTGGTCGATCGAGGATCCGGTCGGCGTTATCGTGCTGCGTGTGGTTTTCGCCTTCGGGTGGGGCCTTGTACTTGTCTCGACCTTTCTGATCAACCATTTCGACCTGTTTGGGCTGCGTCAGGTGTGGCTGTACTTGCTCGGCCGGCCATACCAGAACCTCCAGTTCGGCACTCCGGCTCTATACCGGATAGTGCGGCATCCGCTCTACGTTGGTTGGTTCTTTGCCTTCTGGATGACGCCGACGATGACGCTTGCTCATCTGCTCTTCGCCGCTGCCACGACCGCGTATATCTTGCTGGCGATCCAATTCGAAGAACGAGACCTGGTCCGCGAGCACGGCGAATCCTACGAAGCATATCGCCGATCCGTCCCGATGCTGATCCCATTCACAGGCAAGAGTTCCCGAGTCAGCCAAAGAAGATCCGAACAAAGCTTACTTAACGAACGGCAGTGATGAGGGCATTTTAGTAATCGAGGAAAAACAGAATGGGATTCACGTTGAAAGCACTGGTTGCAAACAAGTCAACCACAATGTCGCCACCGGAGATATACCTGGTATCTTTCGGAATAGCCAAAGGAGAAGAAGTAGTCGAATACGGAACGCCAGATGGAGTTTTAACTGGTGTGCGGGAAAAGTTCAAAGCGTTGGAAAAATCTAAAAAAGGCCAAAAGAAACCTATGACACTTTCCTGGTTTCCATCTTCAGAAAAAAGGACGTTGTTTAAAGAGCTGAAAAATAAAAAGCTCAACATCACAGTTTTCGTTGAACAGGGCAAAAACCGTTGGACATTTCGTTTTCTTGATTTCGAGATCTTAGGGCATCCCAAACCCGATCCGAGAAAGTTTTCTGATCACACACGAACGGACGAACGAATCGACGGCGTCTTTAAGATATTTGAGGATGATCCAAATGGTTAAAAGCGAAAAAAATTGCGAAATTACAAGGAGTAAAAGATGTGGGCTTTGAATCTTGCACAGGAAGGTGAACTTGATATCACGCTTAAAGTTATCATCACCGGAGAGCATTCCGGCTGGAGAATGCTGCCAACTTCACAGGTGGCAAGCATAGGTCTTTTCGGTGTGGCTGGACTTCGTTTCCGACAAAAAACGCCCAATATTATGGCGATTGGCGATGTTATCAGAATGATGATTGCGGAAAAACGCTGTAGATTCAAGAGATTTAAACAAGCCACCTCTCTCGACCTGTATCGGGCGTATCAGCAAAACGAGAATCTTACATTTGGCTTCGCATTCGCAGTCAGAGAAGGGGACTATTTTCAAAAGGCGCTCTTCAGCTCTTCCGTATCGAAAATAAGTGAATACAATACGAACGCCAGGGCTGTCTATGGGGTTACGTCGCCCGAGGGGCTGGAATTGATCGACTTTGAATTTGCACCCGAAAACACAAATGTTGATTATGGAAAGGAACTTGACGCGATGTTTCTACATCGAGTGAAAGAGCAGCAGCGAAGAATCTTAAAAACACTCGGTGCATTAAAATAGCGCCCGATGATACGTCATTGCAGATGGCAAAGAACAAGTTCAGCTTTTTTGCGGAATCTCGACGCCTTCTTCAAAAAATTCCAATGAGGCCGAATTGAGGCAATATCGATTTCCTGTCGGAGGCGGGCCGTCTGGGAAAACGTGGCCCTGGTGACCGCCGCAGCGTGCACAGCGAATTTCGACGCGACGCATTCCATAGCTGCTGTCTTCTATCTCTGTAAGGTGATCTTTGTCGAAGGGAGTGTAGAACGACGGCCAGCCGGTGCCGGAATCGAATTTATGCCTTGACGCAAAAAGCGGAAGGCCGCACAAACGGCAGGCATAAGTGCCGTCCAGTTTATTGTCGAGCAGCGTACCGCAAAAAGCAGCCTCCGTGCCGTGGTCAAGCAATACGCGGTATTCCTCTTCGTTAAGGTCTGCTGCAAGCCTTTCAATCGCATCGGCTGACAACGGTTCGATATCGTAGCCAGAGATCGACGTTTCTCGTTGTTCGGTTCCAGTAGTCATACTCATTACGATACTACAGTCTTCGCGGTCATTTCAGTCCTCGAATAAGCACCGCGTCGTGTTTCCAGCCGCCCTGGATTACCGCGAAACTTTTTCCGTCAGGAGCGATCGCAAAAGCCCTCGATTCGCGCAATTCCTCCGGGCCTAGGTCGGCGATCTGCACGGCCGTTTTTCCGTCCAACGGCTGCTGCCAGATCAAGTAGTTTTCATGCTTGCCATCCGACGAAATGTAGAAAAGGCTTTTTCCGTCGGGCGACCAGGCAGACTGAACAATTTTGGTCTTTTCGTTTGGGAGGTCGAATGTTTTTATCGTCTGCTTATCGATAAGAGAGACAATCGTTATGACCGTTCTGTTATTCCGCGATTCGGCAAACGCAACCTGCGAGGCGTCCGGCGAAAGAGCAACCTGGTAGCTTCGCTTGTCCAAAACGGAATAGGCAAAGTTGTCACTTCGCCTGTCCAAAACAAGATCTTCCTCGCCTCCATTCGTCGAGACTCGCATAAGCTTCCTTTCCTTCGCCGATATGTAGTAAAGCCATTTACCATCAGGCGAAACCGAATTTGGAGGCCCGCCATCTTTGTGGGTGATTTGAAGCTGATTGCTGCCGTCAGCATTCATTCTCCAAATCTGAGCCTCTCCCGTGCGATTCGAGTCGAAGAAAATGAATTTATTATCCGGCGACGTGGCTCCGTATAGATCCATGGCCGGATCGTTTGTCAGTTGCCGCTGTTCGCTCCCATCCGGGTTTATGCTCCATATCTCGTAGTTGCCTGTCATGGCAGACGAGAAAATGATCTTTCCGTTTGCGGCATAGCCTACCGACGACGCCTCTGCCAAAACGCGCGGCAGGCCCGCAGGGCTTTCAGACCCGAAGACATTCAATCGATAGTCCGCTCTATTCTTAGTGGCGACCAAAACGCTGCCGTCTCGGTTCAAACTTAAAGCCGCATAATCATCCGAATCGTGTGTCAGCGGAGCGGTTTCGCCTGTTGCGGTTGAAACCTGCCAGATCCGAAAGTTAGTGTCGGGATGTTTTCGCGCAGTTAGCAGCAGACCGCGTTGATTTGGCAGCCATCCGATGTGCTTAATGTTAAAAAACCGCTCCGGTGTGATCATGCGTTCAACGCCGCTTTCAATGTCAACGTCGCCCAACTTGAATTCGTTCGACCAGTTTCTCGATTGTCCGACGGCAAAGGCAATGGTTTTTCCGTCGGGAGAAAACTTCATTGTCCCGATCCTGATAGGACGCGGTCGCGACAAGATTTGTTTTTGGCCCTTTCCGTCGCTGTCGGCGATCCACAGCGAACAATACTCTTCATCGAGGTAAGGACAGCGGATGAAGGATATCTTCTCGCCGTCAGCCGAGAGGCTTATCGACCCCTGTGCCTGGCTGACGATCATTGTCGGAACGCCGCCCAGGATCGGGATGCGGTAAATGTCAGCTTGTTGTCCGTCCTCGGGATCTTGCTGTACGCGGGCGAAATAAAGGGTCTGGCCGTCAGGCGAAATAGCGAATCCAAAATACCAGTTCTCGGATGGCGGTATGATCTGAACATTGGTTGAAGACTGGAGTTGTCTGAGCCAGACGCTTTGCGTGCCTTTTCTTCCTTTCGCATAGATCACGTTTGCCCCGTCCGGCGAAATAACGGCGCTGCCAACGTTTCCGTCGGTTGAGAGGTTTTCGGAACTGAAGGGTGCGGACAAAATTGGAGCGTCGGCTCTCCCATTGTTTTCGAGATACCATGAACCGACGGCAATCGACGCGATAAGCACTACTGCGGTGGCAAATATCGGCACGATGAACCTTCTCGCTCTTCCGCGGACAACTTCCGCGTGAATGGCCCGACCAGTAGAGCCGTTCGTTTGGTCGCCATCCAGCTTGCTGACATCAGCGATAAACCGATAGCCGCGACGCGGAACAGTTTCTATGAAGGTAGGTCGAGCGGAATCGTCGCCAAGAGCCTTGCGGAGCATTTTGATATTGGATGTCAGATTGCTCTCTTCAACAAAACGATCCTGCCAAAGCCTGTGCATCAGATCTTCTTTTTCGAGCAGCTTACCGGTATTTTCAACCAGGATCTCGAGCGTGTCGAAGACCTTCGGCGTGAGGCGGACGGGCTTGCCGTCGAGCAACAAGAGTTTCTGGGAACTATCTAAGCGGAAGCCTGCAAATTCATAAAACTGCTTTGTATCCGACGACATAACGGCCTTTCACAAATTTTCCATCGAAATTCCACCGCTTTTTCAGGACTTTTCTGGCAAAAAAACTTAGGGTGCTTGTCTGGAAACTGTAAGCGAATGATAGCAGAAATCGGGACGCTCGGAAACTGTTTTTTGCGCGTCGGCAGAACTTCTCGGCTGTGTCGGTAGCTCGGGAAGAGATCACTGACAAATCACTCGAACTGCAATTGGGAGGGACGGGAATTATGTACAAGGCCGCAATACTGATCGCAGTAGCAACAATTCATCTTAGCGTTAGTCAATCATTTTCACAGATCACGATAAATCTGCCGAAAATGCCAAAGATAGACAAACCGAAAATCGAGCCTGATAAGAAGGTCGAGAGCGGGAAAGTCCAACAAAACATCGGTGGCAAAAACCTTTACTCGGCGATGGAACCGACATCAACACCTATCTTGCTCAAGAATTCGATCTACGTTCAGGCAAAAACGCATAACGAATACTGGAAGGCCCCGGGGCAAAGCAACTATTCGAGTTGGGTTCCGATGATCCGCTTTAGCCAATTTTACAACAACGACAAGCGCATCAATTATGTGGTCGAGTATTTCAATCCCGATGGCTCTGCCTGGTACAACGAAAAAATGGAACAAAGCAGGTCGCTGGACGCGGAACGTACCGTTCGTTTTGAAAGCCCAAGCCCTTACAACGGCATTCTCAAAACAAGATCGACCGTCGCGACCGGCAGCCATTCCTTCAAGATAATAGATCAGGACACCAACGAAGTTCTGTATCAGGGGAAATTCAAGGTCGGGAAGTTCAAGACATCCGACCGTCCGCAGGAAAAGAACAAGGCAGAGTTTTTTGTGGACTACGATTGGCTGATGCCGTTCGCGATGATCGGTTTTCACCACAGTCCCATTTTTGAGGTTGGCGGGATGCCGCTTGAAGTGAGCTTTTGGTTCAAAGGTCCCGTTGAGGCGGATCAACTTGAGGGCCGTGTCTTTTATAAGGGCCAAGTGGTAGCCGACTCTAAGGATGGAAATCAATACGGCCACCGATCCGACGCCGCCAGCGGTTATGACGAGAGAACGACGGAATTTGCACCACCCTGGGCGCCGCAAAATCTATGGAAACGCTGGCTGTTTCAGTGGAACAATCTACGGTTCGACAACAACGGCGGGTTTAATCGCGACAATTATCCGAAAGCCCACTATGCGGACAAAAATCCCGGCGAATACACGATAAAGATCTACCGCCACGGCGCGCAGGTACGCGAGCTTAGTTTCACGATCGGCCCGGACGGCCGCTACAGCGTTCCCGCTTACTCGGATCAGATCTTCATGCCATACCATCGCATAATCCTGGCGACAAAGGTTATCGGAACCGATGAGAAATGGAACGCCACCGCATGGAAAACGGAGGCTTTTTTTGGAAATCCATTATCCGGATTTAACGCGCCAAATTTTTAGAACAACAAATCTTGGCCCAGTAAATCGAAGGCAAAAAGGGAGGCTTCGACAATGAGAAAAGGAGAATAGGAATTGTCAATGAACTACAAGGCTAGTCTTCGTTATGGCGGAAGGTTCGCTGGCGAACTCGCTATGAGTAAACCGGTTTTGGTTGATTCGTTCGACGTTGCCGGCGGTGCTAACACAAGGATAAATCTTAACGCGTCTGACGATATCAGCATTTCGAACTTACTCGAACAAGCGCGTTCTTTGAAAAACCTCTCTGTTTATCTGCCCTATCAGCCGCAGAAAAAAGTTCCTATCGATTTGCAGGCAGCTATGGAATTAGAAGGGTTTTACCTGAGCAAGACGCCTTTGATAGTTGAGGTCAAGATCGAAAAACATTCGAACGGAAATAAGATCGAATCGATCGTGCTCTTAGAAGAGGGAGCGACAATGCTATTTGCCCCATTCATTCTCGGGAAGCGACTGGCATTCGCGGTAACCCTGCCGACCGCCAGGATATGGCGTAGTTCGATATGAGGCGACGAAATACGCAAGTTGAAATCGCACCTTTGATTCAAGTGAGGACATGATCTTAATAACGAAAGGAGAATACATAAATGGCTATTAAACTTAAGTTGGAAATGACGGTTAAAGAGGGTGGGAACTATCTCCTTTCACGGGTACCGATCAGATATATTGAACGGGGCGAAACTCGACATGATGTCGATTCACCATCGTCACCCAATGGAGCCTCGATCGATGAATTACACAAATCACTCTATAGAGACGGTGCGAAAGTGAAGGTCAAGATCGAGTGGATACCGACTCAAGGAACAGCATCGGCCTTAAACAAAACAAAAAAAAACATCGAGATCACTATTTCTTGGTTATTAAGAGATACCGATACAAATCAAAACGTAGTTATCAAATCAGGAACATTTAGCGGTGTGAATATCACAAATGCAATCGGAAGTACCATCCAGGTTGTTGAGTTTACAAGTACAAATTTCGTTCCTGATTTGGGCTTGGTGCACGAATCAAGACACGTTAGAGCTTAGACGTTGCAATGATCTGGAGCCTTCGTTAGATCACACATTTTAGATTCGCAAACGCGAGGAGGTAAGATATGTCCCTTTCTAACTATTTCGACCTTGCTTACATGAAGGACGGCGTTCTGAACACGGCCCCTTCAATTGTCGCTTTTTCGGTGGAAGGCGGCGCAACTCGGACGATCAGGGCCAATTCGGGCGATCAGATCATTGTCAGCTCTGAGTTCGAGCAGGCTCGAAAGTTCAAAAATATCCTGCTGTTTATTCCCGAATCGTCAGACAACGGTCTCGGGATGAGAACTGCCGTCGATATGATTCACTATGCAACAACTAAATCGCGCTTTTATTTCCAGTTCAGCGTGACCCAACGCAACAACGCAACGACCACATATTCTCTGCTTATGGAAGAGAGTAACGCCACCGTCACGAAGCCCCCGAGAATGACTCTTGACAATGCGCTAAGAGTTGAATTCAGTCTGCCAAAACTCTCGATCCTCTATTCGCAAGGAGAATTCAATAAATGGACTGCCTTTTGAATCCTGAAAGCGAAGGCCGTGGAGCGGAATTGGATCGCGATCTGAACAAAAGGATAAACCGCGTAACTATTCATTCCGCTTGGTGTCGAGATCATCAACCCGCGATCTAAGTTCGCGAATTGCTCGTGCGATTTCACCGAGTCGGCGAAATGCGGCGGTTGAACGCAGCCAGTCTTTATTATCAAATCCCGGAATGCCGGAGATGATCCTGCCCGGTTCTATGTCGTGCGATGTGGCTGATTTGGCGGTGACGACGGCGTCGTCGCCGACCTTTAAGTGTCCTGCGATTCCAACCTGTCCTGCAAGGACGACACGCTTGCCGATGACCGAGCTTCCTGCCAGACCGGTTTGCGAACAGATCAACGCATCCTCATCGATGGTGCAGGAATGGCCGATCTGAACGAGGTTGTCGATCTTTGCACCGCGTTTGATCCGCGTTTCGCCGACAGACGCCGAGTCGATGGCGGTGTTCGCGCCGATTTCGACATCGTCTTCCAAAACGACGCGACCGGTCTGCGGTATCTTTAGCCAGTGCTTGTCTTCATCTTTTGCATAACCAAAACCATCGGTACCGATAGTAGAGTTGTTGTGAACAGTACAGTTGCGGCCTATCTCGCAGTTTTCGCGGATCGAAACGCCGGAATGTATTGTGCTGCCCGCACCAATATGAACGCCGTCATATATGGTGACGTTCGGCATTATTCGCACACCCGTTTCAATAGTACAGTTTTTGCCAATAACGACGTTCGCGTGGATTTCAACTTGTAGCGAAATGTCCGCCGTTTCATCGACTACGGCCGTTGAGTGAACAAACGCATCCACCTCTTTTTCCGGATGAAACAGCCGCAACGCCCGTGTATATGCAAGATATGCATCTTTTGCGCGAAGCACCGCAAGGTCCAACCGGTCGACGGCGACACCTTCATTCAAAAAGATCGCCGACGCTTTCGTGCCCTTTATCTGCGGGGTGTATTTTGGATTTGCAAGGAAAGTGACTTGCCCCGAACCGGCCATATCCAATCCCGCTGCTGAGATTATTTCTACGTCCGGCGAGCCGTTTTCGATAACGGCGAAAGTTTTTGCGGCCAGATCAGATAGTTTCATATAGATTAGCCTTGAAATACCAGCGGGCGATATGCAACACTATTTTTAACAAACAAAACACCCCCAGGCAAAGTTCCCATCCTTTGTTGTCCACGTTTTCATCCTCAGTTTTTTCCAGCAAGGAGTATCAGGAATAATGAACGAACGCGTCCAACACACGTCCCCCAAATCCGCTTCGGTTGACGATTATTTGAAAAACGAACGTATGAGCGCCGCAAAGAATGAATATGTTAACGGTAAGATCATCGGCCGCTCCGGTTCGAATCGCTGGCACAACCTGATCGTTTCCAATGTCGCGATCGGTATCGGCAGCCGTCTCCACGGCCACAAGAGCGAGATCTATATATCGAATATCCGCGTAAAACTCGAAAGCAATTTCATTTGCTATCCGGACATCGCGATCGTCACCGGCGAACCATCCTTTGCAGATCAGGGCCTCGATCTGCTCCTGAATCCGACAGTCCTTATCGACGTGTTCTCAAACGATATGCACTCTTCGGCAAAAACGACCAAGCTCGAAAGCTTTCTCGCGATGCCGAGCATCAAGGAATGTTTGCTGATCAAAGAGGACGAAATGCGAATCGAGCACTATGCGAAGCAGAACGCCAAGCAATGGCTCTACAAGATCTACAACGAACGCGACGACGTGGTCTCGCTCGACGCCATCGGCTGCAAGATCTCGCTCCAGGAGGTTTACGCCCAAATAAAATTCCGCCAGCACGAACTAAGCTCGAAAGCTGTGAATTAGCGGAACGCGAGATGTATTTAGTCTTTCGGCAGGCTAAGCCCTGCCGCTGTGGGCGGCCCGAGCTGAAATAAGTCGATCTGAAACACTAAACGGAAACCTTCTACTTCAAAAGGTTCTGAAGTTGTCTTGTGCGGAATTTTGGGTCTAGGCGTATAGCTTGGGTGAAGTGTTTTTGCGCTAGTTGGGCCATGCCGAGGTTTTGGAGACGGAGCCCGAGCATCCAACAATCCCAACCGGCCAAATTCCGACACACCGTTAACATAACGCCGTGCCGTGATAAGTAGGGAGTGGTGGAATAGGAGCGAGATAAGAAAAGAGAAGAAAAAAGCGTACCCGAGGGATCGAGTACGCTTTTTTTTGGCCATGTTACCAGTTATGGGTTAATCGTTGATTTTGCTGTTGAAGTCTTGGTTTTTGCTCTCGCACCTTCGAGTGCCAGTTGCTTGGCTTGCGGAAGCAATTCAATTGCGGTTGAAAGCTGATTGTCGAGCGGTTTAAAAACCTGTAGCCAGGTTGTTGAACCGTAGGCCGCGATCACAAGTTCGGACCGTAGCAGCCGTTCTGCAAAACTTCGGTGTTTATCAACTTGAGCAGCGGTCGTTTCATATTTAGAGACGGCATACGATCTAAATGCCTGATACAGAGGTTCGGTTATTGCGAAATCTTTATCGGAAATGTCGTAACCAAACGTGATCGGCCTATCGACCTTAAACGTCTCGAATCCCGGTATCTTTCCGTACGCCAGATCGAGTGCGAACGCGAATACCGGGGCATTCAGCTTTGCCTGTTGACGGGCCTGTTCGATTGGGATCGTATCAGCCTTGACCGCGACGTCGGGCGAAATGCCGCCGCCGCTGTAAACTGTCCGGCCAAGATCGGTCTTTGACTCTTCGCCCTTCGGCGCGATCTCGTTGTCGTCGCGGCCAACACCGCCGCCAGTGTAGTAATCGTAAAGATTGCCGTCCGAATAATCACGCTGGATAAGACGTCCAGATGGTGTTTCGTATTTCGCGATCGTTAGCAGCAGCATCGAGCCGTAATCCAGTTGAAATGGATTTTGAACCAATCCCTTTCCGAACGAAGTCTCTCCAACGATCAGAGCACGATCGTGATCCTGTAGTGCACCGGCGAGAATTTCGGATGCGGACGCTGAATTACGATTCACCAGCACAACAACCGGCATCGTCTCAGGTCGCGGATTCTCCGCACGATATGGTTCGGTCACGCCTTCGATCCGGCCTTTTTGTGTAAAGACCGTTTGCCCGGTCGAGAGAAACGCATTCGCAACACGATATGCCTGGCCGACGAGACCGCCGCCGTTATCTTTAAGGTCGAGCACGAGCTGGGTCATTCCTTTCGCTTTCAGCATCTTCATCGCATCGACGAATTCGGCATAGGTCGTCTGATTGAAACCTCCCGTCATGCCTATGTAGCCGATGCCCGGACGGATCATATATGCTTCGCCTATCGACGGCTGAGGTACGGCATCACGGGTGATCTCGACCGCTTCCCGTTTTCCGGTGGCTTGACGTTCGATAACCATTTTCGCAACGGTCCCGCGCGGGCCGCGAAGCAGGTTGCGAACTTCGGGATAGGACTTCCCAAGAACATTAGCGCCGTTTATTTCAACGATCTTATCGCCGTAACGAAGCCCTGCCTTGTGTGCCGGTGCTCCGTCAAATGTGGCGCGAATATATGTCGCAATTACTTTGCCGTTGGCGTCGCTCAGGTCGCCGATGGTTGCACCGATCCCGTAGTAGCGTGAGCTTTGCTCAGTACGAAACTGTTCAAATTCCTTTGCGTCGAAATAGTTCGAGTGCGGATCAAGAGTATGAAGCATCCCGTCGATCGTCGATTTGTAAACCTCGTTATAATCGATCTTCTTGCCGACCGGATGATTCTGCTCAATGACCGCAAGGGCCTCGGAGAAATCCTGTTTGATCTTTTCAACCGAAACCTTTGGAGCAGTTTTGACCGACGCCTTCTCCGGGCCCGAAAGCTCCTTTGTTGTCTTTGGACCTTGTGCGGAAACCGCACCGAATACAGAAATGATCGAAAAAATGACGGTGAAGACTGAGAACGACTTAAATTTCACGCGGTTTCCCCCAAGGATGAATACTCTAACCGAAATGATACCATTCATTTGAGGAAAGTTCGACGGAATTAGTTGCACGTTGGATGGCATCACGCTTAGCGAATCCAATTGTTTACGCTAAACTTGCAACGTCGTATTTGTTAACGCGAAAACAAACTAAATGTTTCAATAGCAAGGTCTTTGACCCTCATATAGCATGCATCCGCTGCTTCAAGTATCAGAATTAAAGACGGAATTTCCGACACGCGCCGGTGTGGTTCGTGCGGTCAACGATGTCAGTTTTACACTTGGCGAGGGCGAGTTGCTGGGGCTTGTCGGCGAATCTGGCTGTGGCAAATCGATCACGGCGTTGTCTGTGATGGGGTTGATTTCGGAGCCCGGAAGAATCGCGGGTGGTTCGATAAAATTCAAGGGCGAAGAGCTGACGACGGCAACGAATGAGCGGCTAAGAGAGATTCGCGGCAACGATATAGCGATGATCTTTCAGGACCCGATGACCTCGCTCAATCCGGTTTTTACGGTTGGTGAGCAAATCGCGGAGGCTTTGCGGCTTCACAGAAACCTTGATAAGAAAAAGGCATGGGAAGGCGCGATAGATGCGATGCGGGAGGTTTCTATCCCGTCACCGGAACGCCGCGTGAACGATTATCCGCACCAGCTTTCGGGCGGAATGCGGCAGCGTGTGATGATAGCGATGGCTTTGGCGTGCGACCCCGAACTGCTTATTGCCGATGAACCGACGACCGCTTTGGATGTCACTATCCAGGCTCAGATATTGGAATTGCTTGATGGACTGCGTAAATCCCGAAAGCTCGCCGTTATGCTGATAACGCACGATCTTGGCGTAGTAGCAGAGGTTGCTGACCGCGTCTGCGTGATGTACACCGGAAAGATCGTCGAGGAATCCGGCGTTGACGAGCTATTTGAAAAGCCGAAACATCCTTACACGCAAGGGCTTCTGCGTTCCGTACCGAAGCTGACGGCCCGCGACATTGCAAAAGCCGAGCGGCTGCAAACTATCGACGGAACAGTCCCAAGCCCGACCGCTCTCCCGCCCGGATGTCATTTCGCCCCGCGTTGCGAGTTTCGGATGGATAAATGTATGGAGAATGAGATTCCGTTGTACGCACTCGACTATGATGTGAAAGTTCGATGCGTGCTTTATGAAGAAGAATCGAAGGATGGAATCGAAATGCCGAAGAGTTTTGTCGCTATTAAATGATTTTGGGCTAAAGCCTTCAAATTGTTATTTGCAACCAACCACTAGCTAAAGCTAGTGGCAATTCAAAAAGCCGTGCGGGAAATGACAGCAACTGCCCCTCAATCAGAAAGACAACTTTTACAGGTTCGTGATTTGGTGAAACACTTTCCCGTTGAGGGAAGTGACGACGTTGTGCAGGCTGTTGACGGTGTTTCGTTCGATATTCGCGCCGGTGAAACGCTCGGCCTTGTTGGTGAATCGGGGTGCGGGAAATCGACTGTGGGGCGTTGTTTACTAAGGCTTCACGAACCGACGAGCGGCGAAGTTTTATTCGAAGGGCAGAACATCGTCGGTTTGCCGAACAAGGAAATGCAGCTTCTGCGTCGCGAGATGCAGATCATTTTTCAGGACCCGTATGCGAGTCTGAATCCGCGGATGAGCATCCTTTCGATCGTCTCGGAGCCGTTAAAGATCCACGGTGTTTCGAACAAACAAGAGCGCCGCGACCGGGTTGCAGATCTGCTTTCAAAGGTCGGGCTTGATCCGAAATATATGATGCGTTATCCTCACGAATTTTCGGGCGGACAGCGGCAGCGTATAGGCATTGCTCGAGCGTTGGCATTGAATCCAAAGCTGATAATTTGCGACGAACCTGTTTCGGCACTCGACGTTTCGGTCCAGGCTCAGGTCGTGAATCTGCTGCAAGACCTACAGAAGGAATTCGGCCTGACGTACTTATTCATATCGCACGGACTCGCGGTGGTCGAACATATTTCAAATCGCGTTGCGGTGATGTATCTCGGCAAGATCGTTGAGATCGCAGATTCGGTTGAGCTGTACGAGAAGCCGCTCCATCCGTACACGCAGGCATTGCTGTCAGCCATTCCTGTTCCTGATCCAAAGCGAAAAAGAGAACGAATAGTCTTGAAGGGCGATGTGCCGACCCCGATAAATCCGCCGTCAGGATGTCGTTTTCGGACGCGGTGTCCGATAGCGATTAGCGAATGCGCAAACGTCGAACCGGAACTGATTGAGATCTCAAACGGACATTTTGCGGCGTGCATTCGGATCGGCGAAACAGAAAATTCGCACATTGTTAGTTGAAACTTATGGGGCAAACGTGTCGTAATCGAGATGTAACAAGCTCCATTATTCTGAACTTAGTGAGGAAAATATGAACCGATTGGCTGGGATCGTGGTTGCGGCTCTAGGTTTTATCATCGCCATTCTAGGCGCGTTGAAGGTTGTTCCGGGTCTGACCATGCCGGGTGTAGCGTTGATAGTTCTTGGCGGACTGATCATAGGGTTGAGCTTTGTTAGCAAACCTGACCCTGAAGGCACTGAAAGAATGTCCACGCCAAACACGCTTCTTAATATCTTCATATCGCCATCGGAAGTTTTTCAGAATCTGCGGCGGCACCCACGATGGCTGGTCGCGGTGATAATAATGACGGCATTGTCGGGTGTCTATTACACACTTTTTGTTGATCGTCTAACACCGGAACGAGTCGGGAACTATGCAATCGACAAGACACTTGAGATGCCTATGATCGCGGGCAGTGATGAGGCTCGAAAAGGTGTTGAAGCCGGACGAAAGCAGGCGGTCGATGATATTAAAAGTCCAGTCGGACGAGTAAGCAAGTTAGCCACCAGTTTCCTATGGTACGTGGGCGGATTCGCAGCTCTTTCGGGGATCTTTATGCTTATTGCTTTGGCGATGGGAGGTAAACTGCGATTCTGGCAGGCGTTCTCGGCTTCAGTCTACGCCTCATTTCCGATCTCCGTTATTAGTTTTATTCTGAACACGCTGATCCTTTTCCTAAAGGATCCTACGGACATCCATCCGCTGCGGGGACAGCAGACGCTTATAACCGACAACCTGAGTTTTCTCGTCACTGCGGCAGACAATCCCGTGATTTTTACGCTGTTGTCGACGATCAGTCTTCTCGGCCTTTATTGGTTATGGATGAACGCGACCGGTTTGAAGAACGCGGGAGAAAGAGTGAGCGGGTCTATTGCGTGGACGTCATCGATCGCGTTTTACGCGGTGCTAGTATTACTCGCAATGGCTTCGGCATGGGCATTTCCAAGCTTTGTTAGCTAATAGTTACGAACGTCAACCATTAGGCCCGCGAACATGCGGGCCTTTTCATTACTCATATCGAAGAGATTCGATCGGGTCGAGGTTCGCCGCCTTCCATGCCGGCCAGAGCCCGAAAATCAGCCCGATGCCTACGCTGGCAAAGAAACCAACGACCGGTGCCCACCACGGAACATATGACGGGAAGACCATTGAGACCAAAACACTCATTCCCCAGCCGATAGCGAGGCCAAGTAATCCGCCAAATCCTGTTAGTGTTCCGGCCTCGATCAGAAACTGAAGCATGATGTCGCTGGTGCGAGCACCGATCGCTTTACGAATGCCGATCTCGCGTGTCCGCTCAGTGACGGACACGAGCATGATGTTCATCACGCCGATACCGCCGATCAAAAGGCCAATGGAAGAGATGACGACCATCGCAAGAGCGACGCCTGCGGTTATCGATTGGAACTGTTCGATGATACTGTCGGCCGTTGCCGTCGAAAAATTATTCTTCTTTCCGAAGGTAACATTACGCCGAATTCTAAGTAGATCTTCGATCTGATCTTTCGCCTGTAGAATGCGGCCTTCTTTCGCCACAGCAAGGATAAACACGTCGTCGGCATTCGGCTTGATGCGAAGGGCCGAGTCGAATGGCATAAAAATGGTGTTGCTCTCGTCGTTATTTCCGCCGCCGCCGCCAAGCAATTGCGCTTTCTTTTCAAGCAAACCGACTATCGTAAATTCACGACCGTTGATCTCCAGTGTTTGGCCAACCGGCGATTCAAACGGAAAGAAGGTCTCTTTTACGGTCGAGCCGATCAGGCAAACGTCCTTCTTGAAATCGACCTCGGCCTGAGTGAACCAGCGGCCTTCGATCACATTCTCGGTTTCGGATCTCTCTATTTCGGGAAGAGTCCCGCTGAGTTGTATGTTCTGCGTTTGTTTGCCCTTAGCCGATACGATCGTCGCATTTCCGAAGAAACCACTCGAGACGCTCAAGAACGGCACGGCCGTATCAATTTCCGACAATCCGCGTATCGCGAATACGTCGTCAAGTGTAAGATCTGGGCGCATCCGCTCTTCGCGAGTCGGCTGGCTGAATCGAAGCCCGATATCCATCTTGTAAACAAAGATAGACCGCGTTCCAAATGCCTTTATCTGCTCTTCGAACGCGAGTCCAATTCCGGAAATGATGGACGAGATCAGCATCACGGTTATGACACCGACGACGACGCCGATGATCGTCAAGAACGAGCGCAGCTTGTTTCCCCGGAGCGTAGCCAGGGCCATCTTAAGATTCTCTAAAAATCTACTCGCTGCAACTTTCATCGTTAATCTGCTCTAAGTGCCTCTATCGGGTCAAGCTTTGCCGCCTTCCAGGCAGGGAACAATCCGGCGAGAATTCCGACGCCGCCGGAAATTCCGATCGCTATCACAGCCGCCCACCACGGTATGCGGGTCGGGAAAACGAACGTCGAGATCAAAAAACCAATGGTGTAAGCAAGGATCAGCCCTATTGCTCCGCCGATAGCGGACATCATGGCGGCCTCGATGAGAAATTGTTTCAAAATATCGGACTGCCGTGCTCCCAGCGATTTTCGGATACCAATCTCCTTTGTTCGTTCGGTGACGGCAACCAGCATGATATTCATAATGACTATCGCACCGACCATAAGCGCGATGCCCGGAACTATGAGGATCACGGTGGAAAACACCGCAGTAAAGCTTCCTATCAGACCGCTGATCGCATCAGGGGTTATTAAGCCAAAGTTATCTTTTTCGCCCGTTGGAACCTTACGTTTAATACGCATCAAGGTCCGAAGTTCATCGGCGGCATCGGCCAGCTTCACATCCCTTCGTGCCATTGCAACAAAATATGGCGCACGGTTTCTGCGGAGGCCGCCGAAATTGGCACCAAAGGTTTTTATCGGCAAATGAATGAATGCATCCTGCGATTGGCCAAACACCGTGCCTTTTGCAACTTGAATTCCGATGATCCGATATGGAATTCCCGAGATCGTCAACTCTTGTCCAATAGCGTCAGCACCCGGAAAGAGTTTTGACGCAACGTCCGCACCGACGAACGCGACACGCATCGCATTGTTGTTCTCAGACTCAGTGAAATAACGGCCATATTGAATGTCGGTGTTCTCGATCTGCGCAATTACCGGCTCGGTGCCGGTTATCGAAACTGCCTGAAGAGTGGTCGAACCATTCCGCACATCTCTGCTTGTATTGCCAGCCTTCGCTCCGATCAGATCGATCATGCGTGCATTCGCTCGAAGGAAGTCCAGTTCGTCAAAGTTTAGTTCTGTGTTCCGGCGCTGTGCTGCGGCGATGGAATCTGTGTCTTTGAAATCATCAAAATTGAATCTCTGGATCGTTATAGTCGCAGAACCGATGCCTGCGATCTTTTCATCAACGTAACCGCGAAACCCCAGCAACAGAGACAGCACCACCATAAAAGCGGTCATGCCGATAATCATTCCGAGCAGGGTCAAAAATGAGCGCAGCTTGTGTGCCCAAATTGCGTCCAACGCGAGTTTTAATGTCTCGGAAAAATTCATTGCCGCCCTTAGATTCTAAAGATAACCGATACGAAAGTAAGCAACAAATGTTTAGATGGCAGATGGAGGAAGAACGTGGCAACGAAACTGAAAGAGAGCATCATTCGTACTTGCTTCTTTCGCCGCGAATCTTTAGGACGTCGGCATAATCAAACTCGCCCTGCAAGTCCTTTATCAAATATATGGAATATTCTCCAAGAACCTTCTCGATACTTTTTACAACTCGTGCGCGGTCAACCAGGTCGCTTTCCTGCAAAAGCCAGGTCAGATCGAGCTGATCTTTCGGCCGCCCGGCCAGGTGCTTTAAGATGACCATCCATTCGGGCGAGATAACGCGAACACCGGTCCTTACTTCGACAGCTTCTATCAGCGCGGCAGCGTAGAACTTTGCATTCTCGTCGTCTCTGACGATCCAGTCGACGATGATGGGATCGTCGTCAATTTCCACGAGGTAGCTCGCGCCGCCGAACGAAAGCGCTTTTTGACTTTCGAGACCCAATAATTCATTAGCGACGACATCGACATCAACAGTTGCGCGCACATACCCATAAACGTGCATCGCGATGCCGCCTGCAAATGCCCAGTCAATATTTTTTTCTTTGGCAAGTTCGCCGAGTTTCAGTCCGGCGTTGATGCCGTCTTCGGTGGAAACAGTCTTAACCGCAGAGTTTCTTTCGATCCGCCGTTTGAGATCGTCCTGGGTCATTTTATCTTTTCGTCCTTTTCGATCACCCCGTCGCGGATCGTAATGATGCGATGTGCGCGTTCGGCAACTTCGTGCTCGTGAGTTACGACGATGATCGTGTTGCCTTCGGAATGAAGCTTTTCGAACAAGAGCATGATCTCAGCACTTGTTTTCGAATCAAGAGCACCCGTGGGCTCATCGGCAAGTAAGATCGATGGGTGATTGACTAGGGCACGTGCGATCGCAACACGCTGACGCTGTCCACCCGAAAGCTCATTCGGCCTGTGGGTCACACGGTCGCCAAGTTCGACGGACGCCAGCGCCGCCTGTGCCTTATCGTTGCGTTCGCCCGCGCGCATTCCGGCGTAGATCAGTGGAAGCTCAACATTGTGCAAAGCCGTTGCTCGTGCAAGCAGGTTAAACGTCTGGAAAACGAAGCCGATCTCCTTATTTCTGATGCGTGCAAGCTCGTCGTCGGACATGTCGGAAACGAGATGCCCGTTTATCCAATACTGGCCTTTCGTCGGCGAATCAAGACAGCCGATCAAATTCATCAAGGTCGATTTGCCCGAGCCGGATGGGCCGATGATCGCGAGATATTCCCCTTTCTTGACTTGAAAGGAAACGTCGCGCAGCGCATGCAGTTCCTCGGTTCCCATCTGGTACGTTTTCCAGATGTTCTCCATTGAAATTAGCGTTCGCTGCTGCTCGCCGCCGTTGCCTTTTTCGGCATTGCCGTTTTCGTTTTCCATAAACCGGTACATAACTACCTGGCCGCTGCGTCGCCTTCTTTCTTGATCTGTTTCTTGACGACGGTGTCCTCTTTTAGAGTATTCAAGATACGACTCGGCCCGGTAATTACCTCTTCACCTTCGGACAGCCCGGACGTTATCTGAATATCTGATTCGCCCGTAATCCCCGTTTCGACCGGCTTGAACTTCGCCTTATTGCCGTCCAGGACATAGACGCCCTTGATCGGTTTGGGCTTGTCGGCAGGAGCGGTATTGGCTCCGCCAACCGTCGGTTCGGGCGAACCTTCGGGTTTCTTTTCAACAATGGCCTGTAAAGGGACCGATATGACGTTTTGTTCTGTCTTGGTCGTTATGGTCGCCGTTGCACTCATTCCGGGACGTAAGCCCAACTTAACTTCTTCAGAAAGGTTTTGAAGCTGGATGACGACGCGAAATTCCTTTGCTTCCTGAACATTGATGTTGGTAGAAAGGCCTCCGCTTGTTTGTGATTTACCGACAGCAAGCGGAGTTTTCTGAGTTACCTCGCCTTCGATCTCCTGATCACCAAATGCGTCAACCTTTATCTTTGCTTTCTGTCCAACGGCAACGCTGTCAATCTCCGTCTCATCAACTTTGACCTCAACATTGATGCTCGACATATCCGCGATGGTCATCAGGGCAGTTGTCGAAAGCCCGGCAACGGCAAATGTGCCGACTCGGGATGGGATCTCGGCGATAACGCCGCTTATTGGGGCAACTTGTAAAGTCTTGTCTCGCTGACTTCTTTGCCCGCGAAGAACTGCTGACTGCTGATCGGCCCTCGACTGGCTTGAACGGACGCCAAGCGTCGCGGTTTGAACACCCTGTCGAGCTTCCCGAACTGAGATATTCTGCTGAGCAAGCCTTGCCGTCGCATCCTTAACTGCTATACGCTGCGATTCGAGACGGGCTCTGGCCGTCGTCAGGGAAACGCGGGCATTCTCAACACGATCTTTCGCCGCGTCGTACTCTTGACGGGCGATAACACCGCTTTCCAAGAGCTGCTCGCTGCGCTTCATTTCGCGATTCGCGGCATTTACCTCAACCTGAGCCCGATCAACTTCCGTCTGCGAAGTGACGACGCCCTGGCGGGCAGTGTCAATTGCAACCTGCGCGACATTAAGACCTTGCTGCGCCTGCGAAAGTTGATTTTGAGCCGCCGCAACCTGGCTTTGTGAGACATTTATTTCGTTTTGAGCGCTCTGAAAGGCCGCAAGTTGTGCATCCGTACTCGATTCAAGCTGGTTCGGGTCAAGCCGCACCAGCGGGTCACCCTTGTTAACGAGTTGGCCTTCCTTGACGTAGATCTCTTCGATCCGTCCCTGAACCTCACTGGTTATGTTCTGGAACTGAATTGGACGGATCTCGCCCGATGAAGTCACAGTTGATCTTAACTCCGGCTTCCGCTCGGTCTTTACGACCGTCACTTCCGGCGTGTCCGTCCGGGTTGCCAAAATGCTTCCTATAACGACGCCTAAAAGTACAACGCCCGCGATCGCCCCAATAATGATTTTCTTTTTACGGCTCATTGCCATAATTGTTATACTCGCTCCGCTCTATTTTGATAGGCACAAATGCCATTTATCCAATGATTTGAATGATCGGAATGTCAAGCCGTACTACGACACCGGCTTGTGCTTAGTTTCAAGTTTTTGTAATCAGAAATGTAGAATTAAGTTGTGATCCGTAGTTGACGTAACTCTTTAACCTTTATAGGATTTTGTATCTGAAACTGCTAAACTTAGCCTTGCGCTTATTGTTCACTAAACTAGCATAATTTATTGATTTTATCGCGCGATATGATCCACTGCACCAGTTGCGGAAAAGAGTTTACCGAGCAACCGAAGTTTTGCGACGAATGCGGAATCCGTTTCGCCATCGACCCGGAACCGGTCGTTGAAGTTGCGCAGAATGATCCGCCGTTGATCAGCAGCCCAAATTTTCAGGCAGCCAGCGTTACTTCGGTAGGTGTTCCTGCGATAGTCGAACAACGGACGGATCTGGTTTCGGATAGCGGTCTTTCGCTGGAACCGTCTGATCCAAAGGTTCATGCGAAAGTCTTGATCGAACGGGGAAACGCGGTAGCTACCGAATTTCCCCTGACGACTGAGGAATCAAATATCGGCCGATGGGATGCCGACAACGGGATTTTTCCGGACATCGATCTGGATGCGTACGATCCGGATTCGAAGGTGTCGAGAAAGCACGCGAGAATTCTACGGCGTGAGGGCTCGTATTTTATCGAAGATCTAGGTAGCACGAATGGAACATTTGTAAATCGCGGCCGTCGGCTGTTGCCCGGCACACCGCAGGTAATTAGCGAGGGCGATGAGATAATCGTCGGCAAAACATTTCTAAGATTTCAGGTCATCAGTCAATAAATAGCGTGAACTGTCCCGAGTGTAATTCAAAGATCGTCGAAGGTGAACCTTTCTGTCCGGTATGCGGTATCGCGCTCGCGATCGTTGCAACGCCAATTGTCGTCGAGCCGGAACCTGCCGAAGAATTTGACAGTACCATAATGATGACTCCGGCTGAGCTCGCAAAACAGGCGGCTCTCCTTGAGGACTCGCCGCAGGTTGCTGAACCGGCTGCTGACGTTGATGACGTTGAGACACCGCCGGAGCCGGAAGTACTTGCGGAACCATCCGCCCACGAAAGACCGAAACCGGTCCTGCCGATGATCGACTTTAATGATACAGCCAGCGGCAATGCTCCTCGTCCTACTGCTGACCATCATTTCCTTGATCGGGTCACGGCAGAATCTATTCCCGAACCGGAACCTGTTGGGGAGCCAGAACCCTTGATCGAACCGGAACCTGTAGTCGATCCCGAACCCGTTATTGAACCAGAACCTATGGTGGAGCCGGAACCTGTGATCGAGCCAGAACCCGTGATTGTACCGGAGCCTGTGGTCGAACCGCAACGTGCCGCCGAGCCTGAGACTGCGATTCCGGATCCTGTTGAGCCAAGACCTTCTGTGGAGGTTCAACAGATGCCACCTCAGCCAGAGATATTGGTGAACGCTGGAACTGAGAACGAGGGTTCGTTTCAAACTCCGTTAATCGGTGAAGAAAGGCCTGACGAAGCCGGTGACGTTGATTTCGCTCCCGTAATTGAGAAGCCTTCCGTAGAATTGCCCGTCGAAGATTTTGCCGGCTCAAATCCGATCTATGATTCGGTCAGGATAGTCGCGCCGGAATTACCGGTACAGGAAGATTTCATTTCAACCCGCATCGGTGTTTCTAAGGATCTCCGGCCAAGCTTAGAGGCAGAGACACCCGAGGAAGGACTTCCGCTCGCACGAAATAATCCTACTACTCCAAATATGGGCGGCGGTGGAGATACCGATGGCCGCAAATCGTCGAAGCTAAAACCTCTCTCCGAAGGAGCGATACTTAATAATCGATACGAGATAATCCGCAAGATCGGCGGTGGTGGTATGGGGGCCGTATATCTTGCAAGCGACAACAATCTTGGCGGTGTTCTGCGTGCCGTCAAAGAAATGGTGCAGGCACATATCGAAGAGGATCATCAGGAAAAATCGATCAACGATTTCAAACGTGAGTCGATGATCCTTTCGAGTTTGGATCATCCGTCGATACCGACGATCTTCGATTACTTTTATGACGAGTCCGAGGGCCGGTTTTACCTCGTAATGAAATATATCTCCGGTGGAGACCTTTCGGCCCGTTTGAGATCTGCACCGGAAGGGAAGATCGAAGAGTTAACCGTCACAGAGTGGGCGTTACAGGTGATCGACGTGCTTGATTATCTGCATACACAACCGTCAACGATCGTTTACCGCGACCTGAAACCGTCAAATCTTATGCTCGACGGGAATTCGGGCCGCGTTATGCTGATCGATTTCGGCATTGCCCGGTCGATCTCACAGAAAGAAGAGAAAGGCGTCACCGCCGTAGGCACAATGGGTTATGCGCCGCCAGAACTTTTCAGCGGCAATGTGGAGCCGCGCTCGGATATTTACAGCCTCGGGTCAACCATGTTCCATTTACTGACAGGTGCCGACCCGCAAAGCAATCCACTTTTGATCTTCGATTTTCAAAAGAATCCGCGTCCCCGGCAGATCAACCCAAGACTGTCGGATCAGATGGAAAACTTATTGATGCGGTCGGTTGAGTATAATGCCGCCGCAAGATTTGCGTCTGCGGCGGAGATGCGCCAGATATTGGAACAGCATCTTGCAAATCTGAAGTCCGGAAATGTAACTTATGGCGTTTCGGAGGCTCCGGCGGCTGTCAGTCTGGAAGATCAGTTCGTCTTTTGCGGTTTCTGCGGCCAGCGGATCGTCGCTACGGATATGTTCTGTGCGTTCTGCGGAGCAAAGCAGCCAATGGCCCAGCAAGGTGTGCATTCAGGCCAATATGTTCGTGCCGCCGCAACGGCAAAACTTTTGATCGAAGGAACTACGGAATTGCCTATGCCCGCATTTTCATTACAAAAGGACGAGAATCTAGTTGGCAGACGCGATCCGATGTCGAATATTTTCCCGGAGGTTGATCTTTCGAAGTTTGATCCACAAACGAAGATCTCGCGCCGCCATGCTCGAATATGGCGAAACGGAGAACAGTTTCTTTTGGAAGATCTTGGTTCGTCAAACGGTACGATGCTCAGTAAGCCAGGCACTGAACTATCGAGAATTACTCCGCATCAGCCGCAGTTATTAGCAAGTGGGGATCGGATTCGGGTTGGCGACGCGATGCTGCATTTTGTTTTGGACTAATTGTTCTATGGCGACGAACCGCGAAACGATCCGTTCCAGACCGCGTCACGCAAAAGAAGTGACCGTCGGATTTTCCGCGCGGTCGGTTGCTGCTCCTTTTCTGTTACGATGTGCGGGTTTGATCATTGATTATCTTTTGGTCGCGTGTGTGCCGGTATTGTTCCTGTTGTTCGCGCGGTTTTTAGGCGAAGACGGAACGAATCTGCTCAAAGGTGACCTGAACAATTTCGGCTGGCTTATCGCGGTATTGATCGGTGCTGCAAATGTGATCCTGCTGCCGGCGTTGATAGGTCGTTCAGTCGGAAAATTGGCGACCGGCCTTCGCATTGTTTCGTCCGATGGATCTGTCCCGTCGATCCGTAGGATTTTGCTGCGTCAAACAGTTGGTTATGCCCTGACCCTTTTGACATTTGGAATTGGCTTCTTTTTTTCCGCTTTGAATGCGAACGGAAGGTCCTTACACGACCTGCTTTTTCGAACAACGGTCATAAAGGCTAAAAGAGAACAGCTTATTCGTTAAACTGAATGGCCCAACTAATTTTTAAAAACTCCAGCATCCCCATGGAGAACGTGCCGCTTTCACGGCTTCGTACTACTATCGGTCGTTCGGCTCGCAGCGATCTGTGCATTCCTGACGCCTTTGCATCGCGGCTGCACGCCGAGGTGCGAAAGGAAGGCGACAGCTTTTGGCTCCAGGACCTTGGTTCGGCCAATGGCACCCGCTACAACGGTGCAGCAGTAAAATCACCTGTGCCTATTTCGGCGGGTGGTGAGATACAGATCGGCGAGACCATTATGGTCTTCGATGACGACAGGGTCATTCCGCAAATGCATGCGACGCTGATCGCAAACCATACGGAAGCCCTCGATCCGTCAAAGACGATCTCGTTTCAAAGCAGTAAGATCCCGACGACGGAATTCCTCCAGGGTCAATTCTCGTCACGCAATGACCTGCTTGGACTGATAAGCAAGGTTGGAGTTGCCCTTCTCGGTTCGAGCGGTGTTGACGGGACCTTAACGCAAGTTGCGTCACTTGTCTTTGAAGCCGTGCCGGCTGACCGCTGCGTGATTATGCTCCGCGACGCCGATCAGCCGGACGGAATGAAGATCATGGTCGCCCGCGATCGCGGTTCCGAAGATCAGCTTCAGGAAGTAAGGATCAGCCGTTCGGTTATGGACGAAGTGCTGAAGAACGGCAAGTCAGTACTAACGGCGGATGCCCAACATGACCCTCGCTTTGCGAGTCAAACGATCGCACTCCAGGGTATTCGTTCCGTCTTGGCCGTTCCACTCAGTGTTGATGAACGTAACGTCTTTGGCTTGATCTACGCTGATTCGCCAACATGGGAAACGACGTTCACTGAGGAGCATCTTAATATTCTAACGACGCTTGCCTCGGTTGCTTCGATCCGTGTTGAGAATGCGACGCTGCTTGAAGAACGGTTTGAGCGTGAGCGCATGGAACGTGAGCTCGAACTCGCCACCGAGATCCAACAGCGATTTCAACCTTCGGGACCGCCTGAGATCGAAGGCTATCAATTTCAGGGAATTTCGTTTTCCTGCTACGAGATCGGCGGAGATTATTACGATTTTGTTCCGAAGCCGGATGGGAAAATGCTTGTTGCTCTGGGCGATGTTTCAGGAAAGGGAACTGCGGCAGCGCTATTGATGTCAAGCCTGCATGCCGCGATCCATGCTCAGGTCGCTGCAAAGAGTTCGCTGGATGAGACGATCGTTTCGGTCAATGAATACCTTGCGGAGAATACACCTGCAAACCGTTTCGTGACCTTGTTCGCGGCTGAATTGGATCCTGCGACTGCCAAACTTCGATTCATAAATGCCGGACACAACCCTCCCTTAGTTGGGCGCATTGACGGCACCATCGAACAGCTTGATTCCGGTGGTCTTCCATTGGGTATCATGGGCGGTGCTTCCTATGACGCCGGCGAGATTCACTTGGAAAAGGGAGAAGTCCTTGTTGTTTATTCCGATGGCGTCACCGAGGCAGTGAATCCTAAAGATGACGAATACGGGATGGAACGTCTCTCGGAAGTAATTCGCCTCAATCTGGGAGCAACCGCTTCCGGCCTTCGCGACAAAGTTGAATCTTCGCTCTCCGCATTCACCGAAACCGCTCCGGCCAATGACGATATTACGCTGGTCATCGTAAAAAGAATTTAGCCGCGATCGGAGCGGGGACACTCCTGTCCCCAAGGCCGCTTGCGGCCTAATCTGCCCATAAGAAAGACGGCCACGAACTTTCACGAAAAAAGCACGAACAGAACTGTTTCCTGTTCGTGCGTTTTGCTTACTGCCTACCGCCTATCGCCTACTGCCTACTGTTCACTATCTCACATACGCATTCGGGGTTGGTTGGTCGCCGTTCGTTCCCCAGTTGATGGCGGTTGTGGTGTTGTTGTCGTAGTAGATCCACCAGTTGCCTTCGTTCGAGCGGAAGACGCCGAGGTCGGTCTTGCCATTGCCGTCGTAGTCTGCCGGTGCGGGGATGTCCGTAGGGATGCCCCATTGCCGCACGACTGCTGCTCCGGTCGTCGAATCGAGATACCACCAACCGCCGTCTGACGGACGCCATATCGCAACGTCGGCTTTGTCGTCTCCGGTGTAGTCAGACGGAACAAGTCTGTCGGTTCCGATGCCGAGGTTCCTAACGATCGTGCCAAGCGTCAGCGAACTTCTGATCCACCAGTTGCCGTCGGCACGGAAGATGGCGATGTCCATTTTCCTGTCGCCGTCATAGTCGGCTGCGACGGGTTTGTCGGTTGCGATTCCCCAGTTCGTGGCACTGTAAGTCCCGTCCGAGCCTTTCACATACCATCCGCCATCGCTCGGACGCCAGACGACGTAATCTGCTTTGCCGTCTCCCGTATAATCTCCCGGCGCGATCACATCCGTCGCAATGCCCCATTCGTGTACAGTTAGCGACATCGTCTTCGAATTCAAAATCCACCACTGTCCCACCGCAGGCCGGTAGATAGCAATATCAGTCTTTTCATCTCCGTCGTAATCAGCGGGTGCTATCCGATCACCGACCGTTCCCCACCCGAGCGCATACATGCTCTGCGACTGCGACTGAAGCACCCACCAACTTCCTCCGCTTGGCCGATAAACACTTACATCAGCTTTTCGATCACCGTCGTAGTCGAACAGCGTGGCGATTTGCACTGGCCCTTCGCCGCCGGCCCAAAATCCGCTTTGAACGGAAAAACTGCCGCCGGTACTCGTTGTGCCAGCCGCGGCTTGGCCGATCGTGCCGTCAACCGTAAACGTACCGCCGCTTGCACGACCGCCGCCGCCTGCAATGACGCTTTTTGTTATGGTGAAATTACCGCCCGACTGGGCGACTGGAATTGCTGGTATCAGAAGGCAAAGAATCACTGCCAAACCGCAACATCCGAAAAATGTCGGTTTCATTTGAGCTCCTTACCAGCGCGGAACGGAACTGGAAGAAAAGTAACACAAATAGATCTCGAAATCAATAACTTTCTGGGAGCGGTAGTGCATCCGTTTGAAAGATTTCCTGGTTTTTCTTTGTGAACTTTGTGGTCCGCCCTTAGTGTTCTTTGTGTTTAGGGTCTTTTCAACACAAAGAACACGAAGGCAAGACACAGAAGCCGCTAAGATTTCAAACTGAATCACTACCCAGAGAGCCAACAAATATTTCTTGCGAAATGGTTAAAACTTGTTGACCGTACCCGGACATTTGCGTAGAATTAGGAAGGCGAGTTCTTCGCCTCCCGCCTCATGTCTCCAGTCAAACTTAAGATCAGTCTCGTTTATTTCGTAATTTGCACCTTACTTTTGGTAGGGCTGATCCCGCTTGTTCTTACGGGTTGGTTCCTGTCCGAAAAGAGTGCGGGTGAACTTCGTGCGGTTGAAAATCGATACCAGATTCAACTTGTCCATGAGAAGGTCAGGCAGATCGAAAAGTTTGGACAGCGGCATCAGGATCTTGTGATTGGGTTAGCGAATGCGTTCGCAATGGCCGGTGATGAATCCGTTTTCGGACGGAAAGAGACTGGCGTCCAACTGGGCAGTACATTTCGTGAATATTCTGATGTGATCGCGTTATATGTTCGTCCTCAAAAGGGCGAACCGCTTGTGCTCTATCGTCCTGGAAGCATACAAAGAACGGAGGTTGACGCAATTGCAGAGGCGATTTTTCCGCAGGTGCCGCAGAATGGACCGTATGTCAGCGAACCGCAGATAGCCGGAGCAGCGAAGGAACCGGTTCTTACAATGGCGTCGGCGGTTGTCTCGAACGGAACCGATATTGGAACCGTCCTGGCGATCGTATCTATGCGTTCGCTTTCACGAAGCATCGTCGGAGTACCGGTTGCGAATGAGAAGGACCTTTGGGAATCAGGCTTACCTATCGTATTTGCCGTCGATCAAAATGGCCGAACACTTTTTCACCCGGACCAAATGGTTGCCATGCAGCAGCGGCCAATGAATGACCTTAAGGTCGTTTCCGAATGGCTGGAGGCTAATCGTCAGATCCAGTCAGGTCTCGTGCCGTTCTCTGCTACATACGCGGACCGCACACACGAGATGATCGGTGCATATTCGACCGTAAATCTGGGAAGCAACATCAAGATCGGCGTGATAACGATGCAGGACGAGGCAAGGGCCCTTGCATCAGTAGGCGAAATGCGAACGCAGGCATGGCTGATCAGCCTTGCGTTTGCGCTCGTCGCATTATTGATCGGTTCGGTCGCGGCCCGCTTTCTGACCTCGCCGATCATGCGGCTTTCATCCGTTGCGAAACAGATCGCAGATGGCGATCTTTCCGCTCGAGTCGAAACGCGAAATGTAACTGAGATCGGCACACTTGGTGAATCGTTCAACACGATGAGCGACAAACTCGAGGAACACATCGCTAGTCTAGCCAAGGCGGCGAGTGAGAATCGTGAGTTGTTTGTCGGAACGGTGAAAGCCCTCGCGGCCGCAATTGACGGAAAGGACAAATATACGCGCGGTCATTCCGAAAGAGTTGCACGCATCTCGGTTGCCATCGGCAAACAGATGAACCTGCCGGAAGACGAACTGGAAACTCTTCGAATAAGTGCCCTGCTTCACGATGTCGGGAAAATCGCCATTGACGACAGCATATTAAAGAAGCCGGCCGCACTTACCGATGAAGAGTTCGCGATAATGAAAACTCATCCGGTTCGCGGGTACAAGATCATGTCGCAGATCCCGGCGATGAAAGATTTCCTTCCCGGAATGTACATGCACCATGAGATGGTGAATGGACAAGGCTATCCACAAGGCCTGACGGACGAACAAATTCCTTTGCAGGCAAAGATCGTGTCCATTGCAGACACGTTCGACGCAATGACGATCGACAGGCCGTATTCAAAAGGAATGCTGTTGCCTGATGCGATCGAGCGTATCGGTTCGTTCGTGGGAACGCGATACGATCCCAAGGTTTATGAAGCGTTGGTACGCGGATGCAACGCCGGCGAGATCGGTCGCGGTGTCGTACAGTTTTTGAATAACCAGGCTTCGGCGAAAGAGGCGGTTGAGGCCGAAAAAATAGCGGCATGACCGAAGTTGGAATGGAGATTCAGCAATCAGCACAACCATGGCAGGTCGAAGTTGGCGGCCAGATATATGACGCATCGTTCAACGAACTCGGCGAATGGATCGGCGAAGGTTCCCTCCAACCGGAAGACAAAGTCAGAAAGGGAAATCTGCGTTGGATCGAGGCGAAAAAGGTTCCAGGATTAACGCCCTTCTTTAACGCAAAAGCGAACGGTGAACCGATGCCGGTCGTCATTACTACCACCGAAGTCACCGTCGAACCGGAACAAGTTGTAATTCCGGTGGAAACGGCAATCGAGGATGTTGTTGCTATCGTTCCTCCGGTAATCACTCAGCCAACTGTCACCACAAAATTGACTAGTACTCCTCCAGATCCGGACCATTGCCTAAATCATCCTGAGAACATTTCGTTCTACGTTTGCGACGCCTGTTGCAGCGGATTCTGCAAAGCATGTCCGAGTTCGTACGGCGGTTCGGTAAAGATCTGTCCGGCGTGCGGGTCGATGTGCAAGCCGGTAACGGAAGCCAAAACGATCGCGCGGAATATCAGTGTGCATTCGGATGCATTGGAGGAAGGATTCGGAATCGCCGATTTCTTTAACGCCCTGGCGCATCCGTTTCGATTTGGAACCAGTCTTTTCTTCGGGGCATTGATGTTCGCCTTTTTTTCCATCGGCCAGTCAGCTAGTGCGATCGGCGGAATAATTCTGATGGCAGCAGCTTTGATCAGCCTGATGCTTGCCAATATGCTTACGTTCGGCGTGCTGGCGAATACGGTTGAGAATTTTGCGCAAGGAAAACTGGATTCGAATTTCATGCCGGACTTTGAAGATTTTTCGGCGTGGGATGATGTGGTCCATCCATTCTTTCTCAGTATCGCTGCGTATCTGGTCTCGTTCGGCCCGTTCATACTGACGGCGCTTATCGGCGTCTATCTTGTCATCTCGTCCATATCATCGCAGATGAATACGTTTCAAAGCGAGATCGAGAAGCTTCCCGGCACTCAATATTATGCCGGACGTGAACCTGTCGAACAGTCTCAGCAGGTCAAGCGGGTGCTCGGCGAAGTTTCGGACCAGCACGAACAAATGATCGAAGACCATCAGGCCGCCGCAACCGGAAACGCGAATGTGGTTCCGCAGCCCGGAGTCGATGAAGATCTTGAAATGTGGAATCAGCTTCAGGAGAGTCGAAAGAAAGAGTTGGAAGCGGCATTCGGGAAGACCTCCGAAACGCGCGATAAAGAGTATCAAAACATGGTCAGCGGGCTTCTTAGCCTTGCAGCACCGTTGGTGGTGGTCGCGGCGATCGCATTTTTGTGGGGAATATTCTTCTATCCTGCCGCATGTGCGGTTGCAGGTTACACGCGGTCGTTCATGGCGACCATCAATCCATTGGTTGGGCTGGATACGATAAAGCGACTTGGAGCCAGCTATGTAAAGATATTACTGATGAGTGTCGCTCTTCTATTTATCTCCGTCCTCGCAGCGATGATATTCAGCACGGTACTGTTTCCATTTGACCTGCCGGGAATCGGGAACATTCCGGCGAAGATACTTTCTTCGTTCGTGACGTTCTATCTGTTCGCGGTTTTCTCATGCGTACTTGGTTACGCTTTATTCAAGAACGCACACAAACTCGACCTAACACGTTAGATTCAGCACAAATGCCAATGGATATCGCACGTTGTTAGGCGTGCGATATTTTTTTATACTTAAGGTTTTGTATCAGCCGGTGAAATGTCCGGCTTTTTCTTATGGCATTATTTTGGCGGAGAAATAAAGAAACGTCGGTGCTTGGTCTCGACAAATCGATCGAGGAATTGCAGGCACAGGAAGCCGCGGTCGAACGCGAGCTCGGCGTGCGGTTTTCAAAAGCTGTCGCGAAAACACGCGACTCCATCAACACACGGCTTGACGGCATTTTTGAAGGCCGGAAACAGATCGACGAACAGCTTCTTGATGAGCTTGAAGAGATGCTCATCTCGACCGACATTGGCGTGAAGACGACGATGCAGGTTCTCGAAGCCATCCGAAAAGGCATTTCTCGAAATGAAATAGATGACATTGCCGCCTTAAAGTCTGTGATGAAAAACGAACTGCTCGACATTTTACAGCACTCAAAGGCGAAAGGCATCGCGGCGGAAACTGAGATTCCTGAAACGATAAAGCCGTATGTGTTGATGGTTGTCGGTGTGAATGGTGTTGGGAAGACGACGACTATCGGAAAGCTATCGCAGCGTATAAAGGACGAGGGAAATGAGGTTTTGATTTGTGCTGCGGATACATTCCGAGCGGCGGCGTCAGATCAGCTCGAGATTTGGGCAAGCCGTGCCGGTGTTCAGATAATTCAGCAAAAGCAGGGAACTGATCCCGCAGCTGTTTTATTTGACGCCCTACAAGCCGCGAAGGCTCGAAACGCGGATGTGTTGATCGTCGATACCGCAGGCCGGCTTCACAACAAATCCAATCTAATGGCTGAGCTTGAAAAGATGAAACGCATCGCCGGTCGCGAGGTCCAGGATGCACCGCACGAAACGCTGCTTGTTATCGACGCGGTTACGGGCCAGAATGGGCTTGAACAGGCACGCCAGTTTATGAAGGTAGCCGATGTAACTGGAATTGTCCTAACCAAACTCGACGGTACGGCAAAAGGCGGAATTGCGGTTGCGATATCAAAGGAACTCGGTCTGCCAATTCGTTATGTCGGTGTAGGCGAACAGGTTGACGACCTTATGGTATTTGATGCGGACGGTTACGTTAACGGACTTTTTAGTTAGAAATACGATTGGTTACAGCCGATTACGAAAAGCTATTCGGTTTTCACTATTCGTTATCCGTTATTCAGAAAGAATTAAGATGGAATCTATTGGTATCGACGACACTTTGATGACCAAACGAGCATTGACGCTTGCTGCTAAGGGTAATGGACTCGTTTCGCCAAACCCGCTTGTTGGCTGCGTAGTTGTGTCTGAAGCGGGTGAGCTGGTCGGTGAAGGAACGTACGTCAAGGACGACGTTACGCACGCCGAGGTGGTTGCGTTAGAGCAAGCTGGAGATAAAGCGAAAGGCGGTACGGCGTATGTTTCGCTTGAGCCGCACGCACATCATGGGAAAACACCGCCGTGTACCAAAGCGTTGATAAATGCCGGAATCAGGCGAGTTGTTGCGCCTATTGAAGATCCGAACCCACTGGTTTCCGGCAAAGGCTTCGCCGCATTACGCGACGCAGGAATTGAAGTCGTGACCGGAATTCTTGCGGACGAGGCATCAAAACAGAACGAGAAGTTCATTTGCTGGCACAAGAACAAACGCCCATTTGTACATCTGAAACTTGCGATGTCGCTCGACGGGCGGATCTCGCTAAACAAAAGCGTTTCAACTGCTCTGTCAGGTGATTCTGCTTTGAACCGAGTTCACGAACTGCGACACGAGCATGACGCTATTCTCATCGGTGCGAATACCGCACTTGTCGATAATCCGAACCTGACCGACCGCAGCGGAAAGCCGAGACGACGTCCGCTCGCTCGCATTGTTCTTGATAACAGCCTGCGTCTTCCGGTTCAACACTCGCTCGCAACGTCGGCGCAAGAAACGCCGACGCTTGTTTTCACTAGCAATATTGACCCCGTTGATACGGAACCGTTGATTGACCTTGGCGTTCAAGTTATTCCAATTCCGGGCGGTCCGCGTAATTTGCCCGAAGTCCTCGAAGAGCTTTACCGACGCGAAATTCAGAGTGTTCTTGTCGAAGGCGGCAGCGAGGTCGCCGGGGCATTCATCGATGCGGAGCTTGTCGATAAGATCACGCTGATCATCGCTCCGATGATAATCGGCGGGTACGACGCTCCGGTTGCGATTGGCGGCAAAGGTGCATCTTCACTTACCGACGCATTTAGACTCCGCGACATCGTAACAACACGTTGCGGCAACGACATAGAAATCACCGGCTACCCTGAACAAACTTTTAACTGATAACTTAAAAACTGCTAACTATTAGGAATTTCTCTTCTAACAGTTGGCAGTTGGTCAGTTTATAGTTATTAGTTACATGAAACATACCTTTGCCAAAAAATCTCTCGGACAGAATTTTCTTGTTGATGAGAAAGTTATTGGCAAGATCGTTTCGGCGATCGCTTTGACGCCCCGGGACACGGTCATCGAGATCGGTCCGGGACGAGGTGCGTTGACAGAACAACTGGTCGAATCAGGAGCGAATGTCATCGGTATCGAGCTAGACAGAAATCTTGTGCCCGTTCTGCGCGAGCAATTTTCGGAATCTCCAAATTTCTCGGTTTACGAAGACGACGCGCTCGAAGCCAATTTCAAAGAACTTCTAAAGCGCAATGTTCAGCCGCCCGCTACCGGAGGCGGTTCTGATGTGAAACTTGTTGCGAACCTGCCGTATTACATTTCAACCGCGATCTTGCAGCGGCTTTCGGAACAGCGGGAATGTTTCTCTTCGTTGGTTTTGATGTTTCAACGCGAGGTTGTTGATCGTATTTCAGCGAAGCCCGGCGATTCGGATCGGGGTTTTCTCACAGTTCTGGTCGAGGCGGCATTTTCCGTCCAAAGGCTATTTGATGTACCACCGACTGCGTTTGAGCCGCAACCGAAGGTATGGAGTTCTGTCGTAAGATTGACGGCGACCACGAGTGTCATAGAAGATGAACCTCGCTTTCGTGCTTTGGTCAGCAGCGCATTCGCACAAAAGCGCAAGACGATCTTTAACAACTTGAAGGACAAATATTCGGCCGCTCAATTGGCCCTTGAATCCTCCTTTGTCGATCCAAAACGGCGCGCAGAAACACTCACATTGCCTGAATGGATTACCCTTCACAACATTCTTCGCCGAATTTAACCTCTCGCGCTGTGTTATACTCACGTTTGATACGCGAGAACTATTAAGTGAAAAGAATCGAAATTATTCCGCTTGGCGGCATCGGCGAGTTTGGAATGAACTGCATGGGGATTCGCTACGCCGATGAGATGATCATCGTTGATGCGGGAATGGGCTTTCCTGAAGAGACGCCCTACGGTGTGGATATCTCGATCCCCAATTTCGATTTTCTCGAAGAGTATCGCGATGACATGACGGCTTTGATCCTTACGCATGGGCACGAGGACCACATCGGGGCACTGTCGTACATCCTTCGCAAATTCAATCTCCCGGTTTACGCTTCGCGGTTTACGCTTGCCTTGGCAGAAAAGCGCCTGTCGGAAAACGATATGCTCGATGACGTTTTACTGCATCGCGTAAAGGCGAATGACGTTATCGAGATCGGCAATTTCAAGATCGAGTTTATTCACGCTTCGCACTCGCTGGTCGATTGTTTTTCGCTTGCGATAACGACACCGCTGGGCACCGTGATTCACACAGGCGATTACAAGATCGACGACACGCCGGTTATCGGTAAACCCTATGATCTGAAAACTCTGAAACGTATCGGTGACGAGGGTGTTCTTGCATTGCTTGGCGATTCGACCAACGCCACCGTTCCCGGACGCACGCCGTCGGAACAAGCCGTAATTCCTGCGTTTCGCGAGATCTTTGAAGAAACCGAAGGCCGTTTATTTGTCGCTACGTTTTCGTCGTCGATCCATCGTCTTCAGATCATTTTCGACGTGGCTCACGAATACGGGCGCAAGGTCTGCGTTCTGGGACGGTCGATGCAAAAGAACGTCGAGATCGCCATCGAGCAAGGACTGGTCAAGGTTGGGCACGGGACAATGATCGACCTCAGCACGGCACGGGCATGTGACGATGAGGACATCTGTTATCTCGTAACCGGTTCGCAGGGCGAGAACCGCGCGGCCCTGTGGAATCTGGCGACCTCTGTCTATAAAGGAATGGAGATCGGCAAAGGTGACACGGTTGTTCTTTCCGCACGCATCATTCCCGGCAACGAAAAGAACATCAGCCGCTTGATCGGGAACCTGTACAAACGCGGGGCCAATATTATCGAAGAGAAACGTCGGCTCGTCCACGTTTCGGGACACGCATCTCAGGAAGATATTCGGATTATGGTCGAGACCGCGCGGCCGAAATATCTTGTCCCGATCCATGGCGAATACCGTATGCTCTTCCGGCATAAGGAGTTCGTAAAGAATCACGTTCCCGGATATACAGACGACAACATAGTCCTGATCGAGAACGGCGATATGCTTGAGATCGACGAATTCGGTGCCCGCGTTGTCGAAAAGCACGAACTACACAAGACGTTTATCGACGAAGAGTCGAGCGATGAGATCGAATATGATGTCGTCCGCGAACGCAAGAAACTTGCCTACGGCGGTGCGATCTCATTGGTTGTAACGGTCGATAAAGCGACACGCAAACTCGCAGGTGAACCGCAGATCACGCTTAACGGTGTTGCCGGACTGCGGAGCGGGGACACTCATGTCCCTATCAGTGCGAACCACAACGGCTTTGGGGACAAGAGCGTCCCCGCTCCGAACGGCTTCCTAGCCGCTGCCCGTCAGGCCGTCTCCGACGCCGTGGGCGAGATGAAACACGAACACATCGCGGACAAGGCCGTCTTCAAAGAAAACCTGCGTATTCACTTGAAACGGTTTGTTCAAAAGGAACTCGGAACAAAACCCGTTATCGTAACAACAATCGTCGAAGTGTAGAATATTGTTCTTACTATGGAATGGAAGGACAAGGTCGTTTTTCTAACCGGAGCGTCAAGCGGGATAGGCGAAGCTCTGGCGTTAGACCTTGCGTCGCGCGGTGCGGTGCTTGGGCTGGTTGCTCGTCGGCGTGAGTATTTGTCGAAGCTGGCAAAGGAGTGCGAGGCAAGGGGCGCAACTGCTTTTGTCTATCCGTGCGACGTGGTAGATTCTGCGGCTTTGCAGGATGCGGCTGACAGCTTTCGGAAAGAATTCGGGCACATCGATATCATGATCGTGAATGCCGGGATTGGCGGAAACGATGCAGATACGCGTGCTTACAAGCCGGAATCGGTCAAGAAGGTCGTCGATACAAATCTTATTGGCGCAGTGAATGCGATTCACGCTGTTCTTTCGGCTATGGTCGAACGCGGAAGCGGGCATCTCGTTGCGATTTCGAGCCTTGCCGGGATTCGCGGACTGCCGAAATCCGCTGCCTACTCGGCGAGCAAGGCCGGAATGACGGCATTTTTCGAGAGTGTTCGCTTGGACACTGTCGATAAGGGAATTGACGTGACGATAATCCAACCCGGTTTCATCGAAACGCCGCTGACTTCCGGTCGATCAAACAAGATGCCGTTTCTGATGAAACTCGACGACGCGATCCCGCATTTCGTTAGTGCCATTGAAAAAAAGAAACGCTTCGCCGCTTTCCCGTGGCAGCTCGCGTGGTTCGTGCGTGCCGGAAAAGTGTTTCCGGGTTGGCTATATGACCGAATCGCGTCACGGGCACGGTATCGGGAATAGGATTGAATGGTTCCTTTACTTCGTGCGGGCTTCTGCATTCGAGGGCTTCTGTATTGCCACCGGTTCGTTATACAATCGTCATAGTCCGCACGTTTCCTCACGCTTCGATAGATGAATCTTTTACAAGCAATAATTCTCGGAATCGTTCAAGGTCTGACCGAGTTTATCCCTATCAGTTCAACTGCTCATCTCGTATTCGCGAGCCGCTGGACCGGGATTTATGACGGCAATGCTCAGCAAATAACGGCGACGATGGCGGTGATACAGTTAGGAACGCTCGCGGCTGTGTTCGTTTACTTTGCTGCCGATATTTGGGGTATCGGTACTGCATTTATTCGTGATCACTGGAACCTGGTATTTAGCCGCAGCCGCAATCATTTCTCTGGTACGGACGGCCGACGGCCCATCTGGTTATCGAATGAATCCTGGCTAGGTTGGTTGATCATTGTCGGTTCGATCCCTATCGGAGTCGTCGGTATTTTGTTCAAAGACTTCATCGAGGGCGAAGGGACAAAGAATCTCTGGTTTATTGCGACGATGTTGATAGTCGTCGGCGTGCTGCTGTTCATTGCGGAACGAGTCGGGAGCCAGAGAAAGGACATGCGGCATCTGGGTTTGTGGGACGCGATCGTCGTCGGCGTTTCGCAGGTGCTTTCGTTGATGCCGGGTGCGAGCCGTTCGGGTTCGACAATAATGGGCGGTTTGTTTTCCGGGTTGAAGCGTGAAACGGCGGCGAGGTTCTCTTTTTTACTTTCTATTCCGGCGATCACCGCCAGTGGCTTGCTCGAACTTCGCGAGGCAATTCACATTTTGCCGCAGGAAAGTTTTTCGCCGCTGATCGTCGGAACTCTTGTCGCTGCCATCACGGGCTATCTGGCGATCTGGTTTCTCCTCTCTTATCTCAAGAGGCATACGACGGATGTCTTTGTCTATTATCGATTGATCCTTGGTGCCGTGATATTGATCTTGCTGTATTACGGCGTTCTGCAATCATAGAATGGAAAAGCGTTGGGTCATTCAGAAACACGACCACCAAGCGGCAAAAGGTCTCGCTGCCAGACTTGACGTCCAGCCTTTGATAGCGGCCCTGTTGATCGCACGCGGTTTCGACACGGTTGAAACGGCAACTAAATTTCTAAACCCCGCATACGAGGATCTGCTCGAACCGTTTCTCTTGAAAGGAATGGAACAGGCGGTGCAGCGCATTCTTGCGGCCATCGAACGAAAAGAAAAGATCTTGATCTGGGGAGACTACGATGTTGACGGGACGACCGGAACAGCCTTGCTTCGATACGTTTTTGAGAAGCTCGGGCTCGAGAGCAGTTTTCACATTCCCGACCGTTTCAGCGAAGGTTATGGCGTAAATATAGACGGCCTGCGGAACGCAATGGCCGAGGGAGCCACGCTGGCGATCACGGTAGATTGCGGAATCCGCAGCTTTGAACCTTTGCAATGGGCGGCTGAAAACGGCCTTGATGTGATAGTTACCGATCATCATCTCTCGGATGAAGTTCGGGGAAATCCGCCGGCATTCGCCGTGGTCAATCCGAACCAGCCCGGATGCGAATATCCGGACAAACATCTTGCAGGCGTAGGCGTCGCGTTCAAACTCGCTCATGCCCTGCTTCGCGAACGCGGATTTTCTGACGAGATCAACGGTTTGCTCAAGATCGCGGCGATCGGTACGGTTGCGGACATAATGCAACTGACAGGCGAAAACCGTTCGATCGTTGCCCTTGGTTTGAGAGACTTGCGGCTGACGAAGAATTACGGGCTGAAGGCCCTGATGGAAGTCGCAGATTGTACGTCCGAAATGACGAGCCTGCACATCGGGTTTCGTATTGCTCCACGCATCAATGCTGCCGGACGAATGGATGTGGGACGGCACGTTGTCGAATTGCTTGAGACAAAGGATTTTGGAGAAGCACGGCGACTGGCGTCGATGTTGGACGCACGAAATCGCGAGCGTCAAAAGGTGCAGCAGCAAATTACCGAGCTAGCACTTACGCAAAGCGTTGAGTTCGAGGGTTCGAATTTCATCGTACTCGATGGCGAAGGCTGGCATCGCGGCGTTATCGGCCTTGCGGCATCGCGTATTGCGGAAAAACTTTTTCGGCCGACGATCGTTCTTTCGGTCGAGAACGGCGTTGCTCACGGAAGCGCACGCAGCATCGCGGATTTCCATCTCCTTGAAGCTTTGGATTCCTGCAGCCATCTTTTAGAGCAATACGGCGGACACGCCGCCGCCGCCGGGATGAAGATTCGTTCTGAGAATATTGACGAAGTCCGAAGGAAGCTGAATGAATATGCGGCATCTAAGTTTAGCGGCGAGAAACCGGAACCGGTCTTGAAGATCGATGCTAACGTGGCGTCGGATTCATTGACCCTGACACTCGTCGAACAGATCGCACAGCTTGAACCTTTCGGCGCCGGAAATACGAAGCCGATATTCGTGACGCGCGACTTGACCATTTCAGACGAGCCGTTTGTTATGAAGGACAAACACCTTAAACTACGGCTTGTGAATGCGGCTGGTAAACGCTTTGAAGCAGTTTGGTGGGATGGCGTCGATCGTTCAAAGGGGCGAACTCTGCATACCGGAAACAGCATCGAAGTCGCTTACACGCTCGAGGCCAATTCGTGGCAAGGCAACACAAGATTACAGCTTGTCGTAGAGGATCTGAGGGAACATAATTAAGGTTGTGAAAGACAGCGGTTCGATCGACATCAGGAAATTTCAGGCGCGTGCGCGGTTGCCGGTGTACCTCCGGTTCGCCGCTGTTGCGCTATTTGTCGTCGCGTTGCTTGTTGTTGGAATCGGCTTTTACCGTGCAAAATCGAACGCCGAATTCCGCATGCAGAGCTTTCCGACGTCCCTGTCAAAGGACGTTGTTGCCACCGTCAATTCCTACGAACGCCGCGAGATCGACGGAGATTCAGTCAAATATTACATCAAAGCCGATCGGGCCTCGACGTTTTCGGATAATCATCAGGAACTTGAGAATGTCTATCTTCAAGTCTTCGATGCCGAAGGCTCCTTTAACGAGATCACCGCAGCAAAAGCCGTATATATCCCCGAAGAGAACAAGAATTTTACAGGTTATTTTGCCGGCGATGTGAACATCGCAACACGCGATAAATTGAAGCTCAAGACCGAACAGATCTCTTTCACAAAAGCTACGGACACGGCCGTCGCTGAAGAGGCCGTGGCGTTTGAGCGTTCAAATATCAAGGGAAAGTCGTTTGGGGCCATTTTGAACATGGCAAACAGGTCCATCGAACTGCAGCAAGATGTCCAATTTGAGATAGCACAGGCGGATGGCGGCTTTGACACCGTTACATCCGGCAACGCGACTTACCTTCAAAATGCAGGAATTATAGAACTTGCAGGTAATGCGAATCTTACTTCTCGGAGCGGTAACGGCTCGGAGTCGATCGATGCCTCGGCAGACAGAGTCAAACTGACGCTGACCGGAACTGCGGATGCACCCAATGAGATCAAGACGGCTGAGTTCTTTGAACGTGTGAATTTTGTCAAGACGTCCGGTTCCGCTTCTACGAAGATTTTTTCCGTTAAGGCCTCTTACGATAGGCCTTTGGACCGAATGGATTTAAAGGGAAGTGTTCTGATCGAGAGTCACGAATCAGGCATTCTCGCCCGGAAGATCACGGGTGACTCCGCAGTTTATTCTGCAAAGGACGGTCGAGCCGAGGTTGCCGGTAATGCTCAGGCAGCTATGGGTGAAGACCTTGTAAAAGGCGACAGAATTGATGCGGATCTCACGCCGGCTGGTACGATCAAAAAGGCGGTAGTCACCGGGAATGCTTATTTAGTGCAAATTCGAAATGGCGAATCGGTGGAAGTTTCCTCCGGCGAACTTATTGCCAACTTCGGGGCCAACGGAGACATCGCGTCCGCGATAGGTAAGGGCCGCAGTGAAGTCAAACAGAGATCGGGAACCGCCAACGCTGTTCAGCAGATGACCATTGTCGCCGCTGCCGGACTCGATGCTGTTTTTCGGGATGCCGGAGCGTTTGAGCGGTTCAAGACGGACGGTCGTACAACCCTCACTTTTGAATCACCCGACAATGGCGGTGATTCGTCGAACAAGCAAGTGACAGCAGATAATGTCGTTTCGACCTTTAACGCCGACGGAAAATCAATGAAACGAGCGGAAGCGATCGGAAATGCCGAATTCCTTATCTCTCCGCATAGGTCGGCAGAAGCCAATTATCGTGTAAAGGTGAATGCTCCTCGGTTCGACTGCGACTTTTTCGCCACGGGCAACGCTCCGAGTGTGTGCATCGCGGCAACGTCCGCCAAGATGGTTCGCACACCAACCGTCGTGCGTGACGGACACAGTGAACAGATCGTTACCGCGACCACTCTTACAAGCCGTTTCGACCAAGCAAGCGGAAATATTTCACAGATGGACGCTTCGGGAAAAGCGAAGTTCACGGAACTGGATAGAAATGCGACGGCAAGCACTTTTACATTTACAGCGAATGACGAGATCGTAAGGCTCCGTGGCGGTGAGCCAACCGTCTGGGATTCGCGTGCCCGTGCGAAAGCGCGAGAGATCGACTGGGACACTAAGAATTCGCGTTCAGCCCTTCGAGGAGCGGTAAGCACGACATACTATAGTTCGAAAGGACTTGGCAATTCGTCGCCTTTCGACAGCTCCGGTAAACCGGTTTACATCACCTCTGAGTCTGCAGAAATGAATCATACTGCGGAATCGGCTCGCTACAACGGCAACGCGCGGGCTTGGCAGGGCGGAAGCTATGTGCGGGCCTCGACTCTAACGATTGGTCAGAAAGACTCAACAATGCTTGCGGAAGGCAGCGTGCAGAGTGCATTATTCAACACGAAAGCGGCAGACGGTGCGGACGTTCCGGTTTTTGCTTCTGCCGAGGTAATGCACTACGAAGGTGAAAAGAGAACCGTTAGATACGATCAGAATGTTTTGGTAAGAAAAGGAACCGACCGAATCACCAGTAAGTCCGCGATCCTGTGGCTGAATGAAAAGAACGAATTGACTGCGACCGAGTTTGAAAATGACGTTGTAATTGTCCAACCGAATCGTAAAGGAAACTCGGACCACGCACGATATACGAGTGTGGATGAGAAGATGGTGCTTCGCGGCAGACCGGCAAAGATCGACGATCCGGAAAAGGGATCAATGGCCGGAGCAGAGCTTACTATTTATCTAAAGGACAAGCGTGTTTTTGGCAGCGGAGTTACGAACGAAAACCCGACCGGGCGTGTTCGCAATACTTACAAGATCCAATAAAATATCCTACTGTGGCTCGCCAAATAGAAAAGCTCCCAAATGAAGTTGCGCGGACGAACGGACATGCGATGGTTCCGAGATTTGCCGGCGTTGACCTCCAAAAGACCTATGGGCCGCGTCGGGTCGTGGACGGCGTATCGGTAGAGGTGTTCGGCGGCGAAGTTGTCGGTCTTTTGGGGGCAAACGGAGCCGGGAAAACGACGACGTTTTACCTGATGGTCGGGATGGTGACGACCGAAACCGGATCGATAACCATCAACGATCAGGATGTGACAGGGCTACCGATTTATTTACGGGCGCGCCTCGGCGTCGGATATCTCCCTCAGGAGCCGTCTATATTCCGCCGCCTTTCAGCCGAACAGAATATACTCGCCGTTCTCGAAACGATGAAGCTCTCGCGTGCCGAGCGTTTTGAACGCCTCGACGAATTGCTTGCTGAATTCGGGATCGATCACGTTCGGCGGGTTCGCGGGGACGCTCTTTCGGGCGGCGAACGGCGTCGTGTCGAGATAGCGCGTTGTCTGGCGACTGAACCACAATTCATTTTACTTGACGAGCCGTTTGCCGGAATTGATCCGATCGCGATAGACGACATCCGCGAACTCGTCCTATATCTTCGGCAGCAGGGAATTGGCATTCTGATCACAGATCATAATGTTCGCGAGACCTTAGGTATCACGGATCGAGCCTATATTTTGTCTGAAGGCAAGATCCTCAGATCTGGTGTTCCGGCGTCGCTGGTCGAGGACGAAGAAGTTCGGCGGCTATACCTCGGCGAACGGTTCACGCTGTAATTCGCGCATTTCCCCTTGTAGTAGAAACGAACTATAATTGAATCAATATCGAAAGCACTTTAGCCTCTGCTTTTGTTCGAGACAGTTCGTCTATGTCCTCATTACGTCTATCAACATCGCTTCAGCAGAGAATGGTTCTGACGCCGCAACTGCGTCAGCGCATAGAGATGCTGCAGATGACGTCGGTCGAGTTGAACGAGCTGATCGAACAGGAACTTGTCGCAAACCCTTTGCTCGATGAAATTCAGCCGGGTGAAGAAGACATTGATATACCCGAGAATATTCTCGACCAGAATTCAGCCGGGGGCGAGGACGACTTTGTTGAGGGATCGGTTGCCGGGAACGAAATGGCCGCCGAGTTTGAAACGAATTTTTCAGATCTGAATGAAAACGGCCTGGAACCAAATTCTAATATTGAAACGGAAACCGGCGAGCAATCGTCGTCCGAATCGAGCGATGCGTTTGAAGAGATCGATTTCGGCCGGGAGTTTCAGGATTATCTCGACCCCGGATACAAGACACAAGAATTTGAATATAAAGAAGACGCTCCCAGCTTTGAACAATTCCTAACGCGCGGGCCGTCGTTGAGCGAACATCTTGAGTGGCAGCTTAACCTATTGGACATTTCGTCCAACGACGAATCCATCGGCATAAATATCATTGGAAATCTTGACGCCGACGGACGACTTGTCACAATGCCGGAAGAGGTTGCTGCCATGTCGAGATGTTCGGTAGAAAAGGTCAACGAAATTCGCCAGGTCGTAATGTCGCTTGAACCGGTTGGATGTGCCGCATTGGATGTCGCCGAATGTCTTGCGGCGCAATTAAATGCGAACGGCGAGGGTGATTCGGTTACCCTTATGCTCATTCGCGACCATCTTGCCGACCTTCAGCCACACAGGCTTCAGCATTTGTCTAAGGCGACGGGCATTGACGTTCACACCCTGGATGAGCAGCTTGGAAAGGTCAGAATGCTTGACCCTTTTCCCGGCCGCAGGTTTTCGAATGAAGACCCTACCTACGTTGCACCTGAGGTGTTCATCGAAAAAGTTGATGACGATTATGTTATCTACTTTACGGATGAAACCAACCCTCGACTGCGTATCAGTCCGACCTATTATCAAATGCTCGATCGTAACGAGACGACGAAGGAAGAAAAGGATTTCATCAAGGACAAGATGCGGTCTGCGGTCGATCTGCTGCGCAACATCGAGCACCGGCGTCAGACGATCTACCGTGTTGTCGAATGCATTGTTCGACGTCAGCGAGAGTTTCTCGATAACGGTGTTCAGTTTCTAAAGCCGATGATGCTCAAGGATGTAGCTGAGGATATCGGAATGCATCTTTCTACGATATCTCGCGTGGTTAATAGGAAGTATGCACATACACCGCAGGGCGTGATCGAGATCCGACGGTTCTTTAGCGAAGGAATGCTGAACGAAGACGGCGAAGAGGTTTCAACCCGCATTCTTAAACTCAGCATCAAAAAAATGGTTGACGAAGAGGATACGAAGAAGCCGCTTACAGACGAGGAGATCGTGAAGCGTTTGAGCAAGGATGGTGTGAAACTTTCACGCAGAACGGTTGCCAAGTACCGCGATCAAATGAATATTCCGGGATCACGAGAACGGAAAACCGTTGTTTGATAATTAAGGGGGAACTCTATGAAATTCGAATATTCCGGTCGGCATATTGAAGTAACGCCTGCACTGCGTACACATGTGGAGAATCATTTCGACAAGATCCTGCACGTCTTCGGCCGAAAGCCGATGCGTGTTCATGTGATCATCGAAGTCGAACGCGGCCGACATCGGTCGGAAATAATCGTCTATTGGCGAAATGATGTTCTGACGGCAAACACCGCGAATTCCGATATGTACAAGTCGCTCTCGCTATCGGTCGATAAGATCGAAAAGCAAGCCCTGAAACTGAAAAATAAGGTTATCGACCGCTCGCATAAGGCCAAAAAGACCGGAACGGTTGCACCAAGGCCGGACGACATTCAGGCTGCACCCGCCCAACAGCGGATCATAAGTGAACGGCGGTATGCAATTAAGCCGGTCTCACCGGAAGAGGCTGCGTTCACGCTCAACGGAGAAAAGAATAGTTTTCTCGTTTTTCGAAATGCCGAAACGGAACGCATCTCGGTGATCTACAAACGTACGGACGGAGATTTTGGATTGATCGAACCTTGATCGCAATGGCCGGCAAACGAGTTAAACCTGAATCGAAACGACTTGTGATCGTCACGGGCTTAAGCGGCTCCGGGATGAGTTCTGCGATAAACGCATTCGAAGATCTCGGTTATTTTTGTGTCGATAACTTACCGCTGACCATTCTTTCCACGTTTGCGAAGCTGCTCCAGCCAAATGCGGAAGAAGGAAAGGCGATTGAGAAAGCGGCGTTGGTTATAGACATTCGCGAGCGTCATTTTCTTGCAGACTTTCCCGCTGAGATCGCAAAACTCAGCAAAAGGAATGTAGATCCGTTCATTGTATTTCTTGAAGCCTCGGACGAAGTTTTGCAGCGGCGTTTTTCAGAAACACGTCGTCCGCATCCGGCGGATACGGGCAAGGGTTTGCGGGCTGCGATCAAGTCCGAACGAAAAGCGATGGGTCAGGTTAGAAAGATAGCCGACTTGATAATTGACACATCCGAGCACACCGTACACACGCTTCGCCGTCACGTCCACGCAACCTTTGGAGGAACGGACGAACGACAACCTCTTAAGATTCAGGTCGTAAGTTTTGGGCACAAATTCGGCAATCCGCGGGACCTGGACCTGATGTTCGACGTGCGGCATTTGAATAACCCGTATTTTGAACCGAAGCTACGGTCATTGACGGGTAACGATGCCGCTGTGATCAAATTCCTTGCAGGACAACCCGAGGTGAAGGAAACGATTGACCGATTCACCTCGTTGCTTGAATTCCTGCTGCCGCTTTACGGCTCCGAGGGTAAAGCGTACTTGACGGTTGGTGTCGGCTGTACCGGCGGAAAACATCGCTCGGTAATGGTTGCGAATGAGATCCAAAAGCGATTGAAGCGTTCGGGCTTCAATGTTACGTCTGCTCACAGAGACATTCAGAAATAGTTTACGGAAATGGATTTAAGATGAGCCAAAAAATAGGTGGTGTAATTATTTCACACGGGCAGGTGGCAAGTGAGTTGCTTTCTGCCGCTGAGACGGTCGTAGGCGAACTCGGCCACATTGCTGCGGTGTCCATAGGTTGGCATGACGACGTTGAAACTGCAAAGGGTGAGATCGAACGGGCGATCCGCCAGGTTTCAAATGGCAAGGGCGTGCTCCTGCTTACCGACATGTTCGGCGGGACACCAACGAATATTGCTGCGATGTTTCTAAAGGAAGATGAGGTCGAACTGGTAACCGGTGTGAATCTTCCAATGGTTTTGAAGCTTGCTACGTTCAATGGGAACGCTACGCTCATCGAAGCGGCAAAGTCGGTTGAAGATCAGGGCAAACAGAGTATCTATCGGACGGGTGCTCTGCTTGATCTGCATAAAACGATCTGACATGCCTGAATCGAAAGTGGTATTGATCAATCCGTTGGGTCTTCATGCTCGTGCCGCGGCAAAGATCGTCAAGATCGCAAACGAATCGGAATCGGTGATCCAGGTTGAAAGGCCAAGCAGGATGAAGCGATCCGATGCGGGTTCTATCCTGGGCTTGCTGGGGCTTGGCGCAAAGCTCGGGTCAACTCTCATAATACGAGCAGACGGGCAGGATGCGGATCGAGTGGTTCGAGATATAGTGGACCTAATTAACAGAGGTTTTGAGGAAATTTAGGAAATTGTATGGTGAATAGACCGGAACGCGCAGCGTTGTTTGGTATCCCGCTTGGATTCGGTGCCGGCAAGACCGGCAGTGAGCTCGGCGTAGATGCGATGCGATCATCCCATGTTCGCGGTCGTCTTTTGGTCGATCACATTCGGGATCTCGGAATCGATCTGGTCGATCATGGAGACCTTTCAATATCGCGTCCCACTCGTGTTCCAAGTGGAGATGAAAATCCGAAATATCTGGCCGAGATGCTGCCGTTGTTCGGCGCTATGTCGGAAAAGGTTCGGACAATTCTTGATGAAGGCCGTATGCCAATTCTTTTGGGCGGCGACCATTCTATAGCCATAGGGACCTTTACAGGCATCGCCTCGCATTTCCGTTCAAGATCAGAGGATGTTGGCCTGATCTGGTTTGACGCTCACGCTGACATAAACACACCAGAAACATCTGGATCCGGGAATATACACGGGATGCCTTTGGCTGCATTGTTGGGCCACGGAAACGCCGAGTTGGTCGATCTTGGCGGATTCTCTCCAAAATTGAACCTCGATTGTTTTGCCCATGTCGGCGGACGCGATTTCGATGAAGGCGAGCGAAGTCGAGTCCACGAACTTGGACTTCGCGATCATTTCTTTACGATGAGCGACATCGACAAGCGAGGTATGCTGGCCTGCGTTGAAGATGCGATAGCGATCGCCGGAAGAGCATCCGGCGGATATGCGGTGACGTTTGACGTTGATATGATCGATCCTCGTTTCGCACCCGGTTCCGGGACACTGGTTCGCGGCGGAACGACATATCGTGAGGCCCATCTAGCGCTTGAAGTTATCGCCGATCACGGCGGAATGCGTTCGTTCGAGATAGTTGAGGTCAACCCGCTGCTTGACCAATCTAATATAACCGTCGAACTCGCATGTGAATTGATATTATCTGCTCTGGGTAAAACTATTCTCTGATCCATAGAGTCGATTCAACTTATGAAAACACAAGTCGGAGTGATATTTGGCGGTCGTTCTGGTGAGCACGAGATCTCGATTCGATCCGCGAAAACCGTTATCGAACAGATCGACCGCGACAAATACGATGTGATCCCGATAGCGATCACGAAGGAAGGTAAATGGCTGCCACCGGCAGAATCGGCCAAATGGCTGCCTGACGCGAGTGTGGGAACCATCGCGGAACAAGTCGCCGCATACGGAGACGAATCGATAGGCATTGTAGGTGATACGGGATTCAGAGGTTTGACGCGGCTCGGAAAGAACGGCAGTGATATTGGCCTGGATGTAATTTTCCCAGTACTGCATGGGACCTTTGGCGAAGACGGCACCATTCAGGGCCTGTTTGAAATGGCCGGAATCCCATATGTAGGATGCGGAGTGCTTGGGTCGTCCTGCGGAATGGACAAGGTTGTGATGAAGACCTTGTTTCGTGATGCCGGATTGCCGATCTGTAAACACACATGGTTCCTTCGAAGCGAATATGAGCAGAACGCGGATGCCGTCATTGCCGGTGTAGAGAAGGCTCTCGGATTTCCGTGTTTCGTAAAACCGGCGAATCTAGGATCGTCTGTTGGCGTTTCCAAGGCCAACGATGAGCAGTCATTAAAGGAAGCCATTGAATTGGCAAGTGAATATGACCGCAAAATAGTAGTCGAAGAAAGTCTCGATATGCGAGAGATCGAGTGCGCCGTCATTGGGAACGACGTTCCCGAAGCAAGCCGTCCGGGCGAGTATATTATTCGCGACGGTGCGAAGGCTTTCCTGGATTACACGGAGAAATATTCAGGAACCGGAAACAATGAGTTTGTCGTACCCGCACCGGTCTCGACAGATCTTGAAATGCGTATTCGCGAACTTGCGGTCCGAGCGTTCAAGGCGATCGACGCTTCCGGTCTTGCACGTGTTGATTTCTTTTTGCGAAACGACAATGGGGCATTGATCGTCAATGAGATAAACACAATGCCCGGTCTTACCGACGCTTCAGGTTTTCCGAAAATGTGGGCCGGAAGCGGAAAACCATTTGCTGAAGTGATCGACTGTCTTATCGAACTTGCATTTGAACGTCACAGCGATCGACAGAGAAACAAAACCAGTAAATAAAAACAGAGGGGATATATGTCAGTAGCAAAAAATATCGAAATAACATCAACGTCAGCAATCGGTTTTGAAGATGCCATAAAAAAGGGAATTGAGCGAGCATCGAAAACTATCGATAACGTCAAAGGTGCGTGGGTAAAAGAGCAAAAAGTTGTTGTCTCTGACAGCAAAGTAACCGAGTATTGCGTGATGATGATCGTTACCTTTGTGCTTTCTGAGGCAGACTGATCTTATAACGTGTAGGCTTCTGTGTTTTCGGTGCGTTGTAGCCTTTGCGTGTTCGAATGAGAAGGTTTTTTCGCGCTACCCGGAGTTCGATCGCACGCCATTTTCCGTCCTTCGCCGTATTGCTCGGATCGTAGGTTAGGGTATATTGCGTGCCAAGTTCGGCGACGATGTTCTCAAACGCTTCGCGCATTGCGGTTCCGCCGGGAGTTGCTACAAAACGGCCTCCGGATTTTTCTGCGAAGTTTCGAAGGACCGCTGCATTCTGAGCCCTACGTCCTCCGTCGGCACCTGACATGTCAACCGTGTAGATCGACGCACCGGCCTTCAATGCCGATTTCAAGGCGAAATCTGCGCTCCTGCCGCTGCTTGTATCTTCACCGTCGGAAAGGACGATGATCGCACGTCGCTTCTCGCTGCGCTGCGAAAGTTCTTCGGATGCTTTCACTATGGCATCGTACATCGACGTCATTCCGCTGGCCTTTGTATCGAAAATGGCTTCGTCAACATCACGCATCTCTGAAAAAGCCTGAACCCGCGCAACTTTGGAATCGAATCGGTAAATCGCCGCCATGTCGCCGAGACGAAGGCCCGAAAGAAAACGGATTGCAGCCGAACGAGCCATCGAAATCCGCTGTTCCATGCTGCCGGAGGTATCAAGCAAGATCACTGCCGCGAAAGGTGTATCTTCGGCAGAAAAAAAATCGATCTTCTGTTCAACCCCGTCTTCAAATATAGAAAACCGGTTCTTCTGGAGTCCGGGAACGGGTTTGCCGTCGAGGTCTGTGATCGTTGCATTCAAAACAACAAGGCTGGAGTCCACGCGGATCACTTCCCCGTCATCTTGCGAGAAAACATAGTTAGTTGGAGAGATGAATAAAAGAAGAAGGAAGAAGGCGATGCGTTGCTTCATTCGATATCGATACTATTTCCTAATTCGCAGAAAACGGGCAAACCGGATCACGGTATTTGACGTTTGGATCGCCAGAGCAGAGATCGAAAACCGGGACGTTCGTTTGAGTTCATCAACAAGAGATCTGGTCGAATCCAGAAGAAACCGGAAGCCAGCCGCGATGCTCTGTCGAGCTGAATTTTCCTTGCCGGAACTATCTTCAAGGCGATCTTCGTCATCGCCACCACCGAGATCCTTGCGAATTCGGCTCACTACCTTTTCAAGCGCCTCTAGTTTCTCAAGATCGGGTGCGCCCAACGACTCATTCACCGAAAAAGACTTTTCGAGTTCCTCTGAAAGTCTTAACGCCTCGTCACCTCGTTTTAACAATTCATCGTGTTCTTTCCGTCGGCGAGAGATCTGCTGCTTTACGACCATCTCTCCGAGCGATGGAGATTCATCCTTGTCCCTTTGGGTTGCTGATGTACCCTTTGAGTTCAAAGGCTGGTCTGCTTGTTGGCCTAAAACCTGGTTCGGAGCTATGAAGAAGGCAACAACAAGAATAGTGAACGACAAAGTAACTGCGCAACGCCGGAGTTGAGGGAGAATTGTTTGTGCTGATTCAATCATTAACTACGGCTGGTTCATCCGGAGACTTGCCGGTCACAATTTCAACTAGTTTGACAAGGAACTCTTCCTCGGCAAGACCTGAACTTCGAACATTTACCCATTCGGTCGTCAGGCCATTGCCCGAACGCCCTTCGATCTTTGCCGTTACCGAGACTTTATTGCTAATTCCGTCTATCGATTGAACTTCGATCGTAAGACTGTACTGGGCACGCGACCAGGCCGTATCCTCGAACTCGATAATTCCAAAGCGTTTAAGTTCCGAAAGTGCGATAACCGGACCCTTTCCGATAACGAACGGCTGCGTGATGATAATCCCGTCTTGCGGTCGCGACGATTGTTCGTCGATAACCAACCGCTTCTCTTTGAGCGTTTCGCGAACATTGTCGATCAAAACGTCACGCCGGGCGTTAAGCCTATAGGGATTCGCCAACCGTTCGCGAACCGGTGTTTTCCCTTTGCCCCAATCGAAAGAACGGGTTACATCGTTAGGCCGGGCCGTCGTCTTGTTGGATTCGTCCTTAATTTTCTGCGTTTGGGTATCAATACCTTTCTGCGCGTAGGTCGCGGAGGCAAGTGCGAAGCAAATTAGAACTGTTGGAATTAAACGCATCTTGTATGAATGATAAACGTGATCCACAAAATATGATGTTCAGGGCTTTCCTATGGTTGTAACAGGGCCTTGCTATTTCTCGCTCGGTCGATTTAACATCTCCCACAACATCAGGTGCTTCAAGTATGCGTGATGGGCCGCAAATCTTGCAATACAAAAGCCCGGAAAACCGTCTAAAAATCCTAACTTTAGAAAATACGAGCGAAAGAATGCGGCCGGACCTGCGATCACTACGCCGAGAGTGGAAGTTCGTCGGCCCGTTCTGAACATGCGTTGTGCGGCGAGGGGAGCATATCGTTCGCCTATCATTCGGTGGTGATGCGCGGCATTCTCAACACTGAAATGCAAGATATCGCCGTGCAACCCGGTCGTTTTCGCACCTTGCGACATCTCGACGGATTCGTGAATTTCGCGACCGTTCCAACGAGCCTTTCGGCGGTCGAATAAACGAAGTTGCCGGTCGGGATACCATCCGGAGTGGCGGATCTCGCGTCCCATATAGGTCGAAAGCCGTGAAATTGTGAAACCGTCGGCAGGTGGTCCGGACTCCTTGATCGCTTTGATCTCGCTGGCCAGGCTCGGGCTTACTCGTTCGTCGGCGTCCAGGCTGAATATCCAATCGTGTGCCGCGTTGTCCGTGCCGAATTGCTTTTGTTCCGAAAAGCCGGGCCAATCCCGAATGATAACATTCGCGCCCAATGTGTTCGCGATCTCCGTCGTGGCATCCTCGCTTTTTGAGTCAATGACGAGGATTTCGTCTGCGAACGCGACGGATGATATCGCATCGGCAATGTTCGCTTCTTCATTAAATGTGATGATGACGGCTGAGATCTTCACAACCGAGATTCTCGCAGTTTTTATGTAAAACTGAAAGAGTCTCGGTCATGAAGTTCATTAGATCTAGTTGGTAGGAGAATCCACAACTATATTGTTTATGCGAAACGTAGTCGATGTTACCCGATGAAGATCTGACAGTGCCTTGCTGTAGTCGGTTTCTGCGCGAATTTCCGCATTGCGTGCATTTGTCAATGTGTTTTCTCTTTGGAACAGCAAGAATGTTGTCGAGCGGCCTGAATCGAAAAGCCGTCTTTCACCTTCAAGCTGTATCTCAGCGTTTTCCCGAGCGCGTCGAGACGCAAGCACACGCTGCCGCGATGTTTCGACCGCCTGGACCGCGTTTCGCACTTCGACGATGACCACCTGTTCCTGGGAACGAAGCTGAGTGTCAAGCTGGTTCTTTTGTATTTGAGCACCAGCAAGATTTGCCTTTGCAGTTTGATTTCGGAACGGGAACGAGATCGTCACGCCGATCGAATAATTTGGCGCATCGCTGCGGAACATATTCGACATCGAACGGCCGAATCCTCCTACCAGATACGACGGCGAACCCGGAACCGTTACATTCGGAACATCAGTTACGGTATGGAAGCGGCGGATCACCGACAGCAAATAAGCATTGGCATTACTCTGGATGGCGGCGGCGTCCGAAGAGATCAGCGGAAAGGTTACGGAATCAGTACTGGCATTACCGCGCGACAAGCCGTCGAGCGAAAACGTCGTGTTCAGGTCGATCTGCGGTTTGGTCTGGTTTCGGAAATAGTCAATATCGATATTGTTGATATCCTGAGCAAACTTCAATCGACGCAGCTCAAATCGATTGTCCATCGCATCCTTGACGGCGTCATCAAGATTTATCGCCAGCGGAGCGATCACAGGCTTGTCGGTCGGAACCCAGGATTGTGCCCAATCCGCAGAAACTGCATCACGCAATATCAGTTGTTTCAATGCGTTTTCCGCTACCGACACTTGCTGGGTAGCCACAAGAACGTCGATCTCCCGGTTGGCAAGTTCGGTCTCGACTTCAGCCTTAGCCAACGGAGCTGCCGCACCGGCCGAGATTCGAGCTTCGACATTCCGAAGATTTTCCTGCGATAGGTTTAGATTCGCGATCCGGTTTTGCTGATCGCGAAGTGCGAACACAAGGTCCCAATAAGCACGCTGCACTTGTGAAATAGTATCAATAGCCTGTCGTCGAAAGTCGGCATCCGTCTGTTCGAGGCGTCGCCGGGCGATCTTTAGACTGCGACGCGTATTATCGATCTTTAAGTTTCGAAATAGCGGTTGAGTATATCGAAAACCGAGGCCGGAAGAGAAAATCGCGCTGTTTCCGAGACCAATGCCGGAACCCTGGCTAAGCTCGGCTTGGGCGAATGCATTCTCCGTTCGCGAGTTATTAAAAAATACAGAATAGTTTCCGCCAGTCTGTAGTAAATGATCCATCCGAGTGTTCACATTAAAATCGTTGGTTGACGGATTGCCAGTCGTCGAATTGCGTGTATAGGTCGGTGAAAGTACGAATACAGGGTCGTACGAACCATAGATAGAGCGTATCTGGGTTTCCTGGAATCTCACGTCGTCCCGCGTTAGCTCGATGCTGTTGTTATTCATCAACGCCCGCCGGATCGCATCCTCCAGGGTTAGCGGAACCGAATTTGCCGTTTGTACGCCGACGCGCGAAAAGTCGGAGCGGTCAGATTTGACCGGCTCGATCTTTTTGACAGGTTCATCGACCACGATCTTGTTCTCGACCGTTGCGGCGCCAATTTTGCCGATCGAACTATCGTTAACTACAGGCGTTTGAGCACCAACGAATGCCGCAGCCGTGAGCGAAAGAATAACTGAAATGCTGTTTCCAATGAGGATCTTCATCCGGATTGCTCCACTATTTCCTTTAGAGAGTTTGTTTTATCGGTTAAAACTCAATCGGTTACTACGACTTTCAAATTCTGTTAGTTTCAACAAATTTGGGATGAATTGCACGTTGACCCAACTGAATCGCACCAAAAGTGGGTTTTTGAGTTTTAACCGCGATTGCGATATCTTAACAGTTTTAGCATAACTCTATCGGAGGAAGATTTTCCATAATGGGTATCAAAGTTGGCATTAATGGTTTTGGACGCATAGGACGCAATGTGTTACGCACATGTCTTGGCGACAAGGATATTGACATTGTCGCGGTAAATGATCTTACTGACACAAAAACGCTTGCACACCTTCTGAAATACGATTCGGTAATGGGCAATCTCGATAACGATATCAAGGCAGACGGCAACACGATCACTGTGGATGGCGATGCCTTCAAGGTTTTTTCGGAAAGGGATCCGGCAGCAATTGACTGGGAATCTGTCGGAGCAGAAATTGTCATCGAATCAACCGGTATCTTTACTAAAGCGGAAGATGCCGGCAAACATCTGCGCGGATCAGTCAAAAAGGTTATTATCTCGGCCCCGGCGAAAGGTGAAGACGTAACGATCGTCCTTGGCGTAAACGACGAAATGTATGATGCGGCGAACCATCACATTATCTCCAATGCCTCATGCACGACGAATTGTCTGGCTCCGGTCGCAAAAGTGATTCACGAGAAATTCGGTATCAAGAATGCTCTGATGAACACGATCCACAGTTATACGAACGATCAGAATCTACTCGATCTGCCGCACAAGGACCTTCGCCGCGCACGTGCCGCCGCAATGTCGATGATCCCGACCTCCACGGGTGCTGCAAAAGCGGTCGCATTGGTGATTCCCGAACTAAAGGGCAAATTCGATGGTATTTCGGTTCGCGTCCCAACGCCGAATGTCTCACTGGTTGACGTCGTAATGAACGTCGAAAAGGAAACATCAACCGAAGAGGTAAATCGAGTTTTGAAGGATGCCGCAAATGAAGAAATGAAGGGCATTCTGGCGTTCTCGGAAGAACCGCTCGTTTCAATTGATTTCAAGGGCAATTCTCACTCGTCGATCGTCGATGCAGAGAATACGAAGGTCATCGGAGGCACATGCATCAAGATCCTCTCGTGGTACGACAACGAATGGGGCTACTCATGCCGTGTCCGCGATCTGGTCAAATTCATCGCCGCCAAAGGGCAGTGGACCTACGAACCTTAAACCATGCAGAAGCCCGCACGTCAGTAAGGGCGCAACATTCAACTTGAGCTTTACGCCCTTCTTTGGCATGGGTCTTCGCAAGTGATATGAACAAGAAAACTATCAAAGACGTTGATCTCGCAGGGAAACGTGTGTTCCTCCGTGTCGATTTCAACGTGCCGATCAGCGATGGCGTGATCGAGGACGACACGCGAATTCGCGGGGCGTTGCCAACGATCAAATATGCGATCGAACATGGAGCGAAGGTAATTCTTGCTTCGCATCTTGGGCGGCCGTTGAAAGACAAAAAGAAGGCAGACGAGAAAGGTTTGGAATTTGACGGTTCCAAATATTCACTTCAACTCGTCGCACACAGGCTTTCTGAGCTATTGGGTAAACGGGTTGAATTTGAAAGTGACGATCTCAGGTCACAAATTGAAGACCTCGAAATCGGTGGGATTTTGATGCGCGAGAATCTTCGCCTGAACGCCGGTGAGGAAAAGAATGAATCTGAGTTCGCGAAGCAACTCGCCGACGGCGTTGATGTTTACGTTAACGACGCATTTGGTACGGCGCACCGTGCTCATGCTTCGACCGAAAGAATCACTCATTTTGTAGATACATGCGTTGGAGGGTTGCTGATGGAAAAGGAACTGGAGTTTCTCGGAAAAGCTCTGCACGACCCGGCCCGACCGTTTGTAGCGATCCTTGGCGGTGCAAAAGTTTCAGACAAGATCCCGGTCATCGAATCGTTGATCGAACGCAAAGTTGACAAGCTTCTGATCGGCGGAGCGATGGCATACACTTTTTTCAAAGCTCAAGGATTCACGATCGGAAAATCCTTGGTTGAAGACGGTATGATGCCGATGGCCCTGGAGATTGAAAAGAAAGCAACGGACGCCGGTGTCGAATTGCTCTTGCCGACCGACCATCAGGTTGTCGATTCGTACGATCCGATCAATTCGCGGAAAGCTATCCAGATCGAATTCACAAACGCCGGATTGGTTGGCCTCGATATTGGCCCGGACACGGTCGGACAATTTGCGAAGGCTTTGGAAGGTGCAAAGACGATAGTCTGGAACGGCCCGATGGGTATGTTCGAGGAAAAACCGTTTGACGAGGGAACCGTCGCGATCGCGAAGGCTGTAGCCGAAGCAACCGACAAAGGAGCCATTTCCATAGTCGGCGGCGGTGACTCCGTAGCGGCAGTAAATCAAGCCGGACTCGCCGACAAAATCTCACACATCTCAACCGGCGGCGGTGCAACCTTGGAATTTCTTGCTGGCGATGTACTGCCGGGCGTTGCGGCTCTTGATGATAAATGAATGTCAGGAACGAGTCGCTCGTGCAAAACTGCGACTTAGGATCGGACTAACCCTCAAAGCGGTAACCAACATTCCTGCAAGGATCGGGGAATACGCGAATGCCCGCATCACCGAACTAAATCGAAGTCTGGAATCAATTGTGCAGGAATACGTTTGCGAATAGTCCGTTTGTAGCTTCAGAAAGTTTCGACTTTCAGCGAAGTAACTTTCGATTGCATCGGTAGCGACTTTTGAGCTTTCGAGTGCAAGCAAAATTCCGCTCCCCGTGAATGGATCGATAAATGCTGCAGCATCACCTACGCTAAACAACCCGAATGCGGGTGTAAGTTGGCCGCGTCCGTAGCGGTCGATCGGAACAGCAAGCCACGGTTTTACCGCCGAACTTTTGCCGAGCGTCTTCATTGCCCGACTGTTCGACATTAATCGCTCGCGAAAGGCCCTTTCAGGATCCCTGCCGAACCGACGAGCATCTTCAGTTTGAATAATAAAGCAGACATTCGCGAGACCATCCTCGACCATGTTGCAGCCGCCGTATCCTCCGCGATACGAATAGATCTCGCATGTGCCGGATTCGATCTCTGTGTTTTTGAGATGGGTTTTAAAAGCGACGTGTGTTGCCTGGGGACGTTTATGGTTTTTAACGAATCGTGCAAGAGCCCTCGTACGTCCGGTTGCATCAACGCTTAGAGCGGATCGGCATCTTTCATTACTCCCGTCTTTTCTTTTTAACACAACGCCGTGAACAGATTCATGTTCATTTAAAAGTCCCGATACCGTAGTTTCTTCGCGAACATCCACACCTGCTTCTTTCGCGCGATTCATCAGCGTTAGATCAAGCTCTGCCCGACTAAGGCCCAGAGCCGGCTGTCCGTTTCCGTTAAACCAAGCGCTAGGGACCGTCACACTTCGTCCGCCACGGGCGTAGAAAACGGTCTGGTTGATCTCTGTTCCACACGCAGCAGCAATCACCGGAGCAATGCCGAGTTCGTCGAGGTGAGCAAGACATTCAGGTGAAATGAATTCACCGCAAAGTTTTTCGCGAGGAAATTTCTTTTGTTCGACGAGCAATACGCGGAGATCTCTACACGCCAGCCGTATCGCAAGCGACGAGCCCGCCGGCCCTGCACCCGCGATGGCTACGTCATATTCAGTTTGCCGGGAGTCGTTCATCGGTTTTTACCTTTGCCGGAAAGTACCAGCCGATTTATTGCCGACCGTTTGATCGTCACCGAGGTGAGACCAGCAGCGTCGGACAATTCGAGCAACTCCGTTGGTCGATACGCCCGACGAATCGACAACGCACCGTCCTCGACCGTAAACCTTTGCAGAAAGATACGGCCGAAGAACTTATAGAAATAGTAAGGAATCGGCGAGCGGTTCAGATCGATCACATAGATTCCACGCCGTGCGACGCGTCCCATCTCGCGAAGCAACAAAGTCGCCGAGTGCTCGTCCAGATGGTGCAGAAAAAGTGAGCACATCGCATAATCAAAACTCGCATCCGCAAACGGGAGCCGGATCGCATCTGCTCTCACGGCATGAATCGACGCTGCATGCATCGACTTCGCTGCATCGGCATTCATTTCAATGCCAACCGTAGATATCTGAACTCCGCTAAGTTGATTTCTAAGGGCCGATAGCAATCCACCACTGCCCGCACCTACATCTACAACAGACACGTTTTTGATCCGTCTCTTGTATATGTCGGCGATCAAACTCTTTCTCATCGCTCTGATCTCGCCGAAAAAGCGGTGGATGTACCACATTTCGCGTGTCCACCGTACATACTCGGCCGAAGTATATTCTCCGCTGTCCAGGCGTTCGAGTTCGAGACTTCTGCTTGAAAATTGTTCGAACATTTCAGTAAGAAAACCGCTGCAGCACTAACGCACTGTTTTTCGAGCCAAATCCGATGCAATTACAAAGAGCGGTATTTACAACCGCCTCGCGTGCGACATTCGGAACATAGTCGAGGTCGCACTCCGGGTCCGGCTCGTCGAGATTTATTGTCGGCGGAATAATTCCTGTGGTCATTGCACACAGCACCGCAGCAATTCCCGCCGCTCCGCTCGCACCTTGAGGATGTCCAACCTGCGATTTCGTTGCCGACATTGGTGCTTCGTAAGCGTGCGGCCCAAGCGCGATCTTTACCGCTACGGTCTCGATTTTGTCGTTCAGAATTGTTGATGTCCCGTGCAGGTTAACGTAATCGATCTCGTTTGGAGCGAGTCCGGCGTCGTCGAGCGCAATTGTCATGGCGCGTGCGGGTTCGATCCCGGAGTCGTCGAGCCTTACGCGGTGGTAGGCATCACAGGTTGCGCCATAACCTGTTATCTCTGCGTAAATTCGAGCATTGCGTTTCAAGGCTGTTTCCAGGTCTTCGAGAACGAAGAGGTATGCTCCCTCGGCGACGACGATGCCCGAGCGCCCAGTGGCAAACGGCCGCGAAGCTCGGTGCGGTTCGTCGTTCCAATCTCGCGTTACGACAGTCATCAAGTTGAAACCAGCCATAATTCCCGGGACGATCGGTGCGTCAACGCCGCCGGCTATCATTGTGTCCTGACGGCCCAAAGCAATGTGCTGAGCAGCATAAAATATCGCGTCGGATGAGCTAGTACAGCCGGTCGAGACGACATGCGACAGTCCGCGAAGGCCGAGTGCCATCGATATTTCTGACGACAGGCCGCCGTGCGTAGAAGCCGGGATAATATAAACGCTGGCGTGGGTTCGAGGTCCAAGAAACCAGTATTCATAATGCTTTTCGGCAAAGGCGAGGCCGCCGCCGCCAGTTCCGATCTGGACGCCGATCTTTCGACGTTCATCGAGTGACATGTCGGTCGTGTAAATGCCCGCGTCGGCCATCGCTTCGCGAGCGGCCCTGAGAGCAAGTGGTACTGTGCGCGGAACATGTTTGCGGTCCTTAACGCTAAGCTCGGCTTTCCAATCAAAATCGACTACTTCAGCCGCGATCTTGACTGCCGATTCTGATACATCAAAACTCTCTATCCGGCGAACACCGCTCTTTCCCGTCGTTAGTCCATCCCAAAAGGCATCGCGTCCGATCCCTATAGGCGTTACGCAGCCAATGCCGGTGATCGCGACTCGGCGTGGATGTTGAAAGTCTTTAAGCATCGTTAATTCCCTTGGATCGAAATTCGAATTGTACTCGACTTTAGATGCGTTAAGGATACGAGTGATAGTATCAGACGCCTTCGTCTTTAATACTTACATTTGTTAATTTATGAATATGAGAAAACCCGTGATTGCCGGAAATTGGAAGATGTACAAATTGCTCAGTGAAGCAGTTGATACCGCGTTGGAACTGAAACCGCTTGTCGCGAACGCAAATCACTGCGAGATCGTGATCGCGCCTGTATTTACAGCACTAAATGCTGTCGCCAAGAGGCTCGAAGGTTCAAATATAAAGGTAGCGGCTCAGAATTGTGCAACGCAGAATGAATTCGGGGCATATACTGGCGAGGTTGCTCCGGTGATGCTAAAAGATGCAGGATGTTCATACGCGATCATCGGCCATTCCGAACGTCGTCAGTTTTACGGCGAATCGGACGAAGCTGTAAATAAAAAAACGAAAGTGACATTAGCGGTGGGAATGACGGCGATAGTTTGTGTCGGTGAACACCTGAACGAAAGGGAATCGGGCAACGCTGAAAATGTGGTCAAAACACAGTTGTTGGGCGGTTTATCTGGTTTGACAGTCGGCGACCTGGAACGTATCATAATCGCTTACGAGCCTGTCTGGGCGATAGGTACGGGTAAAACCGCCACGCCTGAACAGGCTCAAGAAATGCATGCATTTATTCGTTCGGTATTGGCGGAAACGCATGGAGCCGACACGTCGAACGCGACACGAATTCTTTACGGCGGTTCGGTAAAACCGGACAACATTGCGACCCTGATGTCACAGCCGGATGTGGACGGCGCGTTGGTCGGCGGTGCAAGTTTGGAAGCGGAAAGCTTCTCGAAGATAGTGAACTATAGGTAAAGTTCGGTGTTGCGCCTTTAGGCGGCCTAGCCGAGCGAGGAAGTTGATAAGTTTGTTATACGTTCTTTATACATTATTTTTTGCCTCGTGCGTTATCCTGATCGGCTCGGTATTGCTTCAGCCCGGTAAGACGGATGCCGGTGCTTTGTTTACCAGCAATATTTCTAACACTGCATTTGGTCCGCGTGGAACGGCATCGGTGCTCGGCCGCATCACGATAGTTGCCGCAAGCGTTTTCATGCTGACAGCGTTGATGATCTCGATGCCGGCATTGCAGGGAAATGTTTCTGTTCTGCAAAGTGTCGCTGATACGCCCGCAGAAGCACCTGCAACGGTGGAAGCTCCGGCGGCAAATGCAGCACCTGCCTCCGACGCGAATGCGGCACCGGCGACAAACACCGAAGCTCCGGCAGCGAATGCAGCCGCGCCGTCGAATGCTCCGGCAAATCAATAAGTTCTTTTCATTGCTCAGGTGGCGTAATTGGTAGCCGCGCACGTTTGAGGGGCGTGTGGAGTAATCCGTGCGGGTTCGAGTCCCGCCCTGAGCACCATCGAAAAAGTAGAGGCTGTCTGAAAACTTTCCAGACAGCCTTTTTTTGCGTCATTGACGCTCGTCAAGGCGTGGTGGTGATGCTGACGGTATCGGAGTTTTGGCCGACGGGGTTGTTGCCGTCGAGGTAACGTGCGCGGAGGCGTACGGCGCGGGGAAGGTCGTCGGCTTTGGTTTCGATGTCGAGGATTGCGGGCGATTTGAAGAAGTTTCCGGCGGGCGTCCATGCGGTTTCATTGTCGAGCTGCATTTCGAGAGCGATGCCGTCGGTCTGGCCGCGGACAAATTTCACGTTGACGACGCTGCCGGGCATTACTTCGGGTTTGATGACGGGCTTGAGATCGCCTTCGGGCGTTGGGCCTGTTGAGGTTGGCACGATGCCGAGCAGAACGCCGTCGTCGTTCGTGTAGTTCGGTGCGACACGAATGCGTTTGACAAGATTGTCGAGCCGTTCAAATACTCCGGTCGGAACCGGAGCGGGTGGACCGAATGCCGGCGGAACCGGAAACACCGGAACCGGATCGCCTATGCCATTTTCGGTTATCTGTTTGCGGTAGCTGCGTGCCGCGCTCGCGTAGTTGTCCGCGTCTTCGCAAGCCGTCAGCATAAACTGCATGATCGCGTCGTCCGCCGAGACCGCCGTCACATCCGCAGGCAGAAATCCCAAATGCGTCGCTAGGTTATCAAACTGCACCGCAAAATTGTGAAACCAAACCGCCCGATCCGAATTGCTCTGTGGAAACCACTTACTTGAAGGTATCATTCTATTCGTTCTCCTTTCGTGAACGTATTGTTAAAACAAGCGAATTGTATTGAATCGACGCCGTTGATATCCTCAATTTTCAGTCAATGTTTCGTCCATCGCGAAAATTGATATTTATCAATTCCGATTGTTGGCGTAGATTCCGCGAGTCTTCGCCTAAAGTCGGCGACTGTTAGTGAACCTACCGTTCATGTTGTATTAAAATTAGCGAATCTTGCGTCACATTCTCCGAATGTTGACTTAAAGTCAACGAATGTTCGCCCACATTCCGCTAATATGGCTCTAATGTCAGCGACTGTTGGCTCACATTCCTTCAGTGTTTCAGTCAAGTCAGCGAAAATGAACTAAATTTCTCCCCAGATCGATCCATTTCCCTGAATTCAAAATTCATTTCATTCAATGTTTCATTGGTCTTTCGGGTAGTGTCTTAATTTGCTTTTTAAGACGCTATTGGCGGAGCGCGCCCAAAATTCAGATTTGTGGTTTGAAACCCACAAACAAGACGATTTGTCCTTCGTTTACAGATTTCCTCGACAAAAGATCGAGCTTGATATTCACACTCTCGAACGCTGAGATGATAGAACCCGTGCCGGGCGGAGCCTTTATCGAAGTATTCGGTTTTACATTTACCCAGAGATTAACGCCCCGGTCGGTGGGTGGCGGATCGCGAACGCCGCTTGTGACCAGGTGTACCTGCCATCCGGCGTCTATAAACACACTAGCGAACTCGCGAGCGAAATTACAAGGCTCAGGATCGCCTGAGACGGCACACTGGACGGTTAATTTCCCTTTCTCTTTGTTGCTTAGACTTTCAAGTAGTTTTGAGCGTTGGTCTAGTGTTAAGTGGCGATCTTTCGCTTTTTCTTGTAGTTCAAGTAACGCCTTTTCAGCAACGGCTCGTCTCTCTTCAGCGTTTGCCACGATAACATTGAGGCGTGCGACTTCGGCACTCGCTTCTAACGATCTGGCTTCTGCGTTTGCAATACCCTCTTTTGCCTGTAAGGCATCGGCTTTGGCGGTTTCTACCTCGACATTGAGACGGGCGATTCTTTCATTTGACTTTGCGGTTTCTTCTTTTGCTTTTGCCGTTTCAGCCGTCAGTTCTGCAATTTTCGCATCTGACTCAGCACGCTTTGTTTTTTCACTTTCAGCTTCTGTTTTTAACGCTTGTGTTTCGTTGTTTAATTCAGCAATTCGTAATTCTTGCCCGGCAATTTTCGTGTTTGCCTCGGTTCTAACGGCATCTTGGTATGTGTTTCCAGCACGAAACACCATATATGCCGCAACAATGGCTGACAGCCCAACAAAGACGGTAACTGTAAACCAAGCGGTTTGCCACCAATTAGCGCTAGCAATGGGGTCGTTATCCGTATTAGACATAATATTCATTGTGTTTATGCTAATCGCTAGCGCGATTGGTATCCACGCGATTATTTGGCGATACAGGGAATATAAACGCTGTCTCACAAAAGGAAAAAAATGAGTCATTCGTCCAGTAATTCACAATCTGTAAGATTAAATCTTGAAGTGATGGGTCTGGTAATTTTGCACCGAACCGTAACGGGATTGCCTCTTTTCAATGGCTGTAGTCGTTCGATTTGTTTTACATCGGTAAAGATCATTGATTGCGCCCAAAACGGGTCGGGTCGAGTGATCCTTACATAAGTTCTATGAGTATTGGGATAGTTATCTACATCGTCAACAGAGCCAGCAAAACTAAGCCATTTGTCCCAATAAGGCTCCATCATGCGCTTTGCATCATTGCTTGTATGCTCACGAAACAAATAGTCCAAATACTCAGGCGTTACATCGACAAGCAGAATCCGACCGTCCCCAAGTTCCTTCGTGATGTTTGTGGGCGTAGCTGGAATAAACGAGCGTTTGGCACGTTCATAGCCAATCTCATATCCACATCTCATTGTGAGACCGGCAACGGCAAGAAAACCAAAGACCCAAATCATCGGCAAAATGAGTCCGCGAATAAATGGCCAAGGAATCTTGGAGTTTTTTTCGAGGGTAGTGACGCCATCGGCTTTACCTGCCCTTCTGTAATGAAACACGGCGGTTCCGGCGAAGATTCCAAGTCCTAAGATTAGAGAGCCTATTCCGAAATTTATATGAGCAGCATTGAATCCAAAAACAGCGAACGCAATACCAATCAGAATACCTCCAGTGCCATATCCAACGGTGTATACCCAGACGATCCGTTGCGGAAGATGACCTACAGGGGGATGTTTATCCAAGGTGTCTTGGTTGGGTTCGTCTTGGGCTTTGGCCTGTGTTTCCTCTGCTATCTCATCATTCATAATTATTTTTAATGTAACACAAAAAAGACTTGACATTCATATTTAATGTGTTACAGTTATTCATATGGCAAACGTATTAAAGACCGAAAAACAAATCGCTGTAATCAGTGCATTAGCCGAAGGCTCTAGTATTCGTTCAATTGAGCGGATGACTGGTATAAATCGTAACACGATAATGAATCTTGGCGTAAGAATCGGACAAGGTTGTCAACGACTTTTGGACGAGAAAATGCGTGATCTGACCTGCAATAATTTGCAGTTCGACGAGCTGTGGGGATTCATCGGCAAAAAAGAACGCAACCTTAACCAGTTTGACGACCCGACAAAGGGCGACGTTTGGACGTTCTGTGCTTTGGACGCAGAGACAAAACTAATCCCGTCCTATCGCGTTGGAAAGCGAACCGCCGCCAACACACAGGCGTTTGTTAAAGACATCGCCTCACGCATCAAGAACCGTCCGCAGATCACAAGTGACGGTTTCGCAAAATACGTCGAAGCCGTTGAATTGGCGTTCGGGTCTGATGTTGATTACGGACAAGTTGTTAAAAACTACTCGTGGGATTCGACAAAGCAAAAGACAACAGAACGTCGCTATTCCGCACCGTCGATTTGTTTTGCTGAAAAACTCCAAGTATGTGGCAAACCTAAAGTCGCACTTATTTCGACAAGCTACGTCGAACGTGCGAACGGAACTACTCGCCAACATATGAAAAGGCTTTCGCGTCTAACATATGCTTTCAGCAAGAAACTCGAAAACTTTGAGGCCGCTGTCGCTTTGCACTTCGCATATTACAATCTAGTTAGAACGCACGGAACATTGAAAATGACTCCAGCAATGGCGGCGAACGTCGAACAATCTTTTTGGTCAGTAGGCGATCTCGTTGAGGCGGCACAATGAATCACATAGAACAATTACGGCAACTCATTGAGGAAGAATACAGCACGTCAGCAACGCACGTTGAAACCGTTGCCGTCCACGAAACCTTTGAGGGCGAAACCATTTGGGACGGTGAAGTTGAAGTCTTTGACGTTCCCGAATTTCCAAACGCAGATCGTGTCTTTGCGTGGGCGTTCGATGATGACAAAGGCGAACAGCAAGTAACCGTTGCTCAGATACCGCCTGCGACAACGCCGGAAAACGCAGTCAAGGCTTATATCGTTTCACAATATGGCAAGCACTAAACCGAAAAAGAGAGGTAGACCACCACTTCCTAAAGGCGAATCAAAGGGCAAATACGTTCCTGTTCGTCTTAGTGATGCGGACGTAAAGCTATTTACAAAGGCAATGAAAAAGAGCGATCACAAGACGCTTTCGGGCTGGATTCGGTTTACTTTACGTCAGGCGGTCGAGAATGAATAAGGATTTCAAATTAAGACACTACCGTCTTTCGTCATTTATTGACTTTCGTTCCGATCTGAAGTAGAGTCTCTGCGTCCATCGGTCATTAATTTACTGTCATTTGCACCTAATCCAACCAATCGCTGTTTCTACCAGCGAGGAGTTTACTGTTATGCTCTCTCGTTTTTCGCGGTCCGATGTCGGGAGACTCGTTTTCTCAAAGTTCACGGCACTTTTATTGATAACGGCGTTGATTATGCCGTTATTTTTGTTTTCGGGGTTGGGTGCGAAGGCGGAACGCCAGCGAAGGGTGAAAGAAACTTCGACGGTGAAACATGCTCCGCCGGAGCCGTTCGTGATCGGCGGCGGAAACGAAGCGAGTATGTTCCGAACGAATCTAACAGTCGGCATTGCCACGACAATGGTTTCCGCACTCTCGATGGTCGGTAACGCCGAACGATCAAACAGTCAGGACAAGATCACTGCAACCAACGAAGAAAGAAACGAACCGCAGACCGCAGCAGCAAATGCTAATACTGAAGGCAGCGTTGAAGAATTCGTACCGGAAGAACCTACCGAGGTCACCGCCGAAACGGAAGGGACACTTACGGCCGCCCCGCTTTTTACACCTGCCGGAACTACAGACTTTGATTTCGACGGCGACGGAAAGTCGGACGTAGGACGGTGGCATTCGGGCAGCACGGAATTCAAGGTTAGATTTACGGACGACGGAAGTACAGCAAGCACAACTATCGGGACTAGCGGAGCCAAGCCCGCACCGGGAGACTTTGACGGTGATCACAAATACGATGTGATGGTCTTCAATAACGGGACATGGACCGGGAAGAAGAGTTCGGACGGGACGGCATTAAGTAAGACCGGTTTTGGAGCAAGCGGAGATAAACTCGTGGTCGGTGATTATGACGGCGGCGGAAAGTCTGACCTTGCGTATTGGCATCCGGCTGACGGAACCTGGAACATTGCGACTGGTGAATCCGGATTCGCGACCACGTTAGCGCCGGTCGCTTGGGGAAGCACAACAGTAGGAGATATTCCGGTCGTAGGAGATTTTGACGGGGACGACAAGACCGATCTATCGGTATTTCGTGCGTCAACCGGAGATTGGTGGATCTTAAAATCCACTGGCGGCACGCTCACTAAGTCTTGGGGAACGACCGGCGACATTCCGGTTCCGGCAGATTATTCATGAAAAGGTCAACTGGGGGTAAGTGGTTTTGTTTGTTGAGTTAGATAGAGGTGTATTGACGGGAGAGATGTTGGGGTGGAGACAACGTATCTTTCCTTACTGACGGATTTCGGATCTGGTT